>Ga0268254_10000578_pt1 | contig 19048 bp, 21 predicted proteins | sample AgamicOrSfrz_FD_200251 | JGI IMG/M metagenome (GOLD analysis project Ga0268254, IMG submission 200251) | Agave microbial communities from Guanajuato, Mexico - Or.Sf.rz (v2) (version 3) | ecosystem: Host-associated > Plants > Phyllosphere > Phylloplane/Leaf | place: Guanajuato, Mexico...
CTAAATATTATATTTAGTCCTCTTTTTTCATAGGGTGAAAGAGAAGGAGGGATTAGGTGGGAGAACGAAAACACGTCAATGAGGGGGAAATCATGAAAGCACGAGATGTTGATTTGTTGTCGTATCTGGAAGCCAAAGGCGAAACCTTTGTAAAAGAAGGAAAATACTATCGTCATACGGAACATGATAGCTTACTCATCAAAGGAAATATGTACGCTTGGAACAGCCGGAATGAAACAGGATATGGAGCGATTAGTTTCGCTCGAATGTATTATGGGATGTCATTTCCACAAGCCGTATTAGATATCAGCAAGGGCAATTATAAAGAGCTTTCTCAGTCACATGAGCAACCGTCGGTTTCACCATCAAAAGAGCCTTTTCGCTATCCAAAAGAGTTAGAAGTGAAGGATCAAAGCAAAGTAAAAGATTATCTCATACAAGAACGTAAAATAGATCCTCGGTTAGTGAACTGGCTCCTTCAAAAAGACTTAATCGCCCAGGACAAACGGAACAATGTGGTGTTTAAATGGCGTGAACATGGGGGCAAAGGAAAAGTGATTGGGGCAGATCGACAAGGAACAGCTTCGATAAAAAATAAACGAGGTTCTTTTAAACAAGTCTTACCGAACGATAACCCACATACAGGCTTTTCAGTTGATGTTGGTCGCCCAAATAAGATTCATTTCTTTGAAAGCCCAATTGATCTTCTTTCTTATTGGAGTATACAAGAGAATAGTTTGCAGAATACACGTCTTATTAGTATGAATGGCTTAAAACCTAAAACTGTTGCTCAATCTTATATCGAAGCTCGAAGAGAAGGCTTAAACATTCAAGAAATGGTATTAGCTGTCGATAATGACCAAGGAGGAAAAGAATTTATTGACAAAATGAACCAAATCGTGAATGCTGATTTAATAAAGGTAGATATTCCAAAAGGAACAAAAGACTGGAACGACGAGTTAAAGAAGAATGGAAAAGCCACTCAACCTGTGGCATCACGTCTTCGGAATAAACAAACGGAACAGGAGCTTTCAATGAATGGATAACGTGTTTCAAAGTGCGTTTTATCTTTTTCTTATCATCATTTTAGTTAAGCTTTCTCAATTTGCTTACCGTGTTATTCGTGAACGGAGGTATAGGAAAGAGCTAGCCCAATCAGGCATGCCCTATATTGATAAAATGGATGGGAGGCAGTTCGAATTTTACTTGCAGGCTCTTTTCCAGCAGTTAGGATACAAGATACAAGTAACACCATCATCTGGTGACTTTGGGGCTGACTTGGTGATGAAAGGAAAAGAGAAGATTGTCATTCAGGCTAAACGGTATAGTTCTAAAAATAGAGTCAGCCTTTCAGCCGTACAAGAAGTGTATGGGGCAAAAGCGTATTATAAAGCGAACCAAGCATGGGTTGTGACCAATAGTTATTTCACGAAACAAGCAAAAGAGCTTGCAGCTGCATGCGATGTGACCTTAGTGGATCGTGCGGATCTCCAAAAGTTCATTAATGAAGTCAATCCTGTTTTCAAGGCACGAGAAATCTTTGAAAATATCACACCAGAACCCCGTAAGTGTCCGAAGTGTGGGCAGGATCTAGTCGTACGAGATGGGAATGGTACTCGTTTTTTTGGCTGTTCCTCTTTCCCTTCTTGTCGTCATACGGAAAAATTAATAAGGAAGTAAGTAAGAGCAGACCTTCATTATAGTAAGGTCTGTTTTTTCTTGCTTTAAATAGGTGCTGAAATTTGCAGCGAATGAGCAGTTATACGCAAAGCAAAAGTTAATTTCGTCAGAGAGCGTTTCTCTGCAAGGGATAGAACTGAAATATTGCCTAATAGAGAATAAAAACAACTGGACTTCAAATAATATTGATAATTCACAAATAATGGAGGTCGTCTATGCGTTCAAATAATAATTTTGTGGTTCTACTGTTCTTCTCTATTTTGGGTATAGTTGCTACCACTGTTTTCAGTAGTGTTCTTATTTCTCAGAATAACCGTCTATTAAGGGACAGAAAACAAAGATAAAATAAAAAGAGATCAATTTGTTGTAAGACAAAGGTGGTCTCTTTATTTATTAAATAATCGTTGAGAAAAGCATCTTTCCATTTGGAAGATGCTTTTTTCATTTCTTATAAAAATTTAAAAAAGAGGAGAGTTTTATGAAGAACATTTCTATGAAGTCAATGACCGTTCTTACATTATTAATGGTCGCATTATGTGGGGTCAATCAAGGGAAAACAGAAGCAGCAAGTAAACCAGCGAATCAAGATCTAATCATCATTAACACGTACTACAACAAACTTGCGTATTTTCACAATGGTTATATTGAAATCGTTGATCCAGTAGCAACGGGTAAAACGTGGGATAAAACACCTGTTGGATTTTTTAAAGTCGTGAACAAAATTAAAAACCGTCCTTACTATACAGGACATATTCCTGGGGGCGATCCTCACAATCCATTAGGAAAACGTTGGTTAGGGTTAAATGCAAACGGTACGTATGGTGATACATACGGTATTCATGGTAACAACAATGAAAGCAGCATTGGAAAATACGTGAGTCAAGGATGCGTGAGAATGCATAATGAAGAAATCGAAAAGCTTTATGATAAAGTCCAAGTGGGTACACCGGTTGCCATTACTTATTCCTATAAGAGCTTTGTTGATCTTACGAAAGTATATGGATATACGTTTAAAGGCTATAAGTTAAAAAATAATTAATAATTAGGCAGCATCTCGTTTTTATTACGGGATGCTGTTTTTTTAATAAATAGTTTGTTAATAGTTATACATTATAATCCATTTTTTGTATATATGAGTTAACATGAAGGGACTGATTTGGCTAAGAAAGAAGGCAAGTTTAAAGGCCAGTTAAAGAAATATCATAAAAATCACGCCAGAATGAATTATGCAGTAAAGCTATATAAAGAAGGAGGTATGAATGTAAGGCAAATTTTTAAAATTACAAATGTGTCTAGTATAAAAAGCTGTCGGATGGGAAACAATAATCGTTCCTGATTCCATTAAAGGGCCATATAGGAGATAATGCTAATACTACCCAAAAAATTAGATTTTGACTCTAACTTTTGAGGACATTGATAGTTAAGACATGTATTTACTTTTGGTTTTTGATAAATTTATTGTATTATTTTTTATTAAATGAACTAATAAGGCGATTAAAGGCAAAGCTGTTCCGATGATTAAGGTTACTTCACTATTAAATTTGTAGTAAGTATAACTTCCAATCCATGAACCAAAGGCTCCTCCCAAGAAGAAAATAGTCATATATAATCCATTAAGTCTGTTTCTTATCTCAGGATTCAAACCAAAGATAACTTTTTGACCTAATAGTACATTTCCGGATACACCAATATCAATACTTATACCTGAGATAATTATTAAAATAACACTAGTTAGTGAATGATCTCGAACAAAGAATAATAGAACAATAGATAATAGTACAAGCATCATTGATACATTAGTCATTATAGAAATAAAACCTTTATCTGCTATTTTACCAATAGTAGGAGTCAGTAAAGCTCCAGCTATCGCAACAAAGCCAAATAATGCAATTTCATTATTTGAAAAACGTAATGGCTCAGACCTTAATAAAATTGGCATGACTGTCCAATACAGACTAAATGTTGCAAATAAACATGCGTGATAAAATGCTCTCTGTTGCAAAGGAGATGTATTTATTAGTAACTTCACCATAGAAGCTATTAATTTTGGATATGACAAGTTACTAGTCGATACTACTTCATAGTTGGGCAAAAATTTTATAATTAACAGTAATATGACAACTAGAGTTATTAATGAAAAAAGAAATACCATTCTCCAACTAAACCAACCTGCTATTCCGATAGATAAAGGGCGAGCAATCATAATCCCAATCAATAAACCACTCATTACTCTACCCACATATTTACCAGTCTCTTCAATTGGCACTATCCTCATTGTTAGTGGAACTAATATTTGAGCCGCACAAGCTCCGATGCCAATTATCGTTGTTAACAGTATAAAAACAATTCCATTTTCTGAAATAAGCGTACCAATTAATGAAATAATGGTTAGCCCGATAAGAATTCCTATTATTTTCTTACTCTTAAAAAAGTCAGCTAAAGGTACGATTAAAAACAATCCCAATCCATACCCAATTTGTGTAAAAGTAGTGAGCAATCCAGATAAATCAGAAGGGATGTTAAGTTCTTTTGCAATGAGTTGTACAATTGGTTGGGCATAATAAATATTAGCAGCAAGTGAACCACAACTAATTGCCAAAATAAATATTAGAAAGTTTGGTTTTTTAGTCAACAGTATCATTCCTTATGTTTATTTTTTTTGGTACGTTCGTTCCAAAATACTTAAAAAAAGAAAGACTATAAATCTGCAATAGTCTTATCTACTAGATCGTAGGCTAGATTTTTTTCTTTTTTATATTTAGACATTAATTTAATGCTATGATTTAAACTTAATAAGGAATATGCAACTAATTCAGAGTTAGCCTCTTGTGAAATTTCTCCTTTCTTTTTTCCTTCTTCAATGACTTGCTTAAATATTTTTTCAAGCTCATTAAAATCATTTAAAAGGATTTCTTCTATAGAAGGATCAATTTGTCCAATAAGCAGTGAAGAATTCGTTATAATACAACTTTTGGGAATGTCATCTGAATAACATTCTTTAATATGTTGATAAAAAAAGGATTTTAGTGATGCTTTCGTGTCTATCCCGCTGAAAAGCAAATTTCTTTTTCGACGACCATAGCTTTTATAATGTTCTAAAACCTGTTTGAAAATTTCTTCCTTATCTCCAAAACTATGGTAGAGAGTGGATCGACTTATTTCCATCGTTTCAATAAGATCTGAGATATATGTAGCGTCATAACCTTTTTCCCAGAATAAATACATAGCTTTATCCAAAGCATGTTCTTTGTTAAAACTAATACTTCTACCCAACTTACAACACCCCCATTCTTATAAGTTAGTATAAAGGTTTTGGAACGATGAGTCCAGAAAAATTTATCTTGAAATCTAGTCTTCCGAAGGGCGCTTTAACGGAGCAACGAAAAAAGCTTATTTTCTCAATATAAATGAAAAATTAGGCTTTTTAATATGGGAATTTCCTTAACGTTGTAAATCCGCATTTTCCTGACGCTACCCCTTAATTAAATGGTTTCCATGAAACTATACTAACTCCAGGTCCAAAAAGGTACACCTTTTAAGAGAGCAAAAAAGCTAATAGTAAAGTGTCTATTTAAATCTATAAATAAACCTTTTTAAACGACTGAAAACCAATAGATCTTATTGTACATTTTTCTCAGCAATTGAATAACTTAAAATCGACTTAACTTCTGATTATACAAAATAACGTTCGTAAAAGTGTAAGTTTTAAGAAAAACGTTCGTAATTTGTTTTCAAACCTAAACGAACAATAAAAATAATAGATTTTCTATCTAAAATAAAAGTCCGTAAACGTATACTTTTACGGACTGTGAGTTTGATTTGATTTTTATTAAAAATGGTTAAACTTTTTTCAAAACATCGCAATTTTATTTCAAATCTACATCGGGGTAATTGTTTTGGTCATGTTTTCGAAAGCTGCCAGCCAGTTTGTCGTGATGATGTTTCCAATGTAACCGTCAGGTCGGATCAATATCAACGTGTCGCTGGTAATACCATAGATTCTGGTCAGTTCTCCGGTGCTGTCATTAATGCAATTGACGTCGCCACTACCTTCCTCGCCTACTATGTAGCTGCACAATTCGGCACCTGCGGTTGGCCAAGTCAACTTGGGTAGTGCCTGTGCGGCATTGGCTCCGAAGGCAAGCAGAGTGAAATGGGGGCCTCGGTATATGTCAAAAAGTCGTCGTGCCCCGTCAGGACCGATACATGGTGCGTCCGGTGCTCTGTCTCCCACATGCAAGGTCTTGGTAGCTGCGGCATCTGGTGCAAGAGGTCCGCCTTGGTACGTGATTCCGAGCTGTCGCTCCTCGTCTCCTCGCTTGAGACCGGACAGACGATGCTTCTTGAGACCGGAGTACAGCTCGCTGGATTTGCCGAGAACTCGGGCGGCAATCGGCTGTCGCTCGGCCTCGTAACTTTCAAGGAGGCTGTCTGAGGTTCCGGCAATGACCTGACCCAGTTTCCAACCGAGGTTATACGCGTCCTGGACGCCAGTGTTGAGGCCTTGTCCGCCAGCCGGAGTGTGGACGTGGGCAGCGTCACCAGCCAAGAATACTCTTCCTACACGATAATGCTCAGCGAGCCGGACGTTTGGTCGGAAAACCGATTTCCAAGTGATGTTATAGAGCCTGAAACCGGTGAGCTTGTGGAAATAGGTTGCTAACGCGCTTTCATCAAGGTCCGGCGTCTCGTCCGGTGACAGCTTGATCATGACTTGGAACTGGTTGGAGTGGGGCAGTGGGCATGCTCCGACCGACTTGCCGTGAGTTCGAGGCCACATATGCCAGCGATTGCGCGAAAGTTCGTCGATTGTCCCATCGATAATGAGCATGCGGTCGGAGTCATCCGTTTCTCCGACGAACCGAATTCCTGCCACTTTCCGAACCGTACTCGAACCGCCGTCGGCCCCGACCAGATACTTGCTGCGGACCTGCTCCCCTGATGAGAGAGTAACCGTCACCCCGTCAACATCCTGTTCGAATCCTTCCACCGCGGTATCGAACTCGATGTTTAGCCCCTGACGTTCGAGCAGGCGATGCAAGATAGCGTCAGTGCGATGTTGTGGCAGCAACAAAATGTTTGGATAAGGTATGTCAGGCGTCTTCTTATTCTGGCTTTGCATACGCCATGGCACGGTAATCGGTCCAAAATGAATTCCTGCAAGTGGGTAAGGGCCGCCTTCCTTATGTGCCTCACCAAGTATTCCGAGATCTTCGAAAACCTCCTGAGTCCGTGGTTGAACTCCTTTAGCACGGGAGCCCTTGAAAGCATGAGGTGACTTATCAACTATACGGACACGAAGGCCACGTCGGAGGAGGTCCACAGCTAGCGTGGATCCTGTGGGACCGGCCCCAGCGATAAGTACATCAATATCCAGTTGTTCGGTAAAGTGAAGCGACGACTTGCTTTTTGATTGATTAGATACAATGTTTATCATCGTTTAGTCTCCTTTCAGGGATATATAATATGCATGCAGCTACTTGTCTTTTGGATTCAAGATGAAGCTAGACATGTTTTTTCATCGATAAAATAAGTTTCCTAGAAACAATAATACAGAACCCCCCTCTGTTTGTGTCAATATTGTTTCCTCGAAACTTTATTCACAAACCTTACTTTGATATACTTACTTTAGTTTTAGATTAACCATCATCGGAGGAAAAAAATATGAACAACTATTCAGGAAAGCAAAATAAGGATCGCTTAATAAAGGCTTTGATGGTGTCAGTAAACGATCTACTGCATAAATTCCAAAGAGAAGATGACGAAGAGAAACAGTGGCTCATTCAGAATAGTCCTACTCCTGTTATTGCTGAGCTGATGAAAGATATGACTGTTAATATGTTGCATGTGCTTAGTGCCATTGGTAAGCTTGAGCCTGTCAACGGTATAACTATTTCAAAGCAATTCGGTTTTTCAAAGGGGACTGTCTCTAAAATCACGAGAAGACTTGCAGATAAACAAATTATTAATTTTGAATATATCCCTGATAATAAAAAAGAAGTTCTGTTCCGCACCACACCATTAGGCAAAGAGATTAACCGTTTGCATCAAGCCTTACATGAACAAATTGATATTGGGGTCAATCATTTCTTGCAACGGTATAACGATGACGAACTGCAATTTCTCGTTAATGCCCTCCAAGAGACTTTGCACACATCGTGGATTAATACGGTGACAAACGAAAAATCAATCGCACTCAGTAAGAGAGATCTGTACACAAAAGTAGAGATAGACACTTACAAAACGGCAGGACCCGAGGAAATGAACGAAGTCATTGAGATGCTAAAGAAGCTGGATTCCCGTAACTTAAAGAAAGCGAAAGCGATTCTTAATGATGTATTTTTTTCAGTCTACGAGGATTGATTTAAGGGGCTGCTGGTGAAATTTTAGGGCGGCCTGTTAGGTATATAACCTACTAACGCATGCATTAGTCCAATAAGTACATGAAAATTTGTTGTCGTAGTAAATGTGGTCATATGTTAAACAAAAAGGATAGATGTAATCAGGTATACTTTTACGGACGAGATATTTAAATCTATTACAATATGTTAAAGTAATTATTATCATTAACACAATAAAAAGCTACCTCGGCATGCAAGCGAGGTAGCTTTTTCACAGGGTTCTAACGTATAACAAGTATTGAAAAGTTAGATGTAAATTAATATTATCATAATTTTTCAATAAATACTATATTTTCCCTTCCGAACATATGTATAAAAGGTGCGCTTTTTATACATCCTGTCCGCAATCATCTAAAAGAAAATAGTTGTTATATCAACGATGGATAAAAAGCTGCATATGGCAAAAAACTATCCTAGTTGAAACCCTTACTCCGATAAGGGTTCTTTTTGGTATGTGTTCCGAAAAGAGACCTTATCTAAGCTTTAAAAATAGCTTATTACTCAGTGACTTCTTTTTCCACAGTACTTATTATTCTATTCAAAGCTATAGACGTAGTCTCCACATCCGGAAAAAGTTCAATATAACCTGTTTCAACATTTTTTACTTGAAAATTCTTTAGTTCTTTAGAATAACTGAGAGAAAAGGTATGATTTCCACTACAAAAGGTATGAGTGATTTCACTATCTTCATATCGTAATAACGTTTCTAACATTTCTTTGATTTTTATTATTGTCATGTATCACCAAACCCCTTTCTCACTATTTAAAGAAATTTTACAAATTAAGGTTTAATCCATTTTAACATAGGGTATATTTATAAGTTATTACCTTCAATAATTGAAATAAAGATTTTAAAAATGAAATAAATTTGTAAAAAAAACAAAAAATGTAATTTCGTATTGAGGTTAGGCGCTATATGGCGAATGCAAGATAGTTAGGAACTACAGAAATATATGGTATAAAAGATATAAATAAAATATATGTTTAAGGGGTAAAGGTACAAAGAATCCTATTAAAAAATGATATTTGGGTAAGGTAGGAGGTATCTGAAATTGAGTAGTGCATCTAGATTTAAAATGCAAATTTATAGCCCTAGGTGGGGAAAAAATGACCTTTATCAGTTTATAAAAACAAAAGATGGTTGGAAGTTTGAAAACTATAGATGTAAGGGTGAGGTAGATAGAGGTGGTAATCCTTTATTCTATAAAGCACTGGCTTCTGAATCTATTTCCTACCCTGGTTATTTAGAAGGTTACATTTCTACTGCTTGGAAGAATGTTGACACGTTAAATAAAGAACAAGTTCAGAACATTTTTGATGGATTGTCTCAATCGATATCAGCTAATGAAAGCAACCTCCATTAACTCTGTATCCATATGGAGAAAGTGAGCACTACTTAAGTGTATGTTCAAGATTTAAAAATTCATTATAAAAGTATTATCGTTTTTTTATCTAAAGTCAAATCTATTATGGATAGTACAAGGAAGGAGGACTTTTCTTTATATATAAAGAATGAACATGAAAACAAATAATATTTCAGTTAGAGATATTGATTACTTAAAGCCAACTATAAAATAAGGGGCGTACTCAAGATGGAGAGTATTTATAATCAGAGAGTGAAAATGACCGATTTTATTAGAGATAATAAACAGAACTTTCAGGATAAGCTCTTATCAGAGGCCGTTAACGTTGCCTCTAAGATTAATGATATCTTAGAAACTGGAAATATTGATCTTTTAAAAAATGCTCAAAAGCTAGCTCTATATGTCGTGGAGCAAAAGGAAGAACAACTCGTTGCTTTCGCTCAGCAAGAAGGGATAGCCTGGGCCGAGCACTCCTTAACTCTTGCTTTCAAACTAGAATGGGTACAGGCCATTAGGCGAACGTTATGGCATTTTCTCTATCAATATGATCGAATAAATAACCATTTTATTGATCGTGAAGAATTTTATGCTTTAGAGAAGCGTATCAATGATAGAATTGATCAATTTCTTAACACTTTTATCATTAGTTATTCCAAGTATAAAGATGAATTAATTGCCTGCCAGAGGGACTTAGTTGAACATCTATCGGTGCCCATTATACCACTTAGCCAATCTGTAGCTGTACTACCGTTAATCGGAATGATTGACATCCATCGTATCCAAACGATTGAGGAGAAAGTGTTGATGGGCATCTCAGATTTAAAGATTGAAACATTAATTATAGACCTGTCTGGAATTGCTAACATGGAGATGCATGTTATTGACCATTTCCAAAAAATATTAACTGGCATTTCAATGATGGGAAGTAAAGCTATTCTTACAGGCTTACGTGCTGACCTAGTTAGGACAATGATTCACTCAAGAATCTCCTTTGAGGACAAAGCAGAAGCTAAAGGGACGTTACAGCAAACTTTAAAAGAATATTTAGAACAGAATCGACTGTAGGAGTAATAGAGACGTTTTCCCTACACCTGGAAATGCAGATGAGTTTGTGAAAATACAATCGTTTTGAAAAAGTAAATAAAGTTTATTCTATCTAAGTAATGATTACTAAGATAACCCTAGAGTTATAACTCTAGGGTTATCTTGCTATAGTACTGGTAATGCACATTATGAAACTAACTTCGTATATAATACATCACCATAAACTAGCTCACTCAAAAAAAGGATAATTGAAACTTCTAGCTTTTCTGAATTAAATTTCGATTTATTTGTATGAAATTTTATAGAAAGCTCTGCATCACAATTCCAATTGTAGTTTAGATTTTTTAAGGGGTTTTCATTATATTGATTCGTCGAAGATACAATACGTAATTCATGATGAAAGTTGTTTAATATAGATAGTCCCAAGAGATACGGGACTTAATTAAGTGATGTCCATAAAACCATACTAATTCCACAAATATAAAATGTTAAAGTAATAAAGTCAAAGTTTTCTTTAAACTATCGAAACTTTTTTAATACCACAAAATAAAAAAGTAAATTAATCCTTTTATGGATTAATTTACTTTTAATTCGATTTTAACTATATTTTAATGTTTCATTACAACTTCTGGATTATAATGGAATTGCCAACGTGATTATCTTTCTTTTAACTTGCTTTTTACCTAAAGCAAGTCTTTTTATGTTTAACGTCCCATACTTTAAGAAAAACCATTTGCTTGAATCACATTCATTGAAGTCTGCAGACCAGGACGATCTTTCATCGTACCCGTGAATTTCTCCTCAATTATCTTTTCGCAGCCATATTTCTTCAGCATGCTAAGTTGTCGGCCTAGATTCTGATCAGTCGTGGAAACGCAGGCATATCCAATAATCTTAAAAGCCTCCTGTACAATAGTATGATTTTATTGTACAGGGGGTACCGCCAACAAAACGCGGAAAACGTACGCTAAGGAAAATCTGGCTTTTTTTTAATCATCAGTTGTACAGCTGGCCCTGAAATCGCTGCTCGCTCGATTCGTCAAGATCGCGCTCGCGATAATAGTGAAGAGATGCTCAGCTCGTGGCGCGGACGAAGGCTGGTTGCTGAGCCACGCAAGCGCAGCAGCTAGCGAAAACAGGTCATCACCATCCATGTCGGTACGCGCCAGACCCTCGGCTTGAGCGCGAGTGAGAAGTCGCGTGCCTGCCGTACGCATCGTGACGCATGAAGCGTGGAGTGCAGACTCCGGGTCCTCCTTGGCTGCCATCATCGCGTCCACAACACCTTGATAATTTCCTGTGAATGCAACGACGTCGCGTAGCCACGACACGAGTGCATCATCGGATGAACTCGCAGTTTCGAGCTCACGTGCCTTTGTCGTAAACTCGTCGAAGCTTGCGCGGAGCAAAGCTTCCAGCAGCGCCTCTCTCGTCGGGAAATGACGATACAGTGTGCCGAGCCCCACACCAGCTCTGCGAGCGACATCGCGCAGCGATGCATCGACGCCATGCTCGGTTACAACGACGCTCGCGACTGCGAGTATGTGCTCATAGTTTTTCTTCGCATCAGCTCGCATATGATTCCTCCTTGACAAACGGAACAGTGCTCCGTATAATGATAAATGGAACAGCGCTCCGTTTAAGTGGAGCACTGCTCTAATAAGAATAACACATGTGTGTGAAAGGAGAAAGCAATGTCTACAAACACAATGAAGGCGATTCGGCAGCACGAATTCGGGGGCCCTGAGGTACTGCGTTACGAAGAGGCCCCTCTTCCCGAACTGAAACCTGGGGAAGTACTTGTCCGCGTTCACGCGGTTGGCATCAACCCCCCCGACTGGTACCTGCGCGAGGGGTATAAAGATCTTCCTCCTGAGTGGCAGCCGGCGGTGTCCTTTCCCTTAATTCTGGGTTCGGACATGTCGGGCGTCGTCGAGGCGGTAGCCACGGATGTGCAAGGCTTCTCCATCGGCGATGAAGTTTTCGGCATGGTTCGCTTTCCTAGCATGGGGGAGAGCGCTGCTTATGCCGAGTACGTTACCGCACCAGCGTCGGATCTTGCACTCAAACCTGCTGGCATCGATCATGTGCACGCCGCAGGGGCGCCGATGGCAGGTCTCACCGGCTGGCAGTTCCTGATCGAGTTGGGGCACAATGAAGCGAATCCGTTTCAACCGGAGTCGCATCGCCCTCTGCCACTCAACGGCAAGACGGTACTCGTCAATGGTGCCGCGGGGGGCGTGGGGCATTTAGCAGTGCAACTGGCTAAATGGAAGGGGGCACATGTCATCGCGGTGGCATCGGGCAAGCATGAGTCGTTCCTGCGCGAGCTCGGTGCCGACGAATTCATCGACTACACCAAGAGCCCTCCCGAGGACATCGCCCATGACGTTGATCTCGTCCTCGATACCCTCGGTGGTCCAACAACCGGTCGTTTCTTGCGTACGCTCAAGCGTGGCGGCGCTTTGTTCCCAGTGTTCATAGGCTTCTCCGACGCCGAGGAGGCCGCAAAGCTGGGCGTCACGGTATCGATGACCCAAGTGCGCTCAAACGGCCCGCAGCTAGTGGAATTAGGGCGTTTGCTCGATGCCGGGACGGTTCGTGTCGCCATCGACAGCACGTTTCCACTTGCCGATGCTCGCAAGGCGCACGAACGAGCCGCCCGTGGGCACATCCAAGGCAAGATCGTGCTCACGGTTGTGTAAGGATGACAGCTCGAATGATTATCACACTCCTAGTGGAACGGCGCAAAACTATGCGGCGTTCCACTAACGAGGACCGCGAATGATATTTAGGAAAATTTGCTAACTTAATACGATATACAGAGTTAGTTTACATAAAACTGATTATGTCTAGTTTCACTTTTCGGCATATCATTAAGTAATGATGAATGTACTTTATTAAAAATAGTTTTATCATTTATCTATATTGGAGAAAAATACAAGAAAAGCCCTCAAAATTAATTGAGGGCTTTTCTTACATGTGTGGTTGATCATAGCTGCTTTTACTAGTTGATAAAAGTGAAATATATACATGTACATATCTAAAATATAGTATTAGGTTATAATTTGTCCAATCAAAAGGTAAGCAAAATAAAAAGCTACCTCGGCATTGGCAAGCGAGGTAGCTTTTCGTCAGGGTTTACACGTATAAAACGCAAACAGATTATAGCACATTTTTGCTAAAAATACTATATTATTCCGCATAAGCATATGTATAAAAGGTGGCTTTTCATACATTAAAATCTCTTTGGTTGTTCTCCTAAACGTTAGTATATCAACGATGTATAAAAAGCTGCATAAAGCAGAAACCGTAACCTCATCAGAATCCTTGCCTACCAAGGGTTCTTTTTTTGTATGTGTACCGGAAAGAGACATTATGTTAACTAACCTTGTATACGATATACAGCTTAAAAAACAGAAAAAACTACCTCACGCGAATAAGATAGTTCTTCTGGTGAATGTTCTAAATAGATGTATTTGATACTTTGCAGTATCTTGGGTAGTTTGCTCAAGATATAAAAAATTATACATTTTCAGCCATACTAAAGTTATAGGAGGATTCATACTATTGCTGTATGTTAGAACAACTTTATTGTAATAAACTATAGATAGCAGGATTAATAAAGGAGAGGTCACATGCCAAAAATTGAAGAAAATCAGTTGTTTACAGTGATTATTGAATGGGAAGTTAATCCGAAATATCAACAAGAATTAATTAATGGTCTTTCAAATCAAATCGACACATACTTTAAGGATTACGATGGTTTTATTTCAGCAAGTTTCCATGCTAGTGAAGACGGTAAACGAGTCATTAACTATGCTCAGTGGATATCGAAAGAAGCTTGGTCTAACTCGTTTCAAGCCTCAGGTCGTAATGAGGTTCAGACTACTAATGATGAAATAATTAAAAACTGTGAGGCTACAACACTAAAGCTTAACAGTTATCATGTTGCTAGAGTAATAGAAAATATATGAATTAATAATTAATTATCTGTAGTGACTGCCGGGAACAAACATTATGTTAACTACGGTTGTATATGGTATATATCCTCTTTTTTTACTAAGAATGTGGGTCCTTATTGTAACTAACAGAGATATGTTATAATCACAATGAGGGTAAAACCCTTATTCCCTTTTTATAGGAGAGTGTTTAACATGATTATCAAATTCATTCGTTTACGTTAATTTTAAATACAATCCATTATGCCCAGCTTTTTTCTTCAAAACGTGTGGGTTTATTTGACTGTGTCTTTTTAATTAACTAAATACGAATGAAGTGAGGAATTAATCATGAATGAAAAGATTAATAAAATTAATGGAATTGATATATGTGCAGAGACCTTTGGCAATCCACAAAACCCGGCAGTCCTACTGATTATGGGAGCCATGTGTTCAATGGTTTATTGGGATGAAGAATTTTGCCAACAATTAGCTGATACGGGCCGATATGTTCTTCGTTATGATAATAGAGATGTCGGGCGGTCAATTGTTTATGAGCCCGGGAGTTCCAATTATACTGTGATAGATATGGCTGATGATGCTGTTGGGGTACTTGATTCATATCATATTGACGAAGCGCACATTGTTGGAATGTCATTGGGTGGAATGATCGCTCAAATTATGGCCTTAAGGCACCCTCAAAGAGTTCTAAGTATAACTATGATTGCATCGGGTATTTTTGGTTCTGATGACAACAATCGGAATTTACCTCCGATGGATGAGAAGATACTCGCTTACCATGCTAATGGAGCGAAACTAAATTGGTCGGATGAAGAATCTGTTGCAAACTACTTGGTTGCAGGGTCAGCTTTACTCTGTGGTTCAAAGCATAAATTCGATAAGAAGAGAGCTTACAAACAGGTAGAAAAAGAAATAAATCGAGCAAATAATCTACTCAGTATGTTTAATCACGCCTTTCTTAAAGGCGATGATTCTTATGAGGGGAAGTTAAAAGAAATCGATGTACCTGCTTTAGTTATCCATGGTACAGAAGATATAGTGCTTCCATACGATCATGCTCTTGCCCTTGTTAATGAAATTCCGAATGCTTTGTTACTAACTTTGGAAGGGTCAGGTCACGAGATTCATTCCGACGATTGGAATCCTATAATCAAAGCTATTTCTAACCATACTTCGGTCCTGTAATCATTATAGGAATTATATAAAACAAAAAGCACTTAGAAAAAGGGTTACAATTGAATTTGTAGCCCTTTTTTTCTATTGAAAATTAGTTTGGGAGCTGTTACTCAGTTAAAGAATATTAATGCCTAGTGATTGATATTTCCTCCCCAGAACATCCATTATGGTAACTAAAAATACACAGTTACCATTTATCCATTTTCATGGTATCATGCTCTTTATGTAACTACATCTTAAGGGGAATTCTTATGAAGAAAAATGCTCAAATCACGTTGATTATGATTACAATTAGTTTTGGATTAATTGAGATCCTGTTCTTACATGAATCTTTTAAAAATGAAAGTATAGATCTGGTCATAGCTATAGCCATGGCTTGGTTTATAGGTAAACAATACGATAAAATGAAATTTTATATGATGAGGGCAAGAGAAAGTGAATACAATTATAAACAATTAATTGAGACGTTACCTGAAACTATCCTGATCCATAATCAAAATACGATCCTGTATGTAAACAAAGCTGGAGAAAATATGCTTGGTGCCCAAAGGAAGAGTGAAATTTTAGGCAAGTCTATTCATGATCTTATTTATTCCAATTACTATCAAGAATTAGCAACCAGACGATTAAAACAACTTCTTGAAAAAAGCATATTATCTAGCAATGTGGAGCAAAAACTCTTACGATTGGACGGGAAGATCATTTTTGTTGAAGTCTCCAGTCGCGTAATTATATTTGAGGGAAAAGAAGCCATACTATCAACTGTTAAAGATGTGACGGATAAAAGGAAGGAGACAGAGATTCTCCTGCAAAAATCGGAAAAACTGGCCCTTATAGGACAAATGGCTGCGGGAATTGCTCATGAAATCCGGAATCCTCTTACTTCTATTAAAGGGTTTATTCAATTATTCAAATCGAAATACAAAAGCGAAGAAGAGCATTTCAATCTTGTATTATCAGAGTTAGAAAGAATTAATTTAATTGTTGGTGAATTTTTAGTATTAGCCAAACCAACTGCTCGTGCATTTAAAGAAAAAGAGATCACAAGCCTGTTAAAAGACGTGGTGATGCTTATTAATGCACAAGCCATTATGAATAATATTCAAATCTTTTTAGAGTGCGAACCAGACATTCCTCCTGTTATATGTGAAGAAAATCAATTAAAGCAAGTTTTTGTTAATATTTTAAAGAACGCGATTGAGGCGATGCCTAATGGTGGAATCATTGATGTAAAGATAAAGAAAAAAGAAAAAAACAGAGTTTCTATTTACTTTATTGACCAAGGCTTGGGGATTCAAGAAGATCGACTTCTAACACTTGGTGAACCTTTTTATACGACAAAAGAGAAAGGAACAGGCTTAGGGTTAATGGTAAGCTATAAGATTGTGGAAAGTCATGATGGAGAATTAAAGATTTCAAGTAAGGTAAATAGGGGAACCACGGTTGAAGTTATTCTACCTATAGTTCCTAAGGGACATGCAAGTAAGTAACTTAGATGTCCATATATGTATGATTAAGGACCAGATGATAGCACACAGTTTGTAGCCTTTTTCCTTTCTATCACATTCGATATGTAAAAAAGACTCCTCAATTGAGAGGTCTTTTTTAAGTTTGTTTGGGTATTTCATTCTTGGCTGCGTTTACATACTTTTCTACAAAATAGGTAATAGATCATGTATTTATAGGCAAAACACGTTATCTATTACTCTGATAAATACAATAAAAATCAATTTCCTTTACAGACTTTATATATTGGATTGTGTTAAATTCATACTTTATATAACACCTTAAATACTCCCACCAAACAAATGAGAGGGAGATATAAATAGACGAATAGATATTAGTTAATACATAATAATGAGTTTTTAAATTTTGAAGTATATATACATTTGATAAAGAGGTTAATTTCTTCCACTGTGTCGAATATATTTTTACATGTTCCTTTTTCACTTAGCTCTTGCGAAGGTTGTGGAGGGTTCAATCAACCATATAGAAAGAATGAAAGGAGGGTGTAGAGAATGAAAACAAGCAAAATAGGAATAATTGTAAGTGTCCTCATCAATATTGTTTTACCGTATTTAATCTATACCATTTTAAAAACACATATAACAAGTATTATTGCATTATCTTTGGCAGCTTGTGTTCCATTAGTAGATACACTTTATCATCTCATAAAGGATAAAAAGTTGGATACGTTCTCTTCTTTTATTTTTTTAGGAATTGTTCTTAGCATAGTGGCAGCATGGATTGGAGGAGATGAACGTTTTATTCTGTTAAGGGAATCGTATGTGACAGGCATAATGGGACTTGTCTTCTTACTTTCTTTATTGACACCGAAGCCACTGATCTATTACTTTGCAATGAAGTTTATTTCAAATAAATCCGTCATGACAAAACGGTGGGAAGAAGAGGTATCATTCCGTCACTTTATACGGATAATGGCAGCCGTTTGGGGTATCGGACTGATGATAGAAGCGTTAGTAAAAGTTGTGATTGTGTATGAGTTCCCTATCTCTAAAGCTTTAGTCATTTCTCCTATTGCACAGTATATCATCATTGCCATTTTAATTTACTGGAATATTCATTTTGTTAAACAACGTAAACAAAAAGCGTAAATAAAAGAGGTCATAGAGAGCCATTCTGTGACCTCTTTTATTTATATAAACCGACATTATGTAAGTTTAATTTATAGAGGGAACGTTGTATATCGTATACAGGGCTAGTGTTCCAAAAGTTATAAAAGAACAACCTGTTAGAATGGTCAATGTTTTTGCTATACGCATTGGGAACCTGTTCCATAATTTAATTAAAACTTCAAGCTCAATATAACCACTTACTCCAATAGGGCTTCCACTCTTGTAATCATTCTTTTTTATTTTAAATAGTGATGAGTAGAAAATAATAATTCCCCATACAAGAGACAATCCTGCTATAAAGGTTAACAATGTATTTACCTCCCGTTTAATTTTTTCACCTCATAAAAAGAGCTTTAAACCCTACGAAATATATTTAAGGTTTAAAACAAAATAAATAATAAACGACATAACTAAGTAGCAACTAATAATTCCTATTCTTAAACGTTTAGAACGTCCTTTTAGCCAGCCCCATCTCTTATCGTCATAGTCAAAAATAAAATAGTCCGCAATGGTCGATAAAATAATGATAATACTTACTATTAGTACACTCATTCTTCATCCCCCCATTATTTGCAACTATTAAATAATATAACAAAATAACCAATAAATAACAAAAAGTACCTAGAACGCACATTATGCGAACTGGTTTTGAATATTATTCCAATAATATGGTTTTTCATGGTAGAATCTTTTTTGTGAGGAAGGTGAGAGTGAAATGGCAATAGCAATTGCATTATTGATTTTACTATTAGGTCTTATGTTTGCTCGTGGATTAAGTCAGGGAA
>Ga0268254_10000579_pt1 | contig 19045 bp, 16 predicted proteins | sample AgamicOrSfrz_FD_200251 | JGI IMG/M metagenome (GOLD analysis project Ga0268254, IMG submission 200251) | Agave microbial communities from Guanajuato, Mexico - Or.Sf.rz (v2) (version 3) | ecosystem: Host-associated > Plants > Phyllosphere > Phylloplane/Leaf | place: Guanajuato, Mexico...
TTTCGCCGACGGCAACTTTATACTGCTTGCCACCGGTTTTTATGACCGCGTACATTGAGAACCTCACTCTGTGTTCATTTTTTCCACGCACCGCGCGCGGAAACCCGTGATTATACATAGAGTTAGGTGCTCGGTCAAAACTCATTGAGCGCCACTGCGCCGTGCCGTCCGGGTGTCCTGCTGCACGGCGAGCGGCGCGAGCCGGCGGCGGCTGCGCGCGCCGCACGGCAGTCCGCGACCCGGAACCACCGCGATTCGCCTTATAATTCGCGGCATTACCCAATTCAGCCATCATGTCGTCGACTGCCACCCCCTCCTCCAACGCCGCCAGCCTGCTCGCTCCGATCGCCGAAGACATGCAGCAGGTGAATCGCGTCATCCGGCACCGTCTTGCGTCCGAGGTGATGCTGATCAACCAGATCTCCGAGTACATCATCAGTGCCGGAGGCAAGCGGCTGCGGCCCGCACTGCTGCTGCTGGTGGCCGGCGCGCTCGGCGAAACCACGGGGCACCGGCACGAGTTGGCCGCGGTGGTCGAATTCATTCACACCGCCACGCTGTTGCACGACGACGTGGTCGACGAATCGGACCTGCGGCGCGGGCGCCAGACCGCCAACGCGCTCTTCGGTAACGCGGCGAGCGTGCTGGTCGGCGATTTTCTCTATTCGCGCTCGTTCCAGATGATGGTCGGCGTCGGCAAGATGCGGGTAATGGAAATCCTGTCGGAGGCCACCAACATCATCTCCGAAGGCGAAGTGCTGCAATTGCTCAACATGCACGACGCGGATGTCGACGAAGCCCGCTACATGCAGGTGATCCGCTACAAAACAGCCAAGCTTTTCGAAGCCGCTGCCCAACTGGGCGCGGTGCTGGCCGGCGCGGACGCCCGTACCGAAGCGGCCGCGGCGGAATTCGGCCGGCGCATCGGCACGGCCTTCCAGATCATGGACGACTGGCTCGACTACACAGGCACGGCTGAATCCATGGGCAAGAATGCCGGCGACGACCTGCGCGAAGGCAAGCCCACGCTGCCGCTTATCTATCTGATCGAGCGCGGCACGCCCGAGCAGTCGGCTTTGGCTCGCGAAGCCATAGAACAAGGCGGCACAGACCGTTTCGACACGATTTTCGAGGCGATCACGCGCTCCGGCGCACTGGACCACACGCTCGAATGCGCGAAACAGGAAGCCCAGGCGGCCGCCGCAGCAATTTCTTCGTTTCCGGATTCCATTTACAAAGAAAGCCTGCTAGAATTATGTTCTTACTCGACGGCGAGACAGTCTTAAACGAGACAAAACCGCTGGTTTGGTCTGAGTCGAGTTCGCAGTACATTTCGGGGTGTAGCTTAGCCTGGTAGAGCGCTACGTTCGGGACGTAGAGGCCGGAGGTTCGAATCCTCTCACCCCGACCAGATTTTGCCTTGGTAGTCCGAGGCTAGAAAAACCGCCCAGCTTGCTCGGCGGTTTTTTGTTTTTTGCGGCGCCTTTCGTCAAACCCTCACGCCGCCAGCATGTCCGGCCGGCAGTACGAAGCGCAGCGCCCGCGCGTGCCGCGGGAGGCTTCCACAGCCCCTCTGCTATATTCTCCTCATCCATCCTCCCTCTATTCTTCACGACGCGTGGAACAACTTCCCTTATGGGCGCAGATTGGCGCCGTCTTCCTGCTGCTTATCTGCTCGAGCTTCTTCTCGATTTCCGAAACGGCGATGATGGCGCTCAACCGCCATCGGCTCAAACATCTTGCCAGCAAGAACGCACTCGGCGCCAAGACCACGCAAGGTTTGCTGGCGCATACCGACCAGCTGCTGAGCGTGGTGCTGATCGGCAACAATCTGTTTAACACCATCATTCCGGTGCTCACCACGTCGATCGCGTTGCACACGTTCGGGCGCAACAACGTGGTGCTGTCCATCGCGACCGGTATTGTCGCGTTCCTCATCATCGTTTTCGCCGAGATCACGCCGAAAATCGTGGGCGCGACCTTCCCGGAAAAGATCGCGCTGCCCGCGAGTCTGCTAATCGCGCCAATGATGCGCGCCGCCAAACCGCTCGTCTGGTTTGTCAACCTGTTCGCCACCGGCATTCTGCGCGTGCTTCATATCAACACCGAGGGCGCCCGCGACCAGCGCCTTTCCGCGGAAGAACTACGCACCATCGTGCTGGAGTCGGGCAGCTTCATGCCGACCAAGCACCGCAGCATTCTGCTTAATCTGTTCGACCTCGAAAACATTTCCGTGGACGACGTGATGATCCCGCGCCGCCGCATCGAGGCGCTCGACTTCGACGCGCCGTTCGAACAGATCCTGCATCAACTCGAAACCTGCTATCACAACAAGCTGGTCGTCTATCAGGGCGACATCGACCGCGTGCTCGGTGTGCTGCACGTTCGCAAAACACTCGCCGCTCTGCACAACCAGGAACTGGAGCGCGAGACCCTGCGCGAACTGCTCACCGAGCCCTATTTCGTGCCGACCGGCACGCCGGTGTTCCAGCAGCTTCAATATTTCCAGGAGAGCCGCCACCGCATAGCGCTGGTCGTCAACGAATACGGCGAACTGCAGGGACTCGTCACGCCGGAAGACATCATCGAAGAACTGATCGGCGAGTTCACCACCTCGATTCCGCGTGGCGCGAGTTCACGCGGCGGCTGGAACGAGCTTGGCGAATGCATCGTGGCAGGCTCCATGCCGCTGCGCGAATTGAACCGCTGGCTTCAACTCACGCTGCCGACGGACGGGCCGAAAACGCTCAACGGTCTGATCCTCGAAATTCTCGAAGACATTCCAGATGGCGATGTCTGCGTGCAGATCGGCGACGTCAAGCTCGAAGTGATGCGCAGCGACGACCAGGCAATCCGCACCGTCAAGCTGTTTAAACCGCCGGCGCGCGTGAAGGGCAAGGCGCTGCTCGGCTAGCGGACCGCTCGAACAGCCTTCCCTTAGCGCTCGCGCTTCACGCCCACCTTGGGACGTTCGGCGTGGGTTCGGCGCTCACTCGGCGCGGGTTCCTCTCGTACCCCGTTCCAACCCAATCCCAACCACATCGCGTTCGAACCTGCCAGTCGCTTCCCCGACCGGCGCACCGAGCATCGCATAAGCTTGCGGCGCGCGCCATTAGCCGAATGGCCGAATGTCGCTCAGACGCGCTTTGCCGGACACTGGCGCCCTCGTGTTCTACAGGCGGCGCATCGCCGGCTTTTTCATGCAATCTCCTTTCCAGCCTGCCGCCGTGCTGCGGCCACTGCCACCGGACGGCGAAAGCGCCTCGCGCAACAAGCCGGGTGCGTTTGCCGCCGAAGCAGGTGCCTCAACGCTCAACGATCCGGACAATGCGCCCGCCGTACGTCTTCTGACCGACACGCTGCGGGAAGCGACGCGCCGTAATGCGTCGGACCTGCATATCGAGCCCGCCGAGAACAGCTGGCGCGTGCGCCTGCGCATCGACGGCGTGCTGCATGAGATGTCACCGCCCCCAGCGCATTTGCGCGACGCGTTCATCACACGTGTCAAGGTTCTAGCGCGCATGGACATTGCCGAGCGTCGCGTGCCGCAGGACGGCCGGCTGCGCATCGCCACGTCGCCCGGACGAGTGGAGGATTACCGTGTCAACTCGCTGCCCACGCTGTTTGGGGAAAAGCTCGTGCTGCGCCGGCTCGATGAATTGCCGACCGATCTTTCTCTCGATTCGCTCGGCCTCGACGCGCGGCAGCGCGAAGCCGTCGACGCAGCGATTCGCGCGCCTCATGGTCTCGTGCTCGTCACCGGGCCGACGGGTAGCGGCAAGACGCTTTCGTTGTACTGTTTTCTGAACCTGCTCAACAGCGCGGCGCGCAATCTCTGTTCCGTTGAAGATCCTGCGGAAATCCAGCTGGCCGGCATCAATCAGGTGAGCGTGCGCGAGAAGGCCGGGCTCACTTTTGCGGTAGCGCTGCGCGCGTTTCTGCGTCAGGACCCTGACGTCATCATGGTCGGCGAAATTCGTGACCAAGAGACAGCAGACGTGGCCGTAAAGGCCGCACAAACCGGCCACCTCGTCCTCTCTACGCTGCACACGAACGACGCGCCGGCTTCCGTGGCTCGTCTGATCGATATCGGCGTCGCACCGTACAACCTGGCTGCCGCACTGCGCATGGTCACCGCGCAACGGCTGGTGCGCCGCCTCTGCGTGGCGTGCCGCACGCCCGCACCGCAGTCGGCGGCGGCGCTTCGTGCCGCGGGTTTCGCCGACGCGGAGCTCGCCGGTTGGCAACCGTCCGCGGCAACGGGGTGCGCGGCCTGCCACGGTATCGGATATCGCGGCCGCGTCGGCGTCCATCAGGTCATGCCGGTTTCGGACGCCATGCGTGAACTGATCGTCGCGCGCGCGAGCACGCAGGAACTCGCGCGGCAGGCGCAAAGCGAGGGAGTCGGCACGCTGCGGGATGCCGCATTGGCTCTCGTGCGCACAGGCACCACCAGCCTCGCTGAGGCACTGGCTGCGACGGAGAGCGCATGAATAGGCCCACAGCGGGAGCGACTATCTCGACCGAGACCCGCTTCCGGTGGCACTGCGTCGGCGCCGACGGCAGCCGCAAGACGGGCGCGCTCATTGCACCGGACGCAGGCACCGCTCGCGCGCTGCTCAAGCGCGAGAACCTGTTCGTGGTGAATCTGACATCGGAGGGACCGGCGCCCCGTGCAAAAGCGAATGCCGCCGAGGTCACGCTGTTCACGCGGCAGCTCGCGAGCCTGTTGCGGGCCGGCTTGCCGCTCGCGCCTGCACTCGATCTACTGGCGCAGCCGCAAAACGCACGGCGCGCCGGTATGCCGCGTATCGTGGGTACGCTTGCGCGGGACATTACGGCGGGCCTGCGTTTTTCGGCCGCCTTGCAGCGGCATCCGGCGCAGTTCAACGCGCTGTATTGCCAACTCGTCGAGGTCGGCGAGGCAGCGGGCGCACTCCCCGCAGTGCTCGCGCGAATCGCCGACGATCGCGAGCGTGCCGCCGCCCAACGCGCCAAAGTGCGCGCGGCGTTGACATATCCGCTCGCAATTTTGCTGCTGGCTCTCGCGATCACCGCTGCTTTGCTGATTTGGGTAGTGCCTACCTTCAAACAGATTTTCGACGGTTTCGGTGCCCGCCTGCCTGCGCCCACATTGTTCGTATTGGCGCTGTCGGCGGGTGTGGCGAAATGGAGCGTGCCGGCCCTTGCGCTCGTCGTCGCCGCGGGCTCGGCAGTGACGTTTCTACTGCGACGTTCGGAAGCCGCGCGCATCCGCTTCGCACGTACATCGCTGAAAATGCCCGTCGCCGGGACGCTGCTCGCCACGCTATGCGCCGCGCGCTGGAGCCGCGCACTCGGCACCTTGCTGTCGGCCGGTACGCCGCTCGCCGACGCCTTCGATTCGCTGACCCACGCCACCGGCAATGCCTTTTTCGACCGTGCGACTGTCGACATCGCCGCCCGGCTGCGCCGCGGTGAGCGGCTCGCCGCGGCTATGCGCGCTGTCCGCTGTTTTCCAGCCGAGGTCGTGCAGCCAATCGCAGTTGCCGAGGAGTCCGGAGCAATCGACACAATGCTGCTCGACGTGGCCTCGCTTGCCGACCGTCAGGTAGACGAAAAGATCGGCACGCTGTCGAGCCTGTGTGAACCGCTTGTCATTATTGTGCTGGGAGCGCTCGTCGGCGGTCTTGTCATCGCGATGTATCTTCCCATTATTCAACTCGGCAACGTGGTGTAGCATCGCAGCCGAATCCATCATTTATCCATGCAGGCAACCCTTTCACTCGTGCCAGAAACGTCATCCAGCCTGCTTTCGGGCTCACTTCTGAACCTCCTGCCAGCACACGTCGCGGCCGGTTCAGGTCAGGCATTCGGCAGCCTGCCCGCCGTTTTGCAGTTCGCGTTTGCGATCGTGTTTGGCCTCGTGATCGGCAGCTTCCTGAACGTGGTCGTGCACCGCGTGCCGATCATGCTCGAACGGGCGTGGCGGCTTGAAGTGAGCGAGGCGACTGACGAACCTCTCGAAGAGGACGGCTTGCCGGTGCGCTACAACCTGTGGGTGCCGCGTAGTGCATGCCCTCACTGCGGGCACGTGCTGCGAGCGTGGGAAAACGTGCCGCTGCTGAGTTACCTGTTGCTGCGCGGGCGTTGCTCCGCGTGCAAGGTGCATGTGAGCCTGCGTTATCCGTTGCTCGAGGCTGGCAGCGCGGCACTCGCCGCGTCCGCATTGGCGCAATTCGGTCCGACGCTGCCTGCCCTCGCGGCGTTTGGACTGTGCGCGGCTTTGCTCGCAATGAGCGCGATCGACATCGACACCCATTTGCTGCCGGATTCGATGACGCTGCCGCTGCTGTGGGCCGGCATCATCGTCAATTTCAACGGCGTGTTTGCGAGCCTCCACGACGCGGTGCTCGGCGCTATCTTCGGGTATCTGGTGCTGTGGGCCGTGCATTGGCTATTCCGGCTGGTGCGAGGTATCGACGGCATGGGTTACGGCGACTTCAAGCTGCTGGCAGCGCTGGGCGCGTGGCTTGGCTGGGCAGCGCTTCCTCAGATCGTGCTGGTCGCCGCGGTCGCGGGCGCGGTCGTGGGCCTTGCGGCAACGTGGCGCGGCCGCATGCGCTTCGAAGAGCCGCTGCCCTTCGGACCGTTTCTCGCCGCGGGCGGTGCGCTCACCCTGTTTCTCGGCACACCGCTTTACGTGGCTCTGGGAGGCTGAAGCATGTTCGTTGTGGGACTGACTGGCGGCATCGGCAGCGGCAAATCGACCGTGGCGGACCTCTTCGCGGCGCACGGTGTCCCGATCGTCGACACCGACCTGATCGCGCATCGCGTGACTGCGCCGCACGGTATCGCGATGCCGCAGATCGCCGCCGAGTTCGGCAACGCATTCGTCGCGGCCGACGGCTCCCTCGACCGTGCGCGCATGCGCGCACTCGTCTTTAGCGACGACGCCGCGCGCAAGCGCCTCGAGAACATCACGCATCCGCTGATTCGCGCGGAAACCGAGCGCGAGCAACGCGAGGCCAAGGGACCGTATGTGATCGTCGTGGTCCCGCTGCTCGTCGAGTCGGGCAGCTGGAAAAACCGTGTGAACCGCGTACTCGCTGTGGATTGCAGCGTGGAGACGCAGATCTCCCGCGTGATGAGCCGCAATGGCTTTAGCCGTGAGCAGGTGCTCGCGATCATTGCGCGTCAGGCGACCCGCGAAGCACGGCTTGCGGCCGCAGACGACATGATCGTGAACGACAACACGCCGCTGGCCGCACTGGCGGCACGAGTCGAAGCGCAGCATCTGGCGTACCTGGGGTTTGCCGCGGCGTAGTTGCCGAATCATTGAACTTCGGCACTTTCCGCATGCCGAAGCGGCAGAAAACGGCCGAAAAGACGCGGAAAAGTTTGCTTGAGCGCGCGCAAAACGTGCGCGATTGCTAGGGTAGTCCCACGGCATTAGAATGTCCTGCATTCCCGTCACCGACCACGCCCGAGGCGAGCCCGCTTGATCCTTTACGAGTACCCCTTCAACGAGCGAATCCGGACGCTATTGCGCCTCGAAGATCTGTTCGAGCGCTTCACGTTCTTTCTGACGCAGGAAGACGCCAGGGAACACCACGTCGCACTGACCACGCTGTTCGAGATCTCCGAGGTAGCGGGTCGCGCGGATCTCAAGTCGGATCTGATGAAGGAGCTGGAGCGGCAGCGGCAAACGCTGGCGCCGTTTCGCGGCAATCCGGGAATCGAGCAGAACGCGCTCGAGGCCGTGCTCGGCGAAATCGAACAGACGCTGGCAGGACTCTCGCAAATGCAGGGCAAAACCGGGCAGCATCTTGCAGAGAACGAATGGCTTGCCAGCATTCGCAGCCGGGCGATCATCCCCGGCGGCACCTGCAAGTTCGACCTGCCGTCCTACTACGCGTGGCAGCAGCTTCATCCCGACCAACGCCGGCAGGACATCGCCAAATGGGTCACGCCGCTGCTGCCGCTGCGCGACGCGGCCACTATCGTGCTGCGGCTTGCGCGGGAGTCCGGCCAGGCGTCCAAGGTCATGGCTATGGCGGGGAGCTATCAGCAAATGCTGTCGGGCCGCTCATATCAATTGATGCAGGTGCGCGTCGCGCCCGAGTTGCGCGTAATTCCCGAGGCCAGCGCCAACAAGTACATGCTGTGGGTGCGCTTCACCGTGCAGGACGGCGATCTGCGTCCGCGCGCAGTGGATGTCGACGTGCCCTTTCAGCTCACGCTCTGCAGCCTGTAAGCCTGGTCCGTTCCACCGTCAGATAGACTCGATCGAGCAGGCGGTCTTGCTCGTCCGCGGCTTTGAAGTGGCGAGAAATGCCCTTATATTCGGTACTTGTTCCATTTGCACTGACTGCCTGACCGTATGCCAACCGTCGTCAAATGCCCCACTTGCGGAAAGGACGTCCGCTGGACACCTGAAAGCAGATTTCGCCCTTTTTGCTCCGAGCGCTGCAAACAGATCGATCTTGGCGCCTGGGCCGCCGAGAAGTACAAGATTGGCGGGACCGATCAGGAAGCGCCGTCGGACGAGACGCCAGGCGGGGACTACAACCCGCACTGACTAAACACGGCGCTCAGTTTGCGCCGCGCCTCCTCTGTGGCGCGCGCAACCGGCGCGACCGGTGGTGCGCAGCCTGTGACAAGGCGGCACCGCACCAGCAACGGAAACCACCGGTCCCGCTTCCGCGCTGCTTATCCCGCATGCTCCGCCGCAAGCCATTCCAGCACGGGAATGGTGGCCGGCAGCAACGGCGAGACCTCAGCGGGCAACGCCTGCCAGACGAACGCCTGACCTTCGCGGCCATGCGGCTCGCCGGTCCACTGCGTTACCTTGCAGAAAAAGAGCCGCACATAGGCGTGCGGATAATCGTGTTCGAGCGTATGCCACAAGTGGCACGCCTTGACGTCGATACCGAGTTCCTCGTGCAACTCGCGAGCGAGCGCGGCCTCGACCGACTCCCCCGCTTCCAGCTTGCCGCCCGGGAATTCCCAGTAGCCTTCGTACGGCTTGCCTGCCGGACGCTGCGCCAACAGATAGCGCCCGTCCGGCTGCACGAGCACGCCGACAGCGACCTCCGTGACGGGGCGGCCGGCCGCGTTCTGCTGGGCCTCGCTCATGACTGCGATTTCCGGCCGGACCAGTCGCGTGCGAACTGCCATGCGACACGCCCCGAGCGCGACCCGCGCTCGAGCGCCCAAACCAGCGCATCGCCGCGCGCCGCCTCGACTTCGGCGTCATTGCAGCCAAAATGCCGCAACCAGTGCGCAATGATCGACAGGTAGTCGTCCTGCTTGAACGGATAAAAGCTGACCCACAAGCCGAAACGTTCTGACAGCGAGATCTTTTCTTCGACAAGCTCACCGGGATGGATTTCACCATCGGACGTGTGCTTGTAAGTCTCGTTGTCGCTCATGTACTCGGGCAGCAAATGGCGGCGGTTCGAGGTTGCGTAAATCAGCACGTTGTCCGACTGGGCGGCGACCGAACCGTCGAGCGCCACCTTGAGCGCCTTGTAGCCGGATTCGCCGTCTTCGAACGAAAGGTCGTCGCAGAACACCACGAAGCGTTCCGGCCGCTGCGCGATCAGCTCGACAATGTCGCCAAGATCGTGCAGATCGTCCTTGTCTACTTCTATGAGACGCAGGCCGTCTTTGGCGTAGGCGTTCAGACAGGCCTTGATCAGCGACGACTTGCCGGTGCCGCGCGCGCCCGTCAGGAGCACGTTGTTGGCCGGCAGCTTGTGCACGAACTGGCGCGTGTTCTGCTCGATCAGCGCTTTCTGGCGATCGATGTTTTGCAGATCGTCCAGCGTGATCGCGGAAATGGCCGGCACCGCTTGCAGATAGCCGCGCCCCTGGCGCTTGCGCCAGCGGAAAGCGACCGCCGCCGACCAGTCGATGTCAGGCGCTGCGGGCGGCAGCATGGCTTCGAGGCGCACGAGCACAGCTTCGGCCCGTGTCAGAAACTGTTCAAGTTTGTCCATGACAATGAATGAGCGGCGAGCGCCGCGTAATGAACCCGGTTACGAGCGGTAGTCGGCGTTAATGCTCACGTAGTCGTGCGACAGATCGCAAGTCCAGATGGTGGCTTGCGCATCACCGCGTCCGAGCACCACGCGAATGCCGATCTCGCTCTTCTTCATGACGCGCTGGCCGTCTTCTTCACGGTATGCCGGGTTGCGGCCACCGGCTGTGGCGACCAGCACGTCGTCCAGATACAGATCGATCTTGCCGACATCGAGATCGTCGATGCCGGCATAGCCGATGGCGGCCAGAATGCGGCCAAGGTTCGGGTCCGATGCATAGAACGCCGTCTTCACGAGCGGCGAATGGCCAATCGCATACGCGATCTGGCGACATTCGCCGACGCTCGAACCGCCTTCCACATGAACCGTCATGAACTTGGTCGCGCCTTCGCCGTCGCGCACGATCAGTTGCGCGAGCGTCTGCGCGACTTCGGTCACCGCATCGCGCAACGCTGCATAAGCGGGCGAGTCGGTGGAAGTAATCGCCGGCAGGCTGGATTTGCCCGACGCAATCAGGATGAACGAATCGTTGGTCGAGGTATCGCCGTCGATCGTAATGCAGTTAAAGGAGCGGTCCGCCACGTGCTTGACCAGCGCGTCGAGCACCGGCTGCGCGACGGCGGCGTCGAACGCGAGAAAGCCGAGCATGGTCGCCATGTTCGGCTTGATCATGCCGGCGCCCTTGCTGATGCCGGTCAGCGTGACCGTGTGCCCTTCAATCGTGACCTGGCGCGAGGTTGCTTTCGGCAGCGTGTCGGTGGTCATGATTGCCTGCGCGGCGTCGTACCAGTTGGCTTCCTTGCGGTTGGCCAACGCAGCGGGCAAACCTGCCTTCAGACGGTCGACCGGCAGCGGCTCCAGAATCACGCCGGTCGAAAACGGCAGCACCTGTTCGGGCGCGATCTCAGCCAGCCGCGCGAGTTCGGCGCAGGTTTCGCGCGCATGCGCCAAGCCAGGTTCGCCGGTGCCCGCATTGGCGTTGCCGGTGTTGATCACCAGCGCGCGAATCGGCTTGCCGCCGGCGCGCACGCGCTCCAGATTCTCGCGGCAGACAGTGACCGGCGCCGCGCAGAAGCGGTTTTGCGTGAACACGCCACCTACCGTCGCGCCTTCGTCGACGGAAATGACCAGCACGTCCTTGCGGTTCGGCTTGCGGATATTCGCCTCCGCCCAACCGAGCGTGACGCCGGCGACGGGATGCAGTTGAGCGGGATCGATCGAAGGGAAATTGACAGCCATGGTCGCGACCTGTCGAAGAAAATGCCGGCGGGCGCCGGCATTGAGGGAAACGGAACTGGTGGCTCGGTGAGGAAGCCGTGCCACCGCGCAATCAACCACACAACACGGTGCGAAAGAGCCGCTGTAAACCGGGGCGGCGCGCCTCAAAGCGCGCCGCCTTCGACATCAGGCGATCTTGCCGTGACACTGCTTGTACTTCTTGCCGCTGCCGCACGGGCAGGGATCGTTGCGGCCGACTTTCGGCACGCCGTCTGCGCCAACCGGCGACGCCGGCTGCGGCGCCGACGCATGGCTCATCGCGTCGCCGATCATCGCAGCGGTGGCCGCTTCGGCGGCGGGCGCGGCAGCCGATGCCTCGGCGAATTCGGCGTGGCGGAATTCGACGTTCTCGAGATGGCCGCCCTGCTCTTCCATCTGCTCGGCCGCCTGCTCCAGTTGCTCGGGCGACTGGATCTGCACGTTCATCACCACGCGGGTGACTTCAAGCTTGACCGCGTCCAGCATTGCGGCGAACAGCTCGAACGCCTCGCGCTTGTATTCCTGCTTCGGGTTCTTTTGCGCATAGCCACGCAGATGGATGCCCTGGCGCAGATGATCGAGCGCGGCCAGATGTTCGCGCCAGCTACGGTCGAGCGTTTGCAGCATGATCGAACGTTCGAACGCGCTGAACGACTCGCGGCCGACCAGTTCGACCTTCGCCTCGTAGGCTTCGTCCGCGGCGGCCTGCACGGCTTCGAGAATCTCGTCGGACGTGATCGAGTTGGACTCGTTGATCATTTCCTGGATCGCGAGGTCGAGCTGCCATTCGTTGCGCAGCACTTCTTCCAACTCCGGCACGTCCCACTGTTCTTCAATGCTGCCCGGCGGCACGAACTGGTGAACGATGTCCGCAATCACGCCATGACGCATTGCGCCGATGGTTTCGGTAATGTCGTTCGCCTCGAGCAGTTCGTTGCGCTGCTGGTAGATGACCTTGCGCTGATCGTTCGAGACGTCGTCGTATTCGAGCAGTTGCTTACGGATATCGAAGTTGCGCGCCTCGACCTTGCGCTGCGCCGATTCGATGGAACGCGACACGATGCCCGCTTCGATCGCCTCGCCTTCCGGCATTTTCAGGCGGTCCATGATCGCGCGCACGCGGTCGCCGGCAAAAATGCGCAACAACGGATCTTCCAGCGACAGGTAGAAGCGCGACGAGCCCGGGTCGCCCTGGCGGCCCGCGCGGCCGCGCAACTGGTTGTCGATACGGCGCGACTCGTGGCGCTCGGTGCCGATAATGTGCAGACCGCCCGCCGCCTTCACCTGATCGTGAAGCGCCTGCCATTCGTCGTGCAGTTGCTGGATGCGGCGCTGCTTCTCGTCGTCAGGAATCGTCTCGTCCTGTTCGATGAACGACGCCTGCTTCTCGGCATTGCCGCCGAGCACGATGTCGGTGCCCCGACCGGCCATGTTGGTGGCGATCGTAATGCGCTTCGGACGGCCCGCTTCCGCGACGATCTCCGCCTCACGCGCGTGCTGCTTCGCGTTGAGCACTTCGTGCGGCAAACCGGCCTGCTTGAGCAGATGCGACAGCAGCTCCGAATTTTCGATCGACGTGGTACCGACCAGCACCGGCTGCCCGCGCTCATAGCAATCGCGGATGTCGCGAATCACCGCGTCGTAGCGCTCCTTCGCGGTCTTGTAGATCTGATCCTGCTTGTCGATTCGCTTGGGCGGACGGTTGGTCGGGATCACGACCGTTTCGAGACCGTAGATCTCGTTGAATTCGTACGCTTCGGTGTCGGCCGTGCCGGTCATGCCGGCCAGCTTTGCGTACATGCGGAAGTAGTTCTGGAACGTGATCGAAGCGAGCGTCTGGTTCTCGCTCTGGATCTTCACGTGTTCCTTCGCCTCGACGGCCTGGTGCAGACCGTCCGACCAGCGGCGGCCGGCCATCAGACGGCCCGTGAACTCGTCGACGATAATCACTTCGCCGTTCTGCACCACGTAGTGCTGGTCCCGATGGAACAGCGTGTGCGCGCGCAGCGCCGCGTACACGTGGTGCATCAGCGTGATGTTCTGCGGCGCGTAGAGGCTCTCGCCCTCGCCGATCAGGCCCCACTCGGCGAGCAGGCGCTCGGCCTTTTCGTGGCCCGATTCGGTCAGGAACACCTGGCGGCCTTTTTCGTCCAGCGTGTAGTCGCCCGGCTTTTCAACGCCGGTGCCGTCGGCCTTCTCTTCGCCGATCTGGCGCTCGAGCAGCGGCGGCAGCGCGTTCATGCGCACGTACAGTTCGGTGTGGTCTTCGGCCTGACCGGAAATGATGAGCGGCGTACGCGCCTCGTCGATCAGGATCGAGTCCACTTCGTCGACCACGGCGAAGTTGAGCCCGCGCTGCACGCGCGCTTCCGGCTCGTACACCATGTTGTCGCGCAGGTAGTCGAAGCCGAACTCGTTGTTGGTGCCGTACGTGATGTCGGCCGCGTAGGCCTGCTGCTTCGCGCCGTGGTCCATCTGCGACAGATTGATGCCGACCGACAGCCCGAGGAAGTTGTAGAGGCGCGCCATCCACTCGGCGTCGCGCTGCGCGAGGTAGTCGTTCACCGTGACGACGTGGACGCCGCGGCCCGACAGCGCGTTCAGATATACAGGCAGCGTGGCGACCAGCGTTTTACCTTCGCCGGTGCGCATTTCGCCGATCTTGCCGTAGTGCAGAACCATGCCGCCGATCAGCTGCACGTCGAAGTGGCGCATTTTCAGCACGCGCTTGCTCGCCTCGCGGCATACCGCGAACGCTTCGGGCAGGATCTTGTCGAGCGACTCGCCGCTCGCGACCCGCTGGCGGAATTCGTCCGTTTTGGCGCGCAGTTGATCGTCCGTCAATTGCTCGATCTGCGGCTCGAGCGCATTGATCGCCGCGACGGTCTTTTGATATTGCTTGACTAGCCGCTGGTTGCGGCTGCCAAAAATCTTCTGTAGAAAACCGGTGGTCATCGGATCGGTGTCTGCGTCGCGGCTTCGGCTGGTCGCGGCGTGCGGTTAAAAGCACGCGCGCTCCGGGGTCGGAATGGCCTCGGCGGCTTAGTCCAAGAGTGAATTCGAATCGGGCATTTTAGCACGCGCCCCCGCCCGCGCCTGTGTCCGCGGCGCGACGTCGGCGGGGCAGCAACGCCCGTCGCGCGGAGCTTCGGCGGCGTGCATACGGGCGCGTCGCGGGGCATCTCGCACGGTACAATCGCGACGTGTGCGCACATCGGGTGCGAACGCGCCCTCACTGTCAAACATGAGCCGTTTTCCTTCCTTTTCAAGGCCGCCGCCCAAGCAGTTCAACGTGCGCCGGCCGCAGCCGGTCGCCGAGGTGCTCAGGCGCACCGACGCGTTTGCCGCGCTGCGCGCGGGCGTCGAGCAGATCGCCGCGCTCGAGAAGGACTTGCGCGAGCTGCTGCCCGATTATCTGGGATCGAGCGTGGAGCCGGGCTTCATCAAGGAAGGCGTGCTGTCGCTGTTCGCCGCGCATAACGCGCTGGCGGCGCGGCTGCGCCATCTCGAACCGCGACTGCTGTCGGATTTGCAGCAGCGCGGCTGGCCGGTCAATGCGCTGCGCATTCGGGTGCGGCCGCAGCCCGTCAAGGAGCCGCCGCAGCCCAAGCAGGCGCGCATGACGCCGGCCGGCGCCGATGCGCTGCATGCGTTGAGCGAATCGCTCGCGCCGTCGCCTCTACGCGAAGCCTTGGCGAAGATGGCGGCGCGGCATCGGAGAAATCGTTGAACAAAAAATAAGCGGCTCGCATGAGCCGCTTATTTTTCGTACGCCTGCTTCGGAAGTTTCACCAAAGACTTGACGCGGATTCCCTACGCAAAAGCCGTCTGCGTCTCGTACGCGAAGCCGCGCGGCGCCTTTTGCGTGTCGTCGAACGTGACGATCTCGTATGAATCTTCGTGCGCGAGCAGTTCGCGCAGCAGCGCGTTGTTCAGGCCGTGGCCCGACTTGTACGCGTTGTACGAAGCCAGCAACGGATGGCCGATCACGTACAGATCGCCGATCGCGTCGAGCATCTTGTGCTTCACGAACTCGTCGTCGTAACGCAGGCCGTCGTTGTTCAGAATGCGGTACTCGTCGAGCACGATCGCGTTGTCCATGCTGCCGCCGCGCGCGAGGCCCAGCTCACGCATCATCTCGACTTCATGCGCGAAGCCGAACGTGCGGGCGCGCGCGATTTCGCGCACATACGACGTATTGGCGAAATCGACTTCCAGCGCCTGGCCGGTTTTATCCACGGCCGGGTGGCGGAAATCAATCGTGAATTTAAGCTTGAAACCGAAATACGGATCGAGGCGAGCGAATTTGTCGCCGTCGCGAATCTCGACCGGCTTTGTCACCTTGATGAATTTCTTCGGCGCGTTCTGTTCTTCAATTCCCGCGGATTGAATCAGAAACACGAATGAGCCGGCACTGCCGTCCATGATCGGAATTTCTTCCGCGGTCACGTCGACATACAGATTGTCGATACCGAGACCGGCGCAGGCGGACATCAAATGCTCGATAGTCGACACGCGCGCGCCGTCTTTCTGCAACACGGAAGCGAGACGCGTATCGCCAATCGCCATTGCCGACGCAGGAATGTCCACCGGCGTGGGCAAATCCACGCGCGAAAAGACAATGCCCGTGTCCGGCGCTGCGGGACGGAGCGTCAGGTCGACCTTACGGCCGGAGTGCAAGCCGATGCCGACCGTCTTGACGATTGATTTGATAGTGCGCTGCTTCAACATGGTCATCTTTTGCTCGATTGAAAATCCCAATCGGGACTTTTTATTCCATAGCGCGAATTATACTCCATAACCCTAAGCAGCGTCTTCGCGCGGAAAGTATCAATCTGTTTCGCTGCATTACCCGTCTTTTTCAACGGGCGCCCGTGAGGGAAAGCGTGACGGGCCGACGTCCGGAACGGAGGCGTTTCCGGTCGTCGGCCCGCGTAACGGCCTGTCACAAAGCGTCGTCGCAACCGTTGCCATTGCGCCACGCGGATAACCGCGTGCGAAGGCGAAGGCGCCGACGCGCTGATAACTAGCTCAACGTTGCGAGAATACTCCCTGCATCGCTTACTTCGAATTTGCCGGCAGCCTCGACGTTCAACGTCTTGACCACGCCGTCGTCGACAACCATCGCGTAGCGCTGGGAACGGATTCCCATGCCGCGCGCCGACAAATCCTGCTCGAGACCAAGCGCTCGTGTGAAAGCCGCACTGCCGTCCGCCATCATGCGCACCTTGCCCGAGGCATGCAGATCGCGTCCCCACGCGCCCATTACGAACGCGTCGTTCACGGACACACACCAGATTTCGTCGATGCCGGCCGCGCGCAACTGCTCAGCGTGTTCGACGTAACCCGGCACATGTTTGGCAGAACAGGTCGGCGTGAACGCGCCAGGCAATCCGAAGATCACCACGCGCTTGCCCGCCGTCTGCTCGCGCACGTCGAAGCTGTTAGGCCCGATCGTGCAGCCCGCGCGCTCGTCTTCGACATACTCGAAGAGCGTTGCGTCGGGCAGCTTGTCACCTGCTTGAATCATTGCTCAGTCCTTTGCATCGATGCGAAGCATCGCCCGCACGTTATCGTGTCGCAGTGAATCGGCGACAGTTGCCCAAACCGCTTCGTTTTCCGAAGAGGGCACTTGTCCTTGCCGCGAATCCGACGATACGCGGCTTGTTAGCCGTTCACCCGCCACGCTCGTGCATTCGTCCGCCAACGCCGGAAACTAAAACGGCGCGGACAGCGAAAGCCTCCCGTGCGCTCAGTCCGCCTGCTTGCGCAGGAATGCCGGAATGTCGTACGTGTCGACGCCCTTTTCCTGCAGCGCCTGCACGTGCGAAGCCGCGGTGTCGCGCGACGTGCGCCATACAGCCGGCGTGTCGAGCGCGCCGTAGTCCGCCGTGCTGGCGTGCGACGGCGTTGCGTACGAGCCGTGTTGTGCGGCGATCGGCTGGTTGTCGGTGCCGGTGCGCAGCAGCGTCATCGGTGCCGATTGCTGCTTCTTCGCTGCACGGCCAAGACCCGTTGCCACGACCGTCACGCGCAGCGCGTCGCCCATTGCATCGTCGTACACCGCGCCGAAAATCACCGTTGCGTCTTCCGCCGCGTAGCTCTTGATCGTGTTCATCACTTCGCGCGTTTCCGACAGACGCAGCGAACGGCTCGACGTGATGTTGACCAGCACGCCACGCGCGCCCGACAGATCGACGCCTTCCAGCAGCGGGCTTGCAACAGCCTGCTCGGCAGCGAGACGCGCGCGATCGACGCCGGCAACCGTCGCCGTGCCCATCATCGCCTTGCCCTGCTCGCCCATCACCGTCTTCACGTCTTCAAAGTCGACGTTCACCAGACCGTCGACGTTGATGATTTCCGCGATGCCGGCAACTGCGTTGTTCAGAACGTCGTCTGCGCACTGGAAGCACTTGTCCATCTCGGCGTCGTCGCCCATCACCTCGAACAGCTTGTCGTTCAGAACGACGATCAGCGAGTCGACGTGATCCTCCAGTTGCTGCGAACCGGCTTCTGCCACACGCATGCGCTTGCCGCCTTCGAATTCGAACGGCTTGCTGACCACGCCAACAGTCAAGATACCCATCTCTTTCGCGATCTGCGCGACCACGGGTGCTGCGCCCGTGCCCGTGCCGCCGCCCATGCCGGCCGTGATGAAGACCATGTGCGCGCCGCGCAGTGCGTCGGCGATGCGCTCACGTGCTTCTTCCGCTGCGGCGCGGCCCATTTCCGGCTTGGCGCCGGCGCCCAGACCCGTGTTGCCCAACTGGATCACCGCGGTGGCGCGCGAACGCGACAAAGCCTGCGCGTCCGTGTTCATCACGATGAAGTCGACGCCTTGCACGCCTTTGTTGATCATGTGCTGAACAGCATTGCCGCCAGCGCCACCTACTCCGACCACCTTGATGATGGTGCCGTTCGTTTCGGTTTCCAGCATTTGGAAATCCATGATGCCTCCGTCAAGATAAAAAATTGCAGCCACTCGGCCGTTATTCGGCAGGAGATCGGGCAACCTCCTGTCGCGCGCCAGCCGCCGGCACCAGCGCGTATTTCGAAAACGAATGCGTTAAAAGTTGCCGAGGAACCAGTCCTTCATGCGCGTGAACACCTGGCCCATCGAACCCGACTGCACCGCGACCTTGCGGCCGCGCATGCGCTGCGAGCGTCCTTCGACGAGCAGGCCCATTGCCGTCGAATAGCGCGGATTGCGCACCACGTCGGCCAGACCGCCCGCATACTCGGGCACGCCGATACGCACGGGCTTAAGGAAAATGTCCTCACCCAGTTCGACCATGCCGAGCATCATCGACGCGCCGCCCGTCAGCACCACGCCCGAGCTCAGCAGTTCCTCGTAACCGGATTCGCGCACCACCTGCTGCACAAGCGAAAACAGTTCTTCGACACGCGGCTCGATCACCGCGGCCAGCGCCTGGCGCGACAGCGTGCGCGGACCGCGCTCGCCGAGGCCCGGCACCTCGATCATTTCGTCCGGATCGGCGAGCGCCTGTTTCGCGATGCCGTAATCCACCTTGATGTCTTCCGCGTCCGGCGTCGGCGTGCGCAAGGCCATCGCGATGTCGCTCGTGATCTGGTCGCCGGCAATCGGAATCACCGCCGTATGACGGATCGCCCCTTCGCTGAAGATCGCGATGTCCGTCGTGCCGCCGCCGATATCGACCAGCACCACGCCCAGTTCCTTTTCGTCTTCCGTCAGCACCGCGAGCGACGACGCGAGCGGCTGCAGAATCAGATCGTTCACTTCG
>Ga0268254_10000584_pt1 | contig 18960 bp, 15 predicted proteins | sample AgamicOrSfrz_FD_200251 | JGI IMG/M metagenome (GOLD analysis project Ga0268254, IMG submission 200251) | Agave microbial communities from Guanajuato, Mexico - Or.Sf.rz (v2) (version 3) | ecosystem: Host-associated > Plants > Phyllosphere > Phylloplane/Leaf | place: Guanajuato, Mexico...
TTAATATAACGAATGATAGCAAACTTACTCTAATACAATACACGTCCGCCCAACAAAAAAATCACGGAACTCTTTAAAATATCAGTTCCACTCTATATCATAATAATTTATTGGTCTTTTTACAAGACGACCGCTTATACATTTCCGGTTTTTTTCTACAAAAATCTGCTTTGATGCAGAAATTCGCAGGAAAAAGATTAAAAGCCTGTATGAAAAATCAGATTGAGACATAACTACATCAATCCAATCTAAAGATGAACAAATAGTATACATGAACTGGACTGCTTAGTACACCGCTGTTGATTTCCGTGCAAGACTTCGCTTTCCGCGGGCGTCCGCTGAGCCTCCTCGTCGCTTACGCTTCTGCAGGGTCTCACCTGTTCCGCTTTTCCGGCAGGAGTCTTCGCCTTGCCCTCCAATCAACTGCTAGAAGGAACGAAACAGATGAAAGCTACGTTCACCATAAAAAAAGCCGAACCAATTGGATTCTCAATCAAAAATCCAACTCGTTCGGACCTTTCTTTAACTAAAATACGTTCGTACAAGCCACTTTTCATCTCTACATCTTAGTAATTAAAATCTTCGTCCCCATGTCTTCTGCGGAATCTTTTATGAAAACACGAATCGCATATCGCATGATCATGATTCCAAGGAAGGTCTTTAGAACACGCACTGCATGTTCTTTTAAATTTTTTCATATCTTTTCTTAATACGTTATGGATTTTATCGGTAAGCTCTTCTCGTACACGCTCCCAGTAAATAGCCTCTGGCCTTCTGTCCATTCGATATAAAAATAAAAGATGCAGGCCAATCGCCTTATAAGATAGCTCTAATTTTTCCAGTGAGCCTTCTATCATCCGTGGTTCAGGTAACTCTTCTCTGTTAACAATCGCATTCATGCTGGCAATCCACTGCTTTTTCAAGGAGTTTTCTTTTGCTGAAAACGGCAGCTGCAAGTAGCCGTATAAATCAACAATGGGCATTTTCGCCTCAATAAGCGTGTCTTTCACTTCCTCATAAAGCTCACGTTCTTGTGCCAGGTTTGATTTTTGTGTACCTTTTGGATTTTTAAATTTAGCCCACATGTCAAAAAACGTTCCGAGGTCATGATGATATTCTTTAAATCTTCTTAGCATATCTGAAGTAGGCGCAATTGAAAATTTGCTGATTTGCTCGTCTGTTGAAAATAACAGTTCTCTCATTTGTTTTGCATCTTTAGCGAATGCAACTTCTCCAACATTGTAGAGCCCCTTCCTTCCAGCACGACCTGCAATCTGCTTTAACTCTTGAGAAGTCAGCAATCTCCTCTTTTGCCCGTCAAACTTCATGTTTTCTAAAAGGACAATTCGTCTAATTGGAAGATTTAACCCCATTCCAATCGCATCTGTAGACACAATGACATTTGTTTCTCTATTAATGAACTGCTCAATTTGTTTTCTTCTCGTTTCAGGCGGCATACTTCCATAAATCACACTAACTTTGTGACCATCTTTTTCTAGCTTAGCCGCTGTCTGGAGCACTTTCTTACGCGAGAAAACAATTAAAGCATCTGCGGGTTTTACTTGTTCAATTTTAAACTTTCGAAGATCTACTTTTAAAGGTATATCTCTTTCGTACTCATGAATTTCTGAGATCACACCGTCTAACATCTCTTCTAACATACTTCGAATACTTAAACTCCCGATCACATGAACTTGTTTGGCATTAGCTCGTGTGATGGCTTTATACCATGAAAACCCTCGGTCTCTGTCTTGAATCATTTGTGCTTCATCAATTACGGTTACATCGCCATGTTCTAATTCACTAAACATCTCTACGGTACCGGCCATATGCTGAGCGTCTTCAACAATCTTTTCTTCTTCACCTGTTTTTAACGAACAAGGTACTCCGTCTTTATTTAGCTTTTCAAAAACTTCTAAAGCTAACAAGCGAAGCGGCGCTAAGTAATTACCTGAAGCAGCTTTTTTTAATGACTTTAATGCCGTATACGTTTTTCCTGTGTTTGTATCACCGAGATGAAGGATGTATTCCGTTTCTTTTCTTGGGTCCATTTCGTATTCTGCACCAAAAATATAATTTAACTGTCGCTGTTCTTCTTCAATCAGCTTTTTCTTTTCTTCACGTTCGCGTTCTTGTTGTAATCGTCTTTCTTCAAGCTGCTGTTGATATCTCTCTTGATGCTCTTCGATCGTTAAGTTGTGATCTGAAACTTCTAGTACATCGGAAAGCTTTTCTTCTACAAGCATTCTTTTATATTCATAGACCAAATCCGATAAATCACTTCTAAGTGCTTTTATGATATCCATTCGTGTTACCGAAGCATTTGTATAATTTTTATATTCTTCTTTAAATGCAGCAGAAAGGTTATCCATAATCATAGTTGGAATGATTTCATAAATCTTATCGGTGATAAATACCTCGTATACGTCTTCATACGTTTCGAACAAGATAATCGTTGAGTATCTGTCTAATTCTGAGCTTACGCCGCCGGTGAGCTCTTGAAAAAAGTCATTAACCGTTTCATAATCATGACGTGTTAAATCACCGTTTTTTATTAATTCATCTTCAAGTTCAGTATGCGGCGCATAGTTTTCAATATACTTTGAGTTTGTTTTAATGTCTTTTGACAGCTGATGTGAAAGCTGTTCTCTTATATGTAGGTAATACAGCTCTTTATTTACTTCCAAGATAGGAGCTGCTTCTAAGTTTAACTGTAATTGATATCTAGTTTTTCGATCATTAATACTTTGCTGTTGTTCTTTCTCTTTTCTTTCTTCTTCTTTTCTGGCAAATTCAGCTCTTGCTTCTTCGTATAGAGATAGCCACTCTGCTTTATTGCCATTTCCGTATTGCTCTTTTAACCAAGAAAAAGCATCAAACTCCATACCTTTTCTCGTTTCTTTAGCAAATAACTTATCTATAGCTTGAGGTTTATACCCTTTTATCTCAAAGCCTCTTTCTGTTAAATACGATTTTCTGTTTTTCTTAGATACAGAAGAAACAGCTATTTTTCTCCACGTAGTCCCCCAGGCCTTTTTAATAAAAGAATGCCTGTCTGTTAAATACGTCTCTAAATCCGGACATTCGTCTTGTTCACCTAATACGCTTTTTATATCCTGTAATAATGTATGCTTAGTTTTTTCAATAGCCCTGCTTTGAATAGCCTCTAATTCGAGCATAAAATTCTCCTTTGGAAAGTTTTCCTACGTTTATTATAGGAAAGACCTCTGAGAGAATCAAATACATGTTATTACTTTATTTGAGGCTGGATTAATAAGCTCTCTTCTTCCTGCTTTTACTTATTTCTCGTCTATTTTATCTGCTTGCCTTTTTACCCTCTATTCAACACAAAAAGCTCCTATTTAAAGGAGCTTTTTGACACTTACTTTTAGATAATTCAGTCTGTTTTAAGTATACGTCAAGCATTTCTGTCAATTCCCTTTGAGTAAGGGATTGAGAGCTGTGAAAGTTTGGTTAACGATACATGCAAAACACCTGTAAATAAAAAAGCTAAGATCGTTGCGCCTGTGGCTAGCGGGTGAACGTACGTAAAATAGTAGGCAAATACAGCCCCCACTATGTAAGATACATACACATGAAGGTTAAAGCCTTTTGTATACCAGTACAGTTTATTTTGTTTTTCTAAAATAGCTGAAACGTCATAGTGTTTTCGGCGAATGATATAATAATCAACAAGAACAATCGCAATAATAGGAATAAATAATACGCCGATCATAAGCAAAAAGCTTTGAAATTTTGTCATCAACCACTCTTTTAATAAAGAACCCAGGACTGTGACAACTCCCATGGTTAGTGCCGGTATCCAGAACCTCTGCTTTGGAAAAATAGATAAATAAGACATTGTCGCACTATACAGTACCATTACGTTGGTTGACAGCACCGATAAAAAAATCACGATGGCAGCTACTAACCCTAACAGCGGACTATATGCGCCAATTAAATTTACCGGGTCATACGTTTGCGTCATATTTCCGAGAATTGAAAAACCAGAAACCGTTGCGCCTAATCCCATCGCAATCAAAGTCGCAACGTTATAGCCTAAATACGTTCCCGCAATGCCCGTTTTTTCAGATTTACAGTTTCGGTTATAATCGCAAACAATAGGAATCCACGTAAAAGCTGTAGCTACTACAATATCAAAAGCTAACATTCCTGTAATGCCAGGATTTTCGCTTGCTTTTATTTGAATTAATTTTGCTGCATCAAATTCGATAAACAAATAGCTAAACACAACGGCTGCTAAAATGACCATTAGCGTAGCTACTAACTTTTCCGTTGCTTCAATGCCTTTGTGTCCGTATATAGAAATAGCTACTACTAGTACTTGAGTAAGAATTGTAAATAGATTGATATTGCTGTAACCCGTCAAAAAGGTAACGGCATGATTTAAACTTAGCCCTGCCATGTAGGCTTGAATCCATGCCCATCCTATTAATGTAATAAGATTAACAGCAGCAGGAAGCATAGCCCCTCTTTGCCCAAAAGCTGGTCTCATTAAAACCATGGTCGGAAGACCGGTGCGAGTTCCGATATTCCCCATCAACACGAGCGGTATAGCACCAACTAAAGAGCCAAGCACAATAATAAATAATGCCTTTAAAAATGTCATATCGGGTACAAACAGCATTCCGGTAAAAACGGTCGTTACTACCACGTTGGCTCCTATCCACATGGAAAATGTAGAGAAGAAGCCCATACTTCTTTTATTCATTGCAATCGGCTGCACATCATCATGGGCGAGACCACTTTTTGTTGTCATTTCTTTTCCACCTTTCACTTTTATTGATACCAATTGGCTCGAGCTAGCTTGGAATTTGTATTCACATGTTTTATTTCAGTAAAAGCAGCTAATCCTGATGGACCTAACTCCCGGCCAATGCCGCTTTCTTTAAAACCGCCCCACGCCGTTTCAATATGAGGCGTATGGTAGCCGTTGATCCAAATCGTTCCCGCTTGAAGCTGTTCAGCAACTCGCTCTGCTTTCTCTACATCATTCGTTAAAATTCCTGCAGCTAAACCAAATCTCGTACCGTTGGCAAGTGCTATGGCTTCTTCTTCACTTGAAAAAGATTGAACGGTAATGACGGGACCAAATATTTCTTCTTGGACGACTTTCATATGCTGCTCCACGTCAACGAACACAGCCGGCTTTATATAGTTGCCACTTTCGCAGTCAATTAACGTTCCTCCTGTTAATAAATTCGCACCTTCTTCTTGACCTATCTGAATAAAACTCTGTATTTTATTTAGATGCTCCTTGCTAATAATCGGACCCATCTCCGTTTCTTCTCTTAACGGATTACCAATTTTTATAGCAGCAACAGCCTTCGTAAGAGCAGAAAGAAACGGCTTATAAATAGATTCATGTACGAGTATACGCGATGAAGCTACACACACTTGTCCTTGATTAAAAAACGAGCCAAACATTGTCCAGTCTACTGCAATATCAATTTCGCTATCTTCAAAAATAAGAAGCGGAGATTTCCCTCCCAGTTCAAGCGAAACTCTTTTCATCTCTTTTGCACACTGCTGATAAATACGTTTGCCTGTTTCTGACCCTCCTGTAAAAGAGACTTTGGCTACGTCATTGTGTTCAACTAGCGTACTTCCCACTTCACCGTCTCCCGTAAGTAAATTAAACACGCCTTCTGGTATACCAGCTTTTTTACATAGTGAAGCTAACTTTAAAAAAGAAAGCGGCGTTAATTCTGACGGCTTAAACACCACCGTATTTCCAGCTGCTAAGGCAGGAGCTAGCTTCCACATACCAAGCAGCAAAGGAAAATTCCAAGGAACGATTAGCGCGCATACGCCAATAGGTTCTTGAATGATTTTACTGTTTGTGTCGTCGAACATGTTCTTTGTCCACGGCTGATTTTCTTCTATTAAATTTGCGTAATATCTTAAACAATTAATTGTATCTTCAATATCTAACTGCGCTTCTTTTATCGGTTTGCCAGTATTTAATGTTTCTGTTTCAGCGAATATACTCGCTTCATTTTCTAATAAATTTGCTAGTTTTTTAAGCACCTCTATACGCAGTGACTTATTTTTCTTCCATTCACTCTGCTCAAAAGCCTGCTTTGCTTTACCTATCGCTTCCTCTACTTGTTGAAGCGACGAATCAAACACTTCCGCTATGATCTTATTAGTCGCTGGATTGATAATTTCTCTTTTTAATGTTTTTTCCTGTTTCTTATCTATTTTTACATTTGCTTGCCCGTTCATACCCAAACACTCCCTATAGAGAACTCGTATATAAAAGTGGGAAGATAGTATTACCTTCCCACTTTTACCATCTTGCTTATATTTAGTCGCGTGCTTTCACTAACAGCGCTTCTTCTTCTTTTGCTTTTTTTCTTAACGCAATAAGCGTAATAAATTCATAGACAATGTTAGCGGCCCCCGCTGCTGTAATTTGACCATGATCATAAGCTGGCAGTACTTCCACTAAATCAAAACCGACAAAATCTATATTTGTTAAGCCCCGAACGAATTGAAGCGCATCGTCAATACTTGCACCCGATACTTCAGGCGTTCCTGTTCCCGGCGCGTAAACTGGATCTAAAAAGTCAATGTCAAACGACAAAAATACGGGTCCTTCTCCTACACGCTCATGAATAATTTCTAGCATTCTTTCAACGCCCAGTTTTTTATATTCATTTGTCGTATACAGAGCTAGACCTAAGTTCTTTGCATCTTCTAAATCTTCAATGCCGTACAGACCGCCTCGCATACCGATTTGAATCGAGCGCGACACGTCGATTAACCCTTCTTCAATCGCTCGTCTGAATACCGTACCGTGATTGTATTTTTGTTCAAAATAACTATCCCACGTATCAGAATGAGCATCAAACTGTAAAAGCGCTACCGGTCCGTGTTTTTTCGCAATCGCACGAAGTTCACCAAGCGTCATCGAATGATCGCCTCCTAGTGAAATAGGAATAATTCCTTCATTCACAACCGGCGTTAACCCTTCTTCAATTTTTTTATATGTTTCTAAAATATATCCCGGAACCACTGACAAATCACCGTAGTCCACACCTGAAATGTAATCAAAAATATTAATCTTTTGTTCTGGGTTATACGGGCGAAGCAAAATGGAGAAATCTCGAATAGCTTCCGGCCCAAAACGTGCTCCTGTGCGAAAAGACTGCCCTGAATCAAATGGAATACCCGTGATAATAAAATCCATATCTGAATTTACTTGTTCTACATACGGAAGTCTCATAAACGTTCGAGGTCCGCAAAAACGCGGAGATTCAAATGAATTTTTCGGCTGATATTTTGGCATGGTTTATTCCTCCTAGTGGTTTTCATTCATTAGCGCCGTATCATCATGTTAGATACTGACGCTTTTTGTTTAGATACTTTTTATTAATGCAAAATGCATGCCAATTTTTATCGCCTTATTCCGCGCAATTGCGGACGATTTTTAATTCATAATAGAATTAAAATAAAAAAACTGATTCAGTATTGAATCAGTTAATTCATTTTGAATTAAATTTCCCTCACTTAATATTGTACTTTCGTAAACGTCTTACGACCGTAGGCTGGCTAATTCCTAATGCACCTGCCATTTCATACGTTGTTTGACACTGGCGATAAGCACGGATCAGCCAGTTTTTCTCCACTTCTGCAAGTGCTTGCTGAAGCGTCATTCCCTGAGAGGTTAACGTGTCAAGAGACTCCCATTCTTCTTTTTCACTGCTGATATTTTCTGAGTAAAATGGGAGATCTTGAAGAGAGATGCTGTTTTCATCCGTTGTTAACACAAGGCGTTCAATTGTATTTTCAAGCTCGCGAACATTTCCAGGCCACGGGTGTTCAAGAAGTAGATTTAATGCTTCTGCGTGAAAAAATTTCTTCATGTTATATTTTTCATTTTGTTTATGTAATACATGATAAAGCAGTGCCGCGACGTCTTCTTTTCGCTCGCGAAGCGGAGGAATAGTAATCGGAATAACGTGCAAGCGATAAAATAAATCTTCGCGAAATGTTCCTTTTTTGATCATTTCCTCAAGCGGCTGATTTGTTGCTACAATTAGCCTGAAGTTTACGTGGTTGGCTCGTTCACTTCCAATTTTGGTGACTGTTTTTTCTTGCAGCACTTTTAACAGCTTCACTTGCATATCAAGAGGGAGCTCTCCTACTTCATCTAAAAAAAGCGTGCCGTTATGAGCTAATTCAAACTTTCCTATTTTTCCTTTTGTACTTGCACCTGTAAAAGAGCCTGCTTCGTATCCAAACATTTCAGATTCAAACAAACTAGCTGGAATGGCTCCGCAGTTAATTTCAATAAACGGCTCTTCTTTTCGTTCACTTCCATAGTGTAAAGCACGGGCAAAAGCCGTTTTACCTACACCCGATTCACCTAGCAGCACAACCGTTGCATCGCTGTCTGCCACGCGATTAATAATAGACCATACCTTTTTCATCGATTCACTTCGTATGACCATATCATTTGACTGCTGTTCCCGAAGCTCTTCCACTTCTAGCTGATATGTTTTCATTTTCACTTCGAGCCGCTGATAATCTTCTTTTAAGCGCTGAAGCTCTGTTAAATCATGTGAAAAGCTGATTACTCTTTTCATACACTGATGTTCATCATACACGGGAATACCGGTTGCCATTACCACTTTGCCCGTTTCTGTTTTTTGCATCAGCTGTACTTCTTTCTTTTTCTTTAGCACTTCAATCGTAACGGAAGGTGAAAATATCCCGCAGTCTTGCAATTCGTATACGGTTTGTCCGACTAAGTTTGACACATCATGCCCATATATATCACGGCAGTTTTGACTCGCTCGTAAAATACACCCTTTTTCGTCAGTGATGACGATATTGTCGTTAGAAGCATGCAAAATAGCTTCAATTTCTCGTTCAATCATTCCCATTCATTCCTCCTTTTTATTTAATCTGATTTTTCTAACATTTATATCTTTTATTTTATCAGTAAACTCCCTTATTCAACACAAAAAGCTCCTTTAATAGGAGCTTTTTGTTTAAGATAGCTGCTTCATTTTTTGTTTGAATAACGCTACTTTAATCATAAAATAAGTGATGTTTTCAGGTAATTCTTCTTTGATTGGTTTTAACTTTTCATCGCCTACTGAGGAAGCAGCTTCTAAAATAAGCTGTTCGTCCTCCTCTGAAAGAAAAGGTGACCAGTCAATTTCTTTTTCTTCTTCTGCGCATTTAAACAAATGATTTTCAATGGTAATGCGGCTCAGTTCACGTTCAGCAGCAATTTCATCTAACGATTTTCCTTGCTGAAACAGCTCATACGTCATTAAGTGAGAGCCTTCTTTTGATGAAGCTCTTGCTTTTTTCGGAGCAGGCGCTGATACTTCTCGCTTTCGCTCCGGATTTTCTTCACAAAACTGTTTGATTTCAGTCGTGAATCGTTCTCCGTACCGCTCTTGTTTTTGTTCTCCGACTCCTTTTACAGTAGCGAACTGTTCAAGCGTTACCGGAAGTTTCGCACACATATCATGAAGAGTATCGTCTGAGAAAATAACAAAAGGAGGCACGCCGGCTTCGTCTGCCAGCTGCTTTCGAACGGAACGCAAATGAGCAAACAGCTCGTCGTCTTGGACAATTTGCTTCACTTCCATTTGTTCTTTTCTCAATACTTTTTCCGTGCCAAGAAGCACACCTTTTCCTTTGGCCGCTACTGATAAGGTAGGAAATGATCCTTGTCCTACTAAAATAAACTGCTCTGAAATCAAATACTCAATAAAATCGCTTACTTCTTTAGCCGACCGGTCGCTCATGACGCCGTACGTTTTCAGCTTATCAAAACCAAAATCCACTACTTTTTTATTTCGAGAGCCCGTTAACACTTGAGCAATCATCATTTTACCGAAACGTTCGCCCATACGAATCATACAAGATAATACTTTTTGCGTATCGACCGTTACGTCTATTTCCACGCGATCATCCGTACAGTTGCTGCAGCGGCCGCACTCATGCGCTTCACTTTCTCCAAAATAATGAAGAATATACGCTTGCAAGCAGCCTTCTGTATGACAGTAGTTAACCATATTTTGCAGCTTTTCAAGATCTTGAATTTGCTTTTTAGGATTCGACGTTGACTGTTCAATCAAAAAGCGCTGCACGCGAATATCTTGAGGAGAATAAAGCACGATACATTCACTTGGCAGTCCGTCACGACCAGCACGTCCTGCTTCTTGATAATAGCTTTCCATATTTTTGGGAAGCTGATAGTGAAGAACAAAGCGAATATTTGATTTATCGATCCCCATCCCGAAGGCAGACGTGGCTATCATTACCTGAACATCATCTTGCAGAAAACGGTTCTGCTCTTCATCACGGCTGTTTGCGCTCATACCAGCATGGTATTTTGATACGTTAACTCCTGACTTTTGCAATCTAGCATGAAGCTCTTCAACATCTTTACGCGTAGCGGCATAGATGATTCCTGCTTCTTGGTCATTTTTACGGATATACTGCTCGATATAGCTGATTCGATCCTGGCCTTTTACCACAGCGAACGATAAATTTTCACGTTCAAACCCAGTCATCACCGTGTACTCTTCGTTAATACGAAGAGCTCGGCAAATATCTTCACGTACTTGAGGCGTCGCCGTAGCCGTCAGCCCCATCACAATCGGAGCGTTAGACAGCTTGCTGATCAGTTCATTGATGCGCAAATAACTCGGTCTGAAATCATGGCCCCACTGTGAAATACAGTGCGCTTCATCTACCGCTACAAGCGGGATAGGAAGCATTTGAAGCTGCTCTAAAAACTGCGGAGACTCCAGTCGTTCCGGCGCTACATAAAGCAACTTATATTCACCGAGCGCCACTTCTTCTAAGCGCTGCTGTACTTCCGTATGTGTCAGCGAGCTGTTAATATACGTAGCCGGAATACCAGCTGCGTTCAGCGTGTCGACTTGGTCTTTCATCAAGGAAATCAACGGAGAAATAACCAGTGTTGTTCCCTCTAAAAGCAACGAAGGAATTTGATAACAAAGCGATTTCCCTCCTCCTGTTGGCATAATACAAGCAGTATTGTGCCCTTCTAAAACATAACGAATCGACTCTTCCTGTCCTTTTCGAAATGAATCATAGCCAAAATAGGACTGTAAATGTGTTAAAGCTTGTTCAAATTGCAAAATTGCGTCCTCCTTTAAAATAAGTAGAAATAGTAGTTGAGGGATTATTAATCGAGGATAAACATTACAACTGCTCTTCCTATTCTAACAAAAAATTAGCTGCTATGTTATTTCTAGCATAACTTGACACAAAATATATGTAATGCAAAAAGCAAGTACTTTACAAAGACACTTGCTTTTTGCAGTTTAAAATATTTTCTTTTGAAAAAATTCTATTAAATAAGGCTTATATAAATTTTCATTTTCTTTATACTGACTCAAGATATCATCATAATTAGTTTCAATATATGCTATTCGACTAAGAATATCTTTTTCTAAAGTTAGAGAATCGGGCGACACCACACATTTTTCTAAACCAAGAGAATGCGCTAAGTCAAATACTTTAAAACGATATCCCAGTGCCACGCATGGAACACCTGCTGCTAAAGATAAAATATTCGCATGAAGCTTAAAATTAATGGTCATAGTGTAACGAGATAAAATAGACATTAGCTCTTGTTCTTTATACAGCTTTTCATCAAATACTACATGTTCTGGATCGTTAATTTTATCAAACAATCTTTGACACGAAGCTTTATCACTTCCCCAAACAAGATAGATAGCTATTTTGTACCCTTGTTGAATCAGTTTTTTACACGCGCTTGCTAGAGCGTCTTCGACTGCTAGCTCATTTCCTCCATATAAACGGTTATACGTAGTTCCCCAGTTGACACCAATGATTTTTTCTTTTTTATCTCCTACACTATTAGCACTTAACAGTAAGTCAGGATCTCCAACAATGCGTATTTTTTTAGAATCGACTCCTATTGCTTCTAACGCTTTTTTAGCAAGCGGCCCTCTTATTCCAGCAAAAGAAGCGCGATTAAAAACATCTTTCATTAGTTCTCCATCTTTTTCAGTAAAAAGCCTACGTAAAAAAATGTTTTCTCCTGCCAGCATTTTATCCAGCTGTTCTTTTTCAACCCAGTCCATTCCGCTTCCCCAAATTAAAATATCTTTTCCTAAATCAGCTGCTTTTTGCAAGACTTGAAGATAACCCGGCAGTAATAGAGATCCTCCTCCTAAAACTACCGTATCGTAAGGCTCTACGTTTTTAAAATCAACTCCAGGAAAAGACGGAGTGATTTCGATTTCTTCTTCGCTGTAATACTGTTCACTCAATTCTTTAAATACATGCCAAAGCAGTTCGTCGCCTAAATTCCCAATACCAATCCACCCTATATACAGCACTTTTTTCATATTGTCTCATCCTTTAATTTATCAAGATATAACTCTAGCAATTCTTCTGTTACTTTTGTTACATCAAATTTATTTAAAATCCATTCTCTCAGTTGCAAAAGTCTCGTCGCATTTTTCTGAAAAAGATTTTTATTAATTCCTATCACATTTCTTTCCCTCTTATGTAATAAGAGGGCTTTTTTTATTTCTTATGTAACCCCTTCCTAAAATTATTTTCCCCATTTTGCCCTTTTTTCCTGTATAATAAGTAGTAAGAAAGAGGTGCTTATGACGAGACATCCTGTAGAAACGATTTATTACTTAGAAAATCCTCAGCGTGATATTTCAACGTATGCTTCGACAACGCAATTAACGGTTGAGTCTGTTGTGAAAGATGTGTTTGGTGTTGCTTGCGTAGCAGACATTAAAATTATGCTTCAATATAATAAAGAATTCCGCAAAAGCATCAGCCAATTACACAATGCAATGGATGATGATCTTACGTTAGAAATGGTTTTTCGAATTGCGTCAAAAGAAGATTTGATGCGATTCAAAAAAAGATTGCTTGAAAGCAGTTTAGATGACGCAGAAACGCCAATAGACTGTCCATTCAGCGCGACTATTCAATTGCAAGACGGTCGTTATACGTGGAATGAATCCACTTCCGTGTACGAAAAACAAAAAGAACGCCTTTCATCTTAAGTTTTTATTTTTATGTATGAAAAAAGCCTGGCTCTTAACTACTTACTTAAGAGCCAGGCTTTTTTGGGAGTTTGTCCTTTATGTACATGGTAAAGTGGAATTTCCCAGGTGAAATTCAAGAAAATAAACGCGGAGTTTTTACTTTAGCATTAAAAAATAATAATGCGGTAATCATTGTCACAGCGGTCTTTACAATGATGTTTTTTCTCATGACATGGATCATAGTCGCCACAAAAGCATTTTTTGTGACCATAATCGTAGTCGTCATGCTTGTGGCATCTTTTTTTGCAAGAGCATCTGCTGTGATGATGGTCCTCACAATTGTGGCATTTCTTTTTATAACATCCCATTCTACTATCATCTCCTTCTTTCTTTGTCCCTATCAGTATATGAAAAAGAAAGGAATGTGCACGGGTGCCTGTCCTATATTGAGAGATTTTTCAAAAAATGTGCGTACATCTTTAGCTTGAACTTCATACTGAAAAAGTAGTATTTGTCGTATAAGTAAAATAATTATGCAAGCAAAATGCTAGGCTTACTAAAGCATACTCCTGCTGATCCTCTCCCAGATTCTCCTCAAAAATAACAGCGCTTTTCCCTCTTTTTCTATGTTAGACTTTTTAACTCAATTTTATGAAATAGGTTTTATCTCTTCCAATAACGTGTATACACAAAACAAGGAGATAAGTTCCTTAAACTTCTCTTCATTACTCAACGTATTCGAGAAAGTTGTCTATCATACAAGGAGGTTTTTTGAAATGGTAAATGTAAAAGTAGTTGAAAATGGCGTACAGGCAAAAGATACAATCGAACAATTTTTGCGTGAAGGATTTACAAAGGACGAAGTTTATTTACTTGCACACCATCAAGATCGCTCCGAGGATTTAACAGCTGCAACAAATACAAACAATATCGGTCTTTCTGAACAAGGTGTTTTTGATGCTATTGCGAATGTGTTTCGTTCTCGAGGAGACGAGCTTCGTGCCAAAATGCGTTCATTAGGATTATCACAGCCAGAAGCTGAACGCTATGAAGAAGAATTAGATCACGGTAAAGTAATCGTCGTTGCATCAAAAGTTGCTTGATCTAAAAGCCCTACAGCAGGGCTTTTTTATTTTTGCCTTCCTCCCTTCTTACCCTTTCATTAAAGAAGTCATTCATACATATGATTATGAAGATAAGAGTTACTGTGAGGAGTGATATATTTGATTATAGGAATTGAGTACACAAAACGTGTAAAAAATGGATTAGTCGTTAAAAATATTCCTTACAAGATACACGATAAACCTTGTGATGAAGGCTGTTGTAAAAATGATAAAACGATAGGCGTCAGAGACAAATTAAGGGTTAATTGGCTGTTAAACGTTTTTATGCCCAGCAAAAATATAACGGTATTTGATTATAAATATTGGTCAGAGGAACTAACTTCGTTATGGAGAGAGCATCGGAGAAAAACGATATAATACACCTGCTAAAAAACTCCTTGATAAGCAAGGAGTTTTTTTCTATTTACTTCATTTTCTAGAACCAGCATATTTATTACGCATTGCCGCAATTTTTATAACTTATAATGATGACAGTACATGTACTGTCATCATTATAAGTTACTGCGTGAGATGCTTTTTCTTCCCCTCATCATAATCAATTTTACATGTAACATTTCTTAGCTGTGTTTATCCTTTTCTGCTGAAGGCAATAATGAAGAAGTATAAACTATATAAAGGGTGAAAAGTTATGATTAACGTCATTGAGACACTACTTGATTATATAAAGAACTCCTCTACAGATGATACGCCTCCTCGCCCACATATCGGTGAGACTATGGGATGCTGGTTATATTTCACTGCTTTAGCAGAAGAAATACCTGCCTTAGAAACTTGTCTTAATACAACAACCAACAGTGAACTGCTTAAGCTTGCTCAAGACTCAAAAAACCTGGCCGAATCTCAGATTGATACACTCAAAAAATTAATGATTAAAGAAGGAATTCCCCTTCCTGAAATACCGGCTACCAAACCGAAATCTGACCCTAACAGTATTCCATTAGGAGCAAAAGCCACGGATTCTGAAATCGCTAACTTAATATCTGTAAAAATTGCTTCTAACATCGTCATGTGCAGCACGAATATGGGACAGTCTATTAGAACCGATATTGGTTTGATGTGGCTAAAATTCCACACTGAAAAGATTATATTAGGATCAAAAGTGAAAATTTTAATGCAGCAAAAAGGATGGCTCAAAATTCCGCCTTATTATTATCCACCTGGAGCCCCTCATAACTCTAATTGAAGTGTTCTTAGGTAAAGCAGCATAGATAACCTTACATCCAACACATTTAACGAGGTGCTTGAACATGGATTTCCCTACAATTCATACAAATTTTTGGGACGCAGTCATTGGTGTTCCTGTCGTATTAATCGTGACGCAGCTGATCAAATGGCTTTTTCATCCTAAAAAGCAGTATGTTCCGACTATTGCTTTAGCTGTCGGCGTGCTGTTTTCAGTATTTATCAGTCACCCTCATCATATTATTGCCGGGTTGTTTATGGGATATTTTTATGGATATGCCGCAATTGGCAGCTACGCGGGTCTTAAAACAACATGGAAAACGATTAGAAAAGATACGTCACCTTATTCATCAGACTAAAAAACCAGCGACATATTCGCTGGTTTTTAATCTTCACTACTTATTTCTTCTGCTCCTAGCTCTTTGGCTAAGTGCACAACCGATTGATTGATTTTCCATACGTAATAAATGTTATGCAGGAGCTGAAGATGCTGTAAATTTCTTGATTGAACGGACGTATCAAAATAATCTAAAGATTGTTCAATTTTTTGTCTGACATCTTCAAGCGTGTATACACACGTTCCTCGCTCTCCTCGCAGCGCTTTTTCAAGCTGAGTGAAGTTGCTCGCTACTTTCTCTTCCACTTCCTTTACTACACCATGAAATTCTGCTTCCTTATAAAAAGCCTCATTTCTAGTAGAAGAAGCTACCAAATGCTTGGCGTAATAATTAATGGCGGTAAAGACGGTCAAAAATTGCTGAAGACGTGAACGGCCAACGAAACCTTTAATAATAGGATCTGAATCGACATGAAGCTGTTTTAGCTTTTTTTCTAATTCCATTCCTTTATCAGCTAAATTGGCAAACGCATACTGCTTCGTAAAACGATGTAAATAAGTGTGAACAAATTCTTTTAAAGCCGCTACGTATTCTACTGAGGTGTCGGTTATTTTATCTCTTGTTCTTTTAGGAAACACAAGAACAGATACGGCTAACCCAATTCCAACTCCTACAACTGTATCCAATACGCGAGCTAGTAATAAACTTTCTGAAATCCCCCCAAGAAGCATGTCATACATAAAGGCTAGCATCATCGTAATCCAAAAGCTCATAAACGAATACGTGATGGGAAAGAAATAAAAAGCCATAAACACACAGGTAAAAAGCAGCGTTATTTCAAGTATTCCCGGTGAGACAAAGCTTGCGACAACAAAGCCCACAGCCGCTCCTAAAAGCGTGCCTACACTTCGCTGTACAGCTTTTACAAACGTACTTCCTATCGTTTCTGTACCAAGAAGCACTAAATAGCCTGCTAAGAGCGCCCAATATTGGTGTGATGGAGACAGAAACGAGCCAAATATTAAGGTCGCAACAGCAGTGATGACCGCTTGAATAGACTTTTTCGTAGATGGTTTTAATCCTGTTTCTTCTTCTTTACTCTCATCGTCTTCTTTTTCTTCCGCTTCTTTTTGAGGCTGTTTTTCTTGCTTCACAATTGCTTGCTGCAGCTCATAGGCCTCATCAATCACGTGATTTGATATCGTTTCGATACGGCGGATTAAGTAAAGCCAGTCTTTATACCTTTTATCTTGAGGTTCCAGTTCACTTAATTTTTGGCGCAGCTCTTGCAGATGCTGAGCTGCATCTGTTAGTGAATGAGTATGATTTTCATTCAATACCTCTGCTTGGCGAATCGATTCCACTAGCTTTAACAGCAGCTGCTGAATATCAAAATGATTAAATGCCTTTAATTCACTGAGTTTTCGAATTGCCGGGGAATATGTCTGAAGCAGCATCACTGTATCAAATACATAAAGGCGCATTTGTTCAGCTGTGACGCCAGGCCATATGTCGTGAGGATCTGTATTGCCAAGCTCTTCTGATGCTACACGGGCATACTCCGCTAGTTTTTTAATATTTCGGTTATACTGTTTGATTTGAGGTGGTTCAATACTTCTCTTTTGAATTAACTCAATAATTAAATCAAGCAGCAAATTCACTTGAATATGAAACGATTTCATTGAAGATCTCAGCACGTTGGCAGGTCGGTCTCTAAAGATAACAAAATTATAGATAAACGCAAAGCAGGCTCCTACTATAACGCCAGCTAACAGCCACGGCAGCTGAGAAAATGTGACGTGTAAAATAGAAGCAAAATAAAACGACATAAAGGCTACCATCGACAGGGAAAAATAGCGAATACCAAATCGCTGTAAATAAAAAGACAAAAACACCAACAGAACGAGGAAAATATTTTCTGTTTGTCCATATCGTGATAAAAACGAGCCAATTCCGAGAGAAACGGCGCTGGAAAGTGCTACTAAGCCTGTTGTCACTTTTTTTGCTTTTGTTGTTTCATCATTCACAACCAATATACCCATCAGGCCGATTACGCCTGCTAAAATAGCAGCGGTAATTTGTGAGCTTCCCGCTGCTTTTAATACGATCAGCATAATAACGACCGCTGTAATGACGCTGATCGTAGCTTTAGAAGCCGTTTTGAGCCTTTTTCGTCCAGGGTCTGCAGCAACTAAGCGGCTAAACCAATATGAAAAAATAAACACCCTCTCCTTTCGTGCTGTAGAGTTCTTTGTAGAAAGAGTAATATTATTACTTATACCCTTTTTTATTCTTTTCTATCGTATGTAAGCACGTTTTTACACTATAACATTGCGGAGAACTAAAGAGCTAAATAAATGCTTAAAAACACATCTGTTTTCTGTCAGATGTGTTTTTAAGAAATAATCGGTCATTACAATGTAAGAGAAGAAATTTCCCATCCGTTTGTTAACGGATTTCTTTTTAAAGTAAAAACCATCGTTGTCTTTTGTGCCCCTTTATCTTCGAAATAAATAAGGCAATCTACGGCGATTTTCTCTTTTGTTTTATACTTTTTTGCATGAAATAAGTCCGTTTTATAATAAATAGTGGAGATACTATGCAGTTTTGCCCATAGCTTATGCTCTTGCTTCACGCGCAAAATCGGCTGCATTAAGGCATCGTCATCTTGCTTTAATCCTGTTAAAAACATATTTACGACTTCTGCCGGCTCAGCTTTTAATGCATATTCATCAAGCTTTCCTCCTGCTTTTAATACCATTAACTGATGACCTGGATCCACATTTTGAGACTTGTGAGTCGTACTTCCTGCAAAATGAATGCAAAAATGACCGGGGAACCCATTGTCAAGCGCACCGGCTCCGTGAGGCATTCCGTTCATGGAAGCTGCAAGCATTTGACCTTTAAACGGAATAAGAACAGCTCTTCGGTTCCAGCTCCATTTCCCATTATATAAGTGCTTCATTATTTTCGTATCTTGACGCGTAAGCGGCTGAACATCTGCATGGTGTGAGCCTGCTCTTCGCTGCACATAAAAGTAAAAACCCGTTTCTACATCGATCACTTTAAATTTTTCCCCCTTCGGCAGCAAGCTTTCTATACGTTTCCACTTTAATACTTTTCCTGTGTCACTTACCGGAAAGTACGTAAGGTTTTCTTCTGCTTTCATCTTTTGGGGATGCACAAAAAAACTAATAAGCATAAAGACTAAAATCATTAATTTTGTCATTGTCTACCCTCATTACCTTGTAGTTT
>Ga0268254_10000594_pt1 | contig 18716 bp, 20 predicted proteins | sample AgamicOrSfrz_FD_200251 | JGI IMG/M metagenome (GOLD analysis project Ga0268254, IMG submission 200251) | Agave microbial communities from Guanajuato, Mexico - Or.Sf.rz (v2) (version 3) | ecosystem: Host-associated > Plants > Phyllosphere > Phylloplane/Leaf | place: Guanajuato, Mexico...
AAGTGACCACCACCCAGCCGGGCGCGACGACGCTGGCAAAAATCGGCGGGCCGGTGCTGTCGAAAGCCTATTACGGTAAAGGGTATCAGCGCGGCAATCTCGACTATTTACGCACGCTGCACGGCAAGCCGCTCGGCAACGGGCCGTATGTCTATGACAAATACATTCCTGGCCAGGAGATCCGTTTCCACGCCAATACCCATTTCTATCGCGGCACACCGCCGACGCCGCGCTTTATCTATCGCGTCACCAACCCATCGACCAACTTCCAGCTGTTCCAGACCGGCGAGACCGATTACGACGCCTTTACCTCGCGTCCGGATGATATTGAGCAGCTGAAAATGCTGGGCTTCGCCAATATCAATCTCTACGGCTCCAGCGACTACAGCAAAGTGGAGTTCAACGTGCATCGCCCGGCGTTGCAGGATGCGAAAGTGCGCCAGGCGCTGATTTACGGTCTCGATCGCCAGAAACTGATTGATGTGGTCTATCAGGGCTACGGCAAAGTGGCGATTGAACCGATAGCGCCCATCTCCTGGGCCTACAACGCCGATGGCGTAAACCCCTACAAGTACGATCCGGCACAGGCGAAAAAGCTGCTTGATGAAGCAGGCTGGAAACCGGGCCCGGACGGCATCCGTGTAAAAGATGGCAAACGCCTTGAACTGACGCTGCTGGTGAGCAAAAAAGTGCTCAACGACGCGCTGATCCCTATCGCCAAAGAGAACTGGCAGCAGATTGGCGTGTTGCTGAAGCCGCAGGTGGTGGACTTTAACGCCCTGATGTCCCAGCGCAAAGCGGGCAACTATGACCTTGCCTCGTTTAGCACCAGCACGCTGAACGATCCCCATGATGGCGTCTGGGATTACTACAGCACGGAATCGAAAGAGTCGGGCTATAACAATCCGCAGGTCGATAAGCTGATTAACGAAGGCAACGCCGAGCTGGATGTCGAGAAACGCAAGCCGATCTATCACCAGCTCTATAAAGTGCTGGCCGACGATCCGCCGGTGATTCTCCTCGGCTACCGCCAGATTTTGTCGGCGAGCAGCGCCCGCGTAACCGGCTTCAAACCGGACATCTATAACGGCCTGACCGGCAGCCTGCCGGATGTCAAAATCGTTAAGTAAGACCTTCACCGCCGCCGGAAAAGCCCGGCGGCGGGCATGAGAGCGCTATGGGAAACTTTATCCTCAGGCGGCTGCTGCAAACCGTGCCGATGCTGCTGCTGGCTTCACTGATCATCTTTATGCTGTTCGCCAAAACACCGGGCGACTTTATCGACGGCAATATCACCCTGACCGCCGCCCGCGCCGCTGAACTGAAAGCGATTTACGGCCTCGATCAGCCCCTTTTTACCCGCTATCTGCACTGGCTCGGCCAGCTGCTGCGCGGCGATCTCGGCTTCTCGCTGCAATACCAGATCCCGGTCAGCCAGCTGCTGAACCAGTACATCTGGAACTCCTTCCTGCTGGCAAGCGTCGCGCTGGTCTTCTACTGGGGGATTGGCCTCGCGGTCGGCATTGCTTCAGCGCTGAAACCCAATTCGCTGTTTGACCACGTGGTAAGCGTGGTGGTCTTCGCCGCCATGTCCTTTCCGACCTTCTTCCTCTGCCTGCTGCTGATTAAGTGGTTCGCCGTCGATCTGCACTGGCTGCCGGTGGGCGGCATGACCAATACCGGCAGCGATGACAGCGGCTGGGCGTGGGTGATGCAGGTTGCCGCGCATCTGGCGCTGCCGGTGCTGGCGCTGGTGATGTTGCAGGCGGGCAGCCTGACGCGCTACTTCCGCGCCAGCATGCTTGATGTGGTGAAGATGGACTTTATCCGCACCGCCCGCGCCAAAGGGCTGCGCGAGCGCACGGTGATCTTCAAACACGCGCTGCGCAATGCCCTGCTGCCGATTATCACCCTGCTCGGTTTTGAGCTGCCGGGGCTCTTTTCCGGGGCGATCATCACTGAAAAAGTGTTTAACTGGCCGGGTGCCGGGCATATTCATATCGATTCGCTGGCCGCGCGGGATTACCCCGTGCTGATGGGTTTCACCCTCTTCCTGGCGGTATTAACCATTGTCGGCAACCTGATTGCCGATGTGCTCTACGCGTGGGCTGACCCGCGTATCCGGGTGAGGTGATGATGCTGGGTTCACTCTTCTCAACCAACCGCCGTCTGCGCAAAGCAGAGATCCCGGCGCTGGCTCAGGCGACGCCTTCCCCGTGGCGACAGGCGTGGCGCGCGCTGCGTCACAACCGGCTGGCGATGCTCTGCCTGCTGGCGCTGATTGTGATGGCGGTCTGGTGCGTCGTCGGGCCTATCTGGTCACCGTGGAAAAACGACGCCACCGATGCATTGATGATCAACAAACCGCCTGGTGCTGCGCACTGGCTCGGCACCGATTTCCTCGGGCGCGATGTCTACACCCGTCTGCTGCTGGCCGGGCGTATCTCCTTGATTATTGGCATGCTGACCATGCTGCTCTCCGTGGCGCTCGGCTACCTGCTTGGCGCGCTGTCGGGCTATGCGGGCGGCTGGACCGATAAAGTGATTATGCGGCTGGCGGATCTGGTGATGACCATTCCGAGCCTGCCGCTGCTGATTGTCGCTGGCGCGATGCTGTCGGAGCTCGATTTCCCTGCCGAATCGCGTATCTACATGGTGGTGGTGATGCTCAGCCTGCTGGAGTGGCCGAAGCTGGCGCGGCTGGTGCGCGGGCAGATCCTCTCCCTGCGCGAGCGCGATTTTATGCTGGCCACCCAGGTGCTGGGTTTGTCCTCGCGGCGTCGTCTGTTTGGTCATCTGTTGCCCAACACGGTGCCGATTCTGGTGGTGATGGCGACCATGGCGGTGGCGAATGCCATTTTGATGGAGTCGGCGCTCAGCTACCTTGGCATGGGCGTAGTACCGCCGACGCCGTCGTGGGGCAATATGATGGATGCCGCCAACAGCCTGATCGATTTTCAACGCCGTCCGTGGCTGTGGATGCCGCCAGGGATCGCCATTTTTATCACCGTGATTGCCATTAACGTGCTGGGCGATGGCCTGCGCGATGCGCTCGATCCGAAGATGAAACGGAGCCTGAAATGAGCGAACCGCTGGTCACATTCAACCAACTTTCCGTCTCTTTTGCCGCAGAGCAGGGGCGCGTGCGCGCCGTGCAGGAGGTCTCCTTTGCCATTAAGGCCGGGCAGACTATCGGCGTAGTCGGTGAATCCGGCTGCGGGAAAAGCGTCACGGCGATGTCGCTGATGGGTTTGCTGCCACCGCAGGCGGCGCGCATCGATGGCGGGGAAATCCGCTTTCAGGGCGAGGATCTGCTGCGCCTGAAGCCGTCGAAAATGGCCGATCTGCGCGGCAACCAGCTGGCGATGATTTTCCAGGAGCCGATGACCGCCCTGAACCCGGTGCTGACCATCGGCGAGCAGCTGTGCGAGCCGCTGATCCGCCATCGCGGCCTGTCGCCGAAAGCGGCCTGGCAGCGCGCAACGCAATTAATTGCTGAAGTGGGGCTGGCGCGGGCAGAGAGCCTGATGAGCAGCTATCCGCATCAACTCTCCGGCGGCATGCTGCAACGCATCATGATAGCTATGGCACTGAGCTGCCAGCCGAAGCTGTTAATCGCCGATGAGCCAACTACCGCGCTGGATGTCACCGTGCAGGCGCAGATCCTGCGGCTGCTGCGCGACCAGGCGCAGGCGCACCATATGGCGCTGATGTTGATCACTCACGATCTGGGGGTGATCGCGCAGATGGCGGAGCATGTGGTGGTGATGTACGCCGGGCGGATTGTTGAGCAGGGGCCAACCGCCGACGTGTTACGCCATCCGCTGCACCCCTACACCAAAGGGCTGATCGCCTCGCGTCCGGTGCCGGGCGAGCGGCGGCGTCGGCTCTACTCGATCCCCGGCCAGGTGCCGGATCTGGCTGAACTGCCGCCGTGGTGCGCCTTTTACGATCGCTGCGAGCGCGCGACCGACGCCTGTCGGCGCGGCATTCCGCCGCTGGTGGGCGACGAGACCCGGCAGGCGGCCTGTATTCACAGTGCGTTAACGGAGCCGCAGGCATGAGCGCAGAGTATGTGATTGAAGTTAACGACCTGAAAAAGTACTTCCCGCTGCGCGACGGGCTGTTTGGTCAGCAAACCGGGCAGGTGCGTGCGGTCGATGGCGTCAGTTTTAACATTCGCCCTGGTACCATTTTCGGTCTGGTCGGCGAATCCGGCAGCGGCAAAACTACCGTCGGGCGCACGCTGCTGGGGCTGTACGACAAAACCGCTGGCAGCGTGAAATATCGCGGCCAGGAGCTGGGCGATCTCGCGCCTAAGGCGCTGCGCGCGCTGCGTCCGAAAATCCAGCTGGTGTTTCAGGATCCCTACAGTTCGCTCAACCCGCGCATCCGCATCGGCGATGCGATTGGTGAAGCGATGCTGGAGCATAAGCTCTGCACCCGCGCGGAGCTGTATGACAAAGTCATTGCGGTGATGAAGATTTGCGGGCTGGCACCGCAGCACTACAACCGCTTTCCCCATGAGTTTTCCGGCGGCCAGCGCCAGCGAATTGGCATTGCCCGGGCGCTGATCCTCAACCCCGATTTTATTATTGCCGACGAGCCGATTTCGGCGCTGGATGTCTCTATTCAGGCGCAGATTATCAACCTGTTCGCCGATCTTCGCGACGACTTCGGCGTCACGTTTCTCTTTATCTCCCACGATCTCGGCGTTGTTGAACATTTGTGCGATGACGTGGCGGTGATGTATCTCGGGCAACTGGTGGAGACCGCCAGCCGCGACACGCTCTTCAACCAGCCGCTGCACCCCTATACCCGCGCGCTGCTGGCCGCCGTGCCGACTCTCGATCCGCTGCGCGAACCGGTAGCGGCAGTGCAGGGCGAGATCCCAGACCCTTCGCGACCGCCGCCGGGCTGCCGCTTTTCGTCACGCTGCCCACACGCCACGGAGATCTGCCGTGAAGAGGCGCCTGCGCTGCGTGAAGTGGCGCCCGGGCATCATGTTGCCTGCCACTGGGTGGATAAGATGTAGTGCCGCTTCGCCGTGCTTCCGCTGGCTGTTCTATGCTTATCAGTCCTGTCTGAAATCATGGGGAACACGGTACATGAGAGCACTTACTTATCACGGGTCACATAAAGTCAGCGTCGATAACCATCCCGATCCGATTATCCAGGCGGCGGATGATATTATCCTTCGCGTGACCGCCACGGCGATTTGCGGCTCGGATCTGCACCTTTATCACGGCAAAATCCCCGGTACGCATCACGGTGACATCTTCGGCCATGAGTTTATGGGCGAAGTGGTCGAGACCGGGGCTGGCGTGCATGCGGTCAGCAAGGGCGACCGGGTGGTGATCCCGTTTGTTATCGCCTGCGGCGAATGTTTTTTCTGTAAGCTCCATCAATACTCCGCCTGTTCGGAAACGAACGAAGGCAAAGGTGCGGCGCTAAACCGAAAAGGCATTACTCCGCCGGCGGCGCTGTTTGGCTACAGCGATCTCTATGGCGGTATTCCCGGCGGCCAGGCGGAGTATGTCCGCGTGCCGAAGGCCAATACCGGGCCATTCAAAGTGCCGGATACGCTCTCGGACGAGAAGGTGCTGTTCCTCTCCGATATTCTGCCCACGGCCTGGCAGGCGGTGAAAAACGCCGAAATTAAACAGGGCTCAAGCGTGGCGATTTACGGTGCAGGTCCGGTCGGGCTGCTGTCGGCGGCGTGCGCGCGTCTGGAAGGGGCTGAACAGATTTTCATGATCGATGACAGCGACTACCGGCTCGCCTTCGCCCGCGACCGCTACGGCGTTATTCCTATCAACTTTGATAAGAATGACGATCCGGCGGCGTGGATTATCGAAAACACGCCCGGTCATCGCGGTGTTGATGCGGTGATTGATGCCGTGGGCTTCGAAGCCAAAGGCAGCACCACCGAAACGGTGCTCAGCACCCTGAAAATCGAGGGCAGCAGCGGCAAAGTGCTGCGCCAGGCGATTGCCGCCGTGCGGCGCGGTGGTATCGTCAGCGTGCCGGGCGTCTACGCCGGGTTTATTCACGCCTTTATGTTTGGCGACGCCTTCGATAAAGGGCTGACCTTCAAAATGGGGCAGACCCACGTGCACTCTTTCCTGCCAGACCTGCTGCCGCTGATTGAGTCCGGCCATCTCAAACCGGAAGAGATTGTCACGCACCATATGCCGCTCGAAGAGGCCGCCCGCGGCTATGAGATCTTCGATAAGCATGCGGAAGATTGCCGCAAAGTGATCCTCGTTCCGGGGCTCAACGCCGCAAAAGCGACGATCTAACCCCGCCATGCCCGGTTCGCCGGGCCGATCTGCAAAAAGCCCGGTGAACCGGGCTTTCAGGCATGTTTTAGCTCCTCGAAAAGTTCTGGATGCTTGTCCAGCGCCTTAAAGAGCAAAACTAAAGGTCTTGGCGGGGCAACACGCCCGGTTTCGTATCGGCTAAAGGCGTTTGCGCCGCCGCCAAACATCTCTGCCGCCTGGCGCTGATCGAGATTAAACCGCTTTCGGATGGTAGCAATAAACTGAGGATCAACTTCTTCGGCGTTAACTTTGCGGACAAAAGCTGCAACCTGTTTTGAGTAATGTTCACCGTTCAGACGGTCGAAAATGATCTCTCCACATGCGTCGCAGTAATCGCCTGCAATCGCAGTGAGCGTAGTCACTTTCCCTTTGTAACGGTATTCAATGTTGCGGATGTCATGTTTGAGTCCCGCAGCGCCGCAAACAGGGCATTTCATTTATCTCTCCTTAAACGACACGATCAGTACATCATCAGAGACGATTAACTTCAGATAGAGTTTCTGCCTCTTCCAGACTGGTCGGTAAACATCGTGCCACACCGTATGATCGGCGTATGCCGTCATGCTTTTAAAAAAATCTTCTGAAGTGAGCGCCAGAATCACCGCGCACATCTCGTCAAATGGCGGTGGATTAAAGCCCAATTCAATCGCTCCCGCGATAGCGCTGGCCGTGGTTCTAACCTTTCCCTCAAGCACCATCCGTTTAACGATATGTAAGCGGACATGGGGAGTTCCTTTCTCCATATTTTTAACCTAAAAGCTAAATTATGCAAATAGGGTAAAAAGCTACCGCATGCAATGTCCTGGTCAAAGCGGGAAAGTAGGGAAATGCGGGTGATGGACGGGTTGGCCTGCAAGAGAATGCAACAAATAAGAAGCCCGGTGAACCGGGCTTTCATTTTTAGATAAAGGTGAAGATCTCGTCGCGCGGCAGGCGCGATTTTGGCAGCGCGGCGTTAAAATCCTGCTCGCTGCGCACGCCGAGCGATACCAGTACAACGCTGGTCAGCCCTTTTTCGCGCAGGCCCAGCGCCAGGTCGAGTTCGCGTGCGTCAAAACCTTCCATCGGCGTGGCATCAATGCCGAGCATCGCTGCGCTGAGCAGCAGGCCGCCGAGCGCCAGATAGACCTGTTTCTCCATCCACTGCGGCAGATCGCGCTGCTCATAGCGGTGAAGATCGACATAAGAGCGGCGGCCCTTATCCTGACCCGCTTTCGCGCCGTCAGCCACAAAGCGGCCATCCTTCTCCTCCTGTGCCAGCACCTTTTGCAGGTGAGCTTCATCGAGATCGCTACGCATGCAGAGCGCAATCACGTGCGAGGCATCGGCAATTTTCGCTTTGTTATAGACAAAGTTGCTGGTGGCGGATGTCGCCATCGCCGCGCGTCCTTCCTCACTTGAGGCGACAACAAAGTGCCACGGCTGCGAGTTAACGGAAGAGGGGCTGTTGTGCAGCACGTTAAGCAGGGTGTCGATCTTCTCCTGCGGCACGCGCTGAGCGGGGTCGAAGGCTTTAACGGTATGGCGGGAAATCACGGCTTCATCAAGGGTCATTTTTCTCTCCTGGCGAACATTCAAATAACGCGGGGCGCACCGTCCCGTAGAGTCGCCGAGGATAAACGCAGCGCCAGCGAAGATAAATCGGTGAAAAACGGCAACACTTTCACTCGCAAAGTGAAAATGCGGTTTGCCTGCGCTCGTTTTTCTGGCACAACAGAAGCGCTTGTTATTTGCCGTTCGGAGAGATGATGATTCGGCTGGAAGATGTCACGCTGTTTGTTCGCTCGGCGCTGCTGGGCAGTTTTTCTAATGCCGCGCGCGAAGCCGGGCTGCTTCCCGGCCAGGTCAGCGCAGCGGTGCACCGGCTGGAGCGCGATCTCGATAAGCGCCTGTTTGTGCGCTCGACTCGCAGCCTGCGCTTAACCGCCGAAGGCGAAAAGTACCTCCCCTTCGCCCAGGAGATGCTGGAGGTGGTGCGCGCCGGGGCTGAAAGCCTGCACAGCGGCGATAACGAACCGCAGGGTGAGCTGCGCATGGCGGTGCCGTCCGATCTGGGGCGCAACGTGCTGCTGCCGATCATCACCCGTTTTTGCGCCCAGTACCCGAAGGTCTCTCTGCGCCTCTCCCTTTCCGATCAGCTTAGCGATGTGTTTCGCGATCCGGTGGATGTCGCTATCCGCTACGGCGTGCTGGATAACAGCAGCTATGTGGCGTTGCCGATTGCTGAAGATAACCGCCGGGTGCTCGCCGCGTCGCCTGCTTATCTGGCGCAGCACGGCAGGCCGCAAACCCTTGATGAGGTGGTTAACCATCACTGCCTGCTCTTCACCATGAACAACCAGGTGTATGACAAATGGAGCTTTCCGGAAAATGGCCTGCGCCGACAGCTGATCGTCAAAAGCCGGATGTTGTGCGACGACGCGGATGTCGCGCGCCGCTGGGCGGTAGAGGGGATGGGCATTGTCTATAAATCGTGGATCGACGTCAGCGCCGATGTACTGGCCGGGCGGCTGGAGATGTTGCTGCCGCAGCATCCCGGCGAGGCCGCGCCGCTTAACCTTATCTGCCCACACCGCAAACAGTTCTCCCCGGCGATTCGTCATCTGCACGCGGTTTTACGGGAAACGTTAAGACCAGTTACCGCACAGCTGCGCAGCCTGGCGGCAGAAAAACCGCACGGATAACCAAAAGCGATCGTCATTACACGCCAGGCTTAAAGTTTGACCTTCACAGGAGGAAGTGGCGATGGCATTACGTTCATTAGGTACCACGGGGTTACAGATCCCGGCATTAGTTTTTGGCGGCAATGTGTTCGGCTGGACCGTCGATGAGCAGCAGAGCTTCAGTTTGCTGGACGCGTTACTGGAAAAGGGCTTTACGGCGATCGATACGGCAGACGTTTACTCTGCATGGGCACCGGGCAATAAGGGTGGCGAATCGGAAACCATTATTGGTAAGTGGCTGGCGGCCCACCCTGGTCATCGCGACAAGATCACCCTGTTTACTAAAGTGGGCGCCGATATGGGCGAACCCGGTAAAAAAGGACTCTCGGCACGCTGGATTGAGCAGGCGGTTGATGACTCGCTCCGTCGCCTGCAAACGGACTATATCGACCTCTACTTCTCCCACTGGCCGGATAGCGAAACGCCCTACGATGAAACGTTAGGCGCTTATGAAAAGCTGCTGAAAGCGGGGAAAATCCGCGCGATTGGCGCGTCCAACCTCGATGCCCAACAGCTGGCAGAATCGCTGAAAGTAGCAGACGAGAAAGGTCTGCCGCGCTACCAGGTGCTGCAACCGGAATATAACCTCTACGATCGTGAGAGCTTCGAAGGCGCGCTGCAGGATTTAACGGTGCGGGAAAATATTGGCGTTGTGACCTACTACAGCCTCGCTTCCGGCTTCCTGTCAGGCAAATATCGCAGCGAAAGCGATCTTAACCAGAGCCAGCGCGGGCAGGGCATCGCCAAATACCTGAATCCGCGCGGCTTCGCCATTCTCGACGCACTCGATAAGGTGGCGGCGAATCATAATGTGAAACCCGCCGAAGTGGCGCTCGCCTGGCTTATTAACCAACCGGGCGTCACTGCGCCGATTGCCAGCGCGACAAAAACTGCGCACGTCGAGAGCTTCGCTACCGCGGTGGCGCTGAACCTCTCCACCGACGAGATCGCCGCACTGAATAAAGCCGGCGCATAAACCACTAAATGCCCGGTGGCGCGCTGCTTACCGGGCCTACGAACTGATACCTGCCCACAAACCCCGTAGGCCGGATAAGGCGCAAGCCGCCATCCGGCATCGCCCTTTATTGCGGGGAGCCGACCCGCCAGGCCATCGCAGCGCTGGCGACGGCGAACAGCGCCATGATCCACGCCATTGTCCACGGCGTGCCGTCGCGAAACGCGGCCAGCAGCAGGGAGGAGATAATGCCGCTGCCATATTGCAGGGAGCCAATCAGCGCCGAGGCCGAGCCGGCAAAGGCCGGGACGGTATCCAGCGCGGCGGCGGTCGAGGCGGCGGCGATAATGCCGTTCATCGAAAAGAAGACAAACACAGTAATCAGCACCGCAACCAGGCCGCCGAATTGCAGCTTTACCAGCAGCGCCAGCACAACGCCTGCAAGGGCGGCCAGCGTGACGGCGATCTTCAGCAGCTTATCAAGCGGATGGCGCTGCACCAGCCGTCGGTTAACGGCACTCATCCCCATCAGACCAACAATATTGAGCGCAAACAGCCAGCCAAAATGCTGCGGCGCGACGCCGTAATAGCCGATATAGACGAACGGCGAGCCGGTGACAAAGGCGTAAGCAGAGACATAGAAAAAGGTGACGCACAGCGTGTAACGCATAAACGCGCGATTGCGCAGCAGCGTGAAGTAGTTGCGAAATACGCCCGCCAGCGAAGCGTGAATGCGCTTTTCTGCGGGCAGGGTTTCCGGCAGCGCGAAGAGCGAGACAAACATCAGCGCGCCAATCACCACCAGCACCCAGAAAGCCGCATGCCAGGTGGTGAACTTAATAATCTGCCCGCCCGCCAGCGGCCCGATAATCGGGGCGATCGCCATAATAATGGTGAGTGTCGAGAGCATCTGCGCCGCGCGGGTGCGCACAAAGAGGTCGCGGATCATCGCCCGCGCCAGCATCGGCCCGGTACAGGCACCGAATGCCTGGAACACGCGCCAGAACACCATCTGATGGATCTCCGTCGATAACGCACACCCCGCCGAGCCGATGATAAACAGCACCATGCCGATAAATAGCGGCTTGCGGCGTCCGATGGCATCGCTCACCGGCCCCCACACCAGCTGCGCCAGTGCGAAGCCCATCAGAAAGCCAGTGATGGTCAGTTCAACATCGCCTTGCAACTCGCGCGCCATCAGCGGCATCGCGGGCAGGTAGATATCCGTCGACAGGGAGGTGAAGGCCATCAGCGCGCTGAGGATCGCGAGAAACAGCGGCCCGTGTAGCATGGTTTGCATAAGATCCTGATTAAGTCACAAAGAGGGGTGCCGACAGCGCGGCGCGTTAACTTAAGCAGGGCGACACAAAGCATAACGCCATTAAATCATCATGGCGTTAATGCGGCTTCAGGTGTGGCGTTCACTTACCGTCATGGTAAAGACCACGGGGAGGTCGCCATCGTTGGCGTAGTGGTGCGGCACATCGGTTTGCGCCACGGCAGAGCACCCTTCGGCAATAACCAGCGACGTTTGCGCGACTTCTAACGTCAGCGTACCGCGCTCAACGTGCAGCAGTTCGACGGTGCCGACCGGATGACCGGGCGAGGTAAAACGCTCACCGGGAAAGATCTCCCAGCGCCACAGTTCAAGCATATCCGGGCCGCTGGTGCCTGCCAGCAGGCGCGCGCTACCGCCTTTCTCACCGCTCCAGAGCAGCGGAATATCCTCTTTGGCAATCAGATGCGCCAGCGGTTTACTGGCGACATCGACAATATCGGCCACCGAGACGCCCATCGCCGCCGCAATTTTGCACAGCAGCGCGATGCTCGGGTTGGCGAGACATTTTTCAATCTCGACCAGCATACCTTTACTGACGCCCGCCCGGCGGGAGAGCTCATCCAGCGAGAGTTTTTGCTGCTTACGAAACGCTTTGATTCGCGCGGCAACTGCTTCACTGACGCGCTGGATATCCGCGCCGGAGTCGGTCGATTTATTGACTTTTTTGGTCATCGGTCGATACTGTGCAATAAAATGGTCACTAAAAAGGATTATCCAATGCTTTCCGTTCAGCCGTCAATCGATGCGCGTCTTGCTGCGCTGGCGCCCGGCTTTCGCGCGATCAGTATCTCGGTGCAGGCCGCGCCGCTGATTCACCCGCAGGTGGGCGAAGAGGCGTTAAAGCACGCTTGTGCACTGGTCACGGCGGGCGAGCCTGCGTGGGCGGATGCGCACCTGGCCGCCTGGGATGAAGTGTTTAAACAGTTTGGCGCGAAACCCAAACGCACGCCCTGTTCCGCGCAGGCACTGCGAAAACGTGTGCTGCGAGACGGTGTTCTACCCGCCATTGACCCGCTAGTCGATCTCTATAACGCCATTAGTTTGCGCTACGCTGTGCCAGTCGGCGGCGAAAATATTGCCGCGTATGTGGGCGCGCCCTGCCTGACGCTGGCCGATGGCAGCGAGCCGTTCGATACAATGAAAGAGGGCGAACCGGCGCTGGAATCACCGGAGCCGGGAGAGGTTATCTGGCGCGATGAGCAGGGCGTAACCTGCCGACGCTGGAACTGGCGTCAGAGCGTGCGTACCCGGCTGAGCGCGGCAGACAGCCAGATGTGGTTTACCCTTGAGAGTCTGCCGGCAATGCCGCTCGATGCATTATGTGAGGCAGGCGACGAACTGATCGCCGGGTTAGGCCGTATGATGCCGGGTTGCCACACTGAAAAAAGCCTGATTGGGTTTGCGTAATGAGGGAACAAGAATGGACTTCACAGGATTAAGCGCTTTTGCGCTGACGCCGCTTCTCGATGACCGCCTGGATGAGGCGGCCTATATCAGCATTATTGAAAAACTGCGCGCTGCTGGCGTCGACTCCATCGGCGCGCTCGGCTCTACGGGGTGCTACCCCTACTTTAGCCGCAGCGAGCGCGCGAGCGTCCTGCGTCTGGCAACGGAGTACTCCGGCGCGGTGCCGGTGATCGCCGGGATTGGCGCACTGCGCACGCGCGATGTGCTCTGGCTGGCGGAGGATGCGCAGAAAGCGGGCGTCAGCGCCGTGCTGCTGGCGCCGGTCTCCTATCATCCGTTAACGGAAGATGAAGTCTTCGATCTGTTTGCCACCGTCACCCGCGAACTGTCGGTACCGCTCTGCATCTATAACAACCCCACCGCCACGCACTTTAGCTTCAGCGACGAGCTGCTTGCCCGTATTGCCGAACTGCCAAATATTGGCTCGATCAAAATCCCGCCACTTGCCGCAGAGCTTGCCCCGGAGCGGGTGAGTGCGCTGCGCGCGCAAATCCCGGCGGAGATCCGTCTCGGCATCAGCGGCGACGGCACGGCGGTGGAAGCGCTGAATGCCGGGTGCAGCGTCTGGTATTCGGTGTTCGGTGGGCTCTTCCCGCAGGCGGCACTGGCGATTTCCCGCGCGGCGATGGCGGGTGATATCGCACAGGCGCGCCTACATACCGCCGCGCTCCAGCCACTGTGGGATCTGTTTAAACGCTATGGCGGCAGCCTGCGCGTCATCGCCACTGCCGCAGAGCTGCTCGGCGTGGTGAAAGCGCCGTGTTTACCCGCGCCTTTGCAGACGCTGCAAGGCGACGCACGGCGCGAGGTTGCCCAGGTTATTGAGCAACTGCGATTAACCGCGTGAGAGGATTGCCGGATGGCGGCTGCGCCTTATTCGGCAAAAATCACTTTTGTATATCCCGTTGACATATCCCTCTGCTGGTTTAAGCTGTTGTAGTATGAAATTTCACCAATGGAGGAGCTAATGGAAAAAACAACACTCTTCAAAAGTAATCGCAGCCAGGCCGTACGCTTGCCCAAAGCGGTGGCGATGCCCGAGGATGTGAAACAGGTCGATATTATTGCCGTAGGCCGTACGCGCATCATCACACCTGCGGGGGAAAGCTGGGATAGCTGGTTTGACGGTGAAAGCGCCTCACCAGATTTTATGGCTTCACGCGAACAGCCGGATGAACAGGACAGGGAAGCGTTTTGATGCTCAAATTCATGCTTGATACAAACATCTGTATTTTCACCATAAAAAATAAACCCGATATCGTGCGGCAGGCTTTCAATCAGCATAATGGGCAAATGTGCATCAGTTCCGTCACATTGATGGAACTGATTTACGGCGCTGAAAAATCTGCGATGCCGGAAAAAAATTTACGAGTCGTCGAAGGATTTACAGCACGTCTAGAAGTACTGCCATACGGTAACGAGGCTGCCGCACATACCGGACAGTTACGCGCCGAGCTTGCAAAAGCTGGAACGCCCATCGGGCCCTATGATGCGATGATTGGCGCCCATGCGCGTTCGCTTGGATTGATACTTGTCACTAACAACACCCATGAATTTATGCGTATCCCGGGCTTAAGATTGCAGGACTGGACAACACACTAGCGAATTATTTCCCCAGCCGCTTCGCGACAAACCGTGAGATCGCCGGGCCGGTAATCAGCACCACAATAAAGCGCCCGGTCTGCATCGCCATCACAAAGGCGATATCAACATGGCTTGATGAGGCGATAATCGCCACCGTATCGGCCCCGCCTGGGCTGGTGGCGAGATAAGCGGTGAGCGGATCAATGCCGGCAAATTTCACCAGCAGGAAGGCGAAACCGCAGCAGATCGCCACCAGTGTTAACACCGACAGCAGCACGCGCGGCAGGGCGCGGGCGGCGTAGAGCACAATCTCGCGCGTAAAGCGCAGGCCAATACTCCAGCCGATAAGCGCGTAAGAGAGCGCCAGCAGCCACGGCGGCAACTCAAGCGTGAGTAAGCCGCTATCCTCGACGATAATCCCCAGCGCGAGCGTAATCAGTAACGGCCCGGAGGGCATCTTCACGCGTCTGGCAATCAGAAAGCCAACGGCAATCAGCATTAACGTCGCGATAAACGGCCATATGCGCAGCGGGCCAAACAGCGTAAAGGTTGCCACCGCATGCTCGGCGCTCTCCGCCCCCATGCCGAGGCGGGTGACCAGCACCGCGACCAGCGCCACCACCATCACCCGCAGATACTGCATAAATGCCACCAGGCGCACATCGGCACCAAAACTTTCCGCCATGAGTGTCATTGCCGCCGCCGCGCCGGGCGATGAACCCCAGATGGCGGTTGAGCCGGGAAAAACCTGCAGTTTCGCCATTATCCAGCCGAGAATGGCGCTAGCGAAAATCACGGAGAAAATACAGATCACAAACAGCGGCCAGTCGGCGGCGATACGACCAAATACCGACGGCGGAATCGCGTGCGCAATCATCGCGCCCACCACCGCCTGCGCGGCGCTAAACCCCTGTTTATTAATGGTGACCGGGCGGCCGTTGATCGCGAGAAAAATGCCCGCGAACATCGGGCCAAGCAGCAGGGCGGCGGGAAGATGGAGCCACTCCATCATCATCACCAGCAACAATGAGAGGGTAATAAGTTGCAACCAGTTACGCCATGTGGGCGTTAACGCGGCCATTAACGCCAATCCTTTTGTGCCGCTGCAGTATGACTAAAGAGGTTGGATGACATACGCCTCCCGCAATCAATAAATTAAAAAGCAAATCAGGTTATTGGACTGTAAGCGCTCTCTCTGTGGACTGCAAACCTGAGACTCTTTTTAAATAAAAAGGGTGTAAATCAAACATTATTTACACCCTGCGTCACTAATGCCGGCAAAATAAAGAGATCTTTTATTGCTGTAATTCCTGCCCTACTACCTCGTCCCGTGCCGCCATAATGCAATCCAGCACGTGCTTCATCAGTTCCGGTGTCAGATGCATGTTCATAATGTAGATTTTCAGTGCGAACACTTTGGCATCAGGATCGGCCGCATCGCGGTTGTACTCTGTGACGCAGAATCCGGTGGTAAAGCTCATATAGGGCGTATGCATGCCGTTAATTTGCTTGCCCTCACGGAACCACGCATAGAGTTTATTACCAATATCCAGCGTTAACTGGTTATGCGCCGACAGCTGTGGTTTATACGCGGGATCGGTCAGTTCACGTTGATACTGCTCCTGCGCATCCACTCCCTGCGGATAGATGCGCAGCAGGGTGACCATGCCATTGTCCTGCGGATTGACGCATACCGTAGACGGCTCTGCTTGCAGCAGATTACGCATCACAAGATGATTTTCCAGGATCGAGCCCAGGCACGCCTGGAAGCCCTCATAACCAAAGTATTTCATCGTCGCCCAGCCCGCTACCGCGCCGGTTGCCGCGCGCGAGACTTCAAGCGTGTAGTGGTAAGGATTGTAATCCGTGCGCGACTGCAGATAAGCCGAGCCCGGCCGCTGCAACAGCGCTTCAAACTCGCCGGCATCGCGGTAAGCAAAGAAGCTGCTGGTGTAAGGCGAAAAGCCCGCTTTATGGAAATCAATGCCAATAGCGTCCGCGTATTTCATCTTCTCAAGCTCACGAGCGTTGTTCTTCATCATCGGCAGTAGCGCTTCGGTGAACTGCAGCGGGTTAGTGGCAAAGTCATATTTCTGGAAGGCCAGCCATGACCAGCTGGTCACCGCATCGCAGTAGAGCAGCGCCTTGCCATATGGCGCAGCGTTGCGATAGCGATCCAGTAAGCGGCGCACGTCCGCCACCGGATCGAAGGCGTTGGCATCGGTTGTCCCCATCGTACATACCACTGACGCAACCGGGATATTTTGCATCCGCAGCGCAATCAGCACCGCTTCCAGATCTTTTAAATCCATGGCATTAGTCTTCGGATCGGTTTTGATGCAGATAATGTTATCCGTCCCGAGACCGGTCCAGTCTGTGCTGTTCAGCATGGTGAAGTGCGCCTGCTGGGAACAGAGGACTTTCGCGTTAGTGCGTACGCCTTCGCGTCTGGAGTCAGGCAGAACGCGCGACAGGGCATATTTGAGATGATAGGTCCAGCAGCCGGAGCCGCCGTAGGTATAAAGACCGCCAGCCCGTTGCGCATCCCAGCCAATTAAGTTTGCTAACATCCCACCGCTTTCCAGCTCAGCGCGTTGAACGTTCCAGGAGTACTCCCCCGACACAATATTGGGGGAGAATACCTGTGCGATCATGCCTGCAATAACCGATGCTGTATTGCCCTGCGGGATGGTATTACACATCGCTAATGGATGGCCCCAGTTCGGCATACCGTGAAAAAGCGATGCTGTCTCGTTAATAACATCCTCGCACTGGCGTAAATTATCGGCCATTTCAGCAACTCTGACGCTTTTATAATCAACGTTAAGCTCACCGCTATTACCTAACCACGCCGGGCCATTATCTTCCGGACGTAATCTATTTATATGCTCTGAAATACGCGTAATGTTTTCAGAAAGAGCGTCATGGTTATCAGAAAATGCTGAAGGAAACAACGAGCTTGCTAGTTCCTGATATTTCTTTGCTCTTCTTAGTTGGTTTTTATTAATAGTATTCATCACAATCCTTTGCGCGTGGAGTGGTATTAAACGAGCGTTTTTTGCGGCTCTCTTAAAATAGGGTAAAGCTCAGGAAAACCGTCGACGCAGAGTTTGAAATCTGCGGGTTTAAAGCCAAGCCGCCCGGCAAGACGCTGTACACGCGCAGCTGTACATTCGGCATAGCAAGGCACGCCTGCTTGATCCTGTAAATGGATTAACCGGTACATCAACGCGTTAATAACGTCCATGCCGCGATCCTGGCCAGGAATAGCAAGCACGAAAATATAGAAATGTGGAGTTTTTGGATGATAAGCACTCAGTTTGTGCATTAAATAGGCCATGGTGGCGTAATCGGCGCTATATTCATCCCGTAACTGTTTGAACAGGATCTCATCGGTAATATTTTCTGTGTCATAATGAAAATACATTAATGCACCGACATTATTTTCATCAATAATAACGCCGCCTTTGCGTAGCGCGACTTCGGCATAGATCCTGAAGAAGCTGCGCAGTGCCTCCCTTCGTCTTTCCGGCGCCGGAAAGGCAGATTCAATAAGCACATCATCATAAAATGCTTCGGCAAGCAGATCGCATATCAGCTCAATATCAGAAAAGGTAGCATCCCTTACATTCATTATTTTTCCTCGATTAGTTGGATTGATATAAATGTTCTATTAATGCGTCGTTATTAATTACAGGGGTTGTATGGCGAAAAAAGATATCATGATTAATAAATGTGAGGGAAGCGAAACATCCGAAAATAAAATGACAGATCGCATGTTGCTAAAGAGGAGAATAATTATTGTAGAGATGTTGTTTTATTTACATAAAAGCTATGGGCTCTTTTATTAAAGAAATAAAATTAAGTCATGTTGAGTGATGCGTTTATCGATTTTTAGCTTTCTGCTTCTTTTAAATGACGCTGTAGCCCGGTAAATCGAGAGTATTCAGCAAGCGCTTTTCATCCGCTATTTTTAATCAATCTTGCCTGCGTCGTGTAAAACCTGCCGATCGTTAAATCGCAGAAATTGATCCAGCTTATTTTGCCAGTCCTGGAGGAATATATACTTACAACGGCGAGCCTGATCTTCAGCAAATTCCAGCCACATATTTACTATACGGTTGAGTTCTCCAGCTTCATGTTGGCTGAGGAAATATTTGGCGTCTGCTCGCTGATAGTCAGCGGCCAGCGCATATGCAGCGCTTAATTGATTTAAGGCGCGCGCAGGCTGCTAATAGCGTGGTGTAAATCAGAAGTGATGTTTAAAGAAGTGCCAGACAGAGACTTAATTTTGGCGGAAGATCACAGGAGTCGAACCTGCCCGG
>Ga0268254_10000597_pt1 | contig 18588 bp, 16 predicted proteins | sample AgamicOrSfrz_FD_200251 | JGI IMG/M metagenome (GOLD analysis project Ga0268254, IMG submission 200251) | Agave microbial communities from Guanajuato, Mexico - Or.Sf.rz (v2) (version 3) | ecosystem: Host-associated > Plants > Phyllosphere > Phylloplane/Leaf | place: Guanajuato, Mexico...
TCCGCAAAGCGAATGCTGCGCAACACGCAGGTGTCCATCGAGCAGATTGCCGTCATGGTCGGCTACTCGGACGTGCGTGCATTCCGGAATATCTTTCACAAGTACGTGTCAACGAGTCCTTCCGCGTACCGACGCAACAGCACGGACCGCGAATGAAGGTGATACGTACTCATGCCGAGTACTTGTCGAGTTCCGCCTTGCCGACACCGGTTGCCCGAAAACGCTCCAGCAGGTAGTCCACGAAAACCCTGACTTTTGCGGGCAAATACTGGCGGTGGGGATAGTGGACGTAAATGCGTGGCCCCACGCCGTCCGCCTCGTCTCCGCGAACCCTGTATTCGGGAAGGACGATTTTGAGTGCTCCGGATTGGAGATACGGCAGTACCACCGGAACAGAGGAGGGCGTGATGCCGGTGCCGCTGATTGCGGCGATGAGGCTGATATCCGGCTGACCCGCCACCGTCAGGCGGCTGCGGGGTTGGTAGATAAAGGCCTTTTCCTTACGTGCGGCTCCTTTTCGCATACTGCCGGGCAAGCGTTCAAGATGAAGTGCCGCGAGTCCAAAGGGCATGCGTATGCCGACGAAGTCATGTGCGGCGAGTTCATCCGGCGATTGCGGCGCGCCCCTGTGTTCGAGGTAATCCCGGCTTGCGACCAGCACGATGGGGTAGTCGCACAGCGGACGGGACACATGATTGGTCCCGCGTCCCCGCGCATGCTGAATGCTGACGTCGACACCGTCATTGACCAGACTCGGCGCAATTTCGTCGTAGCTGATGTCGATTTCGACGAGCGGGTAGCGTTGCAGAAACTCCGCGATCACCGGAGTCAAGCAGTGCCTGCCGAACGTGGGCGTTACTGAAACCTTGATCAAACCCTCAGGATGCGCCGGACTGCGTCGCACATCCGCGACGGCTTCGTCCAGTTGGCTCAGCAGCGGCGCAACGCGTTGAAAGAACTGCCGCCCTTCGCTCGTGAGACTCAGCTTGCGCGTGGTCCGATTGAAGAGACGCACGCCGAGTTCGCGCTCCAGAGCGGCAACGCTCTTGCTTATGGCGGGTGGTGTGAGCTGGAGCCGGTTTGCCGCCGCGATGAAGCTGCCGCAACGCACCGCCTGAACAAAAGGTTGCAGGTTTCGGATTTCGGGCATCGTCAATTATTGAAAAAAAATCATCCTAGATGTTCCGTTCGGTAATCAGTGTAAAGCACAAGCCGCCGCTAGAATCGAATTCATTAGAGACGGCCTGAGTCACGCGCAAGGCCGGTCACAAGAACGTTCAGGAGACACACGAGCCACCGCGACGGCGCGCCCCGCGCCTGTTCCTGCGTGCGTCTCCTTCCAGTGAAAGTCAAACGCTCAATGGAACAGTACATGGCACTTTCCCCATCGCATCAGCGCCCGATCGACGTCGCCGGCCGCCCTTTTATCGGCGGTAAGTTCGTTGAGGGCGATGGCGTTGCGAGTATCGAGCGCGTCAATCCGTCGACAGGACATCCGCAGGCCACTGTGCGCCCCGGTAGCGCGAGCGACATCGACCGCGAGCCCTATGGTGTGGTGGGCGTCATCATTCCCTGGAACGGCCCTCTCTTGGCAACCTGCATGATGGCGCTCCCGGCCATCGCGGCGGGCAATGGCGTCGTTCTTAAGCCGCCGGCACTTGCGCCTTTTGTCGCGCTGCGAATCGCTGAGCTTGCCCATGAGGCCGGTTTCCCGGCTGGGCTCTTCAACGTCGTCCCTGGCGAGGCTGAAGCGGGCGAGGCGATCGTCGCTCATCCCGACGTTGGCAAGGTCACGTTCACGGGCGGCGAAGGCGTCGCACGGCGCGTCATGGCGACCGCGGCGCAGAATCTCAAGCCGGTTGCATTGGAGCTGGGCGGCAAGTCGGCCAATCTCGTCTTCGAAGACGCCGATCTCGAAGCGGCAGCGGTACAGGCGGTGTATGGCGCGCTAGGGCTTAGCGGGCAGAGCTGCGTGAACCCGACGCGCTTGCTCGTGCACCGAACCCGCTACGACGAAATGGTGGCACGTGCGGCGGCCGCTGCTGCCAGCATGAAGGTAGGCGATCCCTTCGATTCCGGCACGCTCGCCGGGCCGGTGATCTGTCAGTCGGCTTGCGATCGTATCCTCGGCATCATCGCGCAAGCGCGACGCGAAGCGAAACTCGTTGCGGGAGGCGAGCGGCTGGGCGGTGAACTGGCCAACGGTTTCTTCATCCAGCCGACCGTGTTCGCCGATGTTCAGCCCGGAAGCGCCCTGGAACATAACGAGGTGTTCGGTCCTGTGCTCTCGATCACTCCGTTCGGCGACGACGCGGAAGCCCTCGCGATCGCCAACGGTACGCGTTATGGGCTCGGTGCGTATCTGCACACCGATGATCTCGACCGGGCGCACGCATTCGCCGAGCGCCTCGATGCGGGCTACGTGAACATCAACGGCTTCGCTTCAATGGCCCCGGGCGCGCCGTTTGGCGGATACCGGCAAAGCGGTTTCGGCAGGGTGGGTGGCTGGGCGGGGATAGAGGAGTATTTGCAGCTCAAAAACGTGTTCGTCGCGCGCAGAGAAGGCAAGCGATGAGCGAGAGTGATTTCGACTACATCGTGATCGGAGGTGGTTCGGCAGGGTGCGTGATCGCGGCGAGATTGAGCGAGAACCCTGCGACTCGCGTGTTGCTGCTGGAAGCGGGCGCCGACGGAAAGGGATTTCTCTTCGACATGCCAGCCGGCAGTTTCGCGCTGATGGGCAATCCGAAGGCAGACTGGATCTATCCGACCGCGCCGGATCCCTCCGCCGGTGCACGTGTGACCACGTGGGCCGCCGGAAAGGCGCTGGGAGGTAGCAGCAGCATCAACGGAATGGTTTATATCCGCGGGCAGCGTGGAGACTACGATGCTTGGCGCGATAGCGGATGCCGGGGATGGGCATTCGACGATCTGCTCCCGTACTTCCGCAAATCAGAGAATTTCATCGGTCCCGTTTCTTCCGCGCATGGTTCTGATGGTCCACTAACAGTCTCGCCGCCGCGTGTATTGCACCCGTTGGCGCATACGTTTCTCGATGCAGCGGGACATTGCGGCATGCCGGCGCGTGCCGAATACTGCGCGGGCGATGTGCATGGATCATTCATCGTCTACGGCACCACGCGAAAGGGCAAGCGCTGCAGCGCGCGCACGGCGTATCTGGAACCTGCGCTCGCTCGACCCAATCTCACTGTGGTGACGGACGCATTTGTGGACCACGTGCTTTTCGAAGGGCATAGGGCGATCGGTGTAAAGGCGATTGTCGCCGGCGAAAAGCGGACATTTTCCGCTCGCCGTGAGGTTGTGCTTAGCGGGGGAACGATCGCGTCGCCTGGCGTGTTGCTACGATCCGGCATCGGCGCTGGTGCCGAGCTGTCCACGATGGGGATTGAAATCGTCGCAGATCTGCCCGGCGTCGGCCGCAATGTGCAGGAGCACTGCGGGGTTTCCCAGAGCCGCCTGGTCGACATGCCTACATACAACACAATGGTAGGCCCGCTGCGGCTTGCGGGACATCTGCTCAAGTATGCGACGGTTAGGAAGGGGATTCTGACTTCGATAGCCGTCCATGCAATGGCCTACGCGCGCAGCACACCTGAATTGCATGAGCCGGACATCGCCATGAGCTTCTTGCCGCTCGCGATAGGCTTTGTCGGCGGACATCCCGCACTGGCAAAGCAGGCAGGCATCCCGATAGGCTCGCAGGTGCTGAGACCTCATGGACGCGGGCGATTTCGTCTGAAAGACCGCGATGCACACTCAAAGCCGCTCATCGAGCATGCATTGCTCGGCGATTCACGCGATCTGGAGTTGACTATCAAGGGGAGTCGTCTCGTTACCGACGCGTTCGCTGCGCCGCCGCTGGCGAGGCACATCATCGGGGATCATGAACCTGCGGCGTTGCCTGAAAGCGATAGTGCATGGGAGACCTACGTGCGCCAACGCGTCGGCATCGGCTATCACCCGGTAGGCAGTTGCCGGATGGGAATGGACGACATGGCGGTTGTCGACGACACGCTGCGCGTTCGGGGTGTCGAACGGCTGCGCGTCGTCGACGCACCCGTCATGCCGAACATCATCTCAGGTAATACGAGCGCGGCAACGATCGCTGTGGCGGAAAAGGCCGCGGAGATCATCATCGCGGCTTGATCGATGCGATAGGTTGCCCCGTGTGGAGCGGGCAAATCTGGCGCGACGGCTGTAGAACGTCGTTCGAAAATCTATGTTGAACGCTAGCGAACGTCAAGCCCGGATGCACCCGACGTGAAGTCACGTTTCGCGCGAGAAAAAGAGCCTCGTTCAGAAATGTGACCAGGGTTCATCCGAGGTGCACTGCAGTGGGGCGCAGGCGCTATGCTGGCGACTCTGCAATATCGAAGTCATATCAGGTCATGGAATTGCGGCATCTCAGACACTTCGTTGCTGTTGCGGAGACCCAGCATTTTGGACGTGCGGCGGCGCGCCTGGGCATGGCGCAGCCGCCGCTCAGCCAGTCGATCATGCGGCTGGAAGAGCAACTGGGCATCAAGCTGCTCGAACGCACGCCTCGCGGCGTGACGCTCACGCCCGCCGGCTCCGCGTTGCTGGCCGAAGCGAAACCGCTGATCGCACAAGCGGAACTGGCCGAGCGTCGCGTGAGACAGGCCGCCGACGAACTCGCGAGTCTGAGCGTTGCGTTCGTGCCGATGTGCGCGTTGCGGATCATGCCGCTGGCCATTCAGGGGCTGCGCAAGCAATGGCCGGGTGTCGACGTCAGGCTGATCGAACGCGGGAGTGCCTTGACGGTTGCGAGCGTGAAAAACGGCAGCATTGACCTGGGCGTGGTGGTGACCAGCGCGGCGGACGTGTCCGGTCTGGAGAGCGTGGTCATCGAACGCCTGCGGGTGGTGGCGGCGGTGCCAGCAAAGTGGCCCGTGGCAATGCAACGTTCGATTCGCATCGCGGATCTCGCGCGGTATCCGCTCATCATGTTCCCGCAGCAGATGTCGCAGCCCCTCTTCGCCGAGTTCGAGGCAGCGAGGCGCGAGGCGGGCTTGTCGCCGCGAGTTACGCAGCAAGCTCGCCATCCCTACACGATGCTCAACCTTGTCGCTCACGAGTTGGGCGTCGGGTTGATGTTGGACTCGGCGCGGTACTTGCCCGTGGAAGGTGTGGCCTACGTCGATATTGAAGATGCTCCCACGTCGGGCGAGACGGAAGTATCGCTGGTGTGGGCAGACAGGCCTCACAAACCCTATCACCGCGCGATGCTCGACATCATCGGCAACATCGCGTCGCCGGCTTCGACGTGATGCGCTCCGCGGCGTCTTCGAAGTAGTTCGTTCTCTCTGCTCCTTTCGTCATTCGTTCCGCGTTCGTCTTGACACCCTAAGACGCTGCGTTTATGTTTGCGAATGACGTTCATAAAATAACCCGCTCGCGCGGCGAGCCAAAGGAGGAGCAATGAGCACGTTGAATGTGGTGAGTCTATTCAGCCTCGACCAGAAAGTGGCGGTGGTGACAGGGGCAGGTTCAGGTATCGGCCGCGAAACGGCGCTGCTGCTAGCGTCGGCCGGCGCGGCTGTGGTTGCCGCGGATCTGAACGAGGAAGCCGCGCAGCAGACGGTCAAGCAGATCGAAAGCGCGTCCGGCAAGGCGATTGCGGTCAAGGTGGACATCGGAGATGAATCTTCGATTCTTGCCATGTACGAAACCGTGCAGGCAAAACTGGGACGTCTCGACATTCTTGTCAACAACGCGGGTATTTATCCCAAGACACAATTCGTCGAAACTGCGGCCGAGAAGTGGGACAAGGTGCTCGGCGTGAATTTGCGTGGCACCTTCCTCTGCATGCGCGAAGCGATCAAACGCATGCGTGCCGCGAAAAACGGTGGTTCGATCATCAATATTTCTTCGGTGGCTTCACTGCAGCCGGTGATTTTCGACAACGGCGACTACGGCGCATCGAAGGCGGGTGTCAACAATCTCACCAAGGTGGCCGCTCTTGAGTTCGCTGCGGACAAGATTCGGGTGAACGCTGTGTTGCCGGGCGGTGTCGCGACCGAGGGTGCAGCCGCATCGACGAAGGTTCATCAGGCAAGCGGCCCCATTACGCAGCCCGGCCGGATGCCGTTGGGCCGCATCGGCGTTGCATCCGACATTGCTCAGGCCGTGTTGTTCTTCGCTTCGCCTGCATCCGACTATGTCACCGGCCAGCTTCTCGCTGTCGACGGCGGCTTCCAGGTTTCCTGATCTCCCGGCAGCGGCGCATTTTTTGCGTCACGAAGTCGCGTCTGTGACGCGGCTTCGGGCTGCCTATCAGTTCCCCAGACCGAATATCGACCTGTCGTGCGCACTTGACCGTGCGCGCGACGGGCGCCTATGCGCTTGCATTAATCCGTGCGCACGCGGCTAGTGAAAACACTGATCCACTTAATTGAACGAGTTGTTGCATTACGTTTTTCCGTCGCCTAGGATGTTCATACAGAGGCGCCATGCAAGCGCCCGAGAGGCATAAGCCGGATCGGAGACATGCGATGTACCTTCTCGACAGCGATTTACGTGGTCCCATCGCGGACTATACGTTTCACTTCCGTTGCCAGCCTATTGGCAAGACTCCTCCCTCGTCGGACGAATCGGCATGCGTCAAACAATCGAACTGGGCGGCGCGCATGGTGGGTGCAATGGCGCTCCGTTTGTTCGGCAAGGTGCGCACGAAGGGCTCGGCATGATGAAAACCTCGACTGGCGAGAGCGCTCGAGAAGCGCGCAAGGTATGGCTTCCACTTATTCTCCTGTCGATCTCGGCATCGGCTGTCTGGCTGCTACAGCGTGATATTCGCATGGAAGAGTTGGGCCGTTCGGCGCTGTTCGGCGTCGTGATGACGTTCGCCGTTCTCGGCGTGACGGCGCTGGCAGGTATCGTCGGATGTGCGATTGCGAACCGCGTGCGAGCGCAGGAGACCGATTTGTCGACAGGGGAAGGCTATTGTTTCGTCGGCGCGGTGATCGGCGCGGTGGTCTTTTTTGTCGCCATGACTATTTAACGGTAGTGATCATGAATGAAGAATTGAGCGCACGAGTCGAAGCGCTGTTGGACAAACAGGCGATACTCGAATGCGTGCACCGGTATTGCCGCGGGGTTGATCGCATGGATCGTGACCTGACGCTTTCGGCATACCATCCGGACGCAATCGACGATCACGGTGCGTTCGTTGGGAATGCGGAGCAATTCGTGGACTGGGCCTTTGGGTACCATGGCGAGCATCAACTGTCACACCACCACATGGTGTTCAATCACAGCGTCGATTTGCAGGGCGATGTGGCTCACGGGGAAACGTACTGGCTTTTCTTCGGAGAGAATCGCGTCAAGCCGGACACGCTTGCGGTTGGCCGCTATATCGACCGCTTCGAGAAGCGCGACGGCGTGTGGGCAATTGCCGCTCGTGTCTGTATCTCGGAAGCGGTCAACGAGATAACGCCCGCCGCACTGCCGGCTGCCTGGCGCGAAATACTAACGAGCAATGGCGTCAGTGCACGAAATGGTGAAGATGTCTCTTACGAACGGCCTCTGAAGACGCGTCAACCAAGCGAAGTTTAGGAACTCGAGCGCGGTTTGTACAACGCTTGCGAGGGACCAGATAATCTGTCATTAAAGCCAACGTCGGCAGCGCGCCGACGTTGGCTTTAAACTTTTCAGCTATTGGGCAACGGTGCAATCGTGCCGTGACCCACAATCGATAGAAACTCGCGGCGCGTGGAAGGATCGTCGCGAAACGCGCCCAGCATCCGGCTAGTCACCAGCGATGCGCCTGGCTTGTGCACACCGCGTGTGCTCATGCACTGGTGCGCGGCTTCCAGGATCACAGCGACTCCCTTAGGTTGCAGCACGGTATTCAACGCATCTGCGATCTGGACGGTCATCTTCTCCTGAATCTGCAGGCGCTTCGCGTAGACATCGACGAGCCGCGCCAGTTTGGAAATGCCAACCACACGATGCTCAGGCAGGTACGCAACGTGTGCGCGTCCAATAATGGGCACCATATGGTGCTCGCAATAGCTTTCGAAGCGGATGTCCTTAAGGACCACCATCTCGTCGTAGCCATCCACTTCGGAAAAGGTGGTTGCGAGAATCTGCATCGGATCGGACTCGTATCCCGAGAAAAACTCGCGATACGCACGCGCAACACGTGCGGGCGTTTGAATGAGGCCTTCTCTCTCGGGGTCGTCGCCAGCCCACCGGATGAGCGTTCGCACCGCTTCCTCTGCCTGATCCCCCGTGGGGCGAACCGCCGCTTGGTCAGCGCCAATCTCGTTGTCTCGCTTATTCATCTACTCTCCTGATCGTTCACGCCTGGTGCAGCCCAAACCGCGTACGCATATGCGGCAGACCGACGTCGGCGATACTAACAAAGTGTATATAATTGCACGATGTTCGTAAATACAAACGATGACCGGACGAGCGACGTCGCGCCGCTACTGAAGAATCAGGTCGTACTTACATCACAGGGAGCAGTACATGAAGACGCGCATTACAGAGTTGCTTGGGATTCGATACCCCATCGTTCAAGGAGGCATGATGTGGGTGGGCCGTGCTGAACTGGCCGCTGCGGTCTCGAACGCCGGTGCGCTCGGCACCATCACCGCGCTCACGCAACCCACGCCGGAGGCGCTGCGCAATGAGATTGCCCGCGTTCGGTCGATGACGGATCAGCCGTTCGCCGTCAACCTGACCATTCTGCCGACGATCAAGCCAGTTCCGTACGACGAGTACGTGCAGGCGATCGTGGAGAATGGCGTTAAAATCGTCGAGACTGCTGGCCGCAATCCCGAGCCCTACATGCCCGCGTTCAAGGCCGCAGGGATCAAGGTCATCCATAAGTGCACGTCGGTGCGTCATGCACTGAAAGCGGAGGCATTGGGGTGCGATGCGGTGAGCGTGGACGGCTTCGAATGCGCTGGCCACCCGGGCGAGGACGATGTGCCCAATCTCATTCTCTTGCCAGCAGCCGCGGCGAAGCTGCGTATACCGATGATCGCATCCGGCGGCATCGCCGACGCGCGCGGCATGGTTGCCGCACTCGCTCTCGGCGCGGACGGGATCAACATGGGCACGCGATTCATGGCCACGCAGGAAGCCCCGATTCACGAAAACGTCAAGCGCCGGCTTGTCGAGAACGACGAACGAAACACAGCGTTGATTTTCCGGACGTTGAAAAACACTTCGCGCATTTTCCGCAATTCAGTGGCGGAGCAGGTTCTGGAACTCGAGTACAAGGAAGGCGCGACGTTCGCAGATCTCAAGCCGCTCGTGAGCGGCGAGCGCGGCAAGCGCATGTACGAGACAGGTGATACCGAAGACGGAACATTCCCGGCTGGTCTCGCGATCGGACTCATCGAGGATATTCCGACCTGTGCCGAACTCGTCAGCCGGATGGTTACGCAAGCGCGTGAACTCATTCACGGCCGATTGGCCGCGTTCGTTACAGAGAGCTGAGCGTTTCGTTATTGGACGTTTGAATTCAATTGCCCGTGCCTGAGTATCAAACGGGAACGGGCAATCTCTTTGCATCAGGGAAATTCGTACTTAATCGTTGTGGGATTGGCGTTGTTCATCGAGTCGTTCGAGATGAGCGAGAAGCGAACGCCTCGCGGCGGGCCAAAGTCTTTCCGGCACGTCGTCGTAAGCGTGGCGGAGCCAGTCGTCGATCGAACCGTTCGACAGTGACCTGACTGACTCGGCGATTTTTGCTTCCCGCGCGAGACGGTGTGCCTTCAGACGCCCGATCTGGTCACGTGGGCAATCGAGTACGTACCCGTGCGCGGGCAGAATGAAGCCGATCTCACGTTCGGCGCAGATCGCATCCAACCGATCCAGTGACGACAGGTAAGCGGTCATGTTGCCGTCTGGAGGATCGATGATGGTCGTGCTGCCATTCAGGATGTGGTCGCCACTGAATAGCAATCCGTCTTCGACAAGAACGAAGCAAACGTGATTGCTTGCATGTCCCGGTGTCGGGACGACGAGCAAACGATGCGTCACGCCATCGCCGGAAAGCACGAGCAGTTCGCCGTCGAGCAATTCGCGATCCGGGACGAATTGGCTGCTTGTCCTGGCAGAAGGTCCGGACGGAATGCCGAGAACCTGTGGTCTTTCCGCGCACATGGCCTGCAGAGGTCGCGCGCCCGGTGCATGGTCCACGTGCGAATGCGTGCAGACGATCATGCGAATGTCGCCACCTGTTGCCGCGAAAAGACGTTGGAGGTGATCCCGATCGTCTGGTCCCGGATCGATCACGATGAAGCCGGTCGCGGGCGTACCAACGATATAACTGTTCGTGCCGGGGCCCGTCATCATGCCGCCGTTTGCGGCGGTCAACCGCATCACATTTCTAAGGAGAGGGACGACTTCCGTTGATCGCCAGTCGAGCGCGTGCAGCACCTGGCCATCGGGACACACGAGGCGCAGTTCGCCATATGGCGCATCGCCTTCCATGCAGCGCACGACGCTGGCCGCCTTCAGGCCGCCACGCGGACAACTGCTCCAGAGCGGCTTTTCACCGGCGCACGCCGCGAGCAACGCATCGACCGAGTCGAATGAACAGAGGCGTTCAAGTGTGCGCACGGTGGGGAAGATCATCGCGAAGTCGCCAGCAGCATGACGCGCTAGCGCATCGGCGGGACGCACCCATACCGGTTCGAACTGCTCGGCGCCGTCAGCAACTGCGCTTTGATCCGCAGGCATGCGCGCCACGAAAAACTGCACGTCAAAGCGCCGCGGCAGGTCGCGGTCGGTGATCCAGTGCGCAAACGGATAGACGCAATCGGCGGCGAGCGTGAAGCGTTGCCGCTCGCAATGTTCCTGGAGTGCGGTGTTTCGATCGAGAGCGGCAACATCTGTCTCATCGACAAATGCGCCGTCCTGGCGACGCGCAAGCAGCACGCCCAGCTCTTCGAACGTTTCGCGTATGGCGGCCACAGCTTGGACCGCTTGCGTGTCGTCTTGCGTGTCGCGGCGCGCCACGTCGCGGGCGATTTTCGAGTCGGTGTGATCGATCGCGCCGCCGGGAAAGACGAAGGCCCCGGGTGCGAAGCTCGCCTGCGCCGATCGTCGTGTCATCAACACTTCGATGGCGGGTGAGCCTTCGTATTGCGCGTCGCGCAGCAGGAGCATCGTTGCCGCGGGGCGTGGTGAAACGGGTTGTCGTTGTGGGTGAAGCAGTTGTTCGGGGCGTACCACGTCACTCCCTCTAATTCGATGAATAACCGCTTGCGCGACTTCAAATACGTTCGAAGATGGCCGCGATGCCCTGGCCTCCGCCGATGCACATTGTCACCAACGCATAGCGCCCACCGCAACGGTGCAACTCGTGAATCGCCTTCACCGCGATAAGGGCGCCGGTTGCGCCAATCGGATGACCGAGCGAAATGCCAGATCCGTTTGGATTGACCTTGGCGCCGTCGAATTCCAATTCCTTCGAGACTGCGCAGGCTTGCGCGGCGAATGCTTCGTTCGCCTCGATCACGTCGAGATCTGCCACGGTCAAACCCGCGCGTTGCAACGCCTTGCGTGTCGCGGGCACCGGGCCGATGCCCATGTGTTGCGGATCGACGCCCGCGTGGGCCCAGGACACGAGCCGCGCCAGCGGACGAAGGCCGCGTTGTTCTGCTGTGCGGCGCGCCATCAGCAGGACTGCTGCGGCGCCGTCATTCAGAGCGGACGCGTTGCCGGCCGTGACCGTACCGTCTTTCTGGAACGCAGGGCGCAGTTTGGCGAGATCCGCGACAGTCGTGCCGGGCCGCACATGTTCGTCGGTATCGACAACGATCTCGCCCTTTTTCGTGTGCAGTGTCACGGGCACGATCTGCTCTCTGAAGTAGCCCGCCTGAATGGCCTGTGCGGCGCGCCGGTGCGACTCGACGGCGAGCTGATCCTGGTCGTCACGCGAAATGCCGAACTTCTTCGCGACGTTCTCCGCGGTCACGCCCATATGACAAGCGCTGAACGGGTCAGTCAGCGCGCCGGCCATCATGTCGATCAGACGGATGTCGCCCATGCGCGAGCCCCAACGCGCGCTCGTAGCAACGTACGCCGCGCGGGACATGCTTTCCGCACCTGCCCCGATGGCAATGTCAGTGTCGCCGAGGGCGATAGCCTGGGCGGCGGAAATGATTGCCTGCAGTCCGGAGCCGCACAGCCTGTTGAGTGTCAGTGCCGGAGCATCCACGCTGACACCGCCTTCGAGCGCAGCGACGCGGGCGAGATACATGTCGCGAGGCTCGGTATGGATCACGTTGCCAAACACCACGTGACCGACATCGTCGCCCGGCAAATTCGTGCGGTCGAGCAGGGCGCGAACGACTGTCGCGCCAAGCTGCGTGGGCGGCACGCTCGATAGCGCACCACCGAAATCTCCAATGGCCGTACGCACGGCAGCAGTGACGACGATCTCATCCGACATGACGACTCCTTGGGTCCGGCGATCAATGACGACCTGGACAGACGTTTAACTATATGAATGATGTTCACAAATTAGCGCATTTTTAGTTTGGTGTCCACGAGATTGTGCGGTGCGTAACGAGGCGTTCATGTTGGGTATTTCGCCCACACTCGCACCAGATTGCGTGGGCGAATTCAAGCGATCCTCATGGGTGACAACGGATAGACGCGGTCTGAATTTCGCGCTATGCTGGTTCAACATTATGATCAACGTTCAATTATTGGTTATCTTGTTCCGCAGCATTTCCGGATATAGGAAGGCGGCGCGATCGCTTGCGGGACATGACTGGCCAGATAACAACAGGACGATTCAGATGGATGCTGGTACGGCTTCGCACGATGCTCTGATGGATGTGCCATTTCGCCCGATTCGCCTCGGCAGCATGGAGGCCATCATCGAACGACGTCCGGACGGAAGCGTGGTGTATGAACTGAAAGAACCGCTCGAACCGTATCCCGTCCGCTTGACGGAGCGGCTCGAACACTGGGCGCGCGTCACGCCCGAGCGCGCATTGCTCGCGCGGCGCACGCCGGACGGAAAGTCGTGGGAGTCTCTAACCTACCGGCAGGCGTTTGACGGCGCGCGTGCGCTGGGACAGGCGCTACTGCGTCGGGGCTTGTCCCCGTCCCGTCCGCTGATGATTCTCTCCGATCGAGGCTTCGAGCACGCGCTCTTCGCGCTCGCTGCGTTGCACGTCGGCGTTCCTTATATTCCGGTGACGCCAGCGTATTCGCTGTTATCGCAGGACTTCTCGAAGCTCAAGCAGCTCGTGGCCGTATGCACGCCCGGCCTCGTCTTCGCGGATGACGGCGCGCAGTATGGCCGGGCATTGCGCGAGGTGTTCGGCGGCGTTGAATGTGTGGTCGTCGGTCCGTTGCCTGAGGGCCGTGCGGGCTCGCGGGTCGCCGAATGGCTGAAGACGCCGATCACCGACGACGTGGAGAAAGCGTTCAACGCAATCGGCCCGGACACTGTGGGCAAGATCATGTTCACTTCGGGAACGACCGGCGCGCCCAAAGGTGTTATCTACCCGCAGCGTATGTTGTGCAGCAACCGGCAGCAGGTCGCGCAGGTGTTCGCGTTTCTTCAGGATGGCCCGCCGGATCTCGTCGATTGGCTGCCGTGGCATCACACCTTTGGCGGCACGCATAACTTTGGCATGGTGCTATACGGTGGCGGGACATACTACCTGGACCCGGGCAAGCCCACGCCGGAGGAAATTGGACCGACGGTGCAAGCATTGCGTGAAGTCGCGCCGGTCGTGTACCTCAACACGCCGCAAGGCTTGGCTTCGCTCATTCCGCACCTCAAGTCGGACAAGGCGCTGCGCGAAAAATTCTTCAGCAAGCTCGCACTGATTTACTACGGCGGCGCAAGTCTGCCGGAATACATCTGGGCTGAACTCGATGAACTCGCTGTGCGCACGATAGGCCAGCGCGTGCTGATCATGTCCGGTATCGGCGGTACCGAAGCGGGACCGACTCCGATGTCGGCAGCGTGGGATCCGCGGCGCGAGGCAATCGCGGGACTTCCGGTGCCAGGTGTCAGGGTCAAGGTGTCGCCGGTGGGTACGAAACTGGAGATCCGCTTTGCGGGCGATTGTGTAACGCCCGGGTATTGGAAAGATCCCGAGCGTACGGCCGCGTCGTTCGACGAGGAAGGCTTCTTTTGCTCCGGCGATGCGGCGACCTTCATTGATCCACAGCGTCTCGAACTCGGCCTGCGCTTCGACGGCCGCATTGCCGAGAATTTCAAGCTCTCGTCGGGCACATGGGTCAACGTTGCGGAATTGCGCCTGCATGCGCTGAACGTGTTCGGCCCCTATGCGCGAGACATCGTGATTGCGGGCCACGATCGCGACTACCTGACTGCGATCGTCTTCCCTGACGTCGAAGCATGTCGTGCGCTCTGTGACGACCTTCACGATCCGACGCCAGGCGTCGAACAGATCATCAACAACAGCGGAGTGCGGACGCACTTCCAGAAAGGCATCGACAAGCTTGCTGCGCGTTCTGGCGGGAGTTCCGCCCGTATCGCGCGGATCGTGCTCGAAGCAGAGCAGCCCACGATCGACAACGGCGAATTGAGCGCGAAGAGCGCAGTTAGCCAGCGCAATGTGCTCGAGCGGCGTCGTGATGTCGTCGAGGAGCTTTATCGCATGCCGCCCACGCCGCGCACGCTTGTCGGCAGCATGGCCGATACGGACGCAGATCGAGTTCAACGCACCGAAAAAGCTGGAAGCTAAACAATATGGATTTTCGCGTAGACCCTGCCGACATTGCGTTCCGCGAAGATGTTCGCGCATTCCTCAGGCAGCATTTGCCAGCAGATATGGCTTTTCGCGGGCAGCAAGGCTTTCTCGCAGGCGACGACGATTCCCAGCGCTGGACGCGCATTCTGCATGAGGCGCGCGGATGGTCTGTGCCGCATTGGCCGGTTGCCGACGGCGGCACAGGCTGGACCGCGATGCAGCGCTATATCTTCGAGGAAGAGTGCTATCTGGCGGGCGCGCCGGCACAGAATCAGGCGGGTGTGTCGCTCGTCGGCCCCGTGATTTGCGAGTTCGGCAACGAAGAGCAGAAGCGGCGCTTTCTTCCCCCGATTCAGCGCGGCGAAGTGTTCTGGGTGCAAGGATTTTCGGAGCCGGGCTCGGGTTCCGATCTCGCGTCGCTGCGCACGACGGCGGTTCGCGATGGAGACCACTACATCGTCAACGGGCAAAAAATCTGGACGAGTTTCGGCGCTTATGGCCAATGGAACTTCGTGCTGGTGCGAACGGATAGCGAAGCGAAGCCGCAAAAAGGAATCTCCTTCCTGCTTCTCGACATGGCGACTCCCGGCGTCACCGTGCGGCCCATCGGCTCGCTCGACGGCTGTCACCACCTGGCCGAAGTGTTCTACGACGACGTGCGGGTGCCCGCCGAAAACCTGATCGGCGAAGTGAACAAGGGGTGGGGATACACGAAGTTTCTGCTCTTCAACGAACGCGCGTTCCTTGGCGCCGAAGCGCCGGCGCTCAAGCGCTATCTGCGCAAGATCCGGCACTACGCGACGCGAGAGCATGCGGGCGGCACGCCATTGATCCAGGACCCGACGTTTGCGGCACGTCTCGCGCAGCATGAGTTGGAGGTCCGCGCTATCGACATGGCCGTGCAGAAGATCCTGCATCAAGGGATAGACGAGCGCAGCGGCGGCATGGCGATCGGCTCCATGCTCAAGGTGCGCGGCTCGGAACTTCACCAGAAGCTCACCGAGATGCTGCTGGAGGTGATCGGCGACTACGGCGCAGTGTTTTATCCCGATCCGAATGAAGAACACGCGCTGCGCGACATGTCGTTCATTGGACCGGACTATGCGCCGGGTCTCGCGGCAGAGGTGTTCTATCGGCGCGCTTGCACGATCTACGGCGGGACGGCCGAGATTCAGCGCAACATCATCGCCAAGGCCATGTTCGATCTGTGAAGCCGCGCGGATCCCATCAAGTTCGTCGATCCCCGTTACGGGGAATCGCATCAATTGCCGATAGAAAGAGGGTGCAGCATGGACTTTGAGTTGAGCGAAGAACAGCGGATGTTGCAGGAAAGCGCGCAACGCTTCGTGCAAAAAAGCTATACGTTTGAACATCGCCAGAATGTGGCTTCGCAGGAAGGCGGTTTTTCGCGCGAGACGTGGCGCACATTCGGCGAGATGGGCTGGCTGGGTATCGCGGTGCCGGAAGACATGGGCGGGCTCGGCTTTTCGCCTGTGGAAACCGCCATCGTTGCAGAGCAGATCGGCCGCGCGTTGGTGCTGGAGCCATACGCGATGTGTGGCGTATTTCCGGCGTCGATTGTCACGCGCTGTGGGCGCGAAGGGCAGCGCGAGGCGATGCTTGGAGACATCGTGTCGGGCGAAGCCGTATATGCGGTCGCGTACAGCGAACGCGAGGCACGAGGTCAGGTGCATTACGTAACGGCCAGCGCGGAGCTGACCGCCGACGGCGCATGGCGCCTGGATGGCTACAAAACGCTGGTGGTTGGCGCGTCGGTTGCCGACCGCCTGCTGGTCGTCGCTCGCACTGCGGGGGCAGCAGACGACACGAACGGCATTGCAATCTTCCTCGTCGATCCAAAGCAGCCCGGCGTGACGCTCAAGACGTGTGTGTTGCTCGATGGCACGCCATCGGCCGACCTGGTGCTCGACGGCGTGATGGTCGCGCAATCCGATGTCGTGGGTGAAGCAGGCAACGCATTCGAGGGCCTGCAAGCCGCCGTCGACGAAACCATCGTCGCGATCTGCGCGGAGCTGGTTGGCGACATGGAAGATGCCATCGAACTCGCTTCGGAATATCTGAAAACGCGCAAGCAATTCGGCGTTGCGATCGGCAGCTTCCAGGCGCTGCAACATCGGATGGCCGATATGGCGATCGACGCGATGCAGGCGCGAGCAACCCTGCACCGTGCATTGCTCGCGCTCGGCGAAGACAGCGCAAAACGAAGCGTGGAGATTTCGGGCTGCAAGGCACAAACCACTCGCAGCGCGAGGATCGTCACGCAGCAAGGCATTCAGCTGCACGGCGGCTACGGCATCACGAACGAATACAAAGTGGGCCATCACTACCGGCGTCATCTGGTGCTGGATGCGTTGTTCGGCAACATGGACTATCACCTGAATCGCTACGCCCGCCAGATTCAGCACGAGGCATTGGCCGCGGCTGCGTGAACCTTATCAAGGTATTGCCATGAATGCGAAAGCAACCCATCTGCTCGGCGCGTCGCGTGACGACGCCGTTCTCACGCTGACGCTGAACAGGCCCGAGGCCCGCAACGCGTTGAACCTTGCATTGACCGAAGCGCTCGTTGACGCATTGCATCGCTTCGAAGCCGACGAAAGTCTGCACGTGCTGATCGTAACGGGCGCCGATCCGGCCTTTTGCGCAGGGCTGGATCTGAACGAGTTCTCTGCGCCTGATGCGCCGCGCGCGCGAGTCGCGGAAATGATCGACATGTGGCCGCGCATCAGCAAGCCGGTGATCGCGGCGGTAAATGGCGCGGCTGTCACGGGCGGGCTCGAGCTTGCGATGGGATGCGATTTCATCATTGCGTCCGAGCGCGCGCGCTTTGCCGACACGCATACGAAAATCGGCGCGCTCGCTGGAGGCGGGATGACGGCGAGGCTGCCGTATCTCGTGGGCTCGAGGTGGGCCAAGCAGTTCAGCATGACGAGCGAGCCGATCGATTCGGCAACGGCGTTGCGCATTGGCCTCGTCAACGAGGTGGTCGATCACGATCATCTGATGGAACGGGCAGTCGCGATTGCGAAGACAATCGCGAGCCGTCGCCCGGATCTCGTGAAGACCGTCAAACGCGTGATCGATCAGGGTGCGCTCACTTCGCTGGAAGAGGCCCTGCGTATCGAGAAAGCAGCGTTGGCGGAAAGAAAGCAACGTGGCGCAATGGCGTGGCAGGTGCGGCAATAGCCGATTCGCCTGATGATGCGCGCAGCGCAAGGCGCAATAGCGTCGGCCCAACCAGCGACTTCACCCCGGGCGGCTCGCATGACAAATCTGTATGACCTTCCCGATGACATTCAGGTAACCGGCGACGGCGGCCTGCGCATCATCACGCTCAATCGACCTGATGATCTGAATGCGTCGACAACAGAGATGCTGTTTAGCTATCCAAGGCTGTTCGCAGCGCTGGCCGAAGATCCCGACGCGCGCGTGGCCATTCTCACCGGCGCGGGACGGGCGTTCAGCGCGGGCGGCGACATGAACCACTTCGTCAAGACGCTCGACGACGCTGAGTTTGCGCGGCAAGTGCAGGAAAACGCGCGCCGCACGATACACGGGTTCATCGACGTGCCGATCCCGATCATCGCGGCGGTAAACGGGCCTGCTGTCGGATGGGGCGCGACGATGGCCACGCTGTGCGACATCGTTTTGATGTCCGAGAAATCGTTTCTGGCCGAGCCGCATATCAACATCGGTCTGGTCGTCGGTGATGGAATCTCCGTAGCGTGGCCGCTCTATACGAGCCTGCTGCGAGCGAAGGAGCTGATCTTCACAGGCGATCGCATTACGCCGCAGCAGGCGGTCGAATGCGGTCTGGCCA
>Ga0268254_10000598_pt1 | contig 18550 bp, 15 predicted proteins | sample AgamicOrSfrz_FD_200251 | JGI IMG/M metagenome (GOLD analysis project Ga0268254, IMG submission 200251) | Agave microbial communities from Guanajuato, Mexico - Or.Sf.rz (v2) (version 3) | ecosystem: Host-associated > Plants > Phyllosphere > Phylloplane/Leaf | place: Guanajuato, Mexico...
CAGGCGGGACGGGCAGCAGATCGCGCAGACGCAGGCGCGAGAAGAGTTTGAGTTTCTGCCCGACGGTGCGCGCTTTGTTGGCATCCACCAGCACGCGCGCCAGTTTTTTACTGACGCCAATAGGCAATACAGAAGAGGAGTCGGCGCCGCCAGCGATTCCGGCGCGGATGGTGCCGGCCAGCAGGCTTTCCGTTACGTTCGCCACCGCCTGAAAACTGGTCGCGCAGGCGCGGCTGACGCTATAGGCATCGGTGTGCACACTCATGCCGGTGCCAAGCACGATTTCACGCGCAATATTCGGCGCTTCCGGCATCTGCACCACCTGGCCGAAGACCAGTTGTTCAATCACTTCGGGGGGAATTTCGTTGCGCGCCAGCATCTCCCCCACCACCATTTTGCCGAGATCGATTGCCGGTACGCCGTGAAACGCGGTCGCCTGGCGGACAAATGGGGTTCGTAACCCGCAGACAATGGCAATGCGGTCGCCCTGACGGGTGACAAGCGGTAACGCCTGACTCATAACACTCCCCTGTTAACAACGGAATCAATAAAGTGGTCTGACCTGATAACAGTCTTAACCAATCTTTTACATTTAGCCAATGGCAGGGAGATAAAAATGGGAGCTAAGGCACAGATAAACGGATAAAAAAACGCTCCCAGAGAGGGGAGCGTTGAGAGCGGGGTTTAGCGCAGACCGAGCTGGAAAATCAGGGTTTCCGCTTCGCAGGCGAAAACAAAATCGATATCAAGTTGAACGCCTTCTGCCACCTCGGTGAAAGTCGGGGTGATTTCGCATGGTTCAGACTCAACGCTGCGTGCTTTGGCGCTCAGCGTCGCCAGCGTCTCTTCTGCTTCGGCGCGGTTAGCGAATACGCGGCTGTAGGAGGCGGTGCAGTCGGAGTTGTCCATAATGGTTCCGACATCCATACAGCAGCAAACCGGGGTTTCATCAGCACTGCATTTACTCATAGAAGATTTCCTCTAAATTTGCACCCTGGGTGCCAGGTCAAGATTGCACATATTTTACGCCGCCGCGCAGGGGCGCTCCAGTCGTTAATCGCCGGAACGGCCTTAAGTGACCGAAATCACAATTAAAAATGATCTAAAACAAAAACTACCGAAAACGGGGATCCGTGCTACGGCCAAATTTGCCACGCAGATCCCGTTTCGGAGATCACAATTGAAAAATCTTGATTACATACTTGCAACATTAGTTCTGGTCAGACCTATACTCTCGCCACTGGTCTGATTTCTCTGCGGTAGCTCAGACCCTACACTTCGCGCTTCTTTAACAAGGCGTAAGAAAGTTTGTATAAAAATAACTCGCTTCGAATGAGGTTATGGTCATGAGCCAGAAAACCCGTTTTACCAAGTCTGCTCTGGCAGTCGCAGTGGCACTCGTTTCTACCCAGGCCTGGTCCGCAGGCTTTCAACTCAACGAATTTTCCGCCTCCGGCCTCGGTCGCGCTTACTCTGGTGAAGGCGCAATTGCTGATGATGCAGGCAACGCCAGCCGTAACCCGGCGCTGATTACTACCTTCGATCGCCCGACCTTCTCTGGCGGCGCGGTGTTTGTCGATCCGGGTGTGGATGTCACCGGCAGCTCTCGTTTCAATAACGCCAGCCAGGACAACATCGCACCGACGGCATGGGTGCCGAACCTGCACTTTGTTGCGCCGATTAACGATCAGTTTGGCTGGGGCGCATCCGTCACCTCCAACTACGGCCTGGCGACAGAGTTCAACAACAACTATTCAGCAGGCTCCGTGGGCGGTAAAACCGACCTCGAAACGCTGAATCTTAACCTCAGCGGCGCATACCGTCTTAATAACAACTGGAGCTTCGGCCTCGGTTTTGACGCGGTCTATGCACGCGCGAAAATTGAACGCTACGCGGGCGATCTGCCGCAGCAGATTGATGCCAGCACCGGCAATACTTTTGGTCTTAGCCGACTGATCCCGCCAGATACGCAGATTGCGCATCTGAAAGGCGACGAGTGGGGCTTCGGCTGGAACGCCGGTATCCTGTACGAGCTGGATAAAAATAACCGCTGGGGTCTGACCTACCGTTCAGAAGTGAAAGTTGATTTCGACGGCGACTATAAGAGCAACCTGCCGCTGGCGGTTAACGCAGTCGGTCAACGACTGGGTCTACAAGGCCTGCCTGTCGCCACCGGCGGTGCCACCATTCCTGGCTCGCTGACGCTTAACCTGCCGGAAATGTGGGAAGTGTCGGGTTATAACCGTGTCGATCCGCAGTGGGCGATCCACTACAGCCTCGCCTACACCAGCTGGAGCCAGTTCCAGCAGCTGAAAGCGACGGGTAGCCAGGGTCAGCAGCTCTTCTATAAAGAAGAGGGCTTTAAAGACGCCTACCGTATCGCGCTCGGTACTACCTATTATATGGATGATAACTGGACCTTCCGCGGCGGTATCGCCTTTGATGACAGCCCGGTTCCTGCCGATAAACGCTCGATCTCCATTCCGGACCAGGATCGCTTCTGGCTGAGCACCGGTGCAACCTATGCATTTAATAAAGATGCATCAGTGGATGTCGGCGTCTCCTATATGCATGGTCAGAAAGTGAAGTTCACCGAAGGGCAATATACCTTCAAATCTGAAGGCCGCGCCTGGCTGTATGGTGCCAACTTCAACTACGCCTTCTGATAAGCGCGTAGGGATAAAAAAAGGTGAGCTTCTGGCTCACCTTTTTTATTGGCTCTTATTCCGAGTCAATATCTTTTAAATCACCCTCAATCGCCTGCGCATTCGGGTTCTCCTGCGGCTTCAGCTTACCGCCGTTGGCGATAAAGTCATGGCGCTGGAAGTAGGCTTCACGCACAAGGATGTAGGGATCGGAGGACTGGCGCAGCAGGCCATCGGAGTCGAGCAACTGGGCGCGCGATTCGATGCCTTCAACCGTCCATTTACCGACGGAGAGCGGCCAGGTGAGCCAGGAGAGCACCGGATAGAGCGTATCCGCCATATCGCCGCCATCTTCACGCAGGGTGAAGCTGCCATAGAACGGCAGTTGCACATACGGGCCGTAACCCATGCCGTAGTGACCCAGCGTGCTACCAAACCGGTGCGGCTCTTCGCGCTGCAGTTTCGGGTTGGACATTCCGGCCACATCCATTAAGCCGCCCATCCCCAGTACGGTATTAAGGAAGAAGCGGGTGAAGTGAACCATCCCCTGATAAGGGTTGCCCTGCAGGAAGTAGTTCGCCATCACTGCTGGCTCTTCAAGGTTACTGGTGAAGTTGCTCAACCCGTTACGCGCCGGCTGCGGCACATAATCACGCCAGGCAACGGCAACCGGTCTGACAACATAGGGATCCAGCACATTGAAGTTGAAGTTATACATGGTGCGGTTAAACCCTTCTAACGGGTCCGAGCGCCCTTGCGTCTCGTTCGAGCTGGCGCAGCCGACCAGCACAGTGGTGGCCAGCGCAAGCGCCGACAGGCGGTATTTCATCATTCTCTCCCTGCAGAATACGGCCTTCTTCGAGGCCATTCATCAAAATGCAACGCATTGTAACAGCGCGTCTTATGATGTCTATGTCGTGGTCTGTGTGATTCACTTCAGCATAGCCGCAGTTGCCGGTGCGGCGTGTTAATAATCTTATACATTGTTTCCAGGCAATCTATCGCCTTTTTTGCTCTTCACTATAATTTCGGAGGATACCGCCCTGAATACGGGGAGAAAGCCGCTACGCTTAACGCACAAAAATCAATGAAGTGAGGCCTTCGTGGACAAAATAGAAGAAGAGAAGATCGACCAACACAGCGATGATATGAAAGTCGAAAGCGAAGAGAAGCAGCGCGGCGAGGAGATAGAGGTTGATGAAGAGCATCTGCCCTCGCGGGCGATGGCGATCCATGAACATATTCGCCAGGATGGCGAAAAAGAGATGGAGCGCGACGCAATGGCGCTCTTCTGGTCAGCGATTGCCGCGGGCTTATCGATGGGTGCATCGTTGCTGGCAAAGGGCATTTTTCATGTCCAGCTGGAGGGCATTCCCGGCGGATTTATGCTGGAGAACCTCGGTTACACCTTCGGTTTTATTATCGTCATCATGGCGCGTCAGCAGCTCTTTACTGAGAACACCGTCACCGCCGTTCTGCCGGTGATGCAAAATCCAAGCTGGAAAAATATGGGCCTGCTCGGGCGCCTGTGGGGCGTGGTGCTGCTCGGGAACCTGGTCGGTACCGCCGTGGCAGCTTTTGCCTTTGAGTACATGCCGATCTTCGATGAGCCAACCCGCGACGCCTTTGTCAAAATCGGCATGGATGTGATGAAGAACACGCCGCTGGAGATGTTCTCCAATGCGATTATCTCCGGCTGGATCATCGCCACCATGGTATGGATGTTCCCGGCGGCGGGTGCGTCAAAACTGGTGGTGATTATTCTGATGACCTGGCTTATCGCGCTCGGCGACACCACCCATATCGTCGTCGGTGCCGTAGAGATCTTCTACCTGGTGTTTAATGGCTCGCTGCACTGGAGCGAATTCCTCTGGCCCTTCGCCCTGCCGACGCTCGCCGGGAATATTTGCGGCGGCACCTTCATTTTCGCCCTGCTCAGCCATGCGCAGATCCGCAACGATATGAGCACCGCCCGCAAAGCGGAGGCGAAAGCCAAAGCGAAAGAGGAGAAGCAGGCGCGTGGTGAAGCGTAATTTGTCAGCGACTGATAAATTTCTGTGATATATCACATTGAGCAATGAGCGCTGGTTTTCGCGGACTGGCGCCCTTTAATGACCTTCCAGGGGTTGTCTGCTACACTCGCGCCATCAGCGACTCATTGCTCAGAATTATGTTTAAACGATTTTCTACCTACGCCTCTATTGGTTTATTAAATACCGCCCTGCACTGGCTTATTTTTTGTCTGTGCGTTTATGGTTTCTCCACGCGCCAGGCGCTGGCTAACCTTGCCGGCTTTATTGTGGCGGTCAGTTTCAGCTTTTTCGCTAATGCGAGATTCACCTTCAAATCATCAACGACCGCCGGGCGTTATCTGATGTATGTCGGATTTATGGGCATGCTGAGCGTTGCCGTTGGCTGGCTTGCCGATCGCTCCGGCATGCCGCCTATCGTGACGCTGATTCTCTTTTCCGCTATCAGTCTGGTGTGCGGCTTCGCCTGGTCAAAGTTAATTGTTTTCAGGGATGCGAAATGAAGATCTCTTTGGTGGTCCCCGTCTTTAATGAAGAAGAGGCGATACCCATCTTTTATAAAACGGTGCGCGGCTTTGACGCGTTAAAGCCCTATACCGTTGAGCTGGTTTTTATTAATGATGGCAGCAAAGATGCCACTGAAACCATTATTAATACTCTCGCGCTCTCCGATCCGCTTGTCGTGCCGTTATCTTTCACGCGTAATTTCGGTAAAGAGCCGGCGTTATTTGCCGGGCTTGAGCACGCGACGGGAGAGGCCATTATTCCGATTGATGTCGATTTGCAGGATCCGATTGAGGTCATCCCCCATCTGATTGCGAAATGGCAAGCGGGTGCCGATATGGTGCTGGCCAAGCGCAGCGACCGATCAACCGATGGCCGGATGAAGCGCAAATCAGCAGAGTGGTTTTATAAGCTGCACAATAAAATCAGCTATCCACAGATAGAAGAGAACGTCGGTGATTTTCGGCTGATGTCCCGGGAGGTCGTTGAAAATATCAAACTGCTTTCTGAACGTAATCTGTTTATGAAAGGCATCCTCTCCTGGGTCGGCGGTAACACCGATATTGTTGAATATATTCGCGCTGACCGCGTGGCCGGCAAGTCAAAATTCAACGGCTGGAAGCTGTGGAATCTTGCGCTTGATGGCATCACCAGTTTCTCCACCTTCCCGCTGCGTATCTGGACCTATATCGGGCTTAGCGTCTCGTTGCTCTCCTTTTTCTACGCCATCTGGATGGTGATCGATAAGTTGTTATGGGGAAACCCGGTGCCCGGTTATCCCTCTTTGATGACGGCGATCCTCTTTTTAGGCGGTATTCAGCTTATCGGCATCGGTATTCTTGGCGAATATATGGGACGCGTTTATACCGAAGTGAAGAAGAGACCGCGTTATCTTATTAAGAACAGAAAAAGAAACCTGGAACGTTAATTACTATGTTAGAGAAATCTTATAAAGTACTGCTTATTGGGCTTATCTTTCTAAGCCTGTTCGCCATTGAGTGGCTGACGCCGATTCACTCAGATGATTACCGCTACTATCTGTTGGGTATCTCCCCTGCCAGCCATTACCAATGGTATATGACCTGGAGCGGCAGGATTGTGGCGGATTACGCCAGTTCGCTGATCCTCTTTACCCGGTCGCAATTTGTCTACGCTTTTTCAACCGCGTTTGCCGCTTTAGCCTTCTGTTATTTCATTGCCAAAACGCCGGGCAAAACCCTGCGCTGGCAAAAAAGCGATAATATTTTGCTGCCGTTGGTCTTCTGCACCTACTGGATTGCTAACCCCAACTTAGGGCAGACCACCTTCTGGCTGGTCGGCGCGGCCAACTATCTCTGGACAAACCTGTTTGTCGCCGCGTGGATTTTTTATCTCTACCGCATCACCGTCGATAATATTAAAACCATTAATCCATTACTGATGGTGCTCGCTTTTATGGCAGGCTGCTCGAATGAGAGCGTGTCGCCTTTTGTGGTGCTTCTCGTGCTGGTCGCTATTGGCTATGAAATGGTCACGGCGAAATCGGTAGCCAAAAACAAAATCATCTATGCCCTTTCAGCGCTGGCGGGCTCCTGTACGCTGATCTTCTCCCCGGGTAATTTTGTGCGTGCGGCCAGTAAAACCTACTGGTACGGCAAACCGCTGCTGGAACGTATTACCATTCACTTAACCGAGCGGGTACACAATCATCTGGCATTAATCTGGATTAGCTACGTTGTGCTGCTGCTGTTGGTGCTGGTTATTCTCTTTAATAAAGAGGTAAAAGCGAAAATTAATCGTCGCACGGTGCTGCCGGCTATCCTGACCGCAATTTTTGGCGTCGGCACGGTGTTGATTATGTTTGCCTCGCCCTCCTATCCGGACCGAGTCGTCAACGGCACCTTTATGTTTTTCCTGTTGACCATCGCTTTTATCGCCTACGGCATTTTAATGAGCGGCGTCAGAAAAGCCGTTATTTGCACAGCGATTATCACTCTGTTGTGCGCGGGCACTTTTGCCTGGTCCTGGACGCTGATGCATAAAAGCTACACGCGTATTGCGCTGCAAGAGCAGGTGCGTATGAGCATTATCGAACAAGAGATCGCACAGGGAAATAAAGAGATCACTATTCCTGATTACTACTTTATTAAAATGCAGAACAGCGGCGGTCAGTTTGGCCTGTTCCACGATCCTGAAATCTATGGCGAATATTTTGGTGTTGATAATGTTTACCGCGAAACGGTGGACTTTGATTACTCCGCTATCGCCAACGGTGAGGTTATCCGAGTTGCGAACAATATCACCGCCTACAGCAACGCGCAGGGTGATTTAATCATCATTAGCCCGCAGCCGATTACTCAGCCGGTCACCGTTGAAGTGGGTCACACGCGCCGTACGCTCGCGGAAGAGAAGCTGAAATCAACGGAAATCAATGGCGAGCACTGGTATTACGGCCATATTCCTGAAGGTCATGTAGAAAAGGTTTCATTGTGATATTTCGCCTCCCCACGCGGTGATGGTGGGGAGGTTTGCTTCTTTTCGGGCATTTAGGCCTGGTTTTAGATTGACTTAATGACTCTTAAAATGCGTGTTAGCGGCATCACAATAAAAAACACGTGGCAGTAAAAACTCATAAAATATGGATGATGTGATGACTGATAGAAATTTCTATTCAATACAGGCATTGAGGGCATTCGCTGCGGTAATAGTGATGTGCTTTCATTTTAAAAGCTTTATTAATCAGTCATTTCAGGGCTGGGGCGATCGGCTATTTCTCAATGGTGATATCGGCGTCGACCTCTTTTTCGTTATCAGCGGGTTTATTATTTACTACATCACCCGCGACGATAATGGCGGTTTGCCCTCTGCAAAGCTCTTTTTTATTAAGCGCTTTTGCCGTGTCTTCCCGCCCTATTTCGCCATTACGCTGTTGGTGGCTGGCAGTAGCGTTGAGTCGTGGATGCAAACCGCCACTTCACTGCTGTTTATTCCGTTAGACACGACGCAAATCGCCCCCTGGTTTGGCGTTGCCAAACTGTTTGTTGGCTGGACGCTCAACTACGAATTTATTTTCTACACGCTGTTTACCCTCTGCATGTTGTTTAAAACACGCAAAAACAGTGTGCTGTTTATGATTGTGGCACTGGCGGTAGCCATACCTGCCTGGCTGCACAATGTGGCGATTTCGCCCTCAAACCACTATAACTATCCGGGGTATCTCGCTACTCTCACCAACAGTTTGATGCTGGAATTTCTTGTCGGCACCTTTATCGGCTGGCTGGTGGTGAATAAAAAGATCGCTTACGGAAAAGGCGTCAGCATTGCCTTAATCGTGCTTAGCTTCGCGCTGTTTCTCTTTATTCTGTTAACCCATTACAGCAAGATCGGCGGCCTCGGTTATATTCTCGCCGCCTTTGCCCTTGTTTTTTCTCTGACCAACCACGAAGCGCAATACGCTTTTTGGGCACCGAAGCCGGTGCTCTATACCGGGAAAATTTCTTTCTCACTTTATCTTGTTCACTACCGCGCGAAATCACTGCTCGGCAAAGCTCTGCACCATAATCAATCTGCATGGGGCGGTTTAATGCTGTTTATTCTCGCGGTGATCCTCTCATTTATCTTTGCCGTTATTTCATACTATTTGTTAGAGAAAAAGCTCAGCTCACTGTTCAGAAAATACTTATTAAAAAAAGCCTGAACAGAGGGATGCCATCTCAGGATGGCATCCTGCCCCTACGCAATATCGCCCCTCGCTAAAACAAAAGAACAAAAACCTTGAAGCGCAGCAAGCAGTTACGGTAGCATACGCACGCCAATTCACGGCCCCGCTCTGCGTCCCCTTAGTTAAATGGATATAACGAGCCCCTCCTAAGGGCTAGTTGCAGGTTCGATTCCTGCAGGGGACACCATACACACCTCGCCTGACATCTACCAAATTCAATAAAACCCTCTATTCTGGCTATGCGGCGCCAGCTGATGTCTACCCATTTCAAGGTGAATCAATAAACACCTGGGGGCCTTAGTGGGGGCTTATCCTGTTCAATGAAAAACGAGGCCCCCAAAATTTGTTATAGCGTGCAGACTATTCATTTGCTCAGTTAGCGCTTTCACATCTCTTTCAGTGAAATAAAGCGGTAATCGAAATGCGGACCAGTCCAGTGGAAAATGGTGAAATCGCTCCGGTTCATACTGTGTATATCAATGGTTATTGCCGTGAATGCAATACTTCAGGTATGCCCCTGTTCGATCTTTGATATCGAAAATGGGGAAACGACGGAAAAACTGCTTTTGTCGTGAGGTTCCCCTTCTCTGTCAGGAGAAGGGGAATACCAGGCTAGAGGCTACCAGCAATAGTTATGTAGTCAGTATATAGCTGCGGTGCACCAGAAAAAGAGGCCAGTTCGCGCCATTCCTCGTACATCCTTTCGCTTTCCTGGTGTTCTTTAACGAACTGCAGTGATTTTTCAGTGGAAACGTCCAGCCCGGGATGGAAAGAGTTGAGCGATGCCAGGCTTTCAATCTCCAGCATTACCAGGTACTGCTCAATGCGGTTACCGCCCGTACCTTTGAGCATATGGAATTTCCACCCGGGATAATCGTCAATCCGGTGGACGTTGTTAAGGATAAAATCATCAAAGGTCTGAGACGAAACACCTGAACGCAACGCCAGATTATGCAGACCTACGACGCGTTTGACCGGTTCCCGTCCCTCCCGACGCTGATAATTTGCCCCTTCTGCCAGGGAACTATGTTTATTTTCAGCCAGTAGCCTGTAGGTCGAGAAAATAGTGGGCAATTCACCAAATGTTGCGAAGGTCTTCCAGGCGCCGATCAGCTCCACACCTTCAGGATGGTCGCGCCAGAATGCGCGAGCCTGCTCAGTTTGCTCACCGTGGTCATCAATGTAGCGCGCGTAGCATTCGGCATTCTCTGCCTCGTACAACATCAAATATTGGTTCTGACGTTCGCCACGCAGGCCCTTAAGTAGGGTCCATCGCCAGCCGGGATAAGCTGGAATATGCACACCCTTCTCCTGTAAAAACGTTTCGAATGTCTCTTCGGTGACACCCTTTTTCAGGTTAAGGCCAACATAGTGGAGACTGAAAACTGCTGATGAAGATTGACTCATAAAAATTCCTGTTTAGTTAACGCTGACGAGAAACAAGCTGCGAACCGAATGCCACAAAAAAAAGCAGTAACAGTGCGCCGCTGAAGGTGATAGTGAGTCCGATATAGTGGGCGATAAAGCCAATAAGAGCAGGCCCGGCAAGCAGGCCGCTGTATCCGAAAAGCGTGACGGCAGGGATAGCAAAATCGGGTGAAATGTCCGGCTGGTTTCCGGCCAAAGTGAAGAGGATGGGGATGATGTTGGACAGTCCCGCCCCCACCAGGATAAATCCAGGCAACGCGCCCCAGCGCGTAAAGACGAGTAACACAATTCCTGCGCAGGCAATCGCACAACCGAGCAACAGCAGAGATTTGCCACCCAGAGAGCCAGCCAGCCGGTCACCGCTCAGGCGTCCAAGAGCAACAGTGATGGAATAGAGAGTGTAGCCGAAGCCCGCAAGCGAAACGCTCATCCCCCGCTCTGACGTCATGAAGACCGCCGACCAGTCCAGCATTGCGCCTTCGAGCATAAAGACAAAAAAACAGAGAACCGCGATAACCAGAACTGGAGGATGACACAATACGCGAAGCGTTTCGCATTTGCCGTCTGTTGCATCGCTCTGTTTCGGCAAAATGTAGCGGGAAAACGTCGCGAGAAGCAGAGCCAACAAAACGGAGATAGCGCAAACGGAAAGCAGAGGCGTTGCATCCAGCCACAGGAAGAGACTGACACTTCCCGCCCCGACGATACTACCGATACTATAAAATCCATGGAAGCCGGACATTTTCGCCTGCTCGCTTTCCTGCTCAACAACAACGGCGTGGGCGTTCATCGCGACATCGAGCATGCCGTTAAACATGCCGAACAGCAGCAATGACATCACCATTGTACTGCGCTGGTCAAATAGCATCAGCAGCGGTAAATCAACAGCAAGTCCCAACACGCCAAGAATAATCAGGCGGCGACAGCCAAATTTTTTAATTATACTGCCGATAAATGGCATAATTAACATTGAACCAGTGGCAATGCAAAATAGCAGCAACCCCAAAGTACTATCGTTAAGATTAAGCCGTGTTTTAACAAAGGGAATCAGCGGAGCCCAGGATGACATCGCTAGCCCGGCAATAAAAAATATAGCGCGCGTAGCATTCTGCTCCCGTGACTGAATATACGTCAGGGAAGGTGTTGAATTAATTTCCATAGTAAGTTAGCAACTCATCTCTGTTAATTCATTGCACGTTTTATAGCGAATGAATATGCATCTGTATCGTGTCTGGTCCTTCAGACACGTATTCCAATAACAATTAATTAAGGTTTTCAGCTACCGAGATATAGTCGGTATAAATTTGCGGTGACCCGGAAAATGACGCAAGCTTTTTCCACTCTTCGTACATTTGTTTGGTATCCCGGTGCGCTTTGGCAAACTTAGCCGCTTCATCCGTGGCAATATCCGGTTCGGGATAAAAGACATCCAGCGCGTCCAGGCTGGCGATTTCCATCAGAACCACATATTGATCGAGCCGGTTACCGCGTTCTCCTTTTAACAGCCGGAATTTCCAGTCGGGATAATCTTCAATACGGTGATGATTATCTGCAATGAAACTTTCGAACTGCTCTGCACTGATGTTCGGGCGCAGCGCGAGATTGTGAATACCAATTACCCTCGCAACAGGGGGCTGATGCTGATAGCGGGGCCCGGGCAGAACGGTGCTTTTTTTATTCTCAGCCAGCAGGCGATAATCGGTGAACAGCGTTGGTAACTCGCTGAAGGTGCCATAGCCACGCCATTCAGCCAGCAGCGTTTCTGCCTCAGGATGTTGTAGCCAGAACTGCCGGGCAAGCGCTGTCTGGTTGCCGTCGGCGGTCAGGTAGCGGTCACGCAATTCTGCACTTTCAATTTCAAACAACATCAGATATTGGCCGGCACGTTCACCGCGCAGCCCACGAAGTAGCGTCCAGCTCCAGCCCGGGTAGCAGGGAATATGCACACCTTTGTTCCGGACAAACGTTTCAAACGCCTGCGGAGTAATGCCAGCTTCAGTGTCGATGGCGATATAATAGAGGCTGAAGACCGGCGAGGTTGAAGAATGGTTCATGGTTTACTCCTGCCCGGCATCGGTTGAGGTGAATTGGGTATTAATGATCGCTTCTACAAGCGTCGTGCCTACTGGCGTCAGAGTAACTACACCCTGCTCGATAACTACCAGCTTTTTCTCCTGCAGCTTTTCCAGCGTGGTTTTGATGATGTGGTTTTTTAAAAAGCTTTTACCTCCAAAGCTTTTCGAAAATACGATGTCATCAACCGGGATCAACGTGGAGAGCGCCATTTTGAAAGCGTTCACTTCGCGCTGCCCGGGCGAGATGCCATGGCTTTTTTCAATCGGCAGGCGGCCCTCATCGAGGTACTGTTTATATTGTTTATAGTGGGTGATATTAATGGCTTCAGCGCGGGTGCATTTTGAACTGCCGCCCAGACCTATAGCCACCTCAGGATATTGCTTATCGAGGTCGGTAATCAGCCCCTTCCATTTTTCAGCTTCTAGGTGATTCTGGTGGAAATACATCGTCGGGTGTTCGCGATAGTTCTCTTTTAAGTATTTCTCTATCAGCTCACGCATTTGGTATTGCTTGCCCAGTCCCGGAAAGGTCATACCATTCGTCCTGATAAGCCCTTTCTTTTGCCAGAGACTTTCGCGTTCTCCGGAAACGCCGGTGCGCGTTTTCATGAACTCTTCCATGTGTAGCTTGGTACATACCACATGCGAGAGATCAAGCGCCAGGGCACGTTCCATATCGTATTTCACATCATCCACGGTCTGGCCCAGCATACCGTAGATAAGATCAACGCTTACCCAGTCGATGCCCTGTTCCCGAGCACAGCGAATGGTCTCTTCACACTCATCGGCGGTGTGCTGGCGGCCACTGGCGGCAATGATGGCATCGTTAAAAGACTGAGTCCCAAAGCTGATTTTGCTGAAGCCCAGCTCTTTCAGAATGCCGAGATATTCACGGTTCAGCGTTCCAGGCTCACCTTCAAAGCGAAGCGTCGCTGCGGAGAAATTGAAATGCGTGTAATAGAAGTCCATAAGTCGGCGCAACTCAGGCTCCGGGAGCAGGGAAGGCGTGCCGCCGAAAATATTGAACTCGCCAATTTCCGCCTTTGCCAGACTCGGCACTTTTTCCAGCCACATCCTGGCTTCTTTAATATTGTAATCAACCACATCCCGGAATATCCCCTCAGCCGACGCTGACTCAGGATTCAGAATAACCGTCGGGAACTGGCAGAAATGGCAGCGATACCGGCAGGTAGGAATATAAGCCCAAAGATGGATCTGTTTTGCTTCGCGAATGCCCTGTTCCATATCGGAAAAAAAGGACTCGAGCGGGTAGTTCTCGATATCACCAGGAAAGACGTGGCAGCCAAATGGATCTTTGTGGACATAATCCAAAAATTCCTTGTTTTCAGGCTGTAAAAGAAAATGGTACACCGCCGGAACCGGGTAGGCAGGATCGAGATCTTTTAATGATGCAATAGCGTCACTATCCATCAAAATACCCCCCCATTGGCAAAGTAGTTATGGGCTTCACCGGACTCGCGATCTTCACAGAAATACCAGACAAAACGTTCGAAATCTTTTTCAGCTACATCGTCAAAACAGGCCGGCAGGGGCGGTGCAAAGCCAATGTCTTCCCCGACCGCGTTGCGCAAGGCAGCGAATATCTCGTGGCGGAATTCGAAGTAAAGCCGATAGGCCGGCGTTTTATAGCTATGAATAGGTTTGAAGTCGATGATGCTCATTTCGCGTTTAATGGCATGAATGCGCTGGTAAAGCCGATCTGCAACTGAAGGTGAGAAAAAATTTCGTACGCACTCATTTTCTAATAAAATATGCGGATTGAGCAGTACCGGCAGAATGATATTCTTCGGAATGTAATCCTTTATTGAGTATTCCCATCCCTGTCTGGCCTGCTCTTCATTAAGATCAACAAGGGTATTTTTTTGCAGGGAAACGTCCGGGCGAACGTCTTTCATAATAATAATGCCGTCGCTGCCGTAAGCGATGCCGTTAATCACGTCATCAATGATGGTATCCACGCGGCGGCTGTTAATTTCAACAAAAGATTCTTTGGCATAAACCGGTTTGCCGCCAAAGGCAATAACTTTAATACCAAAATCCCAGTCGTCGGAAAGATGTTCGACAAAGCGACCTTTTTCCAGCTGATAAAATATTTCGATTCCGCCAATTTTTTCATAGAGTCCGCGCTCCACGGCAAAGCCCTTTCCGTCCGGAAAGCCACCAAACAGCGAGAATGAAACGTCGCGGCAGTTCAGGGTTTTCTGGATTTCTCGAAACAGATTTGGCCGCTGCAGGAAAACATCGCGATTGTAGTAATAATTACAGGTGCCCAGATCGCCATCATCAGCAATCATTTTTTCTATCAGCGCATGCAACCAGTAGGGATCAACGGTGCAATCCGCATCGGCTGAGACAATATAATGCTTATTGCTTTTGCCCAACCGGGCATCGCGAGCGCGTGAGCGCAGGGCTGCATAATCCATACCGCATTTACGAGCCGAAGAGACACCCTGGATTTTCTCCTGAATAATATGAACATCCATAGCTGGATATTTTTCTTTGAACTGATTTATCTTCTCAACTGAATCATCACGAGAATTGTTATCTACAATAATTATTTCATACGAATCATGCGTAATTAATCTGCCATGAGTTTTTTGGTTAAACAATGATGCTAATACCTCATCAATCCTGTCACTTTCATTGTAAACAGGCAGTACTACTGAGACAAAAATGTTATCGCGCATATTTACTCCTGGTGCGGTTATATTAAGAATATCCATAACGTTGTTAGAAAGTATTCTTTTGCCAATGGCAAAATTCTTCGCAGCAATTCGATCCATTTCCGGTTTATTTGTCAGCAGTAAAAAGACTTCATTGATAAAGTCCTCGTCAGGAAGACCGTCCTCACCATCTGATATTTTCATTACCGGGGCTTCGAAACCGTGCTGGCCGTAAACTTCTGTGTAGTATTCGTAGTGGGTGGAGATGTAACAGCGGTGGCTACTGATGGCTTCGCCGATCGGATTCCCATAGCTGTCGTAGTCCCATGAGGTAAGGAATGAGACCACATCGCAGGAATGATAGAGATCCTCAATTGTGATTTTGCCCTGGCTCATCGGCATAAAATTATGGTGTAGCGGACCAAGAAACTTCACGCAGGCACCGACATCCAGCCTATGGATTAATTGTTCAAGATCTGCGGTATGCCCGGGATGTTCGTGAGTATCACCAGCAATCAGCAACCACACCGTTTTATCAATGTTATGCTCCCTGAACAGGTGGTTAAGACGCTGAATCAGCACTACGTCACGGTCCAGACGTTTCTGCGGAATAATGCGTGTTGTTCTGGCGATGACAATATCCTGTGCAGGAATACCCAGCGAAGCACGAATATTTTTCAGGGACTGCTGAGGGGTAAAACTGTAGGTATTTTTGACGACGTGAATATTCACTTCCCGCTTGCACCAGTGTTCCAGTTTTTCTTTAAGATCGTTGTTCAGCGTGACGTAACTAATGAAGGGGGATTTCACCGGCTTAATTGCATGGTGGTACGGCGGCAAGCCGTATTTCATAATATTTTTCTCGCTGTTCCACATCAGATCGTGATCTCGCCAGATAACGAAATTCTTAAGCTGATGACGACGACCATACTGCTCTATGGCGAGATAAAGTGCTCTGGTGTAGATAATATTTTCAGGAAGCGTACCGTTTTCAACAATAACGATACAGATTTGCAATTGTTCCCACTGAAGAACGATTCTCTCCGCTAAAGCCCGTGATGATTCGTCTGCGGCTGCGATAATATTTGATTTTTCCTCAGGAGATACAGCGAGCTTTTCTCCGATCAACACGGCATGGATTTTATCAATGAATTCGGGGGAGTAATGTGGAACAGAAGTAATATCATTAATACGTGTCAGCGTAAAAACATCTTGATAAATTTCGTGTTCATGACCGTAGGGCTTATTAAAATTGCCTTTGTCGACTTTGATATCGTAACCGAGATCAAGATAGGACTTAATACCTTTCTGCTTAAGGCTTTGTGAAATTTTCAACGCTTCCACCGTAATACCCGATACGGCTACGGCATCGAAAGAAATGAACATGGCATATCTTTGCCCGTAGACATCCATAATGACTTTCTCCTCCTTCATTTATTGAATGGCTTTCTTTAATACAGTTAATAAAACTCTCGTGAAATTTTTTAGTACTTACACAAATTACTACTTTGACGATCGTGTCATGTAAAGGCGTCCCGTTTTCGAAATCACCGTACAACTTCAAAAAAAGTCCAGATGAATGTGACCTAAACCTTCGATATCTTTTCAGTCTTCATCCCCCGCGATAACTGCGAAGATAATCAGAATAAAAATAATACGTTCAATCTGACTTAGTTCGGATTTATTCATGAGCGCAGCACCGCAAAGAGTTCAAGACTCACATCCCCCAGCGAACGCGGGGTATAGTAGGTGCAGCTGAGGGATTTGCCGGGAGACCTGCTCCGGGGTGAAATCGTTCATGCTCTGGCAGGTCAGGCTGATGGTGTCTTCGCTGCCGTCATCGGCCAACGTGTTTTTAACTGTCAGGTCGCCCGCTACCAGTAATTTCACTGGGAGCCCGGTTTTCTTGCTGGCTCCCCCTGTATGCAGGCCAGGCTTCAGATTAATAGGTGCCTTTGGCACTTCATTCTGGAAACTATCAGCCATCTCATCATCCCTCGGTTTATCGCTGCCTGCACTTTCAGACCAAAGTAATTTACGCGCTATAATAGAATAATAATCGGATTAGGATCAAATATTCAGATCTTTAATCGTTATATAGAAAACTCTTAAGAACTTTCTACTAAATGTTAATGAATGGTTACGATGTAATGGCAGTGTAATGAACTACCCCCAGCACACAAAAAAGATTTATGTCGCAGTAGTAAAAACAAACGGACAATTGTTAATAGGATGATCTTGTATTGATTTGCATCAATATCAGGGAGATTAAAATACCCATGCTTTTTTAAATATATGGTTTTAGATCAGAAAGAGATAAGAGGGGCAGAAAGTCATAGCCTTGCTTCATGTGGGAAACACAGCAATAGCCATAAGGAACACATCAGAAACATAAGCGGTTTTATGTCCCGGCGGAGAACGTTTCATTTACTGTCAGCTGAACCCAGTAAGGCCGACAGGTTAATGACAGAACGCCTGAAACAGGCGCTGGAGGTGGTTGATATTCGCCTGCTGGATCACCTGGTGGTTGGCGGGATGGATATTGTGTCTTTTGCCGAACGTGGCTGGCTGTACGGAATATATAACGATGAAAATCATCAGCAAACGTCAGGCGATGGCGATATACCGTCAGCATCCGCAGTCCCGGTTATTTCGCTTCTGTACCGGAAAATAGAGATTGATTAAAGGTTCGATTCCTGAAGGGACATACTGATATTCTGCCCCCGACTATTTCCCTCTTTATTCACGCCCCCTCCAGCGCATATTTTTTAATTTTGCGATAGAGCGTAGCGATACCAATCCCCAGCACATCCGCCGCCTGCTTTTTATTGCCGTAACGCGAGAGCGCATCAAAGATCATCTGCCGCTCCATCTCCTCCAGCGCCGTAACGCTCTCTGCCCGCCCTTCGGCTGCTGTAACATGCGCGCCGGTTCCGTTCACGTTGTCGCTGCTCAACAGATTGGGCGGTAAAAGTGAGATATCGATGATCTCGCCGGAGGGGACGACGTTGACCAGGTACTCCATCAGGTTGCTCAGCTCGCGGATATTGCCCGGCCAGCGGTAGCGTTGCAGGAAGGACACAACCTCTGGCGCAACGCCCGGGTAGACCAGATCCAGCCGGTGCGTATGCAGATGAAGAAAGTAGTGGATCAGCAGTTCGATATCTTCCTGACGCTCGCGCAGCGGCGGTAAGCGCAGCGGGATCACATTCAGGCGATAGTAGAGATCCTCGCGGAATTTCCCCTCGGCGATAACCTGCGCGAGGTTTTGATTGGTGGCGGAGATAATACGAATATCCACCGGCACCGGGTGACAGGCACCCACCGGCTGCACTTCCCGCGACTCGATAGCGCGCAACAGCTTCACCTGCAGGGTTAATGGCATATCGCCAATCTCATCGAGAAACAGGGTGCCATGATTTGCCGCCTGAATCAGTCCCGTTTTGCCATTGGCCGATGCGCCGGTAAACGCGCCTTTAACGTA
>Ga0268254_10000605_pt1 | contig 18386 bp, 17 predicted proteins | sample AgamicOrSfrz_FD_200251 | JGI IMG/M metagenome (GOLD analysis project Ga0268254, IMG submission 200251) | Agave microbial communities from Guanajuato, Mexico - Or.Sf.rz (v2) (version 3) | ecosystem: Host-associated > Plants > Phyllosphere > Phylloplane/Leaf | place: Guanajuato, Mexico...
GACCGGGGGATTCTAGCGGGAGTGAGCACAACGGACAAGCCTGGGTATGGGGCGCCGAATGGCGCGGCATTGAGGGCGCGGGAAATAAAAAAGGGCTTAGGCGTTGTTTGCCTAAACCCTTGATTCTGAGCCAATGTTATTGGCGCGCCCGGCTGGGATCGAAAAAAACTGCGAGAGGCGCGTCAGATAAGGCATTAAGGGGTGCCACTTTCTTATGGGTACGACTCGGAAGGTAACGATCTTATCGCTTTGGTTTTTTGCAACAAACTATTACAGAGACGGGTGAGGATCGAACGCTCGACCTTCGCATTGGGAACGCGACGCTTTCCCAGCTGGCAACTTATTGATTTTCAACGATCACGGATTCTGCCTCGATGTAGTCCAAGGAATGAAACATGGCACTCGACGTGTGCTACATCAGCGCCAGGTTCATTCCGGGTCCAAATGATATGTAACGGTCGGGACTCGATATGCCACTCACCGTCCGATCAGGTCGCGCGCGTTTTCGCGGCAAGGGGCGGCAACCGACCCCGAGCGGCCGGTTGACTTTCTCCAAAGTAGCCATTCATTGCAGCTTTTGGCGGATGAACACTCACGGCCGGCAGCGATCTGAATAGGATACCCGGCCCGCCTACCTGTCAGATCGAGTCCTGCCTAATACAAATCATGTCTTTCCTATTTTAGAAAAATAGGCGCCAAGGGCGGCAGCAAATCCAACTATCAACTCAGCTTCATCCGTCGAAGGCTCACCGCCGTCGCTCAAATGTCTGCCGCGATTTGATGTGAAGCCCCACATGCCTTCAATAGCCTTGTCTAGCGGAGCAGCGATCTTTGACCTGTTCGACTTGACCCAATCCCCCAATGTCAGCTTGTGCTCTCCCGTAATATCCCGAGCTACGCACTCCAGTGAGGCCATAGCATGCTGCACGGCTCCGGTAGTATCTGGCGCAGGACGGCGAGACAGATCTTTGATCGCTTCATGAAGCTCACGGGAAGCGGTTATATGCCCTTGGCTTCTCTCAGTTGCATGAGCATCAGCCACGATCCGATCAAAGCCTTCGTCACCCCGATAGACGACTTGGCCAGAGCCATCGACGGACCAACCAACCCCGTTGACGTAGAAATACCGGTTAGTGTCATATTGGAACTTCTCTTGCTGAAAACCATTTAGGCTCGCAAGCAGTTCGATAAAGTCATAGACCTCGTACCACTCGGCCTCATCGAGCAGACTGCGAACTTCTGACTCGACATTACCAGCACTCCAATTGTTCGAATCCGGCCGCTTCTGAAGCATGCGACACAGCAACTCACGCAGCTTGTCAGGCTTAAAGCCGCTATCAAGAGCAGTGTTTACGACTACCCCGCGAAGCTCCTCCGAAGCTTCCAGCCGGGACGTGATCGGGACAGCATGAATCTGGGCAAAACCGTTTCGCTCGGAAAACTTCATGGTTTCTCCAATGAGTGCGAGCAGTAAATTTCGCCTTTAAGGGAAACGGTCTTGACCGCGTGATCGAGCAACTGGCCGAAGGTGTAGTGGCCAAAGAGCACGTTTGACAGGCGCACCCCGTCCAGCAATGCCATGTTTATCTCTTTACCGTGCGGAAGGGTCTGGACGGCGCCGCTTGTGAAGCCGGACATCGACAGAAAAATGCCTCTCCCGTCAGGTTTACCCGACAGCTTCACATAGAAATTGCGAAGTTGCACGGGGTCGGCCTTGTCGGCGGTCCACTTCAACTCGATCAAGTAGTAGCGACCTTCATACTTAATCGCTCCGTCAATCTGCTCACCCAGATTACTGAACGGACGCTCGACCGGAATACCGCTTGCCTCCATGATCAGCAAACAGCTTTTCTAGGGCATAGCCTTTTTGCCGAGGGCTTAGATTGTGGCTATCGAGAAATCGCTCCTGGAGCTTCTGACGCTTTTCGTCATATGTCTCTACGCGTGGAACAACCCGAGCCTGCTTGGCTTCCTGCTCCTTAGACTGCTTACCCTGCAATTCGCGTAGACGTAACGCGGCCAGTTGCGCTTTCTGGATCTGGTGTCCCCTGTCCTGAGCAACAAAGCTTTCGCGCTCCAACAAAACCCTCGCAAAATTTCTGGAGATTTCCAACCGCCTGTTGTAATCAGTCGTCCGAATGCGCTCATAAAGTGCATCCATTTGCTCGCGCTTCGTCAGCGGAGAACCTTCCGGCGAGCGAAGGTTTTTAATTTCCGCTACAAGCCGAGGAGCTACCTTCGAACTGAGCCAAGTTTTGTGCAAGTCACCCTTGTACCAGTAAAGGTTCGCAAGGCCGTCTTTGATCAGCAACTCAACTTCGTCAGTGAATACGTCAAACATGACTCCCCTTCCTCTCAGCAGTCTTCTCTAAATAGTTTTTCATGCAACGGTCATTCTTGAGGGTTTGTCAAAGACTAAAAATCCCCCATCAGCTGATGCCCAGGATATTCACCCGGTTGATAGATAGTCACCGTCACTGTTGTCTCAGTCCAGCCCTTTTCGACGGGCTGAAACTCATCAGCCGGATAAGGCAACATATTATTTATTTCTCGCAACAACAGAAGGTGGGACCGAACACCTCTCTTGAAGTCTTCGAATGTCCCGATGTCTTTCTTCTGGAAAGCATGGATAGCATTACGACGATGTTGCAAGTCTTCAATATACTTGTGATGTTGCGAATCTTTGCCCCATTTATTGTGAGCAAAGAATAATTTCAAATGTTCAATCATGAGCCCGTCAGGCGACTTGATCTCCTTCTTCAATTTCTCAATTTCTTCAACAGTCTTCTTTTTTTTCTTTGCCGAGGCTTGAATCATTTTCTTGCTATCTGCATAGTAATCTTTCAAGTATGCACACAGCACGACCTTCAACGCCCCTTCAGCTAGGCTCCCGAGGTTTGTCCAAGCCAAGATCAGATCGCCCTCAGTTTCGCACTCAGACCAGCGCTTAAGCGAGCCAGCAAGCGAGGTTTGCCACTCCAGCATGGAACCCTTGAGCAGTTCGGCCGCTTCGTCTGGAGCCCAACCCTTGACCTCCTTCCAAAACTTCATGATTCCGCTGGTCAGCGACTCGATACGCTCCAGACACTGCTTGTCTGTAAGCTTGGACGGGTCATTGTGGTCCGGCTGCGGCACATGGATAACCTGCACGGCTCCTCCGAGGTTTGGGCCAATCACCAACGATACCACTGCGAAGGCCAATTCTCGACGACCTCAATTTCGGGTAGGATTGTATTAAGCCGGTTCTGAGCAAGCACACACCGGAAATTGTCCATGCGGAGCAGACCATGCCGGCCAAACCGCTGAAAGAACGGATCATTGAGGAGGCGTTCAAGTATTTTCTGCCTATTATCCTGAAGCGCCTGCACCGCCTGTTTAATTGGCTATGGGAGCAGATTCAGGGTTTGATTGCTCGATTCACGAACCGACGCACCAAAGAGGCTACACACAAGGCTGAAGAAGCCAGCACGAAAGCGGCTGAGTCAACCGACCCGCTTGAACAGGCAAGACAGAGAGGAAGGGAGGAAGCTTTTAGGGAAATGGCAGCGAGTTATGAACGCGACATTGCCCAACTGAAGGCTGAACTTGACCACCTGCGCGAAGAAATGCAGACGAAGAGTTCCGAAGAACTAACCCGCATGTCTAACCGGATCAATCAAAACCTGCTGGAAGGTCCAGCACAAAGCAAATCTTAGAAATCAGATAGCAGCAGAGAAGAAGGCAGGTGTTTACCATGATCGATAGCTACGATTATCAGTGCTTTCAGGAATTAGTCCGCGCACTTCGTGTCGCCGCTTATCAGCACCATGAACTTCATCAAATTAGTGAAGACATGCTGGCGAGTGTGCAACGAGATCTTGAGAATTTTTTGTCGCAACATTGCTATTCATGCATTGGCGCCAATGAGTATGAATTTGACCGAGCAACCTTTGAATGCTTTGGAGATGCCCACTCAACCACGGGCTATCAATACGGAAGGCCGCACCTGTTCGTGAACTTTCCGAACCGTGCGCAAAAAGTGCTAGCAGTGCCGGTTTATGACTTGACCGAACAATACTATTGAAGAAGTGGAATCTTGGACATGGTTCAGGGACAATCCCCAAGACCCTATATGAAACCCCGTAAATGAAGAAAGGACTCGGAAAAACCCGGGTCCTTTTTTCTGTTCCAATTACAACCAAAACAAACAGCACCGAAAGGATACAGCCTCATTTCTACGGGCGATCTTTATATACCAAGAGAATATGCTTTTTTGTGGCTGCCTTTAAATCAAAAACCGTATTCACGTAAACGCCAGAATTTGCTATCGAGAAATTTACTTTTTCTTTACTGCGTCGACCAGATCCTGCCGTGTCGCATCACGCTTCTGGATCAATTCGATATTTGCAGTGAGGTTTTCTTCGCGGAGACCATCGGCTTCAATCTCAGCCTGATTTTCTTCCTGATATGACCACCACTGATCGTAGACATGGAAGAAGGTTTCAAGCTTCAAGAAAACATCTTTGTTCCTGTCGCGAATCTTGTCAAGCAGTTCGTCTGGCATGTAAAACTCATAGTCAGGCACTTCAATCTGACGAGCTACAGTGACGACCACTTGTGATTTATACCAGGCAACGTCATTTCCGTTCATTTTCATGCGTACTTTTCCTTAATAATACATTCGAACCGCAATAGCTACATCGGCCCCACGCGAGCCAACCATGATTTGAAAGCTCACTTCCCGCCCTCTTCGTTGAACAATTTAAACTGCTTACTTGTTCAGACCTGCGCTTAAAAAGATTAGCAGGGAGCATCCTAGGCGGCGTGACCAAGATACGTGGAATCGCCGTTTGAAGTGAATTCGACGCGCTGCCGGGCGTTTAACGATAAGCGCTATATGAACATTATAAAGGTCGGACGGCTTGGCCCGTTGACTAATCGTTGACGCGAAGATTGTTGGCGATCTACGAGCCAGTGCCCAAACGGCCGGTATTGGCCGAGTACCACCTGACGCGATCGCCCGAAATCACCCCACTTCGGCCGCTTACGGTCGAGAGAGATGGATGGCAGCTTACACGGGGTCATCTGACGCGCCCCTTTTCTTGCGGTCGGCTAAGCACGATGAGGCCCACGGCCGTTTTGCTCTTTGCGCGATACATCCGTCTGCGATATTTTCGGTCCAGACATCCGCCAGCCAAATAGAAAGAAGGCCAAAACACTGTCTGGCGTTTGTCCCATGCAGTTAAAGCGCTCCTCTATCAAATTTATTCATCTCATTGAATAATTCGAATTTTTTGTCGAATTTCTTGACCTGATCTGTTTCGACCACACCTGCAATGGTGCGGAGTGTCGCGATGTATTTAAATTTCGCGCTATCCTGCAACCAAAGAGAGAAATTGGTTTGTTTGGTAAATGGATCTATAGACAAGCGAGCGTTTGCGAGCGTCTCGAATAGACTGGGAGTCTTAGATATAGCCACTTTAAACAATACACCTAATTCACCTTGAATATAGTTGCTTTTTTCAAACAGCCCGATAAAAAACTCGCAATGAAGGCACGGGTCCATGTGGGCATGTTCAACCAGCAGGATTAAGTTCTGAACAATCCAGGTAAAAATCACACGCTCCTCGGTGAGCAAGCGATTTAACGTATATTGCAAAAACTCCTCATTTGAAAACGATGGTGCGTCTTTCGATTCGATTTTAGAGTTAACAAAATATCGGTACAATATTGATTTATCTGATTTATCAACTGAATTAATATCTCCATTGGATATCGCAATGGCGCTAGCCATTTCGTTCAATATGGTTATTGGACTGCTAATCCACTGTTTGACACCTTTAATCGCGAGGTCTGCTATTAAAGCGGCCGGTATCAGATAGAGCTTGTCGAGTCCAGCCAAGACCGCCCTTTGCTCGACCGACAAAAGATTGAAATCATGCAAAAACTGATCGTCAAGTGCGCGAGTTGCCGACGCGAAAGCGCGATACTTGATCAAGTCTATGAACGCACTGACACGGTCGTTTTCATTTGGCGGCATGTAGAATTCGGAGCCGGGTTTTACGTGACGGCCGGCTTCAACGTCCACCTGCATCTCTTCAAAATTCTTCACGACCACTCCACAATGTAATCTGACAATAATTTGCCGTTTTCTTTTGCATGCTCAATAAACTGAAGAAGTGTTCTCCTGAACGTTCTGTTCGTGATACGTACCAGCCCAGAATATTTTGTAAGAAACATACTCAACGATCCTCCTGAAGAAACTAAGAGTCCGTCCTTGCCTTCATCCGTGCAAAAGAAGAATCGGTCGTGAAATTCGAAGCTCGTTACGATCACCTCAAACGAAGTAAATATGCCTTTTTTAGTCAGATCATCGACAATGTTTTTGACAATTGTTGCAGTGGTGACTTTGTCGGACGACTTTGCATCACCGTCTTTTAATTTATTCAAAAAAGTTATCACAGTGATATTTCTTTCCGACTGCGTCGCAAACAATTCTAGAATCGTCTTGACATCTCGCTCCAATAGATAGGGATCAATTATCGTAATGTTTTTGCAATTTTGAGTGTCGAACGCAGCAGTTATTCGCTGCCTGGCTTTCACTTCATCGATATAGCCTGCTTCAAGCATTGGAATCGAGGTCAGAGGATCATAGTCGGATTCAATATCAATGCTAATTCTACGTTGATTCCATTTAGACATCGAATGACCTCTTCGAAGAGCTAATTTGGCTAATCGTTTTGTCTCCTGAAATTATCCGTTTTTCTTGAACAATATTCGTGGTTACGCTAATTTTTTTAAGAAGTGAAAAACTTGATTTGTATATAATACGCCCGTCAAACTCAATGGTAGTGATATGTCGATCTGGAACAAAGCCGCAGTTTATTTCGTGCAGTTCGGTGTCGAATTCAATATCAGTGCGGTGAGTTTCGGTGTCTGAAAAAGATTCGAGATGTACTCGTGCGCCTGCATACAGATTAAAGTAATCTTGGAAGCCGACTCTATACCCAATAAGTCCATCGGTCTGGCAACCCTTGAAGGCTTCTTCGATCCTTGTAGGCTCATAAATCGTAAAAGTTCCGATTAGATGCGGATTTACCTGCAAGTCAACATGATAACGATCTTTCATTGCATCGAAAGAGTCATTGTAGGATCTTATAAAATCTGCAGGATGTACGGTGCCTTGCGAATAATCCCGGAAGTGGACTTTTGCGAACGTGCAAAGGTTGATGAAAGGATTAAAATTTTTCTCGAGGTGACTTTGCTCGATGAAGAAATCTTCTTTCTCCGTGAATTCAAAGCAGGCTTCGATATCGAACTGGGGCAACAGGTTAAAAGTGCCACAATCGATAGCGCGATCGAGATCCGATCGATTTTCAATATCTTTAAAAAAAACAGATATGCCGCCCCGTTCAAATTTCTTCCATTTTCTTACACTATAGTCGAGATCCGAAATCATCCAGACTATTGAGTGTCCGTACAACAATTCCCAACTGCCATTTTCGACAAATAGAAGCGTTCGGAACACAGTTTTTGGCATTTTTGACCCTTCAATGGACCCCAGCTAAGGACAGCAAGGGTCGCTACATCGTGAATATCTTGTCCGCAGGCACTGCATAATCTGATGGCAGATTTTAGCGCTGGCAACGAGTTGCAGTGACTATCTAGTTTGAGGAAATTCCGAACGAGTGTTGTTGAGGAAACTAAGCGGGACCAAGGTTCGAGGGCCAACGTCTCATATCAAAACGGAAGAGACGTTCGAGTGACTAAAACCCTAGGCGCTTCAAAGACGGTTCCTGGTCGAACTGAGCCGGACGATCAGCCGTCATGTGCTCGATCAAGTCCAGACCTCCACAGAGGATAATCAAAAAAAACGGCAAAGGTTGATACGCCTTCAACCTCAACCCTACATAAGCAAGCGCGGCGGCTTATCGTTGAGCTCCGCCCCCAACGATTGGCTCTTCCAAGGCCTTTTAATGAAAATCCGGCCTTATATTTTCCGTGAGCCACACTTTACTCGACGTATACATTTTGATCACGGCAGGATCCGTCTCTGAGGCAAGACGGGAATCAATAAAATTCAGCGTCTTTTGTTTATCTGCTGAGAATTGATATGCAAGCCACATTGCCTCGGTCGCCTGGTCAAGTCGGTTTTCTTTGGCAAGCGTAACCGCCAATGGTGCCCACACGTTCGTGCGCCGCGGATTAAGTGCCAGCGCGACGACCGCAGTGTCCTCCGACTTTGCAAGTTGGCCATCCACAGCGTATGCATAAGCGAGGTTACTAATAACCTCCTCATCGCCAGGGTCGGCTTGGTTTGCTTGCTCAAGTAGTTTCACCGCATCGGCTGGCCTCGATGCATTTATCGCGGAAAGGCCGTCTTGATTGAGCTTCCGAGCTGCTGAGCGCTCGCCACGTCGCGGCTTGGGAAACGAGTCGATTGCCTTTGCCGCTTCCATCGCACCTGCAAGGTTTTCGGAACTTGCAAACACCAGCATTGCTTTCGCGCACGCAACAGTGGTCGTGCAATTTCCCACCGGATTTTGCGTCGATTGCGAGATTGCCGGTTCGTCAGGCTGTGTGGGCCTATTTGAATTATTCACGACATTCGTTAGCCACTGACGCTGGTTTGCATACCACTGAATGAGGCAATCACGATCGTGACAGCTACGCTCGCGGTAGTTCCATTGCTCCCGAGTGTGCTCCTTGAACGCAACCTGATCCGTAGCCGCTGCTTTTGCACTGGCAAACAAATTTGCAAGATCGACATCGGCCGCCGCAAGTTGTTCGTCGTTACAAATAAGATGTTCAGCGTCCGAGCGTGCCTTTGCACAATCAAAGCTGGTTTTGATAGGCGGCGCATTTTGTTCGAGGGGCATCGATCCGTTTGCGCTAGTAGCCATGGACACCCCCTGCTGCATCAGAGCCGCCCGATTCGACTCGACCTCCGCGCTGACGCTCTCAAGATCGTTGCGGAGGTAACGGTAATTCGAGCAGCGGGCGTTGTAATAGCTTACCGATGCGTTGAACGCATCCACCAACATCTGTGGATTTTCATTTAGACGTCGCTGCCACGCTTCCATCCGGATTCTCTGCGACAAACAATAGCGAATCTGTGACCGGTCCAACGTCAACCCCGAGCCTACAGGCGGCACAGACTCCTCGTTGTCGGGGGATGGGACTGCAGCCGATGGCGCTGGAACCTCGGAAGTTGAGGCATTAGTCGCCGTCGGGGCAGACGGTTCGTAAGCGGCCGGCGGCCGTGATGAGCTTGATGGATTGCCACAGATCGCCAGCCAGGCCAAGAGCACGAGCCCACCAACTGCGATGAGCAGCCACCCTTTGCCTGAACTCCCGGCCCCGGAGCCTGCTCCGGGCGATCCAGTGGAGACCTGCGTCGGCTCTGCTGCCGTCGGAGTCGTGGTGGACTCCTGCCGATTCGGTCGGGCGGTGGGTTCCTGCTCATTCTGTGCCACGGAAGGCTCCGAGGCGGGCCCGACCTCGGAAATCATCGAGTCAAGCCCGGCAAAGCCCCTGTTGTTCTTATCGTTCACCATGGCCTGTCAATCCTTGAGGTAGTCGCTTAGCTTGCGGATACCCTTCTTGAATCCGCCACGGATGAGGTGCTCGAGGATGTGCGTGTTCCACGCGTTGATGTAGGATGCTGCCCCGTAGACCTTCTTGTCATCCTTTTTGCCAATTACGAAGTTCCCATTGGCGCTCCAGACGTTGACTTCATGCCATCCGAGACGCACTCGCTCGTTTGCCGCGAAGGTCTTATGTCGGATCAGAGTTACCGCGTCGTCTTGGACTGCGATGTCGCCAAAGGAAAAGGATTGTCCTTTCTCCAAGGCGATGACCATCTCGAATAGCAGCCGAATGCAGACGGCCCGCCACATTGCTCCAGTGAACCCCGAGAAGGTGGCCTCCTTGCGCAGTCGTATGCTCTGCTGGGAGCTGTCGTCGCCGAAGACGATGGTGTAGTCGGTTCCGGTCGGAATGCCGTTGACCGATTTCCGCACACCGCCCCACCGGACCCGTGTGATCGAGTCCAAGGGAACAGTGCGTCCCCTCCACTGGATGCCTTGCGGTGAAATCGCGAGTTCCTCCTTCATTACGAGTCCGACGTCGGCTCGGAAAGTGCATTCACGCTCCCACTGCTCGTTGTTGCTAGCTTGTTGCTCGGCCTGCCGCCGTAGCCCAACAAGCGCGTCCGCATCCTCACCAAGCCTCTCGGCGACATCCGGGAGTTCTGCGAACAACTCAAGCAGTAGACGTGTCATCCGGTCGGCTTGATCGATCATCCCGTGATCGTTGTTCAAGGTAAGCGACAAGCCCCGCAGCTCATAGGCGGTCTCCTGACTCTGGCGGTGGGTAGTGCCGCGCGACTTGGCGCTCATCAGGATCGGAAGTGCGACCCTGTGCCAGTTGCGGGCTACCTTTTCCAGTCGGTCGAGGATAGGGTCGACCCTCAAGCCCCCTGTTGAGGAGGCTTCTCGGGCTTGTCCAATCAGTGTGGATATGTTCTCCGCTTCCTTCTGTAAGAAGCCTTGAGTCTCTACCTCGTAGCTGTCAACTAGGTCGTCGAGCAAGATGGGGGCGTGCTTCTCCCCGCCGTCAGTGGCTCGCCTCACTACCTGCGCCATAGTCTCGATCAACCTTGTCGGCTCCATGCTGTCCAACAGATCCTTCAAGGCTGACCGATACAACTTGCGCCGCTCAAAAAACTCCTGCTCGATCACTTCCACTCCCTGAACTTCGGGGAATCGGGAAACGCCGCGGTCTTCGTTTACATCGCGTAGAACATCCTCCGGATCTATGGACTCGACAATCTCAGCAAAGTCTTGAATGAACCCGGCCACGGACGAAACAGGCTCGTCATCCTTGATTAGTTTGCAGGCGGCCGCCATGACGTTCGCTCGCGCCAAGTCGGGAAGCCCCTGTGCGAACCGAGCGGCACGTGGATTTTCGGCGAGTGCCCGGACCAAGTTCTCCGCGACCGTTGGTGCGACGCCTGGCATCCAGGCGATTTCTGCTGCGAGTCTGGACCTGGGGTTGGTCAGGTCGGCGCGAGCCTTCTGGCAAATGTCACTATCAAGCTGCAGGCTGCGCTCCTCGGCCTTCTCGATGATCTTCCGTCGGTCATCGCGAGTGGTTACACCGAGGACGCTGAATGGGTTAGCGTGTAGCGACGTGTCATAGGTATTCGTGCTCATATCAATCTCGTTTCGTCGCCCATTGGCTCACGTCGGGCGTGCACCCTTGACTCACAGTTGGCCGGTCTGGCGACATCGGATCCGAGTGACGTTCCCTCGTGGCTTTCGGCAAGTGTCCATTAGACAAACCCAACGCGCGGCCCTGAACTCTCCCCTGAGCGGGAAGGGGCAGTTTCGAGTGCTGCAAGGAGAAATTCCTGACTGAGCATGGCGCCACCGGCGCGCGCTGACAGCCGGGCACCCTCGCGAACCACGAACGCAACATCAGAGAGTGGACGACCGGCGAGCGCTTTCGCCAACGGCGCCGGATCAACCGTTCCATCCGTTGGTAAAGCCGTCAGTAACTTTGCAAACAACGCCGCGACTTCGTTTTCGTCCGGATAGCCGACTGCTATGACATGGTCAAAACGACCACGACGCATGATCGCAGCGTCGATCATTTTCACCCGGTTAGTCATTGCAATAATCAAGACCTCGTTTTTCGCAGCCTCCGGGATGCGCCGTAAGAATTCGGCGACTTCCTCGACCCGGTGGTGGCTACTGCCGCCCCCCATTCCACGGTCGGCCAAAAAGGCCTCCATTTCGTCAATAACCAGAACCGACGGCGCGTTTTGCATCGCCTTCTCGAACATCTCGGAAATTTTTCGGCTGGTTTCGTGAATGTAGGGGCTCGCGATGGTAGAGGCATCTAGCTGAAAGCTTGGCCACCCTAGATACTCAATCAGTTGCTCCACCGCGAAAGTCTTGCCGCACCCTGGCGGGCCGTGCAGAACAATCGCTGAAGGGAACCCGATGCCCAGCGCACTGTAGCGGTCCTTGTGGCGAACGATGTCAACAATGTGCTCATTGAAGAATGCCTCGAGTTCCGGACGCCCGACCAATTCGAAGGTTACGCGCGAGTCGATACCGACCTCGCGCTTCGACCTATCTCCAGAATCATCATCCATCCTCCGAAGCGTTGTTTCGTGTGCTTGCGGGTTCGAAAGATCTGCAACCTTAGCCACATCGGTGGCCATTTCGTCTACGACGGTCACACCGGCAGCCGAGATAACTTCTCGAAGATGTCCAACTCCAAGCCACGCGACCATCTGACTCAGACGCCGCAACGACTTGGCGGAGACTTGAGCACCACCGGTTAGCCAGTAGCCGAGCACGACGTCGTCGTCCATGCGCGAAGCTGTCGCATACGTCGGCAACAGACGGCTAAGCTTCTCCACGTAGACGGCGTCCTGCAGAGGGCTATCAGCGTCGATTGCTCGAGTCTCGCGCAGTGCTGAGGCGAACGAGAGGGCCTCGCTCCTATCTCGGGGCGAACGGCAATCGGACAACGGCGCGAGAAGTTGGCTCGGGCCGCAAGATACTTCATGATAAATCTCGGATCCGAACTGGAACTGATGGAAGTCTGCGCGCTCGACCAATCCCGAGGTAGTCCAATTAGCAAACAGGTTCTCCGCGGCGATCAAAGCAAAGCCGCTACCTGACGTCTCGACGATTTGCCAGTTAGATTCCGCGTGCAGCGGCCGTCCGCAGCGTGCACCGTCCGGCAGCTCATATCCGATCGGCAACCAGTTTTCGAGCGCCACGGTCAACCCATCAAGATGTTTGATCCTGCGAGCATGTCGCCCTCGCCAGATGTGTCAATGCGGATCAAGTCGAGTTGCGCAACGACCTGACGCAACTTGTCAATGTCACTCGACTCGATAGCTTGTCGTCCAACCCGGCAGAGCTCCTCATACTCGGCAGCATCAGCAAACAGGAAAGGTCGCTCCGAGAACCATTTGAGCCGATCGATGACAAACCAGTCCTGACGCCAGACAATTGAGAATGTCTTTCCGCGCATCTCATCGAGGTGTGACTCGAAATCGCCGCTGTTGTTGTCGATCGAGCGCTTCGCCGTCTTGGCGAGGTTGTCGAATGTAGCGGTCTCTGCTGGCCGTGCATACTGGCGAATATGCGAATCGAAAAATTCAACTGCCTTGTCGAGTTCTATTCCACGGATGACCGCGAGGTGGTCCTTGCGCGCTTGTGCCAGAAGTTTCTTCGCGTCCCGGATGTCACTCATTGCCTGCTTGGCTGACTCGGGATCGTTTTCACCGCCTAAGCTACGCGCACGCTCCAGCCTGTTGCGTGCCTGGTCCAGGCGCGAGTCGTGGACTTGGCGCGAGACGCCTTGGAGTCGATGTCCGATGCGCTCAGACTCTTCCTCGATGCGCTTGGCCGCCTGGGTATAGTCGACCTGACCTTCCTGGCGTGAATAGAAGTTGCGGCCGCTGGGGAAGGCGCCACCAATGGAAGGCACGGTGACTTCGAGAACGATGTTGCCCGAGTCACGCACCTCGTATTCGCACAAAAGATCCGCACCCTTGGCGATGACCCCGTCGGAGAAGTCCGTTCCCTTAATCTCGAACATACCGATAAACTCATTGTCCGAAACCGGATCCTCGATCGAGCCCTCCCACAGCTTGAACTTGATCGAGCCGGCAGCGCCGGCGCGCAGGGACTCCTCGGCCTTGAAGGTCTTATTGCCCCTTTTGGGGAGTTGGTCGCCCTCACGAACCAAGTAGTCTAAAACGAGCCGTCCACCAATTTTCTCTCTGGCTTCCACACCAATGGAATGGGACGCCGGAATCGCGTCAATCTGCGCAGCGGTCCGCGAAATCGCGATCTTGTCTTGAGCCAGCTTGACCGCCCCACCAGCACCATCGAACACGAACACTTTGAACAGATTCTCGCCGGGTTTGGCAAGCGGGAGTTCGATCATCGCCCCGTCCTTTAGGGCGGCACGGCCGGAGGTCCACCCCGTGTCGACGCTATCAATTTGGAAGGCGATGCCGTCTGCTGCCTTGCCACTGACCTTAGCAACCACCTTGGCCTTAGAGTCGGGCGTGCGCGCCTGGTAGTTAAAGGACAAGTCGAGCCCGCCCCCAGCAGCCAGCGAGCCGCGCCCACTTTTCCGGCCTCTGTTTTGGCTCGCCCAGTCGATAGATTCGGCGAATAAGGCCGCGCCTTCAGCCACGGCGATCATCGGATTGACATCGGTGGATGCTGCGATACCGAGCTCGAAGGCCACCTTATCGCGAAGCGGCTTGTATTGGGTTGGCCCCCCTACGAAAACCACATGTCCAATATCGTGGGGGCTCAGTCCGGCCTTGTCCATTGCTTCGCGCGCCGCGGCGATGGATTCATTGACCTTCTCGGAGATCAACTCGTCGAAGCGCTCCCGCTTCACGGCAATGTCAAGGTAGATGTCGGTCCCTGATGCGTCGCGCACCTGCAGTTCGCTGTCGTCGAGGGTGACCACCGCCTCGTCACTCGAGGACAGTTCGATCTTCGCCTTCTCAGCTGCCCAGGTGGCCAAGTGGCGCAGTTTCGCGTAGCGCTTATCGGTCGAGAAGTCTTCTGGCAAGTCGAAGTTCTCGAGGAGCCAAGGTTTGACAACGTTGTCGAGCAGCAGGCGGTCAAAATCCCGGCCGCCACACATGGCAATGCCACCGTGCGACAGCAGGCTGACGCGCCCGCTAATACTCTCAGCGATCGCAATATCGAGTGTCCCCCCGCCCAGGTCGTAGACTAGGAACATTCCGTCGCCTTTGCGGTGGCGCATCACGCTCATGACGGCAGCGACCGGCTCTTGCATAAGGGCGACCTTTCCCAGCCCAGCCATCTCAGCGGCGGCCATCGTCGCGTCCTTTTGCATCTGGCTAAAGGCGGCGGGGACGGTGATCACCGTCCCGGTGTCCGGAGCATTGCGAACCTCCTCGGGCAGGTATCCAAATAGCACACGCAGGATTTCGGCGGAGCATTCCTCCGGAGTCGTCGTCAGATCAACCCCGGGCAGGCGAACCGGTGTGCTGGTGCCCATAAAGCGCTTGAACAGCGTCGCGGCGTTCTCTGGGTTGCGCGCCGCGTTATCGTATGCACGTTTGCCGACATACTTGTTGTTGCGCTTATCGATGAAGATGGCCGACGGCGTGACGTCGTTCTGGTCTGGACTCTTGAACAGCCGCAGGCTTTCGCCGTCATAGGCGCAAATTGCACTGTTCGTTGTTCCTAGGTCGATTCCGATGTAGTTCTTCATTGGCGCTCCGCCTTCGCAAGCATCACAGTGCCGCCGCGCACCAAACCCTCTGGGCCTATAACGATAGGCTCGACCATTTGATCGACAACCAAGAAGTCGTCGGGTCCGAAGTCACCAATATTCAAGGCGGAGACGGCCATACCCGGATCGTAGGGCTGTCCCTCAAGGGTTAAGATGCGCAGACCAAACGCGCTGAGCCCGTCGTCGATCTTTTTCTGAAAATAACGGGCTTGATTGGCATAGCGCGTAACGTCACTCGCGTCGAGCTTATCAAGCAGCCGACTGAACACCTTAGTGAAGCGCCATCCCTCAATCGAAATGTCGATTAAAACCTTCCTCTCGGCATTTTCGCCGTCGTCGCGGCGCACCTCGTCCATGCTATCCCCGGCCCGTTGTTGGTAATGAAAATACGTGCCCCGACTTATCGCCTTTTGCCCACGAGCGCATCTAGGAGGCTCTCATTTGCTTTCTTGCGGCCATATTACAACACAAGCACAGGCTGATGAGGTGCATCAAAGTGGCTAGAACGATTTGGTGCCATGGAGGATTTGGATACCTACGACGCCGAACATGGGTCAATCCGCACATATTGCGAATGAATTAAGCGTCAGATCTGATAGTGGTCACCTGCCTTCGCTTTCATGGATCTGCTTTCTATCAGAGTCCGGCCGGAATCAAATCGGCACCTTTGCGTGATACTGGAGGACGATGCCGTGCCCACACGGCCGGCGCAAAAGCAACTCGATGACGGAATGGCGCCCAAAACCGGCGAACGCCTATCCTGCAGTACCTCGTTTTCATATTTTTTCTTTTTCGTCCGCAAATCCCGTGAGTGTGCTCGCCGGTCGTCGCGCAAAAAGATGAACATCTGCCGCAAAAAAATGTACTCGTCCGCGCAGCAAGATGAACTGGCCCTGCTGAAAAAATAGCGCATCGCGTGAGCGGGTCTTCCCCCCCACACGCAAATAGATGAGTGACCGGGAGCGCGAAGGCATGACAGATGGCGCAACATGGATAAGCATGGGCTGCCGTGCTCCGCGCAGAAAAATACAAAGGCCGTATTGAATCCGCGTGTGAGCATGCAGACGCTCGCGCAAATAGATCAACGAGATTTCCGCGCACGGTGCAACAGGAAACGCATCAGACCGACACGTCACATCAAATCCCACGATCATCCGGCGCAAATTGGCGCGCGACGGATTTCATGTGCTGCCCGTAGTGAATGCACAGCCTCTGATCATTCGACTCGAAGGCAAACGCACTCGTGTTGGCCGACGCGCAAATCCCGGTACGTTGCCCGCACGCGACGGCGCAAAAAAATTTGTTATTCCAGAGAAGTCCTGCTCAATCCAGCACGTCCCACCACGCCCATTCGAGCCTGTTTACAGGTATTGACGGGAGCCAATCCCCTTTGCAAGATGGATTTGTGTGGCACACGGTATCGTCACCGATCCAAGGCCTTTTCGGATTTCCAATCAGCCCGGACACCGAAGATCTCCAGCCTTTGGAACCCTCAGTGTCGCCTCATGCGGTCCTGGTCACCAATTTCAGCGTTCTAACAGGCTTCGGAATATTTCCTTCCGCGAGTTGGTCGAGAAAATCGGCCCAACACTGAACCATCTCGCGGCGCTGTTCAAGAAACGTTGTGCGATCGTAACTATCGCCTAGCTCCTCGCTCGACGCATGAGCTAGATGACGCTCGATCACCTCCCTGTCCCACCCGAGATATTCCCGAATCAACGTTCGAGCCGTCGCACGGAAGCCATGACCGGTGATCTGCTCTTTCGTGTCGTAACCTAGCGTGCGTAGCGCGCTATTAATCGTGTTCTCGCTCATGTAGCGCGTCGCCTCGGAGCGCTTGGCCACACTACGAAAGATCGGCCCCGTCGGCCCGGTTAGCGGATGCAAATCCCCCAAGATTTCCATGGCCTGTGACGGAAGCGGCACGAAATGCGCCGGCGTGCGGCTTTCCCGCTTCTTCCATTCCCGCATCTTCATTTTTTCCGGCGGACAGATCCAAACTGCGCCATCAAGATCGATGTCTTCCCAGTGAGCAAAACGTAACTGGCCTGGCCGCTGGAAAAGCAATGGAGCAAGCTGCAACGCTGCACGGGTATTCACATGTCCGTTGTAGGCTCGGATATCGCGCATCAGCTGTCCAAGCTGCGTCGGATCGGTGATCGCTGGGTAATGGCGGCTGCGCACAGCAGGGAGGCCCCCGGTACGGCCATTCACAAAATTCTTGGCGGGTTCGAGAATTCCCGTATCAACCGCGTACTGATACACATGCTGAATCGTCTCGCGCACGCGCATCGCGGTTTCAAGATGGCCGCGCTCTTTGATGCGATGCAGACAACGCACGACTTCGGTCGGCCTGATATCCCCTACAGGAAGTTGCCCCACCCATGGAAACACGTGCAGCTCCAGGTAGCGGATTATTTTCTCCGCGTAGCCGGCGGACCATTCACGATCCTTTTCCGATGCCTTATGCCATGCCCGAGCCGTGAGCTCAAAGGTGTTGAGCCGATACGCCTGCTCTTGCTCCCGCTTCTCGCGCCGCGCTCTTTGGGGGTCGATCCCGTCGGCCCTTCGCTCCATTTCCGCTCGCGCTTTCCTGCGCGCCGCCGCCAGCGACACAATCGGATAACGCCCAAGCGACAGCTTGATGTTTTTCCCGTCGCGCAAATAGCGATAGACCCAGATCTTGCGAGTGGGCCGCACCCGAAGGTACAACCCGTCGCCATCCGGCAGCCAGTAGTCCTTTGCGCAGTGCTCCGCGTTTTTTACTTTTAAATCAGTGAGTTGTCCCATGATTTCGTACCCAAAAATGGCAAAACCCCGATACAACCATTTTGGGTACGAAATCTGGGATATGCAAACGCCGGCTTTCGGGGGAATTCGCCGGCTTTCCCCGGACGCAAAAATCCCGCATCGCCTTATCCGGCGTGGCTTTTCAGGATTTCAGGGGATTTCTACGGAAATAGGGATGGCGCGCCCGGCTGGGATCGAACCAGCAACCCCTGCCTTCGGAGGGCAGTACTCTATCCATTGAGCTACGGGCGCTTTGACACAAGAAACGCGAAAGCGCGGCAAACTGAGCGGATGCGGCGCCA
>Ga0268254_10000609_pt1 | contig 18351 bp, 15 predicted proteins | sample AgamicOrSfrz_FD_200251 | JGI IMG/M metagenome (GOLD analysis project Ga0268254, IMG submission 200251) | Agave microbial communities from Guanajuato, Mexico - Or.Sf.rz (v2) (version 3) | ecosystem: Host-associated > Plants > Phyllosphere > Phylloplane/Leaf | place: Guanajuato, Mexico...
AAATTGTGCATCACGCCTGCACGTCATCTCAATCACCGACTTTCCACAACATCATGAAATCAAAACTAGGTCGCTGTGCAATCGGCGCGGCTTTGCTTCTCTGTCTCACTACCGCTCACGCTGCGCCGATCAAATGGCGGCCGGGGCTCGTGCAGATTTCGGTGGAAAGCAAGGACGTGAAGGATGTACTGAGCGATTTCGCGGCGAGCCAGGGCATCATCATTTCCATTGCGCCAAATATCCAGGGCACGGTGTCGGGCCGCTTCAACCTGCCGCCGCGCAAGTTCATCGACACGATGGCCGCGACCTTCGGTTTTGTGTGGTTCTACGACGGCAGCGTGCTGTCGATCAGCGCGGCCAACGACGTCTCCACGCGAGTCATCAACCTGGACTTCGCCGGGACGGAAAATCTGCGTCAGACGCTCAAGCAGATCGGCCTCGAAACCGACCGCTTTCCGATCGTGTACGACCCGGTTCAGGGCGTTGCCCTGGTGACCGGGCCGAGCCGGCTCTTGTCACTCGTGAGCGACGTGGCGGCGCGCATCGATCAGAACGCGAATCGACGCACCGGCAGCGAGGTCCGCGTGTATCCGCTGAAAAACGGTTGGGCCGACGATCATAAAGTGGTGATCGACGGCAAGACCGTGATCGTGCCTGGCGTGGCGAGCGTGCTGTCGAGCCTGTATCACCCGCAAAACGATAGCGACAAGAAAGGCAACTCGCGTGGCGCGACGCCGGATGTGACGCCTTCGGTGCGACCCGTCGACGCGATGGCGGACGTGCGGGGCGGGACCTCCGGCGGCTCGCCGTATCCCGACAACGCGGGCGTCAATCCGCCGTTGCCGGGTCTGTTCGGCGCGCCGTTGCCGAGCGCGGCGGGGCCCGTCGGCGCGCCTGCGCAAGGCGCGCACAACGGCAACGACGCGAGCGGACGAGGCGCGCCGTCCACGGCCGCGCTACCCGACGGCGCGGGCTCGTTGCCGGTCATCATTGCGGACCCGCGCACGAACTCGGTGCTGGTGCGGGATCTGCCGCAACGTGTCGATCAGTACAAGCCGCTCATCGACCGGCTCGACGTGAAGCGCCGCATGATCGAGATCGAGGCGAACATCATTCAGATCAACGACAACGCGCTCAAGCAGATCGGCGTGGACTGGCGCGCTCACAACAGCCACGTCGACTTTCAGACCGGCAACGGCGTGACGAGTGCGAACAGCTTCAACGGCCAGTTGAATCCGACGTTCACGGGAACTGACGCGAACGGCAACACGATTGCCAACGTGACGCCGGCGGGCTTGTCGCTGACAGCGGTGGTGGGCGATGCGGGGCGTTATCTGCTCGCGCGCGTCAATGCGCTCGAACAGGACGATCTCGCGCGCGTCGACGCAAGCCCGAAGGTCGCGACGCTGGATAACGTCGAGGCGGTCATGGACAACAAAACGCGCTTCTTCGTGAAGGTAGCGGGGTTCACGTCGAGCGATCTGTTCAGCGTGTCGGTCGGCAATACGCTGCGGGTGCTGCCGATGGTCACCGACGACGAAGGCAAGACGCAAATCAAGTTGCAGGTGCATGTCGAGGACGGACAGATTGTGCCCGGACAAACCACCGACCAGATTCCTCAGATCGCCACGAGCGAAATCAACACGGAAGCCGTTGTAACGGAAGGGCAAAGTCTGCTGATTGCCGGATATCGGATCGATAACCAGACCAATGGCGAATCGGGCGTGCCGGTCCTGTCGAAGATTCCGTTTCTGGGCGGACTGTTTCGCTATCGGCAGAAACAGAATAGCCATATGGAACGGTTGGTATTGCTTTCGCCGCGCGTGATCGAGTTCTGATCGAGTCCTGACCGAGTTCTGGTAACGGATGCAGGAACGAAACGCTGAACGCCGGTTGTGCGCGATATGCGTCACACCGGCATTTTCCCGGTGCTTCAGGCGTGCACGGCTTCGGTCACACGCTCGGCGAGAAGCGACGGGTGCGCGCCCGGCTCGATCGTCACGCCGAGAAACCGCCCGACGATAGCGATCGCTGTCTGATTGCCGCTCTCCAGAACCTGCGCGCCGAGACGCCGCCATTCGTCGTCGCGCAGCATGAAGAGACACAAGCCGTGCAACGCCGATACGATCGGCAAACCCGCGTGCCGGTCGCTCACCTGACGCAGCAGTTGCGCCGCTTCTCGCCAGTCCGTGCGGCTGATATGCAGACGCGCTTCGAGTACGTCGGCGAGCGGCGAATCGGGCTGCCACGTTCGCAACGCGAGCAACATGTCGTCGAGATCGGCCTGCGCTCCGATGCGCATGCCGCCCGAAAATACGGATAGGAAAGCGTCGAGTACGGTGGCGCTGCATTGAATGGTCGGCATGCTGGTTTCACAGAGAAGAAGGAACAAACGATTCGCGTGGTGCGTTCATTTGCATTGTGCGATGCGGCCCGCCGCGACAAGCGGATCGCGCGAAGCGTCGTGCTTTGCCACGAAGTGGGCCATGTGCAACCGCGGCTTTAGCGCATGCTCGACGCATGGCGGCACGTCAAGGAGCCGGCATTCCCGATGCCGATATCGATACCGATGTCGATCCCATGCTCCAGCGTTCGACGATAGCGGCGATACGACGCGCGTAGTCGTCGCGTAATGCGGGCGTCGCCGAGTGATACGCGCCAACAGCGGCCCACGTATTGCCGTATTTGACGACCTGCCGGCGCAATTGCCATGCGGCGATGTAGACGTTCTTGCACGGCGTCATCAACGCTTCCTGACCGATTCCGTAGCGCGCTAACGCGCTCAGGTGGATCGAATTGATCTGCATGAGACCGTAGTCGATCGAGCCGTTTGCGTTCTTGTGAACCGCGTCCGCACGATAGTGTGATTCCTGCCATGCGATTGCACGCAGGATAGTCGGATTGACGTGCTGATACGCGGCGGCTTCGTCGAAACAATCGGCATATGCGGGCGCTGCTGCAAACATGACGAGCGAACAAACGGCGGCGCCGGCAATGCGCGGTTTTAGAAGGCACATGGGCGGCGTCAATCCAGTTGCCCGCGTTCGCTCGCGGCGTGAGCGCGTTGCGCGCGTTCACTGCGTTGACGATAGTCGTCGTGAATTGCCTGCTGACGGCGCGCGTCCTGCTGACGTTCTTCCCACAACCGTTCCTCGCGATGCCGCTCCGCCACGGCGTCGTAATGTGCATCGACACGCACGAACCCGGCGGCTGCTTGCGTCGAAACCGAAAACGTCATCAAGAGGGCTGCGCCGGTGAACAACGAAGCGCAATGGACGGCACAAGAGGCACAAGAAACACAAAATCGGCGAATGAACATGACAGCGTTGCTCAGGATGAGCGATTCACATGGAGAACTCCACCATACCCATTGCCAGCGTTCGCGCATGATGTAACGCGAAGCGGCACCACGGCGGCGCGAAGCGCGCATCGCAAGTCGCTTAGGATCGCCTCGGGCCGTCTCGAAGCAGGCGATTTTCAGATTGCGGGCGCGCAGGTTCGGCGCACTGCATGCGGCTTCGCACGCGCTACGCAACAGCGTGCGAGGGAAATCTATCTTGATGCAAACGCGGCGCTGTCGAGCGTCACGCGTCTGTCACTCATCGAGAGAAGAGAACGCCATGAATCCCATATCTACAGCGAGCGGTAATTACTTCGTCGGCACGTCGACAAACAGATTGCCCAATGCCGACAATGATCGTTCGCACGGCTCGGACGTCAGCAATCTGCTGCGCGATATCGCGAACCTGCTCGACGGCGGCAATTCCGCGAGCAGCGCGAGCAGCAACGGCGCGGGCCAGGATGGCCAGGTCAACGACGTCGCGAAGTTCATGCAGGATCTGCTCGCATTGCTCAAGCAAAGCGACGACGCTCAGGATCAGGGTTCGGGCATGGCGGGGACCGGCGGGCATCACGTATTGGCGGGGCTTGGCGCTGCGCATGGAGGCGCCGCAGGCCAGGCCGGGGCTTCAGCGCCCGCGGCTTCCGGCGGTGCGTCGTCTGCTGCGCCTGCCGCTGATTTCGCCGCGAGCGCAGCGGGTGCAGCGGGTGCAGCGTCGAATGGCGGCAGCACCGGTCTCAGCACTGCGCCGCAAACCACCGCGAACACGCCTGCACAAAGCAAGCAGGTTGCTGACGCCTACATGGCCAATTTGCAGAAAGACTTCGGCCTGACGAAGGACCAGGCGGCCGGCGTCGTCGCGAATCTGTGGCATGAGAGCGGAGGCATGAACTCCGGCATCAACCAGGGCGGCGCGATCGGCAAGCCGAGCGGCAACATGGCCGACGACAACGCCAACGGCTACGGAATCGCGCAGTGGGGCGGCTCGCGCAAGCAAGGTCTGCTCGACTTCGCGGCAAGCCAGAAGCCGCCGCTCGATCCGTCGAGCCAGGCCGCCAACTACGGCTTCCTCAAGCAGGAACTGGAAACGACACAACGCGGCGCGATCGACGCGGTGAAGAACGCGAAGACGCCGCAAGCCGCGACCGAGGCGTTTTCCGACGCGTTCGAGCATCCAAGCGATCCGCAGATGGCGTCGCGGCTTGCGAATCTTTCGACGATTCTGGCGTAACGGTCTCGCCGCGCGGCAACGCAGTCGGGACGGCAGCGGGGCTGAGCGGCCGGCGCTTGCCAATCCCGCTATTTCGGTCCGACCTGGAACGGCGCTATGTATGCAAGTGAGTTGCTGCTGATGTCTTATCTGGACGGCCAATTGTCCGCGGACGCTTCGTACGCGTTCGAAATCACGCTGCAACTGCGCCCCGCGCTTCAGACGCGGGCGGCGGCGCTGCGAAGACAGTATGAAGCGTTGCAGGCGGCTTTTGCACGCCAGCATCTGCCGCCAATGTCCGCGAACGTCGCGCGGCGAATCGAACTGCTTGTTCGCGGTGCGGGCAAGTCCGGCCAATAACCCGAAATCATCAAGGAAAGCTAACAATGAATATGCGCGTACTGACGCAAACCACGCCGCTGCAGGCCAACACCGCGAGCGATGTCGGCACGCCCGAAGCGGCGGCGCTGAGAAACGGCGCGCCGGCCGACACGCAGGACGCCGGTTCGGCGGAAATGCAGGCATTGTTCAGCGCGATGCTGACGGGTTTGAAGCATGCGTCGTCGGCTGGAGGCAAGGCGCCGGGCGCCCCTGACGGCCAGACCGTGCCGCGCGGACTCGTGCTGCGCAATCTCGCGCAAGCGGGCGGCGCTCCGCCGAATGCGAGCGGACCCATGTTGCGCAACGCGATGCAACCGGCGGACGGTCAGCGCGCCGACGCTGCCGGCGAAGACAGCGGCGCGGCCGCGCCCGTCGCCGCGCAGCCCGAGCCCGCCAATACAGCGGCGGCCGACGCCGACTCGAGCGCGTCCCCGGCATCGCCCGCACCCACGCCGGAAGAACAGCAGGCTCAGCAACTCGCCCAACAGCGCTCGAACACGTTGAGCGTGCTCGACGCGCACTCGAAGGAACTGGGCACGATGAGCTTCTCCGATCTCGACAAGAAGATCGACGATCCGAAGACGCCGCCCGACCTGAAGCAGGCGCTGCAATCGCTGAAGAACGATCCCGACTTGCAGAAGCAACTCGACGGCGCATTGAACGGCAAGTCGGACGGCAAGTTCATCGCAGGCGACATCAAGCGCACGCTCGCGGACCAGCAACTGGCCGCGTCGCCGGATCGTGCAAACGCGCTCAACGTGTTGCAGCGTCACGAGGGCGAACTCGGCACGCTCAAGTTCTCGGATCTCGACAAGAAGATCAACGATCCGAAAACGCCGCCCGATCTAAAGGCGGCATTGCAAACGGTAAAGAACGATCCCGGCTTGCAGCAGATGCTGGACTCGGGCAAGAACGGCAAGACGGACGGCAAGTTCAGTGGCGGCGACGTGAAAGCGCTTTCGAACTCGCCCACGTTGATCGCGATGAACCAGAAGCAGGCCAGTTCGTTCGAGAAGAACTACATTCCGTCGGACGACACCAGCGGCGCCAAGCAGGGCCGCCCCATGACCGCTAACGACGCCGAGCGCGAGCTGTACCGCTATTCCGACAACCTGCCGGACCCGATGACGAAGGACTCATTGCAGCAGATCGTCGACGGAACGGGCAGCGAGGGCAAGCGCCCGCCTCAAGTGATCGCGGCCGCCCAGTATTACCTCGATCATCCGGACGACTGGCAGAAGCTCGCAGGCAACGCCGACGGCAACGTCAAGCGCGGCAAGCTGGAAGACGCAATTTCATCGAACGTCGAATTGAATGCAGACGAAACCGCCACCGTGAAAACGATGCAGGCGAATTCCGACGCGTTCTTCAAGGACGGAAACCTGACGCGCGACAAGCTCAAGACCTTGTCGAACGATCCGAACCCCGACGTCGCGAAAGCCGCGAAGCAGCTGCTCAACGATCCGATGCTGTTCGGCATGATGGACAACGCGCTGCACGGCAACAGCGGCTCGTTTTTCCACGCCGCCGACGACGGCAAGATTTCGAAAAAGGATTTCGACAAATTCACCTCGACGATGAACAAAACGCCCGCGCCGACCTACGCGACTCAGGCGCCGTCGAGCGCGGAGGACGCGAACGCGGTCGCCGCGATGCAGGACGGCGAAGCCGACCAGCCGGACACGAAGGCAAAGAAGGGCGGCCAGTTCCAGGACTTCCTGCACGGACTTCTCACGATCGCCTCGAAGATCGAGGGTGTTGTGTCGAAGGTGCTCGGCGTGATCGCCGATCTCAAGATTCCGCTTATCAGCCAGCTGGCGGCAGCGGGCTCGGTTGGCGCGCAGGCGCTTTCGAGCGGCTACGAACTCGCCGACACCGCGCTCGAAGGCGGCGACATGAAGCAGGCCGGCATCAAGGCCGGCTTCGATGTGGGCGGCGCGGCCCTCGGCGCGCTGACCGTGCCGGGTGCGGGCACGGCGCTCAAGGGCGCGGAGTCGGCGGCACTGAACGCGGCGTATCAGGCCAACAAAGGTGTGATCAACAAAACGGCCGCGAAGGAAGCGGGTAAGCAGATCGCCAAGGACGGCGCGAAGGAAGTTGCCGGAACCGAGTACGACGATCACAAGGACGATTTGAATCTTCCGGGCGCGGCCTGATAAAGCGATGCACCGCGAGATCACCCCGATTGGAGAAAGACGATGCTGAAAGGGATTCCCTTGGATCACAGGGTGCCCGACGGGCGGGCGAACAGTAGTGAGACCACTAATGCGATCGCTAATGCGACCGGTGAGGTGACGGATAAAGCGGCCGGTGACAGACCGCTTGCGCAGTCGTCAGGAGCGAAGCCGCGCAGTGCGCGCGAGCCGTCGGCGGCGCTGGCAAATTTGCCGGATAAAAGCAACGGGTCACCTGGGCCGCTTAAAGTACGGACGTCGAAGAGCGCCGCTTTGGCGTCGAAGTCCGGGCCGCGCATCGAGCCCGACGACAACGCGCAGTTGCTCCACGAGCAGATAACCGGCGCTGTGAAGTCCGGCGGACTTCGTGCGTGGAGCTTGCAGACCCAGGGCGGCGCCCCGAAGGTCGCGCCAGAAGACGTTGCGGAGCAGTGGAAATACTCGAGGAATGACTCCGATAGTCAACGGACTTCGACGCGACTCGCGGGCTTCATTCTGGACGGGAATCCGAAGTTGCACGGAACCGAGTTGCAGGCCGTTGCGTCCCGTGCGAGCAATCGCATTGTGATGTCGATGAACAATGGCGAAGCGAACGAGAAGCTCCAGAAGCGTTACGGCGATGCAGCGAGGCTCAGGGACCATCTCGGCGAATTCATTGCCGAAAAACTTCGTACTGCGCCGCAAAGCGGCGCGTCGCCGTCGCTCAATACAGACGACAAGCTGCGCCGCGCGCAGAAGCTGTTCAACTGGCTCGGCGAAAATCCCGATGTCGTCCTGACCGTGACCGACAACCCGTCCCGGCACCACGCCGAGATCAGTGTGAGGCTGACGATCGAAAAGAACTATCCCGAGATGTTGAAGGAAGGTCGCGCCGCGGGTTCCAAGCCGCCGTGCCTTGGTTGCGTCTTGTGGTTCAACGACCGCGACGAGCTGACGGAATATCAGGACGAAGAGCAAAAGGTCCCGGCAGGTCCGCTGTTTCTCACGCCCGATAGTGGCTTGCGCACGCAGTTCGCAGCACACGGGGTCGAGCCGATGGGTGCTGTGACGCCTGCTGTCATCGGCGAGGTCGCGGACACCGTCAGGCGCCAGGTGTCGGGTCTGAAGCTCGACATACGTCCGGTAACGAGTGGCAGAACCGACAACATCCCGCGCTCGCCGACAGACGACGAACCGGACACGGCGGATTACACGAAGGCGTTCGAATTCGGCAAGCCGCTCTTCGAGCAGAAGCTCGCTGCGAAGCAGAAGGTCCATGCGAAGCAGAAGCGCGTTTTGAAGCAGCAGATCGACACGAAGCAGAAGACCGACGCGAAGCAGAAGACCGAAGCGAAGCAGCAGAACGAAGCGAAGCAGAAGACCGAAGCGAAGCAGCAGAGCGACGCGCCGCAAGGCTCCGGATCGTCCCAATCGCCCCAATCGTCCCGTTAGAAGCGGGCAAATAATTCCCCGCCGCGATGGAATAGCCAGATAGCGTGGAATGTTGTGTGAGTGCGGCGGACATCATGAGCGCCGCGCCACATTACTGGGGATTTCAAACATGCTCAAATCGTCTTTGTCGCGCCGTCGTCTGATGGCAACCGGATCGCTGGCGTCAGTCGGTGTGCTGCTTTCGAAGATGTCATTCGGCGCGAGCACGCAGGCCGCTACAACGGCTGCAAGCTCGCGTGGGGTGCCGGCGTATCTCGGCGCGTCGCCGCAAACTCTGCCGCCGTTGCCGTGGGCGGACAACGCGCTCGAACCGGTTATCTCGGCGCGTACGATCGGGATTCACTACGGCAAACATCATCGTGCGTACTTCGACAATCTGCACAAGCTGCTGGCCGGCACGCCGCTCGCCAATGCGTCGCTCGAAGAGCTGATCATGCAGTCGCACGATCAGCCGGCGCTCGTCGACGTGTTCAACAACGCAGCGCAGGCGTGGAATCACAATTTCTACTGGAACTCGCTCAGTCCGGATGCGAGCGCGCCGAGCGAGAAGCTGCAGGCGGCGATCCAGCGCAAGTTCGGCTCCACGGAAGCGTTGACCAAAGCATTGGTGGCCACTTCGGCGTCGCAATTCGGCAGCGGCTGGGGATGGCTGGTGGTCGATCGAGGCGAACTCGCGGTGGTGAAGACGAGCAATGCGGAAACCCCGTTCACGCGCGGTCAGGTGCCGCTGTTGACGGTGGATGTGTGGGAGCACGCCTATTACCTCGATTATCAGAATCGCCGGCCGGATTATTTGGTCGCGACCGTGTCGCGTCATTTGAACTGGGCGTTTGCTTCGGCGAATCTGGATCGGGTTTGATCCCAACGCTGTAGCCCGTTCATTGAGATTCAGACCGCACATCGCCGCAATGGCGGTGTGCGTCGGGAAGTGCCTGCTGTATGGTGTTTTCTCTGGAATGGATGCCCCATGAGTTTGGGCGCAGACCTGTTCCTCTATTCGCTCCCAAAAAAAGTGCCTGTTCCCCGTCGCGAAAATCCGTGTAGGATACTGTACATCCATACAGGTTTTTTCGTCCATGACTGCCTCTTCTCCACCGCCCGAAGCGATACACCCGTCCCTGTGGCGGGCGTCCCAGCTTGCGCGCGGCCGGGGGCAGGTGGTCGACACCGGCTATCCGGCGCTATCGGCTGAACTGCCCGGTGGCGGCTGGCCAGTGGGCGCACTGGTCGACCTGCTCGTGCAGCAGCCGGGTGTCGGCGAACTGCGGCTGCTACGTCCGGCACTCAGTGCCGCGGGTAACCGGCCCATTGCGTTCGTCCAGCCCCCGCATACACCGGACGGCCTCGGGCTCAGCTATATCGGCTTGTCGCTTGAGCAGGTGCTGCGCGTCAAGGCGCAGAAAACGGCGGACGCGCTGTGGTCGGCAGAACAGATTCTGCGTGCCGGCAGTTGCGGTGCGCTGATTTTCTGGGCGCAGTATGCGCAGGCTTCGTCGCTTCGGCGCCTGCATCTTGCGGCGCAGTCGTCGGAGACGCTTTTCGTCATGGTGCGGCCGCTCGCGAGTGCTCAGGACGCGTCGCCGGCGCTATTGCGGCTGGCGCTCAAACCATCTGCCGACGGCCTGACCGTCGACATCGTGAAACGACGAGGGCCCTCGCGCGCGGAGCCCCTGTCGATTCCCCTTCAACCCACTCCTGTTCTGCTGTCACGACATGCGCGTCTTCCTCGCCGTTCACCTGCCGAAGTTGCCGCTCGAAGTTTTCAGGCCGAAGTGGTCGCCTGAGCCCGCTCACGGCAGTGTCGTGCTCGAGAAGGACAAGGTCGTGATTGCGGACAGCGTCGCGCGCGCGGCCGGAGTGAGGCTCGGCATGAAACGCGGGGGCGTGCTCACGCTGTCGCCCGAGACGGACATGCACGAACGCGACTTCGCCCGCGAGCAGTCCGCACAACGCGAGGTCGGCGTGGCGCTAATGCGCTTTTCGCCCGAAGTCGCGCTGCTCGATGAAGCGACCGTCGTCGTGGAAATAGGCGCGAGCCTGCGCCTCTTTGGCGGACTGCTTGCGCTGTGCCGCGAGGCGAAGGCGCTGCTTGCCACGCTCGGTCTCACCGCGCGCGTGAGCGCCGCGCCGACCGGCCAGGGCGCGTGGCTGCTGGCGCGATATGCGAAGGGGCGGGGCGCGCGGCGCGTGCTGAAGCTGTCCACGCTCGAGCAGCGTCTCGCCGCGTTGCCCATGATCGCGGTCCCCGAGGTGCGCGAGTTTGCCGACTGGTTCGCGGGGCTCGGCTGCGAAACCATCGCCGACATTCGCCGGCTGCCGCGCGCCGGCTTGCAGCGGCGCTGTGGCGAACACCTGCTCGATTCGCTCGACCGCGCATTCGGCACCGCACCGGAACTCTTCGACTGGCTCGAATTGCCGCCCACGTTTTCCGCGCGCATCGAAATGCCTGACCGGCTCGAACATGCGGACGGCGCCGTGTTCGGCGCGCATCGGCTGATCGTGCAGTTGTGCGGCTGGCTCTGCGCAAAGCAGTTGGCGGTTACCGCAATACGTTTGTTGCTGGAGCACGAGCGGGGGCGCGACGCCATTGAACCCACCACCATCGACATTGCCCTCGGCGAGCCAACGTGGCGTGAAGAACACCTGGTGAGGCTGCTGAAGGAGCGCTTGCATCGCATCGAGCTCACCGCGCCGGTTATCGCATTGCGTCTGGACGCCTCGAAAGTGGAGTCCGCTGCGCCGGCTTCCGATACGCTTTTTCCCGAGCCCGGCGGCTCAAAGGAAGATCATGCACGGCTACTCGAACTGCTGGTCGCCCGGCTGGGTGACGAGAACGTGCTGCGGCCCGCGCCGAGTCCCGACCATCGGCCGGAAGTCGCCAACTGCTGGGTGCCGGTGACGCAACCGGTGAAGCCCGCAGTCATACCGGAAGGCTTGCCGAGGCCCACGTGGATGCTCGATACGCCGGTGCGCTTGATAATGCGCCAGCATCGTCCGTTCTATGGCTCGCCGCTGCGCATGGTGTCGCCGGGGGAGCGTATCGAGGCGGGCTGGTTCGACGGCGAACTCGTGACGCGCGACTACTTCGTCGCTCAGGCCGACGACCAGAGCTGCTACTGGATTTACCGCGAACGTGTCAGCAGCCGCGACGCCGAAGAAGACCAGCGGTGGTTCCTTCATGGCCTTTTCGGATGACGCGCCATGGATGCCACCTTCAGCATGCTGCCGGCGTATGCCGAGCTTTTCTGCCTCTCCAATTTTTCGTTTCTGCGTGGCGCGTCGCACGCCGAGGAACTCGCTGAGCGCGCCGGGCAACTGGGCTACTCGGCGCTTGCCATTACCGACGAGTGCTCGCTTGCCGGTGTGGTGCGCGCGCACGTCGCGGCGAAAGAAGCGAAGCTGCCGTTTATCGTCGGCTCCTACTTTCGTCTGGTGAACGCCGACGGCTCGCCGGCATTCGGACTCATCCTGCTGGCGAAAAATCGCGAGGGCTACGGCAATCTGTCCGAACTCATCACGCTGGCGCGTACACGCGCGCCGAAGGGCGAATACCGGCTCACGCCGCAGGACCTGTCGCGACCGGAGAAGGAATACCGGCACCTGCTGGGCCTGCCGGACTGCCTGGCCATTCTCGTGCCGACCTTCCCGGCAAAAGAAGATGTGCTCGATGCCCAGGTCGAATGGCTGGACGAGACCTTTCCCGCTCGCGCGTGGGTGGGCCTGGTGCTCCACCAGCGGGCGATGGACGACATTCACCGCGGCGCGGTCGAATTCGTCGCGCGCAACCGGGACGTGCCGGTGGTCGCACTCGGCGAAGTGGTCATGCACGTGCGTTCAAGAAAACCGCTGCAGGACACGATAACCGCCATTCGCGTCGGCAAGCCGGTTCATGAATGCGGATACGAGCTTGCGCCGAATGCGGAGCAGCACCTGCGCTCGCGGCTGCGGCTGGCCAATCTGTATTCGCCGGAGGCACTTGCCGCGACAATCGACATCGCCGCGCGCTGCACCTTCTCGCTCGACGAACTGCGCTACGAGTATCCCGACGAACTGATACCGCCTGGCTTCACGCCGACCGCCTATCTCCGGCAGGAGACGTACATCGGCGCGCAACGGCGCTTTCCGTCGGGCATTCCGCACCACGTGCAGGAGCAGATCGAGCACGAGCTTGAACTGATTGCCGACCTGCAATATGAGCCGTACTTCCTGACGGTCTACGACCTGGTCCGCTTTGCGCGCAGTCAGCACATTCTGTGTCAGGGACGCGGATCGGCGGCCAATTCGGCTGTCTGCTATTGCCTCGGCGTGACGGAAGTCGACCCCGCGCGCGGCAACATGCTTTTCGAGCGCTTCATCTCGAAAGAGCGTGGGGAGCCGCCTGACATCGACGTCGACTTCGAGCATCAGCGGCGCGAAGAAGTGATTCAGTACATCTATCGCAAGTACGGTCGCGACCGCGCGGCGATTGCCGCTGCGGTCTCGACGTATCGTGCGCGTGGCGTCTTGCGCGAAACGGGTAAGGCGCTCGGTGTCGATATGCAGATAGTCGATGCGGTCGCCAAGTCGCATCACTGGTTCGATAACAGCGCGGACCTGCTGAAGCGCTTCGAGGAATGCGGGCTGAACCCGCAAACGCCGCTCATCCGCGCGTGGGCCACGCTCGCCGCGCAACTGTATGGTTTTCCGCGGCATCTGTCGCAGCATTCGGGCGGGTTTGTCATCAGCCGCGGCAAGCTCACGCGCCTCGTTCCCGTTGAGAACGCCGCGATGGCAGAGCGCAGCGTCATCCAATGGGACAAGGACGACCTCGAATCGCTGGGGCTGCTCAAGATCGACGTGCTTGCGCTCGGCATGCTGTCGGCCATTCGGCGCACGCTCGACCTCGTGTCGGAGCAGCGCGGCGAGCGCTTCGAGATGCAGGACATTCCCTCAGAAGACGATGCAACCTACGACATGATTTCCGCCGCCGACACGGTGGGCGTCTTCCAGATCGAGTCGCGCGCACAGATGTCGATGTTGCCGCGCATGCGGCCTCGAACGTTCTACGACCTGGTGATCGAAGTGGCCATCGTGCGGCCGGGTCCGATTCAGGGTGGTGCGGTTCATCCTTATCTGCGCCGTCGCCAGGGCTTTGAGCCGGTCACCTACCCAAGCAAGGATTTGGAGACCGCGCTGGGCCGCACGCTCGGCGTGCCGATTTTTCAGGAGCAGGTGATGCAGGTCGCGATTCTCGCCGCAGGCTTTACGGCGGGCGAGGCCGACCAGTTGCGGCGCGCGATGGCGGCGTGGAAACGCAAGGGTGGTCTCGGCAAATACTATGACCGCATTGTGCTCGGCATGCAGGAGCGGGGCTATGACCTTGCGTTTGCGGAAGCCATCTTCGAACAGATAAAAGGTTTTGGCGAATATGGTTTTCCGGAGAGTCATGCCGCGAGTTTCGCGCTGCTCGTGTATGCGAGCAGCTGGCTCAAATGCCATGAACCCGAGGCATTTCTGGCCGCCATGCTCAACAGCCAGCCCATGGGCTTCTACTCGCCATCGCAACTCGTGCAGGACGCGCAACGGCATGGTGTCAGCGTACTGCCAGTCGATGTGACTATCAGTGGGTGGAACTCGTCTCTTGAGCGTATCGCGGATGCCGCACGGCCTGCGGTGCGTCTGGGCCTGTCGCTGCTACGTGGCATGAAGGAGGGCACAGCCGAGCGGATTGAGAATGCGCGTGCGGTGCGCCCGTTCGCCAGCGCGAAAGACCTCGCGCGTCGCGCGGCGCTCGATCGCCGGGACCTGCATATCCTGGCGGACGCCAATGCGCTGGTCTCGCTTGCCGGCAACCGGCGCGAGGCGCTCTGGCAGTCGGTCGCTGCCGTGCCGGACAAGGACATGCTTGCAATCGCGGCCGTCGAGGACGAAACGCCCGAACTCGGCGCGCCCTCCGAAGCACACGACATCGTGGCGGATTACCGCTCAGTGGGTCTGACGCTCGGGCGCCATCCGCTGGAACTTTTACGCCCGCAGTTGCTTGCAAACCGGTTGATGCCGGCTGCGACGCTGCGCACTTATCGCGACGGCCGGCTTGCGCGAGGCTGCGGTCTCGTCACCGTGCGGCAGCGTCCCGGCACCGCGAAAGGCGTGGTGTTCGTGACGATCGAAGACGAAACGGGCAACGTGAACGTCATCGTGTGGCCAAGCCTGCTCGAGAAGCAACGCAAGGAAGCGCTCAGTGCGTCGCTGCTGGCTGTGTATGGAGTATGGCAATGCCAGGGCGAGGTCCGGCATCTGGTGGCACAACGGCTCGTCGATATGTCGCATCTGCTGGGCGGGCTGCATTCCGTTAGCAGGAATTTTTGCTGAGACGTTGGTGCGCTTCGCGAGGTCGTCAACGTCGAGCGCATGCCTGCACAGCAAAAATCGCGATATCCGGTTCAGGCGGATGTATCGCCGCGCCACGGAAAGGCGCCCAACACCTCGCGTATCGCCGTATCGAACGGCGTGCGGCGGCCGATCCCGAGTTGCTCCAGCCGGTCCGACGCCAGGTGGCAATTATGCGGACGCGGCGTCGCATCGGCCGGCGTGTGTTGCGGCACGAGCCGCGCGTCGAGTTGCAGCGCTTGCGCGAGGCGCATGGCGATCTCGTACTTGGTCATCGGTTCGTCGCCCGACCATTGCACGATGCCGCGAATCGCGTCACCCGCGGCGTGACGCTCGAGCATCTGCCGGATCACAAACGCGACGTCCGGCGTGAAGGTCGGATAGCGGATCGCCCATGCGTCCATGTTGGCCGCCTGGCCCTGCGCCGATGCCGACGCGGCAATGGCCGGCACGAGACTCGTCACGGCGGATTCCGACCAATCGACAATCGGCCCGTACAGCAGCGGCAAGCGCAGCACGCAGCCCAGGTCGGTCGTGTCGGTCAACGCCTGCTCGCCGTCCAGCTTGCTGCGCCCATATGCATTGAGCGGCGCCGGTGTGGAATCCGGCCGATAGGGCGGATGAGTGCCGTCGAAAACGTAATCGGTGGAAATGGACAGCGTCCACGCGCCGCGGCGATGCGCGGCGGCGGCGATCGCGCGCACTGCATCTACATTAAGCGCGCGGGCCACTTCCGGCTGACGCTCGCACACATCCGGCCGACGCTCGGCGGCGGCAATCACGAGCGCATCCGGCGCTTCGCGCTCGACAAACTGCTCGACTGCCCGCGGATCCCGGACATCGAGCGTGACGGTGTTCGGCATTGGCCGGCTGAAGGCGGTGCCGACGACTTGCCAGGCCGGCTGAGCCGCCAGTTCGTCGACGACAGCGCGACCGAGCAGGCCAGACGCTCCTATGACTGCGACCTTGAACATGATCCGCGTTCCCCTTAACTCGCTGCGCTGGGCGACACGCCTTTGACCGTGTAGCCGGCCTCGTCGATCGCGGCTTTCAAAGCGTCGACCGATTGCGTCGACTCGACCGCGACCCGGCCCGCCGCGAGATCTACCTGCACTTGCGCGGCTTCGTCGTGCTCGCGAATAGCGTTGGTGACTGCCGCAACACAATGCTGGCAGCTCATGCCTTCAACCTGGAATTCGGTTTTCATCGGAATTGCCTCGGGGAAATGTCGGTTGCGATGATTGAATTATGCCTTCCTGACCAGATTTAGGTGGCTGACCTTCCCATCATGGGAAGGTGTACGATCGACGCATTGAGTGGGGAAACAGTGATGAACATTGGTGAAGCGGCCCGCGCGTCGGGCGTCACGGCGAAAATGATTCGCTACTACGAAAGCGTCGGCTTGCTCGCGGCGAAATCCCGTACGACTGCCGGCTATCGTGTCTACGGTCCGCAGGAGGTGCATTCACTGCGCTTCATTCGCCGGGCGCGCCGGCTCGGCTTTCTCGTGGAAGACATCCGGCGGCTGCTCGCGCTGTGGCACGACCGCACGCGCGCGAGTGCCGAAGTGAAGGCAATCGCGCTGGACCACGTGGCCGAACTCGATCGACGCATCGCCGAACTCACCGATATGCGCGACACGCTGGCGCATCTTGCCAACCATTGTCACGGCGACGACCGTCCGGAATGTCCGATTATCGAGGGGCTTGCGGACGCCGGAATGGTTTCGGCGGACAGCGGGAACGCTTGCAAGGGGTATTCGAAGGCGGACGTTAATGCGTAGCGATGCGGGCAGGCGATTTGTTGCTTGATGCACCTAATGTGTGCATCAAGTGAGTCTATCTCATACTTATTGGTCTACGGGCGTTTCTGTCTCTCAATCGAATCAACGTGCTTTATGCACCTAGGGAGTGCGTCATTCCATTTTGGAATGCACATCATGCGAGCATTTCACTGGCGCGGTTGCACCATCAGCCTATAATCCGGGTTAACCCTTTTACGGGAAATCCCTGATGCCCGATCCACCGGGGATTCAATCTGATCCTTGGAGAACATCATGTTTGCATACGTCCTTGAAAAACTGAGCACCTGGTTTGAAACTGCAGAGCGCGACCGCCGTGAAGCGTATCTGGCTTCGTCGTCGGATATCGTCCAGCTCGAACAGCGCATCCGCTCGCTCGAAGCCAACGGCTATTCGCTGTAAGTTTTTAGGCGAGCGTCTTTTGCCGCCACAGTAGTTCAGAAGTAGCTGTTAAGTGTGAGCCCCGTCTTTTGCGGGGCTTTGTCACATCTGGGCGCCGCGTTGTCCTCAAGGCGTCACAAAGCTCGAGATGGCGAATATCGACTAGCGGCGAAGTCCGCGTCGCGGTAAGGTAAAGCGTTTTTCAGCGCAATCCGGCCTTCGCGGCTCAACCGGTCCGCCCCATGTCTTCGACCCATTCGTTCAAATTCTCTCTGACCGCCATTGCAGTTTTGTTTGCCACGGCTTGCGCCGTGTCGAGCGCGTCTGCTGCGTCGAGCAATAGCCGCAAGCCTGTGATCCTCGACTCGCAGAATGGAATCAGCGACGGGCAGAGCGGAACCGTCCTGCAGACAGCGCCGCTGTCGCGGCAACCCATCGTCGAAGCACAACCTATCGCTACGCCTACCGAACTGGCGCCGAATTCGTCCGTGCCGATCGTCGTCGCGCCGTATATCCAGTTGCCCGTCGGCGGCGGTGGTGTCGCACCGCAACCTCAACCGTACCCTCAGCCGTATCCTCAACCTTATCCCGTGCCTCGGCCCGCTCCGCGTCCGCAATAGCCCACTCGCGCCGATCCTGCCCGTAGATTGCTGCCAGACGTCCGCGAGACGCGGCGCAGCGAATTTGCGCGCCCGCGCCTGGCCATTCGGGTTTGGGCGCATGGCGCGCCACCAGTCGGGCGACGACAATCCTCAAGCGGTCTGTGCCGCAAAGTCGCGCCGATAGCGCCCACACGGGCGGCCCGGCAACCAGATTGAACGAGAACATACAAAAAGGAGACGTCAAATGCCCAATCACTGGATGCGGCGTGCCGCCGTTTGCGCCACGTTGTTCGCCGTTGTCGCACTTCACGGCGTGGCGTCCGCGAAAGACGTCCCCGAAAAGCCGGCTTTGACAATGGCCGTTGGCGGTCTGCCGGGTCTTTACTACTTGCCGGTGCTCACGGCTCAGCAGTTGGGCTATTTCAAGGACGAGGGTCTCGAGGTCACGCTCGAAGACTTCGCGGGCGGTTCCAAAGCACTCGAAGCAGTAGTGGGCGGCAGCGCGGATATCGGCGCTGGGGCATTCGAGCACACACTATTCATGCAGGCGAAGGGGCAACGCTACCGGGCTTTTGCGTTGATGGGCCGCGCGCCGCAGATCGTCGTCGCCGTATTGACGTCGAAGGCAGACAAGATCAAGACGCTTGCCGATTTCAAAGGCG
>Ga0268254_10000619_pt1 | contig 17948 bp, 15 predicted proteins | sample AgamicOrSfrz_FD_200251 | JGI IMG/M metagenome (GOLD analysis project Ga0268254, IMG submission 200251) | Agave microbial communities from Guanajuato, Mexico - Or.Sf.rz (v2) (version 3) | ecosystem: Host-associated > Plants > Phyllosphere > Phylloplane/Leaf | place: Guanajuato, Mexico...
TCCAGACTGCGCGCGAAGCATCTGCTCCGCCTGCTGCTCCATTGCATGAGCGTCGCGCAGCCAGTCAAGTAGGTGTTCAGCAGGTTCGGTCATGAATGTGCTCCTGATAAGAGGGAACCGCGCTTCTATGTGCGTGTTCTTCCCTGCGCAATAGCCATGCCGCGCAGGGGCGTCGCGGTTCCAGGGGACCGCTGTCGGCGACGCCTTGACTTAGCGCTACAGCTGAAAAAATGAATGGATCCGGCGTGGTATGAGCTGCTTGCGCCGTTGGTGCCTCGCTCGCCGATTGCGCCACCTTTAGAGGTGGCGCAGCGCGAGGTGAACATAACGGGCCTGTGTGCGCGGCGCGTCTCAACGGGTTCGCCGTACGCGTCAGGCATAGACCATGCTCGGCAAGTCGTGCAGGTGGACTTGCAGCCAGGCGCCGCGTATTGAGCGGGCGAGGGAAGCCAGCCATCGCCTTCGACGAGCAACGACCGCTACCCAGGCATCGCAGGCGGTTGCATCCGGGAGATGCTAGAAATGAATCGCATCGACAGCGCTAGCTGCACTTCAGCCCCGGCGCACAGCACCTCGCGCCACGCGCCGCGAAGCCGGCTCTTCGTCTTTGTCGCACTGTGTTGTGCGACCGCGTTCCTCACAGCGGGGTGTCGCCTGATGCAGTCTGGCGCCGAAGTCGCGCCGACGGATCAGCAGTTCATGCTGACCGCGGCGAGCGTCGGAACTGCTGAAATCGATCTGGGTCAATTGGCAGCGACCCGAGGCAGTTCCCCCGAAGTCCGCTCGTTCGGCGAGCACATGGTCGCCAAACATACGCGAATCAACGCCGAACTCACTCAACTCGCAGACGCGAAACACGTCCGACTTGTGAAAGCGATGGACCCCGCGAATCACACGCTCTATTCGGAACTGTCGCATTTGTCCGGGGTGCAATTCGATCGCGAATATGTGATCTCGCAACTGCACATTCATCGGATGGGTAATTCTCTATACGCCAGCGAGGCCACACAGGGCGAGGACCCGGACGTCAAGGCATTCGCGGCGCGAGGTGTGCCAGTCGGCAAGGAACATCTGCAACGTGCAGACGAGCTGGCGCGAACGCTCGCCGTGTCTTCGTCGAAGTGACTTACCGAAGCGCCGCTCCCGACGCGGCGCTTGCTCTTTTTGGACAGGCGACGTGTGCGGCTCGCACGTCACTGGATCGTTACCGCGCCATGCGCGAATGGAGGATCAATCATGAAAACCGCGCCCCCCGATAATCGCACCGAGCAGGACGCCAAGGCCGAAGCAAACTCTGGCAAGCCCGCAACGACGCCCAGCGGCAAGCCGGGCAGCGGACAGCACGCGGCCAATCATACGAAGGCCGGTAAGGACCACGGCGCTGGCGGCGGCGCAAAGCAACGGCACGGGCCGCGTTAGCGCTCGATGCCGGGTACGAGCCGCTTGGCACGCCGCTAGCTGTTTTCAGCAATGCGAACGCGCACGCGCGGTTCGGCGTGCGCGTTCAGCCCGGACCACAAGAGGCGACCCGGGCAAGCTGTACAGAGAACCGAATGGCCGCTTCATGCGCAGTACCGACGTCTCAATGTCCGAGCGTCGGTGCCGGCGAATGTCGCTTCCCGGCCGGATCGAGGCAGCGTTACGTGTCATTGGCTCGCCGCAAAGCGGTCGTTGGGCAAGGGCCTATTGCTCCCCGTACATAGAAACTGGACGAAGATCCCAAATGGCTATTCATGGCCAATTTCGCCAAGTGCGGCTCAGGTGGACGGTGCGGCGCTCCTGAGCAAGCATGCCTGCTCCTGCGGGTCGAACAAGGGCCTCTCGATGGACCCGGATTGGACGTATCGCCATTCGACGCTGATTCTTTTGTAACGATCATTCGCGCTTCGCCAGATAAGCGTCGGTCAGGGCGACCAGTCGGTCCCGTCCGAAGCTCGCGTCGTGTCCCGCATGGACGATTTTCACGGGCAACTCGCGCAAACGCTTCATCGTACGCACAAAGGTCGGAATATCGGCACCGCCGATCTCGTCCAGCAGCGGGCCATCGTAGATAGCATCGCCGGAGAACAACGTTCCGGTGCTCGGTCCCAGAGACCGATGCTCCCCGGTAAATGGCCCGGCAGATGCAAGACTTCAAAATGCTGCTCGAGCGGCCCGTTCTTCGATACAAGTCATATGGATTCCTACATATAAACGCGACGCGTGCGCTAGCACTGTTAATGAACACGTGCGACGCGCTAGCAACATTTGATAACGTCGACAGAACTTCTTTTGCAGGAACGCAACGAGTATCCAACCGCACGTAAGTGGCGGGAAAGCCTTTGCCGCCGCGGCTTTCCCGCGCATTCTGCTAGCAACGTTGCTGGACATGGCTAGCGCTAATACTGAACACCTACAGTAGCTCGTCTAGAATCCTTCAACAATATCCAGAATTCAGTGCCATCCCAGCCGAGGATCTCTATCCTATCGCGGCGCCGGTTACCGAAGATGTGAAGCGACGTGCCCATCGGATTCTGGCGCATCGACTGCCCAACAAGAATCGACAGACTGTTCATGCCGTAGCGGAAATCGACGGGATCACGATCGAGGTAGACCATCAGATTGTCGGCTCCCCTCCTCGCCGGTAACCGGAAATGAATCGGCGGCTTGTGGAGTTGTCATCGGGAGCCGGACCGCGCCGTAGTTCGGGCTACAGTGGTCCATGATGAGCGGCTCGGGCACAGAGTGTGACGTCCGCAGGAAGCAACCGCACATCGGCTGCGACCGGCCCGGTCTTGAAATTCGCTTCATTCGCAGGAAAACTGTTCCGGTCAGCGCCCTCCTCCTTGCTGCGTCTCCGTGTCCAAGTATCGCCATGCGTTGAGCGACCGCAGATCGTCATTCAATGCAGGCGCTATTGAAAAGCAACGTTCACATGTTTGCGGCGCCTGCGTCGGAGCTTCTCGCATCGGCGTCGAACCATGCCTGCCCTACCAGATACTGCGCACCTGCACCGAGCGCGAGGATGGCCGAGCCTAACTCCAGCAAATGCGCAGGGGACATCGTGCTGGACAGCCACCAGAACAACATGAGCGACGCCATGCGCATGACCCACATGACCATATCGCGAGCTACGATTCTGTCGACGAGATCCCCGCTGACATCGAGTGCACGCTGGTTCAGTACATGTTCGCTTGCGTTGAGGAATGGCCCCGCCGCTGAGCGCAACACGGAATGAGCAACAAAAAGAGCGGGTATCCACGCACTCAGGCCGAGCAGCACGAACGAGACGGCGACGGCGAGGCATGACCAGCCGAGCCAGCTGGAGCGGTTATGCAGCCCGCGGTTGGTGCGCGTCGCATACAGTGCGATCCCGCCCGCGAGGCCAGCGACCGTCGCGACCCACCCGAGGTCGCTCGCCGAGCCCAGTGCCATGGCTGCGCCCACGGAGCCGACCGCGCCGCCCACACCGAGCAATCCTGATTCGAGGAAGAACAGCGGAAGGCACTTTCTGAACTCGGGTTGGGCGATCACCGCGAACGGGTTCTTCACGGCAACCATCGGCGCCTCCATCACGTTCCGGCCCAGGAACAAGCCCGCCAGCACACACACGACTCCATAAAGCGTGTAAAGCGCGTGACGGCTCTCGCCCGAGTAGGACAGGAAGACTGTGGCGATCAAGGTCGCGAGGATTCCCCCGCCGACTGCTAGCGCGCCCGAGCGCGAAGCATAACTATCGCGCTGTGCGTCGTTCAACGCGCTCATTTCGAGCCAGTACCGCGCGCTCCACGTCAAGCCGAGGAACAAGCCATACACCGCAGCCATCATGGGTACGGACTCCGTTCCCGTCAGCAGCAGCGCACCGGGCAGAAGGAAGCTCAGGCGCAGCAGACGCCGCCCGGACAACCCGAACCGCGGCCCAAGCAGATAGACGGCGAGCGCTGCACCGCTCGCGTCACTTAGCATATAGGCAGTGAAATGGAACATCGCGTCGATATCGTCCACCCCGACGACGAAATATCCGATAAAGCCAGCCAACGTTCCAATAGCTCCTTGCAGGCCTACAAAGAGCAGCATTTCATTTTCGTGCTTCGACATGGTCATGCGTCCAAACGTGCGGCGCACGTCGGAAAATCAGGGACAGAATGTGAGAAGCGCCAGTTTGTTATGCCCCGGGAGGGGCCAGCGCCGAACGATTAACCGGCATTTATTGCCGGAATGTTTTGGGGTCCGATATAAATACAACGGATCTCGCGAGGACGAAAGTCTACGCTTTTCCATAGCGGAAAATCGACCCGAAATGCAAAATTAACCCGTCCAACATTACCGAATCGGGGTCGAAACAAAAGAAGTCAGATCGAACCAGTTTCCGCGTGCAGCTGAATTACCAGGACTTTTCGACGATGCGTTCGACAGTCGCCAACGCCTGAGCGACTACCTGGTCCATGTTGTAGTAGCGGTAGCTGCCTAGCCGTCCCGCGAACGTAACTTCGGGGTGTGCGTCGGCCAACGCCTGATAAGCCTTGAAAAGTAGCGCATTGGCAGGACGTGGGATCGGATAATAAGGATCGCCATCTGCGCTAGGGTATTCGTACGTAATGCTCGTCTTGGCGTGTTCTTGCCCCGTGAGGTACTTGTACTCGGTTATACGCGTATGGCTCACACCTTCCGACGGATAGTTCACCACGCCGATTGACTGGAAATGTTCCTTGTCGACAGTCTCGTGGCGAAACCTTAGCGACCGGTAGGGAAGCTCGCCCAGGCAGTGGTCGAAATATTCGTCGATGGGGCCCGTGTAAATCAGCCGCCTGAACCACACCTCGTCGCGAATCTCCTTGAAGTCGGTGTTAAGCATCACCTTGATGTTTGGGTGCGCCAATATTCTTTCGAACATCCGCGTATAGCCTTCCAGTGGCATGCACTGGAATTCGTCGTTGAAGTAGCCGTCGTCGGTACTCGTGCGTACCGGCACGCGCGAAGTCACTGAGCGGTCAAGCTCCGAAGGGTCCATGCCCCACTGCTTGCGCGTATATCCCCGAAAAAACGTTTCGTAAAGCTCGCGTCCTACCTTGCTTACCACGACATCTTCGGACGTGCGGATGTCGGCAATGGGAACTGCGCGGTCCGCGAGAAAAGCCTCCGCTCCTTCGGGCGAGAGGTCGAGCGAATACAGACGATTGAGCGTCGTGACGTTGATCGGAAACGGCACGAGGACGCCATCGATGTAGGCGAGCACGCGGTGCCGGTACGGACGCCACGCTGTGAAACGCGACAGGTAGTCGACCACCCGTTGCGCGTTCGTGTGAAATATATGCGGCCCATAGCGGTGGACGAGGATTCCCTCGCTGTTGAACTCGTCGTAGGCATTGCCGCCTATATGAGACCGTTTATCGACCACCAGCACACGCTGGCCATACCCGCTTGCCAGTCTCTCGGCCATGACGCTGCCCGCAAATCCGGCCCCCACGATGAGAAAGTCGAAGCCACGCGCATTGCCCAAAGCGCTATGAGCATCGACAGCATAGCGACCCGACGATGCGTTCCCCGCCTGAACGGTGTCATTCAACGTACGCATTTTTCGATCTCCGAAAGCATTGCGTCGCACGTCGTGTCCCACGACATGCCTGCGAGCACAGGCTTCACGCGTGCGATGAATGCGGGCCGATCTGATGCATCAACCAGCGCGGCCTCGATCTGACGTTCGAACTCACGCGCGCTGCGTGCGATGCGAACTACGCCGGTATCTCCGTAGCGGTGAACGACGTCCGCAATGGCCGTCGACACGACCGGCCGTCCTGCCGCCAGATACTCGGGTGTCTTGGTCGGGCTGATGAAACGCGTCGCCTCGTTCAGGGCGAACGGCATGAGCGCGACATCCCAGCCGCCGAGATAGCGCGGCAGTTCGTCATACGCTTTCTGGCCAAGATAGTGAATGTTCGGAGCCTGGGGCAGACTTGCGGGATCGATCTTAGCCGTGGGGCCCACAATGACGAACTGCCAGTCCGGCCTTGCCACGGATAGCGAACATATCAACCCGGCATCGAACCGTTCGTCGACGACCCCGCAGAACCCGAGGCGCGGTCGAGGGATATGCGCCTGATCAGCCGGTTCCGACTGCGCAGTGCATGCCTTTTCGAAATGCCGGATGTCCACACTGCTCGGAAATGCATGAATATTTGCATGCAGGCGGCGCTTCGACTCGTACAGGCTTTGACCTCCGGTGAAAACCACGTCCGCGCGGCGCATAAGATCCGCTTCGCGCTGCACAAGTTGCGGCGGCGCCATCCTGAACGCCGACAGTTCGTCCATACAGTCGTAAACAATCAGGCTTGCGCGCAGATGTGCGGTGAACGCATACATCATTGGTGAGTAGTACCAAAGTCCAAGCTCGCTTGGCTCAACTCCCTCGAGGTACGCATCGAGTAGAGAACGCTGGCGCTCTTCGTCGCGCTCGGCCGTCCCGCCGGCAGGCAGGCACGGCGTGACGACGCGTAATCCTTCATCCGTCGTTCGGACATCGAGCCAGGCATAGGCTTGATCCGTTAACCGAGGTTCTTCGAAGAAGTGCACTTGCGTATGCCTCGCCATTCGCGACAGCAGATGCTGCGGACGCTGGTAGACGAAACTCCATCGAAGGTGCGAAAAGCAGACGAGAGTCGCCGGCAGCGGGCGCCGCTCGGCCCTCAAGCGTGGGTTGATATCTTCTTCTGCGCCCGTCGCGGAACGGGCGGTACTTGAGAAGGCGGAATGCAGGTCGGCGTACGAGTGTGGCAAGGGCACCTCCTCGACAGATTCGTGGCAGATGGCAATCGTGACTGTTCCATCGTTGCGTCGTTTGAAGTACCCGAGCGGCGTGGAGCATTACGTGCTACTGATAACCGCGGAAAGAGCGGTGGCAGTCGCAGGTGCTATCCACCAAGCATCCGGTGTTCCCAGCTTCCGGGCATCGCATGTCCCGAAAACCACAGACAAGAGGCACGCGGAGTGCTCACACTCAGACGCAACGATCCTTCAGCACAACCGGTGGACGAGATATGCATCGCGGCATAGCGCTTTGGGGTGGGCTCGAATGCACAGTCAACCGCGTCCGGGACAAATTTTTCGACCAGTTGGACCGGAGCGGCCATGCGACGCGCGAGGCGGACCTCAAGCGGTTCGCGTCGCTGGGAATCAGCGCGCTGCGCTATCCCGTCCTGTGGGAGCGGACGGCGCCACGCGGCGCGCACAACGCGGACTGGACCTGGCCGGACGCCCGTTTGGCTGCGTTACGGAGACTCGGCGTCGAACCGATCGCGGGGTTGTTGCATCATGGAAGCGGCCCGTTGCCCGGCGGGTTGCTGGACCCGGATTTCACTGCCGGCCTCGCGGCCTTCGCGCGCTCGGTCGCACAACGCTACCCATGGCTGACGTACTACACACCAGTGAACGAGCCGAACACGACGGCCCGCTTCTGCGCGCTGTACGGCTTCTGGTATCCCCATGCAACGGACGATCGAAGCTACCTTCAGGCACTGATCAATCAATGCAAAGCGACCGTCTGTGCAATGCGCGAAATCAGGCGGATCAATCCAGAGGCGAAGCTGGTTCAGACTGACGATCTGGGGAGAACCGAAGGCACGCCGGCAATGGCCGCGCTCGTCGACTTCTACAACGAAAGGCGCTGGCTCTCGTGGGATCTTCTCTGCGGGCGTGTTGCGCCTGGGCATCCGTTGTGGGAATACATCATAGGTGCGGGTATCGCCGCTGAAGATGTTCTGTGGTTCCTCGACAACTCGTGCCCGCCCGACATCATCGGAATCAATTACTACATCACGAGCGAGCGATGGCTCGACGATCGTCCCGAGAACTTCCCGCCGGCCTATCGCTGCGACTGGTACGGTCAGCGTCTCGCCGACATCGAAGCTGCGCGCGCGATGGCGAACCCGCTCCGCGGCGTACGCACGCTGCTTGACGAAGCGTGGAAGCGTTATCGCTTGCCGCTCGCCGTCACGGAAGTGCACATCGACGCCACCCGCCAGGACCAGATGCGGTGGCTGGATGAAATCTGGAGAGCCGCCAGCGATGCCCGAAACCACGGAGCCGACGTGCGGGCCGTGACCGTCTGGGCATTGCTCGGCTCTTACGACTGGAACTGCCTTGTCACCGAGGATCGCGGCTACTATGAGCCCGGCGCGTTCGATGTGCGTGGCGCCGAACCGCGCGAGACGGCGATCGCTTCCTTGATGCGCGATCTGGCTGCCGGCCGCCGACACGAACACCCTGCCCTGCACGGCGCGGGATGGTGGCGGCGGCCGGGGCGCTTTCTCTGCGAGCCGATTGTGGACGGCGGAATGTGCCCGCTGTCGCCGGCCTGCTCCCGGGCACTCGCTGGACGCGGGCGTCAAGCGCCGCCGTTACTCCTGCTGGGCGACGGCGCGCTCAGCCGCGCCTTTAGACAGACTGCCGAGCAGCGGGACTTGCATTGCATCATCGTGCCGCTGCCGGTGCATGGCGCCGCTGACGAGCGGTGGCTCGAATCTGCCCTCGAGCAACACACACCGTGGGCCGTGATTAGAGCAACCGATCCCGTCGATGTCGACGCAGCGGAAAAGAATCCCGCACATGTGCTCGCCGGCATCACCGGCCTCACAGTGACGGCGGCATACTCGTGTGCCAGATGGCATTTGCCCTATCTGACGTTCTCGACAGATCTCGTCTTTGACGGCCTGCGCCGGCAGCCGTACATCGAAACGGACGCGGTTGCCCCGCTGAACCGGTATGGCAATAGCATGGCCGACATGGAGCAACGCGTGCTGGCGGCCTGCAAACAGGCACTCGTCGTCAGGACCGGCGAGATATTCGGCCTTCAAGCCGGCACCAGCTTTCTTTCTCGCGCGATGGCGTTGCTTTCGAGCGCGCGGCCTGCAGCAGCGGCGGAAGACGTCACTGTTTCGCCCACCTACACGCCCGACCTGGTGCATGCGTGTCTCGATCTGCTGATTGATGCTGAGACCGGCCTTCTTCATTTAAGCAATGGCGGCGCCTCGACGTGGGCCGAACTCGCGATCGAGCTCGCAAAGATGACAGGCATGAACGCCGCGCTGGTGAACGCATGTCCGGCACGCGATCTTGCGTACGCCGCCGCACGGCCGGCCTATAGCGCACTGACGAGTTGCCGTGCCGCCGTTTTGCCTTCTCTCGCCGACGCCCTCGTCCGTTACGGCGAGGCGTGGCTCATTGGCCGGCGACCTGCGTAGAGCGAAGAAAAGTTGCCACCGAAAACGAAGTAATGTTGTCAACACCCAGTTTTGCAAATTCTGGGGCGATCACTGAAGCTATCACCGCAAGCAGCACTCTCACCTATCCCCAACGTTCCGCGCGACGCGTCGTGGCTATCCAAGCGAGAGCTGCTGCCTGCCATGCGGTTAGAGAAGCATTGCGCGATGGCGATGCGCTACTCTTTGCGCATCTTCGGCGAAGTCTTACCCGACGAAATCTAGAGGACTTCGTGCTCAATCAGCCGCTTCTTTGTGTCTGATAGTAGTACCAGGCATTTTATGACCGGATCGTGTTCATGAAAAAAGCAACATGTTGCTCATTGAGTGCCGCGGGGACGCCGCAGTATGAGCGGCTCTTGGTCTGTTGTCCGGTCGCTTCCCGCTCTGCGTCAGCCAACTGGCTGAGTGCCGCCCGACAGGCAGCCAAACGAGCAAGAGTCTGTTTCATCTGTGCCGCCGGCACCTCATTTGCGGGCACGTGCCCGGACGAACTTGTGAAGCAACGTTCAGATTGGTGGTCATGGCTGACTCGTGCGGAGAACCGCGTCGGGATCAACGGCCAGTTCTTACCGGCGATGGGCCGGAAGAACCATGAAGACGATTCTGCCAATGATCGAAACAGCACGCTCAACGATGCAGGCGCTCTACGGGCCAAAAGAGAACACATCCGGGCCACCGGATCGCCACAGCGTGGCGAAAATTGAATATGGCTGTCCCACCGGGCACGCACTACGCAGTGATCTGCGCAAGTTCAGAAATCCGCGCTCGCGAGTCACGAAGGCTGACACGATAATCTATCGGGCAAGCCAGTTTGACTGTGAGGACTGTTCGATGAAGGATCGCTGCTGCCCGAATACACCATTCCGCAAGATAGCTCGAAGCATCCATGAAGCTGCGCGTGACAAAACGAGACGAATTGCGAAGACGCCTGAATACAACCAATCGTGCCGTGAGCGAAAGAAGGTGGAAATGCTCTTCGCCCATCTCAAACGCATCCTGAAACGGACCGTTTGCGACTGCGCGGTCCAAGCGGTGCTCATGATGAGTTCCTGATGGCAGCAACCGCGCAAAATCTGCGAAGAATGGCCAAGTGGCTCATGCCAGCAAGCAAGCAGATGAATCAAGCCGCTACATGACCAGCAACGGGGATCGCTGCCTGATTCAAGTTCGCCACTTCGCTAAGCGCCACAACTCGGAAACGTGTCGCCAACTTCTGCGCCCCCAACCACATCACGACTTTTTCAAATGTGAGGGACTTCCCCATCCCGAACCGACGTTGAGTCGCGCGGCATCGAGTGCCAGGATTGAGGTGTCAGCCGTCAATCTGAACAGGAGGGGAAGTCATGAACGAACCAGCTTACTACCGTCGGAATCGACCTGGCAAAGGATGTGTTCGCGATCTGCGTGCTCGACACCACGGGCGCAGTGCTGCAGCGGCACGTGCTGCGACGCGAGGCGTTTATCCGATGGGCTGAACAGCTGTCCCCGTGTCGCGTCGCGATGGAGGCGTGTGGTTCATCCCATCACTGGGGACGCTGGTTTGCCGCGCGTGGTCACACGGCCCGGCTTATTCCAGCCGAGTTCGTCAAGCCGTTCAGGCCCGGTGGCAAGAATGATGCAGCCGATGCTGAGGCCATCGCCGTTGCGGCACGGCAGCCGACGATGCGTTTTGTAGCGATCAAATCCGTCGAGCAGCAGGCGATCCTGGCGTGGCATAGCGTGCGTAATGGCTGGCAGGAGGAACGCACCGCGTTGCTGAACCGGACCCGCGGATTGCTGGCTGAATTCGGCGTGGTGATCGCACGTTCTGCGGACCGTTTTTTCAGCGCGTTGCCGATCCTGATCGAAGACGCCAGGCTGCCTGACCCGGTGCATGCGATGCTGCTGGAGGTGCGCGAACAACTGGCGGCGCTAAACCTGCGGCTTGCCCGCTGCGACCAGCAGATCGCCACTCACGCCAGAAGCAGTGACGTTGCAAGAAGCGCCGGCGAACTGCTCGGCGTCGGTCCGGTAACATCCAGTGCCCTGGCTGCGACCGTTCCCGACGCGAAGGTCTTCCGCAATGGCCGGCAGTTCGGTGCCTGGCTTGGCCTGACACCTCGCCAGCACAGCTCCGGTGGCAGGACGCGGCTCGGACATATCAGCCTGCGTGGCAATGTCTATCTGCGCACTCTGCTGGTTCAGGGCGCCCGAAGTACGTTGCAGTCGGCGCTGCGTGCCGACCCCACGCACGCAAGCCGCCTGCAACGATGGATCAGGCAACTCCATGAACGCAAGGGCTATCACAAGACGTTGATTGCGATTGCAAACAAGCATGCCCGGATGCTATGGGCGATGCTCGCCAGGGACGAACGCTACGATGCCGATGCCTGGCAACGCCACCCGATGCACCCGCCGTTACCGCCCGCTACCACCTGACCTGATTTCCGCATAACTCAACTACTGCTCGACGCGATAGCAAGACAAGGTCGGACCGAACAGGAGAAGAACCCGAGGATTCTGTTGGCGAGTCATTGCCGCATGATGCTTACTGCCTCATGCCTGTTCGCCGGTTTTCAAATAGGGTTCTCCTGGGCGGCTCATATCGTGGCCCGCCCGATACGTCTCGGGCAACAAGGCCGTTTGCAAAGACGCAGTCTGTTCCTGGTATTGCTTCGACGCGACAGCAGCAGTCGACTTGAGGAAAAAGAAATGACTACGCCAACCGGCCCACCTGCATGTCCGCGTCGAATGTCTGCAAGCGTCGAAAAAGAATCGAACCCCGATCTTGACTCTCGGGGGAAGTCCTTGCAAACACAATCAACACAGAACGGTCGTTGAAGCCGGCATCTGAAACAGCGGCTGACCATGGCGACGACATCAGCCGATACGCGCTTCTGCGCGCCGCCGGAAGCCCACAGCGTTCGTGGACGTGTCTTCACCGGCGCCCGAAGTGAGGGCCGGACCACGCCTCGTCGTGCACGGAGACACGTGGAGACCGGGACAGGCGTCCATCGACATCGGCGAGCAACTTTGTTGCCGGTTGCGTCCACCCGTCGATCGAGCAGCGAGACCCTGCTGCATTCGCCTAGCGCGGCACACACGTCCTGGCTACGACCGTTGGATCCACGCGGCCAGCGGCCCCTGCTGGTGCAACAAAGCGAAAAACCCGGCCAGATTCCACGCCAACTCAGCCCCTCATGCGACGTCTACCACGATCTTTCCACGTGCGGTGCCGTTCGTGAGGGCATCATAGGCAAGTTCGGCAGAGCTTAGATCGAACCGACGCGGGTCGAGATTCGCCGTGAGCTTGCCGGCTTCCGCTAGTCGTGTGGCTTCGCGCAGCATCTCCGCGTGGTGCGCGCGATCCTTGCCTGTCAGGAGCGGATAAAGGGTGAACACCCCTGAATACGTTGCTTCACGAAACGACAGCGGAGCTAGTGAGTGCGTACCCCAACCCAACGCGCTGACCACATGGCCAAAATGCTTCACTGCGGCGAACGAAGCATCGAGCGTCGGGCCGCCGACAGTGTCCACCACCAGGTCGAAGCCGGCGCCCTGCGTGAAGGATTCGACGTACTGCTCGAGAGGCTGAGCCCGGTAATCGATCGGCGTCGCGCCCAGACGCATAACGAGATCATGGTCGCGCGAACTCGCTGTCGCATAGGCCTGTGCGCCGAGTGCGCGGGCCAGTTGTACCGATACATGTCCGACACCGCCTGCTCCGCCCTGTACCAGCACGGTTTGTCCCGCCTGCAAATGCGCGCGATCGACAATGCCGGAATACGACGTTATAAACGCAAGCGGCAACGCCGCAGCTTCGCGCATTGAGAGACTGGCCGGTTTGATCGCGAGCAAGTCTGCATCGACTGCTGCGTACTCGGCCAGCGAGCCCTGAATGCCGCCAACGCCGCCTGTCATGCCGTACACCTCGTCGCCCACCTTGAAAGCGGTAACGCCCGGCCCTATGGCATCGACAACACCGGCCATATCAATGCCTAATACCAGCGGCACCGGATGGTTCGCATGCGCTGCGCTTCCGGCGCGTATCTTGGTGTCAAGCGGGTTAAGGCCGCTCGCGGCAATGCGCACGCGCACCTGGCCATGCACCGGCTCCGGTATCGATGTTTCCGTCAATTCAAGCGGACCGTTATAACGGCTGAGGACGAGCGCCCGCATGGTCATGATGATCTCCTTTCCGATGGAAGGAACAACCTGATACGTTGCGAAACTTCAAAGCGGCAAAGACCCGGATTTCATGTCTTTATATCGGCCCATTACTTTTCATCGCGGCTGGTGTATGAGACTTCAATGGGTCGTCGGGGCCGACGATTCGCTAGCGACATGTATGAGCCTATAGGTCGGTCGCGTCCCGAAGGTTGCGACTGACCAGGCGCTAACCGTCAACGGGCATTGTAGGAGTCGGCGAACACGCTCGCCCTTTTTTTCGCGCAGTCTGCGAACGGTGATGATCGCCGCCGGCTAGATCAGCTTGACGGGTCCGCCGTCGATCCGAACGCGAAACAGCGAATACGGCTTCTCCCGCTGGTCGACGCCGTTGTTAAACTGTGCTTGCCGGTGCAGCTGGTTTGCGGTGAAGTAAAGGTAGCCGTCGCTGGCGACTGAGAGCGTGTCCGGCCAGAGGATTCGCGGATCGTGCGCGATCGTTTTCCATTCGCCGTCGGCGCTACGCTGCCGAATGCCATTGCGTTCGTAGTCGCCTGCGTAGATCCGCCCCTTGTCGTCTGCTTCCAGACCGTCGGACGCGCCCTTTTCGCCAAGGTCGATCACCGCGCTCGCCACGTCGGCGTCGGATGATGCTTCATCGAGCACCAGCGACGTCGGCACCGAGAAGAGATGACGGCTGGACAGTGGACAGTAAAACAGCGATGCGCCATCGGCGGATATCGCGATGCCATCTGACGCCACGCTGAAAGGCGAAGGCGCGTTTCCCTGGCTGCGAATAGCGAGCCGCTCCCCTTCGACCACAGGAACGAACGCAGGATCCGCTGAAGTCGAGGGGTGGCCCGAGAGCTTGCGCCAGCTATGACCGCTCGCGAGATCGACGACAATGATTCCGCCTGGTCCCGACACCGACGAGTCGGTGATGTATGCTACGCCGCCCGTGCCACTGCGCAGGTCGAAACGGACGTCGTTGACGTAAGTGGTCGTCAAAACGACGCTGGCGGGAAGCACGATCGACCTGACCACCCGGTCCGTGGTCAGATCGACGGCGACGAGCTTCGCACCGCCATCGACGGGGGGCGAAAACGATGGCGCCGCCGTGTCGAGGATCCACAGACGATCGGCCGCGTCCACCACCACGCTTTGCACACTACAGAGTGTTTCGCCCGGCCGGTTAGCGTCGAAACGATTGATCGCCGCGTCCGGGTACGGCACCACCTTGCCTGCGCGTAATTCGCCGACGGTGAACGGCACATCGTCGCCCCAGCGCGGAAAATTCACGAAGATCCGTCCTTCGTGCGAAACGGTTACTCCAGTCGGCATCGCATCATGGAAAGCGAAGACTGGCTCGATTTCCCCGATCGTTCTGTTAGTGGCGAGCCGTGCCGCGCCTGCCGATGCGATGGTACGTGCTGAATTCGACATGTCGTGCTCCTTGATTGATCAATCGCGTCGGCGCCCAAAACTTGCCCCGCGCACCGCTGCCGCTTCTAGAAGCCAGTCAGAACCGTCTTGCCGATCGACCGGCCGCCCTCGACGCGCGCATGAACGCGCAGCAGATTCTTCGCATTAATCGGACCGGCGTCCTCGGTCAGCGTCGTTCTCAGAACGCCCGAGTCGACGAGATCGGCGACGCGGTCCAACAGGCGATGCTGTTCGATCATGTCCGCCGTCTGAAACAGGGGCCGTGTGAACATCAGTTCCCAATGTACCGACACGCATTTGAGCTTCAGACTCACGATGTCGAGCACCGCCGGGTCGTCGATCAGCGCGACTTTTCCCTGCGGCGCGATGATTTCGGCGATACCCGGCAGATGCCGGTCGGTGGCGGTCAGGCTGGCAACGTACTGCACCTGCTCGATGCCGATCGCCCGCAACTCGTCTTTCAGCGGCTTGTGGTGGTCGATCACACGATGCGCGCCCATCTTCCGGCACCACGCAATGGTCTCCGGCCTCGACGCCGTAGCGATCACCGTCAAGCCCGTCAGCGTGCTGGCCATCTGCGTAAGTATCGACCCGACGCCGCCCGCACCGTTGATGATCAGGATCGCCGCGTTGCGCTTGCCGGCATGCTGCGTCACGCACAACCGGTCGAACAGTAGCTCCCACGCGGTGATCGACGTAAGCGGAAGCGCAGCAGACTCACCGAACGACAATGTCGCCGGCTTGCGCCCGACGATCCGCTCGTCGACGAGATGGAATTCGCTGTTGGTGCCGGGCCTGTCGATGGCGCCGGCGTAGAACACATCGTCGCCTAGCTTGAAGAGCGTCACGTCCTGACCCACGGCCTCCACCACGCCCGCCGCGTCGAATCCCAATACCGCCGTACCGCCGTCTGCAGGTGCACGGGTCGCGCGCAGCTTGACGTCGGCGGGATTGACCGAGACCGCCCGGACTGCCACCCGCAGGTCGCGCGGGCCGGGCTCGGGCGTGGGCAACTCAAAGTCGACAAGCGCGCCGGATGCGCTGGACGGACCCGCGACACGGTAACCGATCGCTTTCATGTGTCAGTTCTCCTCGTCATGACATCGGTATGCGCGCGTGTCGGCTAGATCAGCGACGGCACCGCCGGATCGATATGCACCTCGACGAGGTACGGGGCGCCGGCGGCGAGGCCACGGCGAAGCGCGGCTTCGAGGTCCGATGGACTGTCGATCCGCTCGCCCGCCACGCCGTATCCTTTCGCGAGCGACACGAAATCGAGGCCGGGCAAATCGAGACCGGGCACCCCGGGCGTATCGAGCTGATTGGCAAACGCCTTCAGAATGTTATAGGCGCCATTGCGAGGAACGACGAACAGGATCGGCAACGCATGCTGGACCGCGGTCCACAACGCCTGAATCACGTAGTTGGCCGCGCCGTCGCCGACGATATCGATGATCTGACGCTTGCCGCCGCTGTCGCGCTCTGCCAGCGCGACGCCGACCGCCGCCGCGAGACCATAGCCCAGCACGCCGCTCGACATCGAGAAAAACGAACGCGGCGTGCCGGTCGGAATGCGCCGACGAAGCAGCTTCATCGTCGAAAGCGATTCCTGCACGATGATGCTGTCCGCAGGCCGCACTTCGTTGATCGTGTGATACAGATAATCCGCCGTGATCTGCTCGCCGATCACCGGCAGCGGCAGCTTCGCGGCGCGAACCGGTGCCTCGCGCACCGCCTTCGGCAGATGCTCGATCAATACCGCGCAGGCGCGGCCAGGATCGGCCAGGAAGCTGTCGCCGACCGGAGCGCGCGCGGCTTCGGACGGATCGTCGGTGATGTGGAACAGCCGCGAACCCGACGGAATGAAATCGCCGGGAACGTAGGGGTAGTAGCGGAACACCGGCGCGCCGATGACAACGATCACGTCGTGCCCCGCGAGCTGTTTGCCAAGCGGTCCGATCGCGCTCGTCAGCACACCCTGATAGGACGGATGCGTTTCTGGAAAGCCGGGACGGCCCTCGGCTGGCGCCGCCCAGACCTTACAGCGCAGATGGTCGGCGAGCGCCACCGCATCGTCCCAGCCGCCGCTCTGGTCGACTGCGCCGCCGATCACCAGCACCGGCGATCGCGCTTGCGACAGCGCGTCGATGACAGGCGCGAGACAGGCCGGATCCGCGCCAAGCCTGCGGCTCACCGAACGGATGGCCGGCACGGCAGGACACGGCTTGTCGACGTCGTCCATGGGAATTGACAGAAACACCGGTCCGGCAGGCGGCTGCACCTCCATCGCATAAGCGCGCATCAAGGCACCCGGCACGTCTTCCGGACGGGCCGGCTCGTAGGCCCACTTGACGAACGGCTGTGCGATCGCCAGCGGCTGCGTATTGGTCAGGTACGGCTCGAGCAGCAGCATCTCGCGAGTCTGCTGGCCGGCCGTGATGATCAGCGGTGCCCGGTTGTACCAGGCACTTTCGATATTGCCGAGCGCGTTGCCCATGCCCGCCGCCGTGTGCAGATTGACCAGTACCGCTTCGCCGGTCGCCTGCGCGTAGGCATCCGCCATCGCGACAGCGGGCGCTTCCTGCAAGGCCAGCACATAGCGGAAATCGGATGGAAAATTCTTGAGCAACGTTTCTTCGGTCGAGCCGGGATTGCCGAAGATTGTGGTCAGCTTCAGTTGACGCGCAACTTCGAAGAATGCCTGTTGTACGGTCGTCGTCATATCCGTTCCTTGGGAAAAATGAGCCGTTCAACCGGCGTTCGTGACGGAGGGCGGCGGCGAACCCGCGGGCGTCACGCTGACAAGCTTGCGATTCACAAACTCTCCGAAACCTAGCTCGGACAGTTCCCGCCCGTAGCCGGAGTTCTTGATGCCGCCGAACGGCAATTCGGGTGCGGTCCACGTGGGATGATTGATGAACACCATGCCGCTTTCGATCTGCGCCGCCACGCGCCGACCGCGTTCGAGATCGGCGGTGAACACCGAGCCGCCCAGACCGAACGGCGTGGCATTCGCCAGTTCGATGGCTTGCGCCTCGCTTTCGACGACGTAGAAAGACACGACCGGCCCGAACAGCTCCTGCCGGTAGATCGGATTGTGTTCATCGATATCGGTGAGGATCG
>Ga0268254_10000623_pt1 | contig 17837 bp, 17 predicted proteins | sample AgamicOrSfrz_FD_200251 | JGI IMG/M metagenome (GOLD analysis project Ga0268254, IMG submission 200251) | Agave microbial communities from Guanajuato, Mexico - Or.Sf.rz (v2) (version 3) | ecosystem: Host-associated > Plants > Phyllosphere > Phylloplane/Leaf | place: Guanajuato, Mexico...
CGCGGTCTCCACCATCCGTCTGTGCGTAAGAAGCTGCACAACAAAACGACAAAAGAACCCCGATCAACGACAACTTGAACAAATTCATCTCCTAAAAAGTCGGGTTCGTCCCGCCCACTGCGGTCACGAGATCCAGCAAGGGGCGTACGTCAGCAAGCTTCGTCGGGTCACAGGCAAAGTTCTTGAAGTTGACACCGTTGTCGATCAGCTGACTCAGCCACAGACGATGAGCCTTCACGTAATTGCCGCCGTTATCCTCTGCGCGTTTGGCGGCGGCAGAGGCACCAATCTGTGCGATCAATAGAGTTTTTGCCCCTCGAGCGATCAATTTAGCCGGATGGCCCGGCGTCGCCTGTGAATACGTATCATCGGCAGCAATAGTCCCCGCAAGATATCTGTTCGCGTCGCCCGATCCGAGGTGATGGGACAAATACAGGATCTTCGCTCGCTCGCCGTCGTTCAATCCAGTGAAATTGTATCCGTTTGACTGGAGTGCGCGAAAATTCGACATCCCATAGTCGACGGCTGCCATGATCGCGGCCTCGGCATTCGACCTGAAATCAAGCAACTCGGCTTTATGGGCTGGGACGACGTGATATTTCCCGTGCGCATCCTTCGTTACCCACCCGTTCGCTTCAGCCTTTTCGTTAACGAACGTCCCGGGGCGGACCGCCTCGCCCAGCCAAGTTCCCGCGAGGAATTGCGTCAATCCACGGGCGCTGGAGCCCGACGCTGCGGACGCGGGGTTCCATTCGCCTGTCGACACTTTGACGATTTTTGTTTTGATCTTGCCGTGGATTTTGACTTTTTTCTCGACCGAGACTACCAATTTGGCCGCCTCGATATTGATGACAGAAGCAACGGCTTGCGGTTTAAATCCACTCCGGGTGCCAGCAGAAATAATGTAGTCGCGAAACTTGGCATTTGGCCCCAGTCGCAGGTTGTCGTTATTTGGGCATTCGACACCCACATTTACGACCGGATTGCCAGCGCTATCCCGGTTTTGCTGAGTCTCTCCTGGTGGCAAGGGCAGCGGCGCTGCCTCGTGATGATCGGCTCCGCCCTGGTGTACTCGCAGCGCGGCATCGAGCTTTACTTTCGGACTACGAAGGGTTGCCTGATGCACGCCTGCAGGCGGAGCAATCTCTGCAACTTTCTTCGTCCCGCCGTCAATCTTCGCGACAAACACGTGGACTTTTTCTGATGCTTTTTGCGTTTGGATAGGTGGAATGAGTCCCTGCTTATCCGTCACATGCTCTTGAGAGTCGGCCCCGGCAACAACTTTTGTCTTGAGGTCAGGAATTGGCGCGCCATTGGCATCGGTTATGCGAATCCACAATTCGCTAAAATACGATTCGGCATCCTGCTCTGGTTGCTCGCGCAGGACAAGTTTCTGGCCAGGATAGATGAGTCTGGGGTTGTCTATCTTGTTCAATTTCACAAGATCGCTGACCGTAACCCCGTTTCTCTGAGCGATCGCGCTGAGGCTATCGCCAGGTTGGACCGTGTATTGGTTATCTTCCGCCATCGTTACGCAACCCCATCTTCTTCGTCGAGTGAACCACTGGAAGCCTCTGCTTCACGATCAATATCTGCATCGAATAAAGTGCCCCATTCGCCTTGACCATAGAGCACCGTTACCGCCTCTGTGTTCTCGGGATTTAGCTTGCGTTCTGATCCTGAGTCCGAGGATACCCCCGCCAGCACACGTTGCACCGTGGTTGAACCCGCAGGCACAGCGAACACGCCGTAACTCACATCGGCGGCGGACTTTCCGTCATCGATTGAACGAAACATGAACTTCTGGCTGAACTGTGCGGGGCCAGATTGCGGTAAGTCCGGGAGCGAGTAGTTGGTTCGTGCAGGACCTTCAAACGAATGTTGGCTACCTTTGATGTCGACCGTGCCTGGCGCATGAATCTGGATGTTGCCCCCCTCGATCCTGATATAGGCGCCACCAGACGTCAGCAGAATCCCGTTGGCCGAAGCGACCTCAATCGTCTCGCTCGTCGAGAGTAACTTCAAGGTTTTCTGGGCAGTCACTTCCACGTTGTCCGAGTGCGCCCGGATCTCCACTTTGCCTTTCGCCGCAAAGAGCTTCATTCCCGAGTTTTGCACGAACAGGCTGATCTTCTCGGTCACGCTGGCGAGAAGTGACTTCCCCGATGCGATGTGCGTGCTCTGCCCGCTCACCAGATTGATGTGCTCATCCGCAGAAATCTGTGCAGACTTTTGGGTCGATGTCGCAAACCCCGCAGGGCTCGCAACCAGCATCACCGGCTCCTTAAATGCGTTCGCATTGCCTGTCCCACCGCCCGCTGTGTTGCCGCCTGTGCCTGCCGCACCGGAAACGCTGTTCTGGGTCGCATCCGTAAATGCTTTGAGCGATTCGTACCCATCCTTAAGACTCCCGGCCTGATTAGTCTCACTCGACTGCGACAGCGACTCCATCACGCTTTCCGAATTGACCAACTGGGCGTTTGCGTTGCGAACGTCGAGCGGCTGGGTTGAGGCACCGGTAGTGGGATGGGTCGATATGTAGAGTCCCTGACCGGCCCTGACCGCGCCGTAGGCGTCTGACTTGAGATCGAACCCGCTCCCAAGATATGCACCGCGGGTGTTGCCCGTTTGACTGACCAGATATCCAAGGTGCAACTGTGCGTTGGTACTGCTGCTATACAACTGAACGCGGTTCTGCCCGGTGGCGTCGTCCATCACCATCTGGTTGAACCCGCTGCCCTGGTACTCCTTCGACTTGTATCCGGAGAGAATTCCGTTCGAATGCCAGTCCGGGGTCTTTGAGCCGTTGTAGAGGCGTCCCGTGACGATAGGTCGATCGCAGTCGCCATCGACAAACGACACAATGACTTCCTCGCCGATGCGCGGGACGTGGACTGCGCCGTAGCTACTGCCAGCATTTGAATGCGCAACGCGCATCCAGCAAGAAGCTGTTTCGTCTCCCGGGTTCAGGCGATCCCAGTGCATCCGAACCTTGATCCGGTTCAGTGCGTCCGTAAACACTTCCTGGTTGGCAGGCCCGACCACGGTCGCTGTCTGCAGATGCATCGGCGGTTTGGCATGTTCCAGCGGACTGCGGTAGGGCACTGTCCGGCGCTGTGCCTCCACACTCGCCATAAAGAAGCCTTCGCTGCCATCGCTTGATTTAATGATCAGCGCCTGGGTGCCATGCTGCCTTCGTGCGGCGGCCAACGCGCTCGTCAGACTATGCGGAAAGTCAGTCGTGCCGCTAGACACGGGCAAGTTGTTCTCGATCATCCATTCAACATCGATCACTGCAAACTGCCGTTCCTGCTGACTACCGAGGCTGTGATCCGGGTGATCGGCGAGTTCGAACCATCGACCCGCATCGATGCGTCGGACCGCGCCCACGCCATGAAATCGCTTGGCCCGCGACTCCCACTCTTCCATACGCACCTTGGAAAGCTGATCACCGCGCGCCTGCTCCGCATAGCTATAAGCGCCAGTGTATTCATACACTTCGGCTTGCGATGGCAGGTCGCCTTGCGTGGTCAGCGTGGGGATCGTCGTGCCCTTCGGATTTGCGGCGGATGACGGCGCCTTGTAGTCGAACGTGCGTGTCGTGAGGGTCGTACTTTGAAACGTGCGAGTACCGCTCCATTGCACGAACGCGTCGGTCTCACTGTTAGTGCCGGATCGGTAGAAGTCGACCGCTTGCGGCGACAGTGGCGCCAACACATCGAGATTATCGGTGACTACCAGCGTATGCGATTTCCCGTCGCCAGCCTGCTCAAAATAACCGAAGAGTCCTTCGGCCTCCATCAGGCGATGGCAGAAATTCCAGTCATCCTCGTATTGAACACAGAAGGAGCGTTGCGGCAGCGGATTGCGCAACGTGAAGCGAAATGCACCCTGGGCCTGCGGATGCATATTGAAGACATCGGTTAGGATTTCATCAACCGATTTATCTTGCCAAATACGCGCATCTTTTCGGAACCTCAGAAAATGCATCCATGACGCGAATCCGATCTGATAACTGGTCAGGGCGCTGTCAGACCCCAGGCGCCGCGCAGTATGAACGTAACCATGGTGCGGAGCGTACGACTGATCGGATTGCAGCATCCACAGGGTTACAGGTTGGGCGATCAGCTTTTTTAGTTCAATTCCGTCGCTGGTCGAGACGACATCAAGCGTGAACTCGTAGTGACGGCCAATTCGAGAATTTCCTACAAGGCGTTGCGGTAGCAACACATTTTCGCCAAGCGGGCTATCTAGTTTCAGTAGCCGGTCACTTTGTGCGAGTCCACCGGTAATCGCCCCACTCAGGTCTTGCGCTCCCATACCGCCTCTATTTATTCAACACGCGCCCCCGCGTCATCGCGCGATTCTACATAAAATAATTTAAATATCGCAATCTGGATTCCGAAAACAAATGTTAAATCGGCACAAGCTTCCTCTCGCCTGATGCCAGATGAATATCGGAAAAAATTGCAACACACTGATAACGTGCTGCAACGTGGGTGATATCAAACGGCCGTTCGGAGGAGCCAGAAAGCCAGCTTTTTTTTGGTGTAATTATCCGATTCCATCCGCTTCAGTTACTGGTTATAGTGCTGCGCTTAAGCAAAGTCGGGGGTGTCCCTTGATTCGATACAACATTGTTGACGGCGACAAGACGACCGCGGACGGGATTGCGATCGCGTCATCTAACAGTTGCCTTAATATGGGAAAAGCTTTGGTCATGCTAGGTGACTATGCTGAATGCCCTAAGTGCAACTCGAAGGGCCGCATTGTGGGAGATGGGCCAAGGAGGCCGACCAGGCTTATGGGCAAACAGCCGGCGCTGAATAACGATCTCTGCATGTGTTCCTGCAAAGAGAAGCCGCGCCTGATAAATTCGCTCTCGAGTCTTTGGGAAGAGGTCGGCTCCGATGACACCGACAAGCGGAGTTCCTCCCAAAACACGGGCAACCCCGGGGCTGAGCCCGGGCACGGTGGTGAGCCACAATTGGGGCGGCGCTTCCAGTTCGTAGATAGTGACACGCAGGAGCCCTTGGCAAACCGTCAATACGTCGCCAACGTCGACGGGCAGACGAGCCATGGCATAACGGATGTAAGCGGTTTTGCCGATATCGATGGCAGGCCCGGCAGCGATATCCAGGTTCACCTGGTGTTCAAGGCGCCCACTGGCTATCTCAAGGTTCAGGAGGGTTAATCATGTCGGACTATCAATACACACCTGAACACTGGTCGCAGGGCGATCCCGTTGCCAACTATAAGGCCGGACAGATTGTCGCGGTGACCGTGAATAACCGGGCCGCGACGCGACAAGCCATCATCACAGTGTTGAAGAAGTCCGGCTACACACTAGTCGAGCGCTCGTCCTGGGGCGCCAAGCCTCCGAGGGATGCCTTGACCCCTTCGAATTGGGATTACAGCGATGTGGTCATCCACCATGCCGGCCACAGTTATTCATGCGCCGTCAACGAGCAAGGGGCCATCGAGCAGATGAAAAAGGCTCAGGAATATGACATGCATGGCTTTTACGACATCGGGTACCACTATGCGGTCTCGTGCAACGGTGAAATTTTCGAAGCTAGGGACGTGCGCTTCGTCGGGTCACACGTGATGGGAGACAACACGGGAAAACTTGGAATTGTCCTTCTGGAGAATCTTGCTGAAGCCGGCGAGGCGTGGCAGCAGGAATACAGCCGGAAGTCGCTATGGGAAAAACTTAAGGGGACATTGGACATTGGGCGCGACGCGGTAGCGTTCGACCACGAAATGCCGACCAAGGCTCAGTTGGACGCGCTGACGACGCTTATTAAAACACTGAAAGAGTTTTTCAATCTCAGGGCCCTAGGTGGCCATCGCGAATATCAGCTATTTGCGCCAGGGCACGAAGGGCGGGCATGCCCTGGAAAATATGGTATGCAAGTGGTAACGCAGATGAGGAGCGCATTGGGCTTGGCTGCTCCATCAAAGTGAAATCTCCAGCCCAAGCGCATTATTTATAATGAAGGTATGGCGTTCGAGCTGTTGCTGGATCCGTTCACACCGCTCGACGTCAGGAAGATTTGCGCGAATGGGAAGCTTTGCCTTCCATTCCACCGAACCCAGCCACTCGCTGCTTCCTGGGTCGGGCCCATGCCCCTGTCCATCGGAGATGTCGAAGTAGTGCTGGCCCACGTAGCTAAACCATTCTACGCTGCACACTTTTGACTCGGGCGGCGTCGGGATGCTTGTGTTTATGGCAATCCAGGCAACGACTAGAAGCGCAACCACACCAATGACTTTTTTCATGTTTGCATGCTAATTTCAATATTGAAGTGGATAGCCGGAGTCTGGTTAATTACTTCGCTGATTGTAGCCTCAGTAGGACTGCTCTTTAAACCTCAAAAATCTGACATTGCCATCGTTTTTGGTAACGAAGTTCATGCGGATGGTAGCCCATCGAACAGGTTATCGGCAAGACTGGATCGGGCGCGCCAATGTTATGAGAATGGGATGTGCCGTCAGATATTTGTGAGCGGTGGTGTTGACAAACAAGGTACCGACGAAGCGCTGGCGATGGAAGATTATCTTGTCAGACGAGGCATTCCCAAAGAGCGGATAGTCATGGATAACATGGGCCTTGACACATGGGACACCGCCAGAAACGCCAGCGTCTATATAAAAATGCGCCATCTGAAAAGTGCACTCGTTATCACGCAGTATTTTCATGTCCCACGGGCTGTCGTCACCTTAAAGAGGTTTGGAATCAGTCATGTGGCCGGGAGCTACCCGCGTTTTTTTGAAATCCGCGATATTTACTCGGCTATCCGTGAAACTCCTGCGATCATCTGGTACTGCATCAGAGTGGATTTTAAGGGCGATCCCACGGGGACACCGGTCACATCGTCAGCGCCCCTGGATTGAGCCCGAGAATTTCGAACGATGAAGGCCGTCAATGATTCGGAAGGCCATTGGAGGGTCCGGTACGCTCTATTGCGGAAGATCGCCGACGTCTAACAGTACGATACTGCCGACACGGGTTCCGCTGACGGGCACGTTGAAACGCTCAATCCGGAAAAGTCGGTCGCGCGGCATGTCACTTAACGAGCGGAAGAACTGGGTAGACAGATCGGACTGCTCGTGCCTAAGTTCATTGATCTTGTCATGAAGTCGGATTTTCTCGTCGGCGATACCTGAACCAGCAGCGCTTTTGGGGCTCTGCCAAGTGGGCATCTGCTATTGAGGAGCCGCCGCCTCGGGGTATCTCGCGACGCTCGAAACGCGGTAAGCGGTCCGCCCATAAGCCGGCGTTGCAACCCGGAGACGCTCAAGTAACCTTCAACGGATTGTTTTCGCTTCGTGTTTCAGAGATTGTCGGTCCAGATACCCTTCCGATGGAAGTGCAAGGACATTTTGTAACCTGCCTGCGCAGCACTGGCATGTTCACGACGCCCGCACTCAGAGAGGACCAAGCTTTCTGGTCCGGGATAAAGTTATGCCCCGTCCGGACATTGACTTTGGTTGTAACGTTATTGTCAGCATTCTGTTCTCGCAAAAAAATGGCTTGCTGAGAACGTGTAGAGATACTGGTCCGTCGACCGGTCGTGTACGACCGAAATTGGCTGTGAGAAATTCCAGCAGCAAAAAGGTGAAGGCTCGGATGACGTCGAGAGGGAACGATGGAAGAAACGCCTAACGACCTCGGCCGGCTGAAACTCGAGCCGTATGGCGTGTGGGAAGAAGAAACAAAAGGACTGATAGAAGAGGAAATGGTGCGTCGGGGCATCCGCTACAAGCAACTTTCCCGACTGCTCGAAAAGCTGGGCGTCTACGAATCGCCCGACCAGCTCAACCGCAAAAATAAATCGTAAGCGCTTCTCGGCGGCCTTCTTCATAGCTTGTCTGCGCGCCATGGGCGTGGAGACCATTGCGCTCTACCAGTTCAAACAGGAGCAGAACAAAGAGGTGTAGGCGACTGCTTACCGCCGTCGCCGAATTCGCCCGCAGCCAGACTCGTTTCATCGCCCGCTCCCGCTGTACCCTCTCATAAAATGGGGGCCTGACTTGGCGGGCGGTCAACGCGACTAATAAGGCGCATTACTGGTACTGCGTGCCGGCATTGCACCGGCCTAGGTTTACCAAGCTAGGGCAATGGTGACGGAATTTTCAAGCGAGCCTGGATTCCATCAGTTGAGCGGGCGCCCAACGCCACAGCCCAGAGGTTGCCTTCGGAAAACTCGTCGCAACGACGGCATGCGAGTCCGCTGGTAGGCTGTCGCGCATTTCGCAGAACAACGCAGGGGCATTGGGAGCTCGCCGCTTTACCTCGCGCAGCGGGCCGACGCACGCGCGCAATCGCCAGTCGCATCTATGGTCTGAATCACGGTTTGGCAGAACACGCACATGGCACTTGCTGTCGACGATTAAATCATGTCATGATTTAATCGTCGAATCTCGGAACCCAAAAGACCATGAAAAATCTGAAGCGAGCAGAAGAGTCCATCGAGCGCAAGTCACGCCAGTCCCGGCGGTCGATTTTCGTTGCAATCGCTACGCTACTGGCGGTACATCCCTTGAACTTGCCGCCCGTGAAGCTCGATTTTCACGTGACGTTCGATACGCGGTCGTACGCAGAAGAGTCGTTCAAAAGCTCGCAGATGGTGCGCAACTGAGATGAATCGTCCTTTGAGCCCGACCGCCGTATTCCAGGAGCTCGTTGGGGCCCTGCGCGAGCAAGGTGTCCCCGATGCATATGAAGCTGCGTTATCAATGCTTGCTGGCGCCTACAGGGACGATTTGCCTTGGTCGAATAGGTTTCCCATCTCCCGGGCGGACTTGCACGCAATACGAGAGCAGGTGGCGCCCCAATTGACTGAAATTCTTGATTGGATTTCGGTTTCGGACACAGCCAGACGTCGGGGGGAAGCGTTGCTGACTCCGGATATTGCGCAGCTTCTAACTGACCTTGCCATAGAAGGGGCACATCCTCGCGCAGTCGTTCTGCGCGACCCGCTTTGCCTTGCGGCATGTCGATTGAACAGCGCTGGCGTCTCGGTCGAGCAGTATTGCTCTGGGTCCGACATTCCGGCGCTGTGTGCGGAAGTCACCGGAGCTACCGGCTGGACCGTTGTCGGAGGGGCCGAGGGCGTGGTGAGCGCTAAGTCCAACGGATTTTTGCCGATTGGGCGAGTTTCGAAAGCGGATGCAGATAACGATGTCGCAATAGCGACGTTTCCGCTTATCCCCGGCGTTTCGGGAGGTACGCATGCAAAACAGCTTCCGTATGCTGCCAGTGAAGACCTTCGCGCGGTTATTTCGGCCGTTGGTTCGAGCATTAGGCGACTAATTGCGCTTGTACCGAGCTCTATGCTCTACCGCACTGGAAAGGCGGCTGACTTTCGGAATGAACTTCTCACCTTGGGTCGTTTAGAAGCGGTACTTGAGCTTCCCAGTGGCGTGACGCCGCTTGCGACCCACCCGTATTCACTGCTGATTCTCCGGCTCTCGGGAGAGCCACCTGCCGACGCATCTGTGTTCTTTATGGCCCTACCTGAACGTCCAACTGCGGCCACTAGGGGACGAGGTCGAAGAATTGAGGTTGAGTCGAGCCGCATTCTCGCCCGCCGGATATTCGACGGCATCGACAGCCGAATTTTGGACACCCAGACCAGTCGCAGACTGACGCGCGATGAAATTACTCGCAGCGGCTCACTCCTCCCGCGCATGTTGCTTAAAGGTTCCCCGTCAGCGGAAGAGGCTGTCGATAGCGGTGCACCACTCCGTGAACTGGTGGACATCTTTCGCCCTTCGTCGATGCTCGTGGACTCGCGAGGCTTGGGCGCGAGCCTGACCACCGAAAGCATAGGTCGTGCGTTCCCGTACGTTCGCTTTGTCGAAACAACGCAAGACGAGACTCGCGAACCAGAACAAGCCAGGATATCTGACACAACTGCCGAGCTCCAGCCCGGCGACATAGTCATGGTGGCGAAAGGGGCCGTCGGTGCAATGGGGCTTGTAGAGACATACGCTGGTCGTGTATTCGTGCCGAACTCCTGCCTGGTATTGCGTCCGAAATCGGTGAATTACTCGGAAGCTCTGTATCTCTTTTTCAAAAGTCGCATCGGTGCAGAGCGTCTTCGACAAATCGTCACTGGAAGTACGGCCCGCAACATCCGACTCTCGGACCTCGGCGGACTTGTCGTTCCGTTTCCTTCAGAGCGTGCTTGCATCGCGGCCAAAAATGCACTTCGAGCCATCAACGATAGAACGCTTGAAATTGAGTGCTTGGAAGAAGAACGTGCCCGGATTTTCGCCGATGCAATTACGGCGACTTGAACGTATATGCCCTTAGGCCGTTCCTATGCTGAGAGGTCTTTCATGCGAATGGCATAAATTAGCTCAGACTCGGGCCCTGTTCGACCGCCTGCCCTCGAGCCGTCAGGGCACTCGATGGGCCTCAACCTAAATAAGTGGAATCGGGCTGCCGTTATACAGTGGCTGGAGCTTGGGACTACGCAAGAGCTTATCGACGAGGCCAGCGAGAAGAGCCACGGCATTGGCATTGTCATCCGTTCACTGGTCGGTCAGGACCGAGAGGCGGCTGCTGCGGAGTTCAGCCAGTTCATTCAAGGAATCACCGCTACGCCGCATCAGATTGAGTTCATCGACCTGATTGTGCAAGAGTTGACTCAGAACGGGGTGATGGAAGCTGCACGGTTATTCGAATCCCCGTTTACGGATGTCAATGCTCAAGGGCCACTCGGGGTGTTCCCTGCAGCTAAGTGTCGGAGATAGTGCAGGTACTTGCGGAGATTCGGGAAAGGGCTGCAGCCTGACGATGAGCCGTCCATAAATCCGAGCAGTCAACATATGTGGCCCAAAAGCGAATCAGCTTAGGGGCCTCACGCATTTTCTCAGTACGCAGTTATCCTCACGCCTAGCCTCGGGAGCATGGTGACAGCGACGGGTTCGACGTCCTACTCTTAGTGAAGAGACAACCTAACAAATATGGCAGTTCGCGCTCAAACTATCCAAATCTTTCTGCCCCATGGCGACCCCCGTGGATTGCGTATCGCCGAGATAACAAGTCGCACCATAAAGGCCTGTCAAGTGCCTCGCAGCGAACTTGGAGCCTTGTTGGCCAGACCGGAGGCGCTACAGCCAACTTGCTATTTCTTATTCGGCGAGTCAGTTGACGGCGGTATGGCTTACATCGGGCAATCGGAGGACGTCGCTCAACGATTGGCTAGCCATGATGATAAAAAGGACTTTTGGTCTCAATTCGTGATGGTTGTATCGGGAACAAATGCGTTCACGCAGACACATATTCGCTACTTGGAATGGCTTGCAATCGACCGCGCTAAGAAGGCCCAGCGTTATGACCTCGACAATGGCAACGCAGGTTCGCAGCCATATGCGCCCGAAGCCATAGAGGCAGATATTCTCGACGCGTTCGACACGATTTCGATTTTGCTGGCATCTTTGGGGTTCCCGCTATTCGAGCCCATACTGCAAGCGCATGACTCGACCGTCGGCGCCTCAACTGAGCCTCGTCCTGTATTCCACTGCAGCAGTTCGGAGGTTAGGGCAACTGGAGAGTGGGCGCCAGAGGGGTTCGTCATCCATGCTGGGTCAACCGTTCGAGGGGACGTCGTGACGTCAATTTCAGGAAACGCGAGCTTCATGAAAAGACGTCAGCGCCTCATTGACGACGGTAAGCTACGATTCGGTGATGACCGGCGCTACGTAGTTGTGAATAATCTTGCACTCTCTTCGCCGAGCTTTGCTTCGTCGCTCGTTCTGGGCCGCCCGAGTAACGGATGGGATGCTTGGGTTACCGATGACGGGCGAAATCTAGATGCTGTTTACCGACAAACGCCGGCTGGTCTCGGTCCCGAACAATCGTAGAATGAATAGCGCGGGTTCTTTCTGACCTCGGATGTAGCCGAATATTGAGCGATACTATTAAGCTGCCTCATTCCATCTGGCATATCGGAATCGACGCATGTTGCCTTTAGCGACGACTACATCCACCCGGGTGAAGTCATCGACGAACTCGCGCTCAGGTGCGAGCTTCTCTTCAAATTTCTCCACGTATGGTCACGAGCACAGAATTTTGCGGCCATCGACGATGCGCTGATTAACGAACTGGAGGCGCTCCTTGTTCGAAGCTTTGCGAACGACCTTCTAAATATGAAGATGGAGCGTTTCGGCAAGTAACTGGGGCCCCTTGAACCGCTCCAAAGTAGCCAACGTTCATTTTTGAGATATTTTCGACAACAGCAAACTACGTTAGTTGGATTCTTAAATTAGCAAATCATATGGTGAGCATTCAATCTCTCCGTCAGTGCTTTCTTCTGGTCGCGAGAAGAGCACCGACAGAGACACGGAATGTCCGGAGGGTCTGCGGTCAACGGGCATTTCAAGCGAACCACTGCTGACTCGCCACACGCCAACATCATCGTGAACGCAAGCAACAAGTAGCGTCACCAGTGCGAAAAGCTTCGGACCGAATGGGATTAACACAGGATTGAAGTTGGTCTTCAGCATGTCGACCAGCGAATTCATCTCATGGAAAAGCTGAGCGGGCTCCGTGATTTCGTATGGACGGCAACGACCATCAACCTGGATAAGGTTGAGGAGAGACTGATTTGCTTGACGAACGCTATCGTAGTATTCCGGAACTGGACTTTGCGGGTAGAACGCCCACGTTGCATTATTGATTTCCAGATGGTCCACAACTCCGATAGCCTTACTTGGCTCATAGCCAAGGCCGACGACGGCAGCAGGCGGTCGGTCCGGTCTAGTTGTCCAGCCCGCAAACTGAGCGATTACCGGCTCGACCGACACGGTTGGCGCGGTTTCGTTGACAGGTGGCGTAAAGCTCGCGATTGAGTAATGGAATGTCACGCTAGCCGACTTTGCATCGAGGCCGCGTATTGCATCAACAATGTGGGCAAGCCGGAAACGATTCATGCAGGAAATGTCGATGTCGATACTTATGTCACGCCCCGCGTAGGCACCAGAGCCAAAGACATCATCAATCGTCTGCCTGAACGCGTCGTCGGGAACTTCGAACACCGAAAATCCGTGCTCAGCGAACCACGCCCTATTGCGCGCATACTCAAGTTCCTGTTGCGTGACAAAACCCAGCGCGACTTTATTCTGAGCGCGTTCGAACCATCGCTCCGCGGTTGCTTTTGCGCGCCCTTCGTACCCACAAGCACAAAGGAATAGGTCCGGCCGTCTCTCACTTAAGAGGTCGCCTTCTCGAATTTTTTTGATGGCAAGCATGTCAGTCCACATCGAGAGTAAGTTGCTTCGGCTCGGAACGAACTTGAACTACTGGCTTCGGTTTGCTGGAAAGCAGGTTTGACAACCTCGTGGACTTTCCCTTTCTGAGAAGCAAACCGTACTTCGCTCCGAGAAGGAAGCTTAGGCGAAGCCTTGCATTTAACATCTCACCAACAATAGCTTTGGAGGAAGACTCGTCAACAAGCATGACCGCACCACGGTTCACTGCGGACGCCAGCAACTCCTGTACTTGCGGCGATACATTCTCGTCGACGATAAACGTCAACGCTGGGTCGATGCTAAAGCTTCCATCCATCAAATCTGAATGAAGCCGAGTTCCAATCTCTTCAAGGAGCACATCCAACGCGAACACTTCATCCTGTGGACGGCTTGCCTCAACAGGAATGGTTTTCATCAAAGCGATAAGCCGGTCCGCTGCAGCCTCAATCTCTCGTGCCTGCTCCACGGCCGGAATGCGCCGCTCACCACTACGGACTAGGAAGTTTATAAGTGGTGAAGCCAATCCAATGAACCACCGGGGATTACCTTCAGTAATTGCGAAGATTGAATCTGCTCCGGCGTATAGCTCAAGAGTTTTCCGCTTCCTAACGGAAACACTGCCCTTCTTCGACTCGTGGAAGTAGAAGTCCCGAAGTGCGGCAATTGGTGCAGCTTTGCGAAGTACGCTATCGCGCTTGTGCGCCCACATACTCTCGGCGGCTGCCAGGTCAATATTCTTCGCCCTTAGATAGCCGGAAAATGTCTTGTCCTTTTTCACCAGTGATAGAAACACTTTGTGCCAAGGTTCGCCTGCACTATAGGGGCTCCTCTTACGAACGCCACGATTGTCACGAGGTTCGAAAATAGAGCGTCCAAATGCCTCTTCAGCCGAAATCGTCAATCCATGTTTTGCTGTCAGAGAGCTCCAGAGAGCCCGACAGAATGTTTTGGAATCGGCGCGGTCAAGGTACCAAAGTCGGACTTGTACAAAGTCATGCCCAAGAGCTGGCCCTTCTGGATTAAACAATGCTCGATAGGCCGTCGCGGATACGGGGCTTATAGCTAGTTTGAGATACAAACGATGGTCTGGCACCCGCAGGGCGGAGAACAGCTGTCCGATAATCCAATCGGGGGCGGTTTCCAGTTCATCAAAAAGGAGAGCCCACTTCGAGCCAGATTCACCGACGGCCTGGTTGAACATTTCGCAGATATTCGCGCAGATATCCAGAAAGTCCAAGTGCAGGAATTCAAGCTCCGCAAGCCGTTCAGAGCACCGGTCGTGTCCAAGCAAACTGCACGAGTTTGCAAGAGCGCGAATATCCGACAGCCGATTGCGCAAGGATTGCCGCACCGACAAAAGACTTGGGACGTCCGGTCGCACCCGCAATACACTCGACAACATCCGAGCAAGCGCGGCCTCTTGCTCGCCAGTGAGCTCAACCCGCCGGTATGAATATTTCGAACCGACACGCGATGCCATCGTCTCCAGCACCGCATGAACGACGTGCGTCGTAAAACATGCAAGAACAAGTGTGCGATGGTTCTGCTCGCTCAGCTTGCCGTAGCCAAGCGAAGCCAGTTGCTTTGACCAGCTTATGTCGGACGCGATGAAAACGCCGCTGTACTTGATTTCAGCACGGAACGCATCGGCTTTGGTTCCGGTCCATGCCGCCAGCGCCGCAGGCTGCAACATTTTCAACAGTGTTGTTTTGCCACTCCCCCGCGGACCAACCAGCACTGCCGGGTATTCACCCGCCAATTGCCCGAAGTGGTCGGAATACACAAAACCGTCTGCGACTTGGGCTGGGCCAAGATACTTCGCGTTGAATGCCTCAACGCTGAGCGCCATTTCCGTGTGGCCAGATTTCATTCTTTAGACCTCAGCCCCAGTTCAGACGGCAAACCACTGTCAGAACAGTTGATGTTGATGTTGTGGTCATCGCGCAGTGCTTGCAGGACGGCGTTCAGGCGCTTCGGCGTAAGGTGTGCCAAATGTGGTTGTTGCAGCAACATATCACTCCAGCGGACCAAAGGACTCGAGCCCACGGACTGCGCCACAGCCCGCGCGAGCGGCTTGATTCCACCGTTGTAGCCGAAGCCAGAGCGACTGGGAAATGCGTTGTTAGCATTTCCGTAGGAGTCCCAGCCCAGCCCTGAAAGCCATTGCCACGACTCCACCGTCCCACATAGTTCTTTGTCGTCGCCGAAGCACTTTGCTTCGACCACATGGAAATAATTTCGGGAGACGGTGGCGTTCGCTCCTTCAATCCTGCCAGAAAAGCTCCCACAAGCCAGGACAATTGGCGGCTGCAAATCGCCCTTCGCGGTCTCGATTTTCGGATGGTGCTTGTGACCATGAATGACCAGCCACATGCCAGCATCGGCCAGCGCGTCCAGAAACGCCTGGCCGTTCGACATGATGTCGTTGCCGAGCCTGAGTTCGCTGTGAACATGCGGATGATGATGACAGACCGCGACGCTGATTTCAGCGGGCCCGCATGCCGCCAGGTCTCTACGGATTTTCTCGAGCGAATATTCGGTTATCGCCCCGAGCTCTAGTTGGTCCCGATGTTCGTGGAGCCAGCACGAGTTGAGGACGAGGAAACGCGTGGTCCCGATGGTCGTGATGTAGTAGCCATGCGCCCAAAAGTGGTCTGCCAATGCGCCATCAGCAATTGGGAATCGCGGCGAGAGGCGCATAAGCGATTCGCGTGGAAACGTTTCGTCTTCTCGGCCACGCGAGTTCACGTCGTGGTTTCCGACTGTGGCGATAACCTCCTTGGCGCCGAGCATCTCCTTCAGCTTGTGCAATTCCGCCCAAACGAAACGCAGCGCGCCACCGTCGGCCCGGTTCGTCATATCGCCAGGGCAGACGACGAAATCTGCGGTCAGGCGGTCGCGTCTTATCAGTTCGTGAAGTGATGACAGCGGACTGTCGTGCGTGCCGAACATGTCCGCGTCTGAATACAAGCGCACTTCGGTACCCTTTGGGTCGCTGGCCTTGGGGGCAGCGTGAAGGTCACTGAGAATCGCAAGCTTTATCGGCGGCAAAATCGTGGCTCCGCGTCTTCTATTGGTAGTTGCGCAGTTGATACTCTCGAACGGCTTTGCGGCCTTTCGAGAACCCGGCAACGCTGCGCCTTACTGGCGCGTACGTTAACAGCCAGCCCGGCAGCGCTTTCTTCAGTGTATGTGCCTGGTTGTACGAGATTAGTATGCGCACGCCTCGCGAATCGGCAGACCGGACCTCTTCGATGAGCCTATCGACATCTTCGTCAGCAAATGCATTCCACCCATATTCACCGCGATTCCTGGATGAGCCGTAGTAGTACGGCGGGTCCAAGTAGACGAAATCGTTGTCTGTCGCTATACGAATGGCTTTCGCGAAGTCACCACAGTACAACTCAGCGCCCTGTAGGCGCTTTGAGAATTCTCGCAGCCCATCCAAGTCCGGAATTTGGCCTGTGCGATACCCGCCAAACGGCACATTGAACTCGCCGCGAAGATTTTCCCGGTACACCCCATTAAAGCAGTAGCGATTGAGAAACAGAAATCTGGCGGCATCGAACGCCAAGTCGGTTCCCGGTTGCATGGCACGCAGTTCCAGGTAAGTTTCCTTCGTCGGTTCCCATCCGGTCAAAATGGCAGAGACGGAATCCGGGTCGTTGCGGAGAGCGTTATACGTCGCGATGAGGTGCGGGTTTACGTCCGCTAGAATGGAGCGAACCGGGTTTAAAGCCAGAAAAAGACATGCGGAGCCGCAAAAGGGCTCGATATACCGCCCGCCGATTTCCGGCGATAGGCTTGTCAGCTTGGGGAGTATCTGTCGCTTGCTTCCCGCCCAACGTAAAACGGGCTTCGCCGGGACACAGAAAGTCATCTGGATTTTATGAAAGTGGCGCGCACAGCGATTTTAGAACACATCGCCCGGAAATCGTAAGGCAGCGATGACTGCAAAATCGAAGATGGCTGCGCATCGCGCATGCCTAAAATCGGCGTCCTTCGGGGGCGGTGGGTGCCGTGCGTCTATCTACAAGAAGCGCATTCGCTAGAGCAGCCCACTGGGTCACCGCGACCACGACGCTCTGGCGGCCAACAAAGCCCCTATGTGTGAGCCGGGCGATGCTGTTGCAGGCTGAATCGCTGGGTTGGAGCACAGGCGAGAATCGTGGACAAGCGACGGCAGCAAATGTCGGGCTGGCAAGCCATCCCATGATTGTTCTCGAGACCGAGAAAACGACAGTTTCCTCGGCACTGCGGCGGTCGTTGTCGCTGATGTGAGTGTTAGTTAGTTGCCGCCATGTGAGCTATCGGAGCGCATCCATCGATAAATGTCTCAATGGATGCTTCCCAAAATCTCAGGTTATGGTTCCCGCTACAAACACCCTCAAACATCAATATTCCCCGCCCTAAGCGCATTAGACTCAATAAACGCCCGACGCGGCTCCACATCATCCCCCATCAGCGTAGTGAAGATCCCATCAGCCGCAATAGCATCTTCGATCTGCACTCTCAGCAAACGACGCACAGCCGGATCCATAGTCGTCTCCCAAAGCTGCCCAGGATTCATC
>Ga0268254_10000626_pt1 | contig 17692 bp, 16 predicted proteins | sample AgamicOrSfrz_FD_200251 | JGI IMG/M metagenome (GOLD analysis project Ga0268254, IMG submission 200251) | Agave microbial communities from Guanajuato, Mexico - Or.Sf.rz (v2) (version 3) | ecosystem: Host-associated > Plants > Phyllosphere > Phylloplane/Leaf | place: Guanajuato, Mexico...
TGGTGGGTTTTGCGGCGGGGTTGTCCGCGACGTTGCAGGGTTGCTTTCTCGCCGTTGCGGGCGCGGCGGGCGGCGGCGCGTTGATGGCGACCGACCGGCGCACGCTCGGCGCGCAGACCGAAGACCGCGAGATTCAGGTGAAGGCGCTTTCGCAGACGAGCCAGAACCTGCCGGACTCGGCGCACGTCAACGTGACGGTGTTCAATCGCCGCGTGCTGCTGACCGGCGAAGTCGCGGGGGACGCGTCGAAGCAGCGCGCAGAGAGCATCGTGCGCGGACTGAACAACGTGAATACGATCGTCAACGAACTGGCGATCATGCCCGCGAGTTCGTTCTCGTCGCGCACGAACGACACGTATCTCGAGACGCGCGTGAAAACGGCGCTGATCGCCGAGAAGGATATTTCGGCGAACGATTTCAAGGTCGTGGCCGAGCGCGGTTCGGTGTATCTGATGGGCCTCGTCACGATGGATGAAGGCAATCGCGGCGCGGACGTCGCGAGCCGGGTGCCGGGCGTCACGCAGGTCGTGAAGGTGTTCCAGTACATCCAGCCGCAGGAGGCTGCGGCGGCGGCCGCTGCTGCGGCAACGGCGCCGGTCGCCGCGTCGCAGCCCGACGCGAGCGCGGCGACGGTGGGCGCGATTCCGGATTCGTCGGTGAGCGCGCGGCCGCTTGAGCAGCAGGCGCCGGCGCCGGTCACGAATTCGAACGCGGTGCATCCGGGCAATCCGAAGGCGCCGCAATGATGCGTGGGGTTGCCGGTGTTTTTATGGCGTTGATGGCGGGCTCGGTGGCGCTTGTGTTTGCATCTCAAGCGTTTGCCGCCGATGTACCCGCTGGTCAGCGTGTCGCTAATGCGAATGCGTGTATGGGCTGCCATGCGGTGGATCGCAAGCTGGTCGGCCCGTCGTTCCAGCAGATCGCCGCCCGCTACAAGGGCGATGCGCAGGCGGCCGGAAAATTGGCGCGCAAAGTGAAGGACGGCGGCTCGGGCGTGTGGGGCATGATTCCCATGCCGGCGCATCAGTCGATGAGCGATGCGGATGTTCATGCGGTGGTTGGTTGGGTGCTTGCTGGGGCGCCGTCGAAGTGAGGTTTTGTGGTCCGTTGCGGCTTGGCAAAACCGAAAAGGGCTGTGCTAGAATTGTTTCGATAGTGGGGGGGTAGCTCAGCTGGGAGAGCGTCGCGTTCGCAATGCGAAGGTCGGGAGTTCGATCCTCCTCTCCTCCACCAGTAAAATCAAAGGGTTGCGGCTAGTTTGCTGTAGCCCTTTCGTGTTTCTGCGGCGTGTGTAACCGCTGTGTAACCGGATTTGGTCAACTTCGATCCATGCCATTTCGTGCTGCGAGTCGGGCGCATTCTTGCCTCGCCTTCGCCATTCTAGAGACCTGCACTATGTCGGCCGGCACACGCATCGCTCTTTTGTGCGCCGGCTAAGTACGCGATGTAGTCCGTGGCTTGAGGCCATAAACCTCGCGAAGTGAACTGCTGCGATAGGGCTACGACGGATGACGAATCACCACAAGAATATCGCTGCCGCTTGCAGCTTTATGTCGTATCGAAACGTATCTCGACAAGCTGAACTGGGCGTCTATTAAGGGGATGCTGATCGTGTCGGGCTTCCATCCGCTGTTGGTTGCACTGACATTCCTGCCGGCGGCTCGGACCTCGACGGAAAGCCGTTCTCGGGCGTCGGAAACAAACCCTTTTCTGACGCTCGCCGAATCTAGCAGAAGCGGCATTGGAGTCGCGAACACGATCAGGAAAGCGATGAGCCGCGTATTGCCCGCAATCAGGCGCTTGCTGCCGGTGAGCTTCGCCACATTACGTTACGCGGTCTACGACGCTCATTCGACACGTTATCTGAATGAGTTCTGATACCTGTGGATGTGGCTGGCCAAATGCAAGGTCACAAGCCCTTCAAGATGGCTGAGAAACGTTATCGTCGTCGTTCTCTCGATCCGCTGCGTCTCTGGAGTGACCGGCTCGAAGCTTGGATGTTGGAGCAGGTGAAGATTGCGTTTACCGGTTCGTCGGCTACGGATGCGGTGCCGGCCCACCCTAATGCGGAAACGACCTCGGCGTAGATTAGCTCGGCTGCGTCTCGGATACGCTGTGCGGTCGCCGGAAGTCCGTTGCGTTCTAGCGCATGCGCGAAATCTTCGGCAGTCCGTGCGTTCTTTCGCCGTGCTCGCATTCGTTTGCTGCCATTGTTTCCAGTGGATCGAGGTCCCACTGGTTGGCGATGAAGCCAGCCAGATGAAAGACTTCGATGCCGCACAGGCCGACAATATCGGTCGGAAAGTCGCACAGATTGGCCGTTACGATGCAGTCGGCCGGGGCGAGAGCAGTACGGCAGTGTCCGGCCTGTAGGTGTGTACATCATGATTGCCTAGGTAATAATTTTGCTACCCGCGAGTCGGCTAACCATCGTTCGATGGCAATTCATCAGCTCGATTTTGAGCGAGTCAATGACACCACAAAAGCTTTTAGACGTTAATCGAAGGCTGCAGGACAAAGTTGCGGCTTACGCCAGTAGAGAAAGCTGGACGCCGATTCAAGGGGCACTATTACTTGCAGGCATACAACCAGCTTCACATTTTGATGACGTGTTTTCCAGCTATGTGTGGGGAGCAACCTTCTTTGGTCAAGAAAAGCAAATGTTGCTCGAGCATGAATGGTCCGAAGGGGTTCCCCCGAACCAAAAGCTCGAAGGGGGAAGGCTTCCTCGCGGCACTGAACGGATACGAGATGCTGCGCATGTCCTTGAGCACTGGAATTGCCATTGCAATGGCCTGCTTGACGATGGTGAACGGGCGCCAGCCGATCTTACTCCGCACGCTTTTGTTCTCTGGTGGCTTGAAGAAGAAAAACCCTTAAGAAACAGGATCTATCAGGATGCGTTCGTTGATGCGCTCCTGACGCGAATTCTCCCAAAGCCAGGCGATGAACGGCAATACGAATTTCCTGTCAACCTCGTGCCGTTCGCACATGAGGGAAACAGTTACGTCGGCAGAGAGCTCGTCGAGCACGCAACCAAAGGTACCACCGTCCTTCGCTCGGGAAAGCAGCAAAACCTAATGCCCGCAACCATCGAGATTTGCAAAGAGATCGCAGATGCCGGCGGGAATCCGTACGACATTAACGTCGTCTACCCCAAGCTTCTCGGAGCCGTACGCCAAGGAACGGTTGAGGGAGTGGAGTTCGTATCAGAGCAGAAGTCGGGTCCAAAAGATACACACAGCTTTACCTACAGGCAGGTGAGGGCCGATGGATCGGCCGGCGAGACCGAATGCAAGGTGCAAAAGCGTGACGCGTTGCGTCGTGTACTGGATAAGAAAAAAAGAACGGCTGCCTGATGACCGTATTCTCCCGTACCGGCTGCCGCGACGGCAGATTGTCATAAGCGGAATCGGTGGGAAATCGACCTGCGTCGTGAGCCGGAATATCCCCGGAACATTGGTCGCACGACCGAAAATAGATACATATATTTGCCTCCTCGCAACGCGAGGGGGCTGATTGGTAATCACGCTCCTCGCGATGCGAAACAACCTGTTTCCATCACACAAGGAGAAGCGTCATGAATATCAATTTCGGTACGCAGACCACACTGGAGCGCCGCCACGTCTCGACCGACGAGTTCGCGGCTCGCTTGCTGGTCCTGCGCCAGACTGTCCTCAAGTCATACAGCCGCGACGGTGCGTACTGCGGTATCCGCCCTGTGCGCCTCCCGAACCGCCGCCTCGCGTGGCCTCTCGACGACGTCGAGACGCTGTTCAATTCGGGCGCGGCCGACACCTCGATCAAGGGGGCGGTGTAATGTATTCGACAGAAAAAACCGCGGAACTCCCGGCGTTTCCGCTGCAGGCGCTGCCGTCGATTGCGCGTCACACAGCTGATGCCGTTATCAGCGCCGGCTTGGGTGCCTCGATTGTTTGCCCGACCATCAGCAACATGATGGCAGTGGGTGTGCAATCGGCGTTCGATACCGAACTGCCGAACGGCGGTATCGTGCCGACGAACAATTTCACGTACATCAACGCGATATCGGGCTCAGGAAAATCGGTCGTCCGCGAACTGTTGTCGGAACCGTTGATCAAGTACCAATATGGCGAGCGTGCAGGTGCAGAACCGGTCGAAGCCGCCAATGCTGGTATTGGTGAGCCTGACCTGGCGTTGACCGTCATTACCGATTTCTCGCCCGAGGGCATGCTCGTGGAACTGGCAAAACGCCCTTCCATCTATATCCAGGACGATGAAGGACTGGTCCTGAGCATGCCGCGTTTCCGCCATGCGATTGCAACCGTGCTTAAAGTGTTTGACGGTCAGTCGATCGCATACACGCGGAAGACGGATGGCCTGATCAAGGTAAAAGGTTCGCGTGCCAGTTTTCTGATCGCTGTCCAACCGGAGATCACGGCGGCATTCGATCAGAAGCGCGGCGAGATCTTCCGTTCGAGCGGATTCGCCGCCCGCGGCCTGTTCGTCGAAATACCTGAGGCGACGCCGTACCTCATCGACACCGATCGCCCGCCTGTTCTGCCACAGCTCGACGTCTGGAACCACCACCTCTCCGCGTTTCTGTACAGCGCTCAGACGCCGCTTACGCGTCGCTCGCGGAACACGTTGATCAAGCTCAACCCGCAGGCAAAGCGCTGTCTCGCCGCGTTGCACAACCGCTACCAGCGGCGCGGCATCGAAGGTGGTGATTTGATGGCTTTGCCGGAGCATTGTGCGCGCCAGATGGAGAACGCAGCCAAACTCGCGGCGACCTGGCACGCGTTTGAACAGATGCCGGGCGACGTCAGTGGCGATACCGCGGAACGTGCGGCGTGCGTTATCGAGTGGCACACCGCCCACTACAAGCACCGCTTCTTGCCGAAGCCGAAGGTATCCGTGGCCGAACAGCATGCCACAACACTGCATTTCCGCTTGATGGCACTTGTTAAGGATACGCGCCAACGCGAGTTCGAATTGCGTGGGTTGGTCGATACTGCGCCGAACATTGGCCTGAGCCCGGGCCAGGCAAAACGCGCGTTCGATTTCCTGTGCGCTATGGGCTATGCACGCTACTACAAACGCAACGGGAAGATTTGGGTCGAACTGTCGCCGGACCAATATCCGACGATCCACTTCATGAAGTGAATGCGCGGCCGCAGGCTCGCCTGCGGCCCTTATGCCGGATTTTGGAAATCTGGTTGAAGCGACACGTTTCCGTATATGTTCATCAATACCGGATCTCGCACGTGCGCGCATGAATCAGCCACGGGACTCTCAGTAAATTCGAGGGATTTTCTGTAAAGCCTTTCTGGTTTTTAGTGAGATATAAGAGTAACAATAAATAAGGATAACGAATGTACAACACCATCGAAAACGAAGATGACGATGATTGCAACGCTCATGCTACGTCTTACACTGAGCGCATACCGATCAACGACGACGGTAAGAAACATATCAGTGAGAACATGATCGATGACGATCGCGAGGTCGATGTCGGCGATGCGACACGTTTGGACCGTCGCTTGAACACGATGCTGCTCAAAGACGGTATGACCGTGTTGTTGCCGAACTCGCACGATGCCTTGTTGCCGCTCGACAATTTTGTGCGCAAGATCCTGAAAGACGACACCTCGGCCTTCAAGGTCAGTTACGAAGGTGGCGGGAAGCGGATGAAGAAGGCGTCGATGTTGGCGGACTACTTCGGCGCGATGCGCAACACTGCGTCGATCTATTCGAGCGCGTTGACGTACCCGCCGCACATCGAGTTGTTTTTCGAGCTTTACCGCGTGCACCCGATCAGCTGCTGCGTATGCGTCAATCCGTGGAATCGCTTCGATGCGGATCGTCTCGAGGGCGAAGTAATGGACGCGTTTCGACTCGCCTATCGTAAGGAAGCTGACCTGCGCGGTACCCGGAAGAAATTGGACGACTGGGATCGCCGATCGGAAACCAACCTGGCACGCTTGAAACAGTACTTGAATGCTTTGTTCGACAAGTATGCTCGGATCGTGACGGTGCGCGTCGACTTCTACCACCACGCCGCGGTCATCGATCCGGCTGAGGCGAGCGAGGTGTTGAAACAAGCAGAAGATGCTTCTGCGAAGGACGCCGCTGCTTACCGCTCCGGTAACGACGAAGAATCGGTCAGCAACGCTCTGGCGCGTGTCGGTATCGAAGAGGTGATGCGTGACCGCGATCGCATGTTCGTGAACATGCGTGGCAAGCCTTCGTTGTTCGAGCACATGATCGGCCACGTGTGGCGTATCGAATACTCGCGCGTCGGTGGGCATCATTTGCACTGCGCGCTATTTTTCGACGGCTCCAAGGTTCAGCAACATGAATGGCTCGCGCAGCAGATTTGCGACTACTGGTGCGACGCAATAACGAAAGGTCGCGGTTACGCGCATAACTGCAACCGTAATCGCTACCCGGACTACGTGCTCGGCCCGACGGACTACTACGACCATGACAAGCGTGCGCGTCTGTTGAAGCGCCTGGGGTATCTCGCGAAGGAGGATCAGCTCGTGTACGCGAAGCCGACAAGAAAGTGCAAGTTATTCGGCACCGGGCGCCTGCCCCAGCCGAAGGGTACAGGCCGTAAACGCAAGAAGGAGTGAAGCGGACGCGTGTCATCGAAGCTAGTTGGGGGAGAAGATCGTCCTGATCTAGCGCGCGAGGGCTGTTGAACACTATATCGGAAATGGTTCCTTGCCCCACGTAGCAAGGTTTTCCGGGCACCTTGCGCAATTCAGACTCTGGTGACATGCGCTGCATTTTTCGCAGTGCGGCGATCGTCGGAGGGCGTCCGGCGTCGCTGAATGCAAAGTGTTAATTCAAATTCTACGAGGTTAAAGCATGGATATGGTAAACGGGTTCGCCCGTAACAAGACGCGACTCGGGGGTGCAATTGATATCGAGTCGTTGAAGACTGGTTTGCGTCAATTGCCCCCGACGCGCAAGCCGTCCAAGATCGGTGTGCTGAGGGACTTGCTGGAGGTCATCGACGAGATGCTCGGTGAAGGCGTGACCTACGTGGACGTCGCCGATTTCCTGTCGCAAAAAACCGGTCTCCAGTTCAAGGCCGATCCGCTCAAGAGCATGTTGTCGAAATTGCGCAAGGAAAAGCAGAAAGCTGACGAGCCGCACGATCGTGGCTCGATCGATGCAATAACGTCAACCAAGGATACGTCGGTCGACACTTCGCCTAACGAGTGAGTTTCCTCTCCATTGCATCACTGTGTTGCGGGTAACGTTGCCATGACGGAACGTTACCCGTTTTTTCTGCGCCGAGCCTGTTGCAGGACAACCAGTTTCGAATTTGACGTATTCACGTTGCAGGCGCGCCAATAAGCGTACTGTGGCTCAATTGGTTCCGCGACCTCAGCTGAGCTGCGAGCAATAGGAACTTAAGAGCTCGAAGATTCAAGGCGCGCACAATTATCCAACCGACGGGTCGTGGAAGCGGTATTGGCGACCACGTTCATTGAGCGGCTGTAGATACTGCATAGCCGCTTTGTCGCCAACACCCACGTTTCGTAATGCGCTGTACAGCTGATAGAATTCGCCGTTTAGATCACCAGAAAAAATGCCGGGGTCATCAGAGCCGAGAGACACCATAATCTCGGGGTCGCCGTCCTGTACGAAGCTTGGCACCCTCATCCAGCGTAATGCATGATGCTCGCTGAATGTGTGGTACTGACTAATGCGGACATTGCTCGACGGTAGCGTCTCGATGACGACATTTCGGTTTGCGACCTTTCGCATCAGGACCTGCTGCAGTTTCACGTATGTCCTTGCGTCAAAGTAGTCGGCATCAACGCTCTCAAAGGTCTCGCTGTGGTTCAAAAGGGCTCGGTCACTCATCCACTCCCATAGTAGATCTGTATCGTGCTTGCGGTCACGGCAAACCTCGGCCACAAGCTGGGCTTCGGCATGCCAAACGTCGCTCAATGGGGTAAGCAGAGGCCTCCAATGCTGCGCCCGCGATTCCTGCAGGAAGTGTATGTTTAGCCGGCGCAATTGCATGGCGCGCTCGAAGGCTGAACAGCTCACATCGCGGCGGAATACTCTGGCCAATCTTTCCGTCAGATCGCGCTCCACTCTATAAGCTTGAGCCACTGCATCAGGTATTTCCCGCAGCAGACGCCACGCCGCTAGAAGGTCGAGCATCCAGTCGCTCTGTCTCACCACCACTTGCTGCGGCATGCGTTCGAGCCACAGTCCTGGCTGGATGCCCATTGCCGTCCCGTGACCAATACGGTCGCCATCCCGCAAGTCAAGAAGCTCCAATGCATCGAGCATCTGGCGCAGGCCGCCCAGCAAATGCGGAAAATCTTCCCCAGCGTGGTAGCTCCGCCGGATCAATCCGCCGTGACGACATAACCGGTAGCAAGTGGCGAAGACCTCTGGTGGCGCGTCAATTTCGTTCGCTGCAGCATCGATCCCCCGAACCCAAGCCTGTAAGCGAGGCCAGGTACGCATCGTCTGTACAAGCGCAGCGGCCTTCTCCTCGAGGTCCTTACGAAGACTGTAGAATCGATAGGGCCCTGCGTCCGTATCGTCGAAATGCCATGCTCGTTTTATGAAGTGCGCCACCAGCGCGAGTCGATGACATGAGCGATCTAGCGGAGACCGAGTAGAAAAGCGGTTCTCAAGGTGTTCGAGTAACTGCGTCAATCTCGGCGTACGTCCGAGCTCGTTATGCCCCGTACCGTCATGTTCGCTCAGATAGCGCCAATATCCCCCAAGCGCCGAAGTCAACAAGTCTTCGTTTTTTTCAAGCGTTGACTTAGGGGAGAAGCGACCCTCCAAATAGCCAGTGCGACTGTGGCCGGGGTATCTGCCATGCATTGAGCGAAAGCGGTCCAGATAGTCCTTTTCGGCGGGCTCACGCAAGTCCGTATAGGTCAACTTCTGGAATTGATCGAAGCCGAATTGCTCCTCACTTTGTACCAGCAGTCGGTAATATTGGTTCTGAAGAAGTAAGTAGCAGTGAAGCATTCGTTCCATGACGATGCTAGGCTCGCCCTTTAGGCGAAGCAGCAACAGGTACATCCACCGCACTTCCTCCGAGACACAGCTCGCCTTGTGCAGCCTCAAATTAACTTCGACGGGTTCGGGAGGGACACCGTACTCATCTTTTTCCAAAGAGTCGAGGTCCGATGGCAACGGTTGGCCATCGGCAATTTGGTCCGTTGCCCATGCGACGAGCCACTCTCGCAGGCGCCGTGCGGTGAGCAACTGTCGCCGTAGTTCGGCAGGCGACATCGCCGGATTGACTGAAAGCGCGAGTTCTCGCAATTTGCTGCGGACATCCCGGTCTGACCGGGTACTTGATGCCGTCCATTTCTTCTCGAAGTCAAGAGTCTCGATGTTTGGTTCGCGCAATGCGCGTAGCCAACATACTTCGCCATGCGTACTCCCAGTGAGGTGAAGGTGCGTTTCGTGCAGTCCTTCTCGCTGGATGTAGTCCTCGACCAATAAATCGTGAGGGGCCAGCAGCGGTGAGTGCACGGCGGCCCAGGCGGGACTTCTTCGGGCAAGTACTCGTGATGTGCTTTGTCGATTCACCATCGGTAGATCGCGTTCTTCCGCAATCCAGGCCGCCGCTTGCGCGGGCAAACCGCTAACTCGGCTGACCACACTCTGCTGCCATGCTCCGAATTTTTCCCGCCGCACGTGAAGCATGTCCCCCCTTGAGTACAAAAACTCTTTGGCTATGGCATGTAGCGCGGCTGCCGTCCAAAGGCTGTTGTGGTCGCTGGTTGCGCCTTGCGCGAGGACTTGCCAGCTGCGTGCGAACACATGGTCCGGTACTCGCGCAGTCCAGGGGTGATAGCCCAGGTAAACTGCTTCGCGAAGTGTTCCCTCTGGCAAGGGACGATTTAGTGGTTCCGATCGGAGCAGTTCCAGCACTTTGATGCTTGAAAGCATCGTTGTCACGATTAGCGACAGAGTGGAATTCGTCTGTTCGATCATTCCGCATCTCCAGGCTGCTCCTTCTGCGCGTTCTTGCTGGTTCTGCGGCTACCTCGTTGTTTAGTGTCAGTAGCTTCTTTAGGCTTATCGTCGGCAGCTTCTTCAGCCTGATCCTTCCAATCCATTCCGGCAATATAGATCTTATTGATCTGTACCCACGAAGCGGAATCGCACATAACGTTATCGGCTGGGTAGATCGAAGACTGTTCCGGAGTGTCTTGTGAAAGAGCGGGCGTTTGTGACTCGGCCTCTGACGCAGCTGAAAAGACTTCATCGGTTGCCATGCGAACGCTACGCCGCACTTGACCCGCGCGCAGGTTGACGGTCATTTGGGGCTGAGTCAGGGATGCTTGCTGAGCGGTTCCAACGGGCGCGATATCGCCGGAAGACAGCAGCTCGTGCACGGCTTGCATTGTGGTCGAGTCCGGATTTAGGAGGCCGACGAGCAGCGGGCAACTCGCTATCAGGTACGTCAACGGTAGAGATTCTCGATGGGTCGAAACTTTGCGCAATCGTTCAAGGAAGGGCTTTGAGGAAGTCTGCGGATTTCTCCGGTCCTGAATGTCCAGCAGATCGTTCTGGATAGGGTGAGGCGTAAGGTGGTGATCAATCTCCTCAACGTAGAACGCATTTATGACACATAGCGCAAACAGTTCCATGAGGTCGGCCACTCCTACCTTGCCCGACGCCACTTCACGCCTCTGGGCGTCACATACCTTCTCCAAGCTGAAGTAGAGGCGTGTCCATATCTTGCCGATCAGCAACGCGGATGGCATGATTTTTTCTCTATATGGCTGCGTTGCGTAGAGCCACGATACAACGGCAGATGTCAACGACGGAAATTTGTTGTATTCAGGATCGCCTGAGGCTTCGGCATCTTCAACGTTGGCCTCTTCACCCTCCCATTCGGGCCGAGAAACGCTGACGGCGGGGTACACTTTTCCTAGCACGGCGGAAGCCGCTGCCTCCGCTTTGGCCCTGCCCTCGTCGTCTGTTTGTAGTTCAATGGTCAGCAGGCGAGAGATCAGGCCAAGGGTATTGAAAATGGAGGCATAGGTGCGTGCACCCGTGCCTGATAGGTCCACCAGGCTAAGCGCGAACGCTGGCAGCGTGGACGATCGTCCTTTGCTCACAGCATTGATTACTGACCCAAATAGCTCAAAGCCGGCCTCGGCATCAGCTCGGCCGGGCTTGCGCTTATTAAGCCCAATAATGCCCAAATGGACGACTGGCCGCTTTGCGTTCTGGACATATGGCATCCCGATGATGATTGTCGCGTGGCGCGCCCAGTTTAGGGCGTCCTCTTTGCGACCTACACCCATGTACTTCTTAAATTGCCGTAGCAATGTTGCATCATCGGTAGTTGGCCCACTTGCTCGACGCAAGACCTTCCCATATAAAGCCACGCTGCCGGGGCCGCTAAACATGTATTGGATTTGGTTTGCGGGCCGCTTCGCACAAAGCATTGCGACATCGGCAGACAGCGCGATAAAGCAGTTCCGGATGTCGGTCTCGCTGGACTGTGGCCGCAAGTATGTCGCAGTGTCAAAGTCGCCATCAAGGACACCAAGATCGAACACCGCCTCGATTAGCGGCGCGAGCTCGTGCGCGGCGATGGCATCCACGTCAACGTTCAGCTTGTAAAGGCTGCCAAGCGTCACCCCGCGGAGGCTGTCACGAGCCGCATCGGCGAGTGGCTGACTCCAGGCGTTGCTTGTTGCGCCCAAAGCGTCGCTTTCGGAAACACCGTCTGCGCATCGAGCCAGTACCTGCAGGACGGAGCGCAGAGGTTGCTTGAGTAGAAACTCGCGATAAAGGGCGATGTCACCTGGTGATTTGATGCGCAGAGCGCGGCGGATAATCTCGCTTAGCACGATTCGCGGATCTCTCCCATCCGTCCAGTCGCTGCGGATCAGTCGGTAGACGTCGCCTCCTGGCCCGGACTCCAACAGATTCCACAGAGGGCGCAGTTGCAAGCGGCGTCGGATCGGGAAGAGCTTAAGGAGGTACTGCTCTTCAAGATGGTCAACCATGCGAATACGCTGTCGTTCGCGATCAGCGCCTGAACGGACATTTGCAGGTGTCAGTTCGCGGTGGAAGCGGTCCCGCACCAGCAGCGAGTAGAGCTCCATGTCACCAGTGACTAGCGTGACTAGCCTCGGCGTGTCGAGATAGTTACGAATGCACTCGAGCACCGCGTGGGCGTGCTCCGCTTTCGTATCGGCATCGTCGAATGCGAGTAGCAGTGCATCGACGCCCAGTAGGTCACACGTCTTTTCCAACAATAGGTGCAGACGGTTTCTCAGATCCGCGCTATAACCGGCCCTCTCTAATCCCCAATCCGTGTAGAGCTCGGGATCTACGTACTTAATCTGATTGTGATTTTTGTCGAGCACTATAAGGCCTTCGGCGAGCTTCTTGAAGGCAGTCCGGACTCCGTCCGCCGAAGCTTCTTCGCCGTATCGCGAACGCGATCGCTGGTGATCATCAACCAGTCTCTGCAGTTGTTTCAACACGGACAAAAGGACGAGCTCATTCTGCTCAATTCGACTGGGATCAATGTAGGCAAGTTGGGCAAGCTTGACGCGGCTTTCCTCGTCCTTTGCACAGTAGACGGGCAGCTCCGCAAAGACTGTACGTAGAAAAGTTGACTTGCCGGCACCTCGCGTGCCATCGACGAAGTACACCAAGCCCGTTCCGGGCGGGTACTCGTCGTAAAGCGACGGGCGTCGCTGTAGATCATCCTTACTGCTAGGACGGAGATTCTTCGCGGTCTTCAGATCAGTGTGTATCTGAGCGTGAAGATTCGCGAAGCTCTTCTTTTGAATCAGGTTTCCGGCCTGAATGGTGCCGTTGATGTCACCTACGGCCAAGTCAATGGTGATGGCTTGTTCGGGCATGGTCTCGCCTTGGTGGTTGATTGGGTATTGTTTTCGCTCGCGGGTATTACAGCGCTAAACTCATAGCGTCGTAGCAGCCAGGCCGTCGCTTATTGTATGCGTTCGGGTAGTTCATCACCGCGTTCAGCAACCAGCGAGCTGGTTTCCGAGGTTCTCTCATCCATGTTCTTCTGACGGGTGTCGTCGTGCTCACTAACATAGTTCGTAGCGCACCTTCGTTGCTCGATCGCTAGGAAGCGGCCGCCGCAGCGACGAAATCTGCTGGTTTTAAGCGCACGGTGCCTCAGCGCAGAATCTGCGAGCAGCAGGCAAACGGATGCGCTGGTTTGCCAGGATATTGTTAATTTTCCTGTTCATGCTGGGTAATAGATTACCAATCGACCGCAAATCTCCTGCAGTCTACTTGCCACAGAATTCGCCGCTTTTGATCGTCTTTGCGCTTCCTGGACTTCCTTTTCTGTGGGCGGAGGGTACTGGAAACGAAGCGCTTCTGAGAGACTCGACGCGTGTTGTCGAGCGCGTGAATACCTTGAAGCAATAGTCCAAGGTCGTATATTTACTTTCCAGTCACAGAAACTGTGGAACGAGACAATGCGGGCAATTGGTATTTGCCGTTGAAGTCGCCAACATTCTGAATGTCCACTGTTGACACGCCCTAGCTAAATTGCGGGTTTCGGACACCGGTTTCGTTGACGATAGCCCGGCACTGACTATTCCGTGCGTGGCTGGAGCGCGCAGTAGATCTCGCTCTTGCTGTAGACGAAGACCTCAGAGAAGCGTTCGAGAAGGGGTTTCATCTCGTCGAGTACCGCCCCGAAACTATTCTTCTTGTCGATTGTGCGCGGTGGCATCCCGAACGAAAATTGGCGAAATCTGTCTTCATCCGTGTAGACCAGCAGGGCCGTGTCCGGGGGATATTCGATCATTCCCTTCTTTTCTAGTGCCTTTCTGAGTAGATCGACCTTCCGGAGATGACTCGCTTGCCCCAGGTCGCCTTCGATTCCAATGCACCCTTCCTCGGACAGCCGCTGAAGCAGTTTGGCATCCTCCCTGTCCTGAAGGGTTGTGACCTCCAAATACCGAATGCTCGATCGGTCCGGATCTGCGCGTTGATCCTCAACAGTCGCGTCAAAGTTTTGGTTCCCGAGGTGCCAGCGAATTGAGACGTCGCTAGACGCAGCGAAGTGCAGCATTGCGAAGTGAGCAATCGGGAATAACTCGTCGTGAACCTTGCGAGCGAGACCTGATCGCTCAGGATAGTTGGACGCCGACGGAGTTCCGTACGTCAGGCGATCGAACAAGGCGATGACCACTCGCGCATGTTCGTAGATCTGTGCTGCCGTCGTGGATGCCTCTGCAATTTCCTTGACGGCGGCTCGATCAGTCTCCCATGTTCCTGTCAGAGTGCGATTGATATGGATGTGCATGTTCTGGCGTTGTTTGACCGTCGACGTGATGGTATGCGGCACAGCGTTAGCAAGTGTCTTACTTAAGGAGTATCGCCGATATCGTAGCGAACGTCAGGTACCGCTGCGACGCGGTCGTCCGCTGGCAATTCTAAACTTCCACTTCGGGTCCGATCCTTGCCGTCCGGCGTTCGACAAAAAAAAGGCTCTATGGGTTCCGGAGCCTCACGCGCTGGCAAGACGCCAGCGTCGGTTTGACCTCGCTTACGGCGTTGGTCAGCGATCCTCCCGCCAACCATTGTCCGTTTTCACCATCGAAAGCTTGCCGGTAAAGCCTTCTTCGATGCTATCAGCATACTGCTCGACAGGTTCGCTGCCGTTGAAAAAGTTGTCGAGCAGCAACGAGTTGGCGTTGAGGCAGGTTTGCCGCATGGCATGCTCCATCGCCGCCTTTGCGGTTCGTGGCGCGTTGTTCACGAGTTGGTCGCCGCCGAGAAGCAACGGCATCACTTTCTGATATTCGGCCCAGCCGTCCTGATGGGCGACTTCGTATGCGCTCGCATCCTGGCCGGGGTTGGACTGTATCCACGCATGCTCTGCGGTCTTCCATGCGTTTTCGACGTCATGTGCGTGAGCGACTTGCTGTTTCAGGTTGCCGACCTCATGTGCATATTTCTCGCTGGCGTATGCCTTGATGTCGGGCGTTGGTTTCATTTTGATCGTGTATTTCACGTCGACCAGATAGTGATTGTCACCCTGTGGCGTGCCGTTGACCTTTTCGAAGTGATCGACGGAAAGGTATTCACAGCCGCCAAGGGATGTCTGGACAGCAGCCTTCGCATCGCTCTCGGACGGACCGTTCGAGCAGGCGGAAAGTGCGACAGCGGTGGCGAGCATGAGAGATGTAGCGGGAAGACGAAAGGACTGTTTCATGGTGATCGGATATGGAAAAAGAAATAGCTCGCCGGAAGTCTTCTGGGAGCGAGCGAGAGACCTGCGCGCTCAAGGGTTCTGAAGGACGCCCAGATTCGGCGCAGTTGCGCGCCTCGACACCGCCATGACCTCGGTAATGGCAGCCGGGAGCAAGGCAATCATGTTTGTCCTCATCAGGACAATGAAAGAAAGCGCAGGAAAGGAGGGGCCGAAGCCCCTCCTTTCCTATGCATTACTTACTGCGGTGCGGTGGCTGCCTGCACGCCTGCAAGCAGTTGTGCGTTGAGCGCACCCGTGAACTGATAGGTGCGTTGCGCGTAGGTCGACGGGTAGAGCCACCCCATACGCAGATGGCCATTGCGCAGCGCGATTACGAGCTTTGCGCCATCGTTCAGCGGCGAGAGCAGCGGGTCCGTACCGATAGCCGACAGGGCAGTGCTCGAGAGATTGAGCACGAGAACGTTGTTGTTGCGGCTGTAGACCGACCACGTACCACCTTGATTTACGGTGGCGGTGCCGTTCTGGTCATACGTGCTGTAGGTAATCTTGCCATCGGCCGTGATCGTCATGCCAAACCCACCGGCGCGACCTTCGAGCGAAAGACCGATTGCCTGTAGCACCGAGGTGTAGGTCGTCGCCGGATCGCCCGTGATAAGGGAGATGACGCCGTCTTCAGACTCGGCCGGTTGCGAACCGTCACAAACCTGACCATTGACGATTGTTGGATTGTCGCAGGCAGGCGTCCACACTGGCAGGATGACCTGATCGGCGGTGTAGGACAGAAGACCCAGATAAGCCTTCGTACCGCTTGCAAAGGTGGCCGTGGTGAGCGGCGGCAGTTGCCACAGGTTGTTGATCGCGTAGTTCGTCGGCACAGCCGTTGCCAACGTCTGGCCGGAGAGGTCGGCCTGACGGAACTCGTACGTATAGCTGATGCCGGTGATCGCATCCGTTCCCGATAGCACAGCGCCATTAACGGTTGCCGGCAGTGGAGCGCGATATGTCGACACGGGAACGAAGTTCGACCAGGAAGCGTCGCTCTTCATTTCGTACGCACCGTACATCGTCTCGTACTTGCCGTTCGTGACTGGCTGCCATGTGCCCGAGGAAAGCTCCTGCTGCTGTGTCACGACAGAACCGTTGCTGACCGAGCGAACGTCCTGCACGATCGAGCTCACCGGCGCGCTGTTGTAGTTCGCAAAGTACGGCAGGTAACCGTCGAGCGCGTAGGTTGTTTGCGAAAGTACCTGCGAGGCGTCGACGCCGGGGTAGACCGGCTTCGAAGCTTGCGCCGCGATCTGGTCAGCCGTGACGTCCGTGGTGTTGTTCGCGACCATGGCGTTCGCTGCATTGCGAACCGTTGCCGGATCGGCAACCCCGTTCGTCGCAAGCGAGGTCAGCTTGTTCACGATTGCCGTTGCCGTCGACAGCGCCTGAGCGTTACCGGATGCGATGTAATCGGCGTTGGGGTCGATGCCGCCGAGCATTACGCTCACTGCCGCAGTTGCCTGTTGCTGCGAGAGGCCCGTTTGCATCTGGGCCGTGACCAACGTCGAGAAAGGGCTGATGTTCTGCGAACCCGTAGCCGTCACGATCTGGCTGAGTGTGACGGTGACCGGGAAGACATAGTCCGGGCGCGAGAGGTCTTTCGTGTGCGGCGTGATGGTCACGAGCAGCGTCTTGCCGAGCAGTCCACCGGTGTCAGGCAGAGCGTAGTTGCCGTTTGCATCGGTTGTGGCGGCAGGCAGCGATGTGTCACACGCACCCTGACCGTTGTCGAAACAGACGGTCGCGCCCACGAGGTAGCCGTCGATCGCCTTGCCCGACAACTGGGACGTCGGTGTGGTTGTAGATCCCGACGATGGGCCGCCTGTACCGCTTCCACTGCCGCCACCCCCGCTACATGCAGAGAGCAGGGCAAGCGAGCCGAGGGCGGCGTAGAGCGGGATTCGAATTCCCCGGAGAGGATGTTTGTTTTTCATGCTTCCTGGTTCCTTTCAAACTAAATTGTAGTGTTTACTCGACAAAGGTGAGCGTAAGCTGACTCGGGTCACGTGCTCCCGAACTGCTATATCGGCTCGATTCAAAAAAAATGAAGAGTAAACACGACGTTAATTGTCGCGTTTACAACGTCGAGAATCAATCGACAGCCGGGCATTCTGCCCACATGGCTACCCGTCGTTCTTCCCCTTCCCCCAACACCCCTGCGTCGATTTCGGTTGCCCTCGGCAAACGCATCAAGCAATGCCGCCACGAGGCCGACAAGTCGCAGGAGACGCTTGCCTTCGAGGCCCATGTCGACCGGACATATATCTCCTCGATCGAGCGGGGCATCGCCAATCCGTCCGTCGAAACGTTGGCCAACATCTGCCATGTGCTGGGCGTCACGCTCGCCGAGCTGTTCGCGCCACTGGATGGGGTGTCGCTCGCGCCGACCGGCAAGCGCCGGGCCAATGCAGCGACACCGCCCGAGAT
>Ga0268254_10000627_pt1 | contig 17677 bp, 17 predicted proteins | sample AgamicOrSfrz_FD_200251 | JGI IMG/M metagenome (GOLD analysis project Ga0268254, IMG submission 200251) | Agave microbial communities from Guanajuato, Mexico - Or.Sf.rz (v2) (version 3) | ecosystem: Host-associated > Plants > Phyllosphere > Phylloplane/Leaf | place: Guanajuato, Mexico...
TCAACAAGACGACGAGTTCCGTGCCGACGTTCGAACAGCGCGCGGCTTTTGCGAAGTATGTGCGCGAACAGCAGGTGGATGAAGTGTGGCTCGCGCTGCCTTTATCGGAAGAACGCGCGATTCTCGAACTGGTCGATGAGTTTCGCAACGATCTGATCAACGTGCGCTTCATGCCGGACGTGCGCGCATTGGCTCTCTTCGATGGAAGCGTGACCGAATTGCTCGGCTTTCCGACGATCAATCTTGCCGCGTCGCCATTGCCGCCGAATGCAATGGTGGAAAAGGAATTGTTCGACCGCGTCTTTGCGCTGCTCGCATTGATTGCGGTGTCGCCAATTCTTCTTGCGTGTGCGATAGCGGTCAAGCTGAGTTCGCCGGGGCCGGTGTTCTTCAAACAGTGCCGCAAGGGCGCGGACGGACGCATCTTCATGATCTACAAGTTCCGCAGCATGCGTCTGCATGAACAGAAACAGGGGGTGCTCGAACAGGCCACGCGTGGCGACCCGCGCATTACGCGGGTCGGGCGTTTCCTGCGCCGCACGAGCCTCGATGAATTGCCGCAGTTCTTCAACGTGCTGCGCGGCGATATGTCGGTGGTCGGTCCGAGGCCGCACGCGCTCGAACACGACGATCTGTATCAGGGCATCGTCTCCGGCTATATTCACCGTTACCGGATCAAGCCGGGTATTACCGGCTGGGCGCAGATCAATGGCTTTCGCGGAGAGACCGATCGCATCGAAAAGATGGAAGGCCGGGTCGCACACGATTTGTACTACCTTCGAAACTGGTCGTTCGCACTCGACGTCAAGATCATTTGCGCGACGATCTTCAAGGGACTGCATCATCCTAACGCTTATTGATCCCCGCGTCGGATCGAGTCGTTGATTGTGCGGTATGGGAGTGGGTCAACAAGAACCTGATCACGAGGGGACAATGAAACTACACGGCGTAGAGAAAGTAGTCAGACGTTCAATCAAGAAGGTGGGGCAATACACGTTCCACCAGGTTCATCGCGCACAGGCGAGACAGGTTCTTCGGCTATTGCAGAAGAAATACGGTCCTCCCGATCCGGCCAACCTGAAGCTTGCCGACACCTATGCGCGGGACGTGTTTGGCGACGCGAAGTATGCGCCGTGGCTGCGTGTCTACGCGGCGTTTAGCGGAACCTTCAAGGAAGGCTGGATTCCCGACAACTACTACGGCGGCGTGGTTGTGCCCAGCATGAAAGGCGGATATGGACGAATCTCCAATCTGAAGCCGATGTCGCGGGTTATCTTCGGCTGTGATGCGTTCCCCGACCTTGCCTACTTCGCGAACGGCCTCTTCTTCACGGACCGCAATCTGGTGGTGCGCGAGCAGGAGATCGAGCACGTCGTCTTCCGGGAATGCGACAGGATCGTTTTCAAGCTCGACGGTTCGGCGCAAGGAAAAGGTATTCATTTCTTCGACCGGGAATCGTTTGACTGCGGCCTGATCAAATCGCTTGGCAACGGCGTCATTCAGAAGTTCATCGTGCAGCATCCGCTTCTCAGCGCGTTTGCTCCAAACTCGGTCGCGACCTTGCGCCTGACGACGGCTGTTGACGATCTCGGCCGCACTTCTCTTCGTGCGGCTTTCTTGCGCCTTGGCAGAGCGCGTCATACGCACATCAGGATCGACGACGAAATCTGCGTGCCGGTGGATCTCGTCACAGGAGAACTTGCGCGCGAGGGCTTCCTGACCGATTGGGGCGCGACGGAAGAACACCCCGACTCGAAGGTCAGATTTGCCGGCCTGAAGATGCCCGCATTCAACGATTGTGTCGATACGGTGGTACAGCTCCATAGCAAGGTGCCTTTTGCGCGCTGCATAGGGTGGGACGTCACAGTCGACAGCGACGGCAAAGTCCAGGTGATGGAGTGGAATGGCGAACACAACGACGTGAAATTCAGTGAGGCGACGCAGGGCCCATGCTTTTCCGACCTGAAATGGGAACTGCTGAACGCCAGTCCCTTATGACTGTACCCGGCGAGGAACGTCGCGTGAGCGAACAATTGTGGTGCGTCCATATTGAAGGACCTGACGACTTTATCGCAGCAACTTCAAAAGAGGCGGCGGAGCAGGAGGCATTGGCTATCAATGCGTATGTCGAGCGCTCGGGAGAAGGGCGGCGCGACTCGCCGGTGCGCGCAGTCGCGATGGAGTGGCCCTTCACGCCGGAAAGTCATGCGCGTGCTGTGGACAGCGACTGGGAAGATTTGCAGCGCATGCCGCATCGCAAGCAACAACCGGCTTCGTCGCAGAACATTTTGACGAGTATCGCGCGCCGTGTGAAAGAACTCATCGAAACGGCGCGCGGTGCCTGACTCGGTTAGTGCAGATCCATTCGGGGGCTCGACGATACGACGTTGCCCGAACTGTCCACGATCACGACGGGGTCGTTCTGAGGGGCCGGCGGCTGTTCTATCACGAGGGGACTCGTGACGTTCGTGCGGCCCGTTGAGACCATGCCAATCGAGGCCGCACTATCGAGCAACGAGAAGAACGTGGACAGATAACTTTGCACGCTGTCTTGTAGAGCATCCACAAGATCATTATGCGTGTCTACTGCAATGTCCTCGACGTGCCCCCAATAGGCGCACGTCTTTTTTATGGCTGCCGGAACCTGCTGAAACTGCAGATCGATTATCTGGTTGAGAGAGCCGGATGAGAGCGCGGCATTGACCAATGCCTGTTGCTCGGACAAAGAAGTTTTGACGGTCTGCACATTCAACTCGACAACTTTTTCAAAGCCTGCGACGGCTTTAGCTGCAAGTTCGTAGGCGGCAATTGCATGGCTTTGCTGACCGACATCGGGCTGGTTCGGGACGATTGCATTCATGAGGTGCTCCGTATCAATGTGAGTGGGGGAAATGCCTGACAACAGGCAGTGTTTAAGCAACGCCTATTCCTCCCCACGACGCAGACTGCATACGCCGCGAGCTTCACCTCACACAACGCGGACAGCGCAAAGAACCGCTATTGGCTTGCGCCCGCAGGCGCGTCGCTTGCTGCCGTGGCGGGCGCGGAGACGGCAGGCCCACTCTGCGCGGCGCCGCTGACGGCGGCCGCGCCCGCCTGATCCGACGATGGACCGGGGCGGTTGCAACCGGTAAGCGCCACGCTCAGCGCAGTGGCGCTGGCTGCAATCAACAAGACTGTATGTTTCATGGTCGCGAATAAATCTGTTGGGCGGCGCAGGGGCGCGCCGCATTGCATAGAATGAGCAATGCATATGCCTCGCGCGCAGCAGGTCTCGTTGCCCGACAGCCAAAATGGAAGATTGTCATGACCGAACCCGACCTGTCGGACATCTACCGAAGCTATATCGCCTGCCTGAACCGGCAGGACTGGCAGGGCTTGCCGCAATTCGTTCATGACGATGTCTATTACAACGACAAGCGGATCGGTTCGGCGGGCTATCGCGCAATGCTCGAGAGAGACTTTCGCGAGATTCCGGACCTTCATTTCGACATCGATCTGCTGGTTGCCGACCCGGCTTATGTCGCGGCGCGGCTGCGCTTTAATTGCACGCCGCAAGGCACATTTCTCGGTCTCGAAGTCAATGGAAGAAAAGTGACCTTCACCGAAAATGTCTTCTACGAATTCCGCGGAGAAAAAATTGGCCGGGTCTGGTCGATTATCGATAAGGCGGCTGTTGAAGCCCAACTGTAGTTCGCACAGGTAGCGCGCAATCCGTCATAAATTGCTGCCGAGCGCCTGGAACAACGCAGCCGTGTCGGAAAAGCGGTTTGCTTGAGCCCGGGTTCGATCTATTGCCGTCTGCAGCGAATCACGTTCCGCGTCGAGAAGAGCAAGCTGACTGATTCCACCTGCCGCATATTGCCGACTTGCGACGTCCAGACTGGCTTGCGCTTGCTGCGCGGCTTCAGTGCGCGCCTGCAACTCGCGCGCGTCGTTCTGCATGGCGGTCAGCGAATCGGCGACCTGCTGCAATGCCTGGAGAACCGTTTGGCGATAGTTCTCGAATGCGGCGTCATAAGCGGCTTCTGCGGCGCGTTTCTTCGCATGCAATTCTCCGCCGCGAAAGATGGGTTGTGTCAGGTTGAGGCCGATATTCCAGACGTTCAGGCCATTCACAATGTCGCCAATCCGCGTGCGCTCCGAGCCGATTCCCGCGGACAATGAAAATTGCGGGTACAGGTTAGCGGTTGCGACGCCCACATTCGCGCTTGCCTCGTGCAGTAATGCCTCGGCCGCTTTTATATCGGGCCGCGCGCGGGCGAGTGTCGACGGCAAAGCGAGTGGAATATCCAGCGGCAAATGCAGCGCATCGAAAGTGAGTACGTCGAAATCCGCTTGCGACGGTACTCTGCCCAGCAGAATGGCGAGCTGATGATCCGCGGCCGCAAGCTGGCTTGCAAGCGGCGGCAACGATGCGCGTGTCTGTGCAAGCAGGGTGCGCTGACGGTGCACATCGAGTTGCGATACGCCGCCGGCAGCGAAGCGCGCTTCAACGATCGACAGTTGATGCGCCTGTGCGTCGGCCAGGCGTTGCGTCAGCGCGATCTGCTGTTGTAGCGACGCGCGCCGCACGGCGGTAGCCACAATATTACCGGCGAGACTCAATCGCGCTGCATCGAGTTCATACGACTCGTAATCGACTTGCGCCATGCTGGCCTCGAGCGCGCGCCGATTGCCGCCGAAAATATCAAATACGTAAGAGACGTTGACCGATGCGCTGAACAGCGAGAACGGTCCGGGACTCTCGACATGCGGAATGCCGAACGCAGCCGGATCGACTTTCTGTCTTGCGCCGGAAAGCGTTGCGTCGATGCTCGGGAATTGCGTTTCGCCCGCGAGCGCCGTGTAGTTTTCGCGTGCCTCGATCAGTCTTGCGCGCGCTTGACCGAGTGTCGGGTTGTGGCGCAGTGCTTCATCCACGAGACGGTTTAGCGCGTCGGACTCGAATTGACGCCACCACATGGGTATGGGACCAGGCGCCGCGTTGAACGTCTGTGCGGCTCCCGCTGGCCCTTCGGACGAGGCCGTCTGCTCAGGTAATGCGCGTTGCGTGTAGTTTTGAATGTCGGGCGCGGCCGGTGCGTGAAAGTCGGGTCCTACCGCGCAGCCGGTCAAAGAAAGTGCGCACACAACAAGAAGTGTTTTCATGAACGTTCTTCCTAGTCGAGTGTGCGCCGATAAAAACGCAGCGCAATCGCCATCACAACGGCGGTGAATAGTGCCATGGGCCACACCGAGGGCCACAGGTCCGCCCATCCGTCGCCCTTGAGCATGATTCCGCGAATGAGCCGGTTGAAATACGTCAACGGCAAAAAGTTGCCGATGAACTGCGCCCATTTCGGCATGCCCGCGAACGGGAACATGAAGCCGGACAGAAGAATATTCGGCAGAAAATAGAACATGGTCAGTTGCATCGCCTGCAGCTGGTTTTGTGCAAGCGAGGACAGCGTAATGCCGACCGTGAGGTTCGCGGCAATGAACAGCAGCGCGGCCAGATAGATTGCGATGGGACTGCCGACAAAGGGCACATGAAATACGAAGCGTGTGGCAATCAATATAATCGACGCCTGAATCAGGCCGATGGCGACATAAGGAATGATCTTGCCGGTCATCACTTCGACGGGTAGAACCGGCGTTGCAAGCAAATTTTCCATCGTGCCGCGTTCGCGTTCGCGCGTGACGGCGAGGCCTGTCATCATCACGAGCGTCATGGTGAGAATGACGCCCATGAGTCCCGGAACGACGTTGTACTGGGTAATTCCTTCGGGGTTGTACAGATTGTGGACTTGCACGCCGAAAGCGCCTGGCGTGCCGTTGAGATGCGCGAGCGGTCCGGTGATGTCCTTGTCGGCGACGGGCTGTACGAGATTGGGCAGGGCAGCAACGGCGGTGTGAGTCGCGGTCGGGTCGGTGGCGTCAGCTTCGACAAGCAGTGAAGGGTGCTCGCCGCGCAGCAGCTTCCTCGAGAAATCGACGGGAATGTTCAGCACGAACTGCACGCGGCCCTGGGCGAGCGCACGGCGTCCGGCTTCCTCATCGGGCAGCGTTTCGACGATGTCGAAATACGCGGAGTTCCTCATCGCCGCGATGAAACTGCGCGAGAACTCGCTCTGGTCGTGAACGATAACGGCAGTCGGCAGATGCTTCGGATCGGTGTTGATCGCGAAACCGAACAATGCAAGCTGAACGATCGGTATGCCCACGATCATCGCGAACGTGACGCGGTCGCGCCGCAATTGAAGGAACTCTTTCAGCACCACGCTCCACCAGCGCATCAACGAAAAGCCCGTACCTGTGCTCACGATCGCGCTCCGAAGTTATCCCGCGAATGACTCATCAGATAGATGAACACGTCTTCGAGTCCGGTTTCGATCGGCTCCATGCGCAAACGCGTGTCCGCGGTGGCTTGCCTTAGCGCTTGCTCCAATGCCGCATGATCGCGCCCGCTGGCGTGCAGCGCGGCGCCGAATACGACGGTTTGGTCGACGCCGGGCATCGCGCGCAGTTTCTCGGACAATTCGCTCAGATGCTCGCCTTGAATCGACCATGTGGCGAGGTTCTGCGACTCGATCACCTCTCGCGACGTGCCTTGCGCGAGCAGTTTTCCATACGCGATATAGGCGAGTTTGTGACAGCGTTCGGCCTCATCCATGTAATGCGTGCTGACGAGGACGGAAATGCCGCGCGCCGCGAGCCGGTGCAGTTCTTCCCAGAAATCGCGGCGCGCGGTGGGATCGACGCCCGCAGTCGGCTCGTCGAGCAACAGCAACCTGGGTTCGTGCAGCATGCATGCTGCGAGCGCGAGGCGTTGCTTCCAGCCTCCGGATAGCGACCCTGTGAGCTGGTTCGCGCGGCTTTGCAGTCCGAGTGCTTCGAGCGATTTGTCGACGGCTTCGCGACGGTTGCGCATCTGATAGATACGCGCGACGAAGTCGAGGTTCTCGCGAATGGTCAGATCTTCCCAATACGAAAAGCGCTGCGTCATATAGCCGACATTGCGCTTGATCTGCGCACTCTCGCTGCGGATGTCGTAGCCAAGGCATGTGCCGGTGCCTGAGTCGGGCGTCAGCAGTCCGCACATCAAACGGATCGACGTCGTCTTGCCGCTGCCGTTAGGGCCGAGAAAGCCGAAGATCTCGCCGCGCGCGACCTGCAACGAAACGTCGTTGACCACGTGCTTGTCGCCGAAATGCTTGTTCAGGCCGTGCACGTCGATCACATACTCTGGCGCAGGTGTACTCATTTGAGCGCCACCGTCACCGGCTGACCCGGATGAAGTTTCGTTGCATCTGCAGCCGACGTGTGTGCTTCGATCATGAAAACGAGCTTCGCGCGGCTCTCGTTGCTATAGATAACCGGCGGCGTGTACTCCGCTTTATTCGCAACGTAGGTGATCTTCGCGGTCAAATCCGCTGCGCATCCGTCGCAATGGATCGACACTTCGCGGCCCAGCGCCAGTGCGCCGACTCGCGTTTCCGGCACGAAAAAGCGCACCTTGATGTTCTGCGGCGGCAGCAATTGCACAACGGGACTGCCGGCCGGCACCCACTCGCCGAGGCGATAGAGCGTGTCGTACACGAGGCCGTCGGCGGGTGCGTTCGCGAGCTTCTGATCGAGCTTCCACTGAGCCTGCGCGACGACTGCTTCCGCCGCCGCGACCTGGGCCTGCTGCGCAGCGATTTGTTGCGAGCGGCCCGGCAAACGCGCTACTTCCACCTGATTCGTAAGCTGCCGCACTTGCGCCGACGTCGCGTCTGCATTCGCGCGCGAATCGTCGAGCTGCGCTTTTGCAATGCCGCCTGCGCTGTACTGCGCTTCGTCGCGAGTGAGTTGCAGCGCCGCCTTGCGCGCGTTCGCCGCAGCCTCAGCGAGTTGCGCGCGATTGACGTTGACTTCGGGCACGCGCTTGCCGGTCTGGATGTCGGCGAGTTGCGAGCGGGCCGCCGCGAGTTGCTGTTGCGCCTGCTTCAGCGCGGCCGTTTCGTCCACTGAATCAAGCGCGAAAAGAGGCGCGCCGGCTTTTACGGTTTGACCGCGTGCGACCTGCAACTGCGTGAGCGTACCGGCCTGCGACGAGCCCAGGTACACATATTCGCCCTCTACATAGCCCTGGTAGGCGTTCTCGTCGCGATGCTCGCATCCTGCAAGCAGTACGCCGATAAAGAGTGCCAATGCGGGCCGCCAGAGCCGGGTAATGAAGTTCCTCATAGGGTGTCGTCCGCACGGATGAAGTACAATGAATATATGCGAATTTGAATTCGAATTCAAACTATTTCCGGAGCCTGCACTTTCCCATGCCGACGAAACGAGCGACGACTCCTGCAAAGCAGAAAGAGCGGACCAAGCAGGCAGGCGCAACGAAAACACCCACGACGGCGGCGCGCAAATCCCGCACGGAACAGGGAAAGCAGCCTCGGCCGGTCAATCGCGCGAGCCGTCCCGACGGTGCGGCGACACGCCAGCATCTGCTCGATATTGCGGGGCAGGTATTCGCCGCGCGCGGTTTCGCCGATGCGACCAGCAAGGAGATATGCGAGCGCGCGGGTACGCCGATGGCGTCGGTGAACTATCACTTCGGCAGTCGCGAGGCGCTATACGAAGCGGCGCTCGTCGAAGCGCATCGCCAGGTCGTGAGTCTCGATGAATTGTCCGCGCTGACAGAAGGGCCGGGCGATCCGCGAGACAAGTTGCGCGCGGTAATCTCGCGCTTCGTGGGTCTGTCGACCAGCAGCGGCGCGCCGTGGGGATTCATGCTGATGCTGCGCGAAGTACTGTCTCCGTCGCCCGCCATTCCTGCGCTGATTGAAAAAGCGGTGCGGCCAAAGGCAACGGTGCTACTGGGACTGATCGGCGAGGTATTGCAATTGAATCCGCAAGAGCCGGCCGTGCAGCGCGCGCTGATGTTCGCGGTGCTGCCTTGCATCGCGCTGATGATCGCGCCCAGGCAAATGCAGGCAGCGTTGCTGCCCGCCGTTGCAAAAGACAAGAATGCGCTGGTGGAGGACTTTATTTGCTTCGTGATGGCGGGACTCGATGCAGTCTCCGCCGCGCATCGAACGCGAAAATAGTTCTATTGATCGAATGCAATACCGCGCCTGCGCAATTCGCGCATTGCGCTTTGAAAATGCGCGTGCGCGCTTTCCTTGTCGCCGGCGCGCATCTGTTCATAAGTACGCTGCGCCACTTCGTGCGGTATGGGTTTCAGCGGACGATTACTGCTCATTGCCTTTAGCTGGACTTCAGCCGCACGCTCCAGGTAATAGAGATCATCCCACGCTTCTGCAATACTCTCGCCCGCCACCATCACGCCGTGATTCTTGAGGAACAGGATATCCGCGTCGCCGATGGTCGCGGCAATGCGGTCGCCTTCCGAGTCGTCGAGCGCGAGGCCGTTGTAGTTCTCATCGACGGCGGTGCGGCCGTAGAACTTCAGTGCCGTTTGCCCGAGCCACAACAGCGGCGGACCGTCGAGCAAACATAACGCGGTGGCGTTCGGCATATGCGTATGAAAAGCGGCCTTCACGCGCGGCTTTAACCGATGCAATCGTGCGTGAATATAAAACGCCGTTGCTTCGGGCTTTCCTTCGCCCGACACGACATGTCCATCGAAGTCGCAGATTAAAAGCCGCGATGCGGTGATCTCCGAGAACGCATAGCCATACGGATTGACGAAGAACAGATGGTCGTGTCCGGGCACGACGGCCGAAAAGTGGTTGCAGATTCCCTCTTCAAAACCGTATTGCGCCGCTAGTTGAAAGCATGCCGCGAGTTCGATACGGGCCTCCATGACAGCGTCGGAATCGAGTCGCAATGTCGGCGACGATTTCGCCGAGCCAATGGATGAAAGCGTATGCGCCATGTTGGTCGTTCCTCAATGTCACCAGCCGAGCGATGCAAAAAGAACCGGCACCTGGTCGAGCGTGGAGAGTGTTGCATCGGGCGTGTAATCGGGCAGTAGCGTGCGGCCCGTTGCACGGTCGATCCATACGCAACGAAAGCCGATGTCGCGCGCGGCCGCGTGATCGAGATGCGGACTCGCGCAAATGTGCACGACTTCATCGCGCGTCACGCCGAGTTGTTCATGCGCGTAATCGAATAGCCGCCGGTTCGGTTTGTACGCGCCGGCTTGCTGTGCAGTGATCACGCGGTCGATAAAGCCGCCCAGTTGCGCGACATTGCCGGCAATGATGTCGTCGTCGGTATTCGACACGATGCACAGGCTATAACCATCCTGCTTGAGTTGCCGCAATGTGTCGACCACTTCCGGAAACGGCGGCATCGCGGAAATGCGGTCCGTCAAAGTACGTATGTCGCGCTCGTCGCTTTCCTCGCCGGGCAAGCCGAATTCGGCGAGGGCAATACGCAGCGCCGTGCCCGCGACTTCGCGAAAGGTGCGATACGGCGGAGTCTGCTCGAGTGCGTGTTCGTGCCGGTCGTAGACCGCGAGCAGCTTCGCGGGGTCCACGTCATGACCGCGCTTGCTCTGAAGAATCTCGCGTACTGCGGCTTGCAGGCCTTCGTCCCACTGGATCAGTGTGCCGTAGCAGTCGAACGTCAGCCAGCGCGGGCGTGGGGTGTTTTGCAGAGACATGAAATGTGTTCCCAATTGAATAGGCTTATGAATGACGTCCAGCTTAGGCGCATTGACACTTATTGGAAAATTAAATTAACCTCTCGACGTCAGTTGCATCGCAAATAACGAAGCGAGTCCATCATGCTTGATCTCGACCTGTTGAATACGCTGATCTGCGTTGTCGATGAAGGCAGTTTCACGCGTGCCGGCGAGCGCGTGCATCGCACGCAATCCACGGTGAGCCAACAGGTTCGGCGGCTCGAAGAACTGGTCGGCCGCACGCTGCTGATGCGTGACCGCACCGGCAATCAGGTGACGCCAACCGAGCATGGCGAACTGCTCGCGCAATATGCGCGACGGCTGCTCGCGCTGGCGCAGGAAGCACAAGATGCGTTGACGAGCGACGTTGCGGTCACGCCGCTTCGCATAGGCGTTCCAGAAGACTTCGACGCGCGCCGCATGTCGGCCATGCTGTCGGGCTTTGTCAAAACGAGGCCTGGCGTCAGGCTCGAAACAGTGGCCGGCATGAGTGCCGATTTGCAGCGCAGGCTCGCGAATGGCGAAATAGAAATCGCGCTGATCAAGCGCGAGCCGGCAAGCGGCGAGTGTCTCGCGTCGTGGCCGGAGTCGCTCGTGTGGGTGCAGGGCGCGAATGCACAAGCGCTGGAACCTTCTTCCGACGAACCCATTCCTCTCGCGCTATTTCCGCAAGGCTGCGTGTACCGGCAGCGCGCGATTCGCGGTCTCGACAAAGCGCATCGGCGCTGGCGCATTGCATTCGGCAGCCATAGTCTCACCGGCATTCAGGCCGCGGTGTCCTCGGGATTGGGCATTTCGGTTCTGCCCACTACAGCAGTACTGCCGGAGCATCGCTTATGCAACGGCTTACCGCCTTTGCCGCCGACAGAGCTTGCGCTTGTCAGCTCCGGCGGCGTGCTCAATGCGCATCAACGCGCGCTGGTCGACTTTCTTCTCACGGAAATGAGTGCATAGAAAGAGTGCATAGACCGGCCGGCTCATAGCAAAAGCTGGCCGCCATGCTTTCACATCTACGAAAGGTGATGCACTTCCTGCAATCCGAACACGGGTGTCGGAATGCCTTCCATGCGAGCCTTGAGTTGCAGTGACAGATACTGCGAGTAATGCCGCGACTGATGCAGATTGCCGCCATGAAACCAGAGTGCCTCTTGCTGAGTGGGCTTCCACATGTTGCGCTGTTCGCCTTCCCACGGCCCTGGATCTTTCGTCGTATTCGAGCCGAGGCCCCACACTTTGCCGACTTTATCGGCCACTTCGCGTGAGATGAGATCGGCGGCCCAACCGTTCATCGAACCATAGCCCGTTGCGTACACGACGAGATCCGCTTCAAGTTCGCTGCCGTCGCTGAGCAGCACCGAATGTTCTTTCAGTTCGACTACGTCGACGCCGCTTTTCAGCTTGATCTTGCCGTCGGCGACGAGCTGCGATGCGCCCACGTCGATGTAATAGCCGGAACCTCGCCGCAGGTACTTCATGAAAAGGCCGGAGTCGTCGTCGCCGAAATCGAGCATGAAGCCGCTCTTTTCCAGACGCGCATAGAACTCCGCATCGCGCTCGCGAATCGCGTTGAAAACCGGAATCTGGAACTCGTGAAGCATCGCATATGGTATCGATGCGAAGGTCAGATCCGCTTTCGCGGTCGTCATGCCTGCGGCCACCGCGCGTTCCGAATAGAGATCGCCGAGCGCCAACTCCATTAGCGAATCGGACTTCACGATATGCGTGGACGAGCGCTGCACCATCGTCACGTCGACGCCTGCTTCCCACAGCGCCGCGCAGATATCGTGAGCCGAATTGTTTGCGCCGATCACGACGACCTTCTTGCCGTGATACGCGTCCGGGCCCGGATGCTGCGACGAATGATGCTGCTCGCCCTTGAATACATCCATGCCCTTGAAGCTCGGAACATTCGGCTTGCCGGACATGCCGGTCGCGAGCACGAGTTGCTTCGGACGCAATGTGATGGGTTCTCCGCCTCGCTCGACTTCGACGATCCATTCGCCTTTCGCTTCGTCGTAGCGCGCCGATTTGCAGACGGTCGATCCCCAGTAGTTCAGTTCCATGACCTTCGTGTACATCTCGAGCCAGTCGCCGATCTTGTCCTTCGGCGTGAAGACGGGCCAGTTGTCCGGGAAGGGCAAGTAGGGCATATGGTCGTACCAGACCGGGTCATGCAGACACAGCGTTTTATAGCGCTTGCGCCATGCATCGCCCGGCCTTTCGTTCTTGTCGACGATGATGGTCGGCACGCCGAGTTGCCGCAGCCGTGCACCGAGTCCGATGCCGCCTTGCCCGCCGCCGACAATCAGGCAATACGGTTGCTCTGCGGTGCCAAGCGCGTCGAGCTCGGCCTCGCGCCGCTCTTTCCAGCTCGTGCGATCGCGGCGTGCGCCGTGCTCGGCGCCCATCGGACGAAGCGGCCCTTTGGGCTCTTCGTGGCCCTTCAATTCGGCCATCGTGGTGAGCAGCGTCCAGATGCGGCCTTGCTTAAGTCGAATGAAGCCGGTGCCGCGTGCGACGCCGGTTTCGAACGTGATCCAGCCTTGCGCGACGCCGTCCGCTTCCGTTGCGGGCTCGTTATCCGCAAGCCGCAGCCTGGACGGTTTAGTTGCGGCCAACTGCGTATTCAGCATCTCCGCGATCTGCTCACGGCCTTCGAGCGTCTTGATGTTCCAGGTGAATGCGACGAGATCGCGCCAGTAGCAGTCGGGCTGAAACAGGTCGACGGCGGCTTGTGTGTCGCCGCGTTTGAGCGCGGCTTCGAGGCTTTCCAGAACAGCGGATATAGCCTGATTTGCAGTGTTTTCAGACATGGTTGCTCCTCCATATGAAACGGATAGTCGAACTTCAGTGAGAACGCGGGTTCTATGCCCGCTAAGGGAATCTGTGCAGCGCCGCTAGCACTTGTGCGGCGGCAGGATATGCAGCTTCGCGATGCGTCGATACAAAGTCGCGCGTGATATGCCGAGTGCTTGCGCGGCCAGGTCCGTGCGCCACTTGGCGTCGTTCATCGCGTCGACGATGCGCCTGCGCTCGAGCGCTTCGCTCTCCGACATGAGCGGCATATCGTGCGGCGCGGCGTTTGCGTTGTTGGTGCTTGTGTCGGGCGATGCGGCGTGCGTGCGTCGGGAGATTCGCGCGGCGGCTGGTGCGCGCACACGCGCATAGAGCGGCGAGCCGGTATCGTTGAGCCTCAACGAAACGAGACCGCGGCTTGTCTTGGCGTCGAACAGACGCTCGGGCGGAACGTCGAAGATCTCCGACACATGGCGCGGCAACTGATTGAGCGCCGGCAGACACTCGCGTGCGCGCCGGTTCGCGGCGACTGCGTGGCCGCGTGCGTCGATGGCGATCAGAATTTCGGGCTGCGCCTCGACGTAATGGCGGTTGCGATGCGCTAGCAATACCCAGCAATCCGTTGCGGCATTCAGGAAGTAAGCGTCCTCGATCAGCAGCGCGCTTTGCCGCACGATGTGATTGACGAGCCGCTGGCTTTCGCGATCGTCGGGCGAACGTACGGCCGATGCATCGAGCACGCCGAGCAGTTCGCCGTGCAAACCGAAAATCGGCGACGCGCTGCACGTGAGCGTGGTGAAGGCCGCGCGAAAATGATCGCTGCGATGAACGGTAATCGGCTCCGCGTCGAGCAGCACGGTCGCGACGCCGCACGTGCCTTCCTCGCTTTCGGACCAGCATGAGCCGAGATAGAGTCCCGCGCGCTTGAAGTCGTGGCGGCGGTCCTTGTCGACGCGATAGTCGATCGTCACGCCTTTCGCGTCGGTGAGCATCACGCAGTAGTCCGCTTCGCGCACCATCTCGTGCAGCCGCGACAGACACTGGCCCGACGCGCGCAGAAACGATTCCTCGCGATGCTGCACGTCGCGCAATTCGGGCACCGTCAGAATGCGCGGCCCGGCGGTCGCGCCGGGATCGAGATGGTATTGCTCGAGCGAGCGCCTATACGACGAGGCAAGCCGTTTGCCGTCGGCGCCCGGACGCTGGGTTCGTCCTTCAATGACGTTGCATATGCGGTCGATATGTCTCGTGGACGGAACGTAGGGCATGACGAGCCTCCGGGCGAACTCAGCGCGAACTGGGTGCTGGAGACATTCTGCGCTAGGCCGCACTGCGTGTCTCCGAAGCCTGAAACGTACGGTACGTTTGTAGCACGCGCGAATCGGGAGATCACACTGCAGTGCACCATCGGCGCTGGTGAGAATTTTTTCTCAAGGGCGAAGACGCACGCGACATGGCGCATGCGCTGGCATGCTGCAAGAAAAAAACCGGCGCTCGTGCGCCGGTTCTTGTGGGAATGGACGGACTTAGAACGTTTCCCAGTTTTCCGCGCCGGCGGTCTGCAGTTCGCGTTCCTTGAAGTGCGAGGACGAGGAAGACGACGAGGAAGACGACGAGGAAGACGTCGGTAACGCCTTGCGCACCGCGGTGTTGATAGGCTTCGACTGCGACGCCGCCAGAGCCGCCTTTTTCGGTGGCGTGGCGCCGCGCGCGGACCTGGCTACACCCGTGCGCATTGCCCCTCGCCCAATATGCTCGGCCGCATCCACCCGGAAAACCGATACCGCCGAACGCAGGCTTTCGGCCTGATCCGCCATGGCCTGCGCGGCGGCGGTTGCCTGCTCGACGAGCGCCGCGTTTTGCTGAGTGACTTCGTCCATCTGCGTGACGGCCACGTTGACCTGCTCGATGCCCTTCGTTTGCTCCGACGACGCCGACGCGATCTCGCCCATGATGTCGGTCACCTGCTGCACCGAGCGCACGACTTCGCTCATCGTCTGACCTGCGTTTTCGACGAGTTGCGAGCCGCTCGCCACATGCGACGCCGATGCTTCGATCAGTTCCTTGATCTCCTTCGCCGCGGTCGCACTGCGCTGGGCGAGCGTGCGGACTTCGCCCGCGACGACCGCGAAACCGCGGCCGTCTTCGCCTGCCCGAGCGGCTTCGACCGCTGCGTTCAGTGCGAGGATATTGGTCTGAAATGCAATTGCTTCGATCACCGAAATGATTTCTGTCACCTTCGTCGAACTCGTTGAGATGTCGCGCATGGTCGACACGACCTGGTGAACCACTTCGCCACCGGATGCCGCGGTCGTCGAAGCCGCCGCCGCGAGCGTGCTGCCCTGACGCGCGTTGTCGGTGTTATTGCGCACCGTCGACGTCAATTCTTCCATGCTCGCCGCGGTTTGCTGGAGCGACGCGGCCTGTTCCTCGGTGCGTTGCGACAGGTCCTGGTTGCCTTGCGCGATCTCGCCGGCAGCTACAGAAATCGACTCGGCCGACGTCTTGATGCCCGACACGATCGTGGTGAGCTTCTCGCGCATTGCTTCGAGCGATGCCATCAAACTGCTCCGGTCGCCTGCTGCAACCTGCACGCGCACGGTCAGGTTGCCCTCGGCGATCTGCGGCCATTTCCTGCGCGGCTCGCGGCTCGCCGCCCAACTGCCGCAGAATGCTGCGCGAGATGAGCGCGGCAGTCGCCACGCCCAGCAGGAATGCGATCGCGGCAATCGCCGAGATCATCGTGCGGACCGTCGAGTAAGTCGCGAAGGCGCTTAGCTGTGCTTCCTTGTTCTGCTCATCTTCGAGACGCGCGAGTTCCGTCGCGCGGGCAAGCCATGCTCGCTGCGGCGGCCGCGCGTTTTGCAGCAGCTCCTGCGTCGCGAGCGCGGCGTTCTGCGACAGTGCGAGATCCATCGCCTTGCGCAACGGCGGCATCGCCGCGGCTTCGTCCTGCTTGAGCTGCTCGATCAGCGAGCGCTCCGCCGCGGCCGTCGCCGGCTCCTGAGCGAACAGCTGAGTGAGTTGCCGGTAGGCGTCCGCATAGATCTGATCCTGCTTCTTGATGCGGGCCGCTTCCTGGGCAACGTCGCGCGGATCGGTGACCAACGCCAGGTTCCGTATCGCGATGGCGCGCTCCTGAATCGACGCGCGCAATTCGTTCGCGAGACGGGTCTCCTCGTTATTCACGCGGGCAATACCGTCGAGACTATCGTTCAGCTCGGACAAGCCGAACAGCGCGACTCCGGCCAGCGCGAGAAGCAACGCCGTGAGCAGGCCGAAGCCGGTCTGCAAGCGGGTGGATACCTTCATGTTTTTCATTTCCGTTCCTGTATCCAGAAGAGGCGTACATCTGGTTTACGTCTGCCTGCCGGAATACTGAAGGGTGTTTGTAATTGAACGTTTCACTGCGCGGGGCACGGTGGCGCGGCTTGCCCACGCACGAGGCGATGCGCCCGCGCCGCGGCGTCAAGCGCCCGAATGCCGTCGGCGACATTGGCGGCAATCTGCTGAAGCGCCTGCCGATGGCCGGCCACGAGCGCGTCGTTGCCCGCGCCGACCGGCTCGCTCACAACGCTGCGGCACGTCAGCACCGCTTCTTCTGACAACGCGCGCACGCTCCACACCGCGCCGATCAGTGCGTGCGAGGCCGGCCACGATTCGAAGCGCTGCACGCTTAATTTCACGCGATAAACCGATACGCCGGCCGGGCGCGGAGAACGTGAGACGTCGATCGCATCGAGCCGTTGCGCGAGTTCCTGCGAGAGCGCGAGACGGATTTCGTCGGCGGGCAACGACGCCCAACGGGCCTGCTCGAGCACGTCCACGCGAGTCGCGCTCGTCTGCACGACGAGCGCCGACCGCGCGACTTGCGCGGGCACGTCGACGGCCGCGACATCGATCATCAGCAGAGGCGGCGCGGCGCTGCGTACTTCGCTCGATGCGAGCCCGCCGGCGAGCGTATAAAAGCGGCTCGGCGGCGACGAACAGGCACTGAGCGCGCCGAGTGCGACGAGTGCCACCGATGCCACCGATGCCACCGATGCCACCGATGCCACCGATGCGATCAATGCCGCGCATCGCGCGAGCGCGGCAAACCCGGCGAGCGGACGACGCGAATAGCGGCTCATGGCTTGTCCTCCGATTTGCCGCGCACGAGCGATTCCGGATGACGCTCCAGGTAATCGGCCAACGCGTTCAGCGATTGCAGCGTGCGCGTCAGTTCCTGCAACGCCTGATGCATGTCGGCCTGCACCGGCGAATCCT
>Ga0268254_10000632_pt1 | contig 17524 bp, 16 predicted proteins | sample AgamicOrSfrz_FD_200251 | JGI IMG/M metagenome (GOLD analysis project Ga0268254, IMG submission 200251) | Agave microbial communities from Guanajuato, Mexico - Or.Sf.rz (v2) (version 3) | ecosystem: Host-associated > Plants > Phyllosphere > Phylloplane/Leaf | place: Guanajuato, Mexico...
TGCGTATCTGCGGTCCGACGCTCTTCGGTCCGCGCTATATCGCGCCGCTGGTGGCGGCGTTTCTCGCGCGTTATCCGCGGCTCACGGCGTCGCTCGATCTGTCCGAGGAGTACGACGATCCGGCGACAAGCGGTGCGGACGTCACCATCCGTATCGGCGAGACGCCTGACTCGAATCTGATTGCGCGGCGGCTCGGCACCATCCGCCGGGTGACGTTCGCGTCGCCCGCTTATCTCGAGGCGCGCGGGCGTCCGCTGCGGCCGGCTGATTTGAAGCAGCATGATTGCGTGGTCCGCTCGTCATTACCGGAAGCCTCGCTGTGGCGCTATCGCAGCAAACGCGGAGTGGAGGAGTCGGTGCAGGTGCGCGGGCGCTTTGAAAGCAACAGCACGGCGGCGATCAACGATGCCGTTGCGAGCGGTCTCGGCATTGGCCGGGCCGCGTACTGGCAGATTGGCGAACTGGTGCAGCAGCGTCGCGTGGAACTGATCCTGACCGACTATGAACTGTCGCCGCTGCCGTTGCAGGCGCTATGGTTACCTACGCGGCGCCTGCCCGCGCGCACGCGGCTATTCGTGGAGTTTCTGGCGTCGCGGCTCGAAAGCGTCGCGCTTTAGGGCGGCGGGTCGATTGGAGCAAGCGCTGTTGCGCAACGTGAGTCCGCATCGCGTCACATCGGATTCTGCCGACGGCACGCGTGCAATATTTCGTTCACTGCAAACGCGCCTCGCACGCTTTGCACATTCTGCAAGACACACACGTGATAAGCCCTTTCACGCGGCAAGAGCAGTGCCCCGTTTTTATAGAGCGCGATGCACGAATTGGTAATGGCGCGCGCCGCGTAATTGCTCTGGCTATTCGCGAGCGAATTCAGAATGCATTGGTCGTACTCGGGATTCCCGCCTCCGAATGCGAAAGCCGACAGCGGCGCGGCCAACGCTGCTGAAACAAGCACATAAACGAGTCTGAGCATGAGTGCGGAAAGCTCGCTGAGATGACGGCAGATAATCGTAGCATGTGCGTTATAGGCGAACACGCGCCGCCTTATCGGCCGTCGAATTTCGCGGCGAGCTTCTGCTTTCGAAATGCATCGACGACGAAATCGATAAACACGCGCGTCCTCGCCGGCAACAGTTTCTTGTTCGGGTAGTAGATCGATATCGGTCCCTGGTCCGCGTACCACGCCGGCAAGAGACGCATCAGCGCGCCGCTTGCGAGCCAGGGCGCTGCGTGCGGCATCGGCAGAAAAGCGACGCCCTGGCCGTGCATCGCTGCATGCGCGATCGCTTCGGGGTCGTCGAAGATCATGCGCGTGCGGCACTCCGCCTGGTACTGCTCGCCGACATGGTTCTGCAGCGTCCACGCACGCAACCGGCCGGTTGTCGACGAGCGGCGAACGATTCCGTCGAATCCGCTCAGTTCGGACGGGTGCCTCGGCATCGTGCGCGTCGCCATATAAGCCGGCGATGCCGCCACGATCACATGCGTGCGCGCCAACTCGCGCGCGACGATTCCCGGCGTCAGTTCAATGCCGCCGCCGATGGCGACGTCGAAGCCGTCGGCGATCAGATCGACGGGCCGGTTGTCGAAGTGCCAATCCGGCACGATCGCCGGATAGTGTTCGAGGAATTCGCCCAGCAAGGGCACCAGATATTCGCGGCCGAATGCCAGTCCCAGACTCACCTTAAGCGTGCCCGCGGGCCTGCCGTCCTGAACCGCGGCGCCGGCAAACGCGTCTTGCAGCGCGGTGAACGGCGCGGCGACTTCGCGCAACAGCTTCTCGCCTTCGTTCGTCAGCGTGAGCTTGCGCGTGCTGCGCTGAAAGAGCCGCAGACCCAGCGAGGTCTCGAGCCGCGCCACGTTCTTGCTCACGGCGGCCGGCGTTAGGCCGAGCCGGCGCGCCGCCGCCGAGAAGCTCAGGTGCTCCGCGCTGAGCACAAACGATTCGATCAGGTTGAGAGGCTCCACGGCGATTTCGGACAAATAGTTGAAAGAGATAGTCTAGATCACACGCTAGTCGAAGGGGAATGTCAGGACGATACTGCTCTCCATTCACTCACCCATTGGAGCAAGACATGACTGCAAATCTGACTGGCAAAGTTGCATTCGTCACCGGCGGCAGCCGGGGCATCGGCGCGGCAATCGTGCAACGTTTGTCCAAGGAAGGCGCGACGGTAGCGTTCACGTACAAGGGTTCGTCGGCGGCTGCGCAGGCACTCGCCGGCAGCATCGAGCAGCAGGGCGGCCGCGCGCTCGCATTGCAAGCCGACGCGGGCGATGCCGCGGCGGTGAGCCGCGCGATCGACGATGTCGCCGCCAAATTCGGCAAGATCGATATTCTCGTGAACAACGCGGGGGTGCTCGCGCTAGGCCCGGTCGAGACGTTCTCGCTCGAGGACTTCGACAGAACGCTGCAAGTCAACGTGCGCGCTGTTTTCGTCGCGGTGAAGGCGGTGTTGCCGCATATGGGCGATGGCGGCCGTATCGTGAACATCAGCAGCGTCAACGCCGAACGCATGCCGTTTCCCGGCGGCGCCGCGTATGCAATGAGCAAGTCCGCGTTGCGCGGACTCGTGCAGGGCCTCGCGCGCGATCTCGGTCCGCGCGGTATCACGGTCAACAACGTGCAACCCGGTCCGACCGATACCGACATGAACCCTGAGTCCGGCGATTTCGCGTCGATGCTTCACGGCTTCATGGCGCTTCCGCGTCACGGACGGCCGGATGAAATCGCCGGAATGGTCGCCTATGTTGTCAGTCCGGAAGCGGCATTTGTCACGGGCGCGAGCTTGACGATCGACGGCGGTTTCAACGCCTGATCGAGTCGCGCGAGCAGGTGAGTTCTTTCTTCGCGTCCCCATCCTTGATCCGTCTTGGTCGATGCGATGAAAACTCGAGACGTGAGCCCCGCCCTTGAGCTCGCGGACAATATTCAAGGATGCATTGCCCCGTCGGATCGGATTTCCGGCCGGTCGGCTCAAATCCGGTGCCCTGTCGCACCGGGTTAGGGCGAAGTGCCCAGTACAAGATGCGATACAAAGATACAGTATTTCGAGAAAAACGAGCAAACGCTTGGCTGTTGGGCATTTGCTCATCGAAGGCATGGAGCGTGCATGGGATGAATGCAGTTCTCGGGGAGGTGGCAGTCCGGAGCTAGTCCGTTACTCCGCTGTTAGAATCGCGAGCTTTTTCCTGGGAGCGGAAAATGTCCTGGTTCATCTACGAAGTGCCCGAATACAACGAAGACGGGGCGCGCATCGAGCCCTTCAACGACCTTCGTGCCCGCGTCCTGAAAGTCAGCGGGCAGGCAATGGCTGACGAGCTGGAAAGCGTCCGCGAGAACGCCGCGACGACGGCGGACACGCCCACGCGCCCACTCCGCGACGCGGAAAATCCTTGCGTATTCCCGATCCCCTATGCCGACTCGATGATCCTCGTCGGATTCATTTTCGAACTGAACCGCGAGTTCCGACATCTGGTGGTGTCACCCGTGGAAATGCCCTGGCTGAAAGACGCATAAAAAGCGGGACGGTCGAGGCGAATTGCACAACACCTGAAACACTCGACGCCCGCTTGGCGGTAACTCAGGTGATGACCTTCTGCTATGCAGTAGCTTCCTCGCGAATGCGGCGGGCTTCGTCGCGCAGGAACTGCTGATAGTCGTCCAGATCGCCGTCGAAGGGCTCGACGCCGCCCTTGGTGACCAGCCAGAACTCATCGCAAACCGCTCGCAGCAGCGCACGGTCGTGACTGACCAGCATCACCGTGCCTTCGAATTCGTTGAGCGCCATGGCTAGCGCTTCGCGCGTGGCCAGGTCGAGGTGGTTGGTCGGCTCGTCGAGCAACAACAGGTTGGGGCGCTGCCACACGATCATGCACAACACGAGCCGCGCCTTTTCGCCACCGCTCATCGTGCCAACCGCCTGATGGACCATGTCGCCACTAAAGCTGAAGCTGCCGAGGAAGGTGCGCAGCGATTGTTCCGTTCCACTCTGGCCGGGCGCGCGCATGTGAGCCGGCGTGTCTCTGGCGAGGCGAATCATGTGTTCCATCGGCGTGTCGAGCGGGCGCAGCACGTCAAGCTCCTGCTGTGCGAAGTAGCCGATGTTCAGGCCTTTGCCTTCGCTGATTTCGCCGGCAATCGGCGCCAGCGCGTGCGCCACCGTCTTCACCAGCGTGGACTTGCCCTGACCGTTTGCACCGAGAATGCCGATCCGCTGCCCAGCCAGGACCGAACGGTTGATGCCCCGCACGATGACCGTGGGCGGTGCGCCGACGCTTTGCTCGGCGGCCGCCGCGGCGCCGGACGTTCGCACGAATGTCGTCGCGTCGGCCGCTCGTGTGTTGTGTGGCGACGGCTCAAGGAAACCGCTTCAACCTGTTTATCGCGGTTTAGCGGTGCCCGGTCTTTCCCAGCAACGGCTGGGGGTTTCCCGGGCCTGCGTGGAGCGCCGCGCCGTAACGTCGTATCGATCAATTAACTTTGGAAGTGAGGAGTGGAGATGGCAACGTGGCTCAAGCGTGGCGCGGAAGCGGAAGTCCTGAAGGCGGCGGCCCGCGAGGTGCGCGAAACGGTCGAAACGACACTTGCGGATATCGAGGCGCGCGGCGATGCCGCCGTGCGTGATCTTTCACTACGTTTCGACAAGCTCGATCGCGAGGACTATCGCCTGTCGCAGAGCGAAATCGATCAGTGTCTGTCGCAGTTGTCGGCGCGTGACATCGCGGACATCGAGTTCGCGCAGACGCAGGTGCAGAACTTCGCGCGTCATCAGCGTGAGTCGATTCGCGATATCGAAGTCGAGACGTTGCCTGGCGTTGTTCTGGGCCACAAGAATCTGCCGGTAAACGCGGCGGGTTGCTATGTGCCGGGCGGCAAGTACCCGCTGCTCGCTTCGGCGCATATGTCGGTGATCACCGCAAAGGTGGCGGGCGTGCCGCGCATCGTGACGTGTGCACCGCCGTTTCACGGCAAGCCCGCTCCCGCGATTGTCGCGGCACAGCATATGGCGGGCGCCGACGAAATCTATTGCCTCGGCGGTATCCAGGCGATCGGCGCGATGGCGATCGGCACGCAGCGCATCGCGCCCGTGGACATGCTGGTCGGTCCGGGCAATGCGTTCGTGGCCGAGGCCAAGCGCCAGCTTTTCGGCCGCGTGGGTATCGACCTCTTCGCGGGACCGACTGAAACGCTCGTGATCGCCGATGAGTCCGTCGACGGCGAAATGTGCGCGACCGACCTGCTCGGCCAGGCAGAGCACGGCCCGGATTCGCCCGCCATTCTTTTGACGACGTCGGAAAAGCTCGCTCGCGAGACGATGGCGGAAGTCGAACGTCTGCTGAAGATTCTTCCGACGGCGGACATCGCGCGCAAGTCGTGGGAGAAGTATGGCGAAGTGATCGTTGCGGACAGCGAAGACGAGATGGTTCGCATCGCCGACGAAATCGCTTCCGAACACGTGCAGGTGATGACACGCGACCCGGACTATTTCCTGAACAACATGACCAACTACGGCGCGCTGTTCCTCGGCCCTCGCACGAATGTTTCGTTTGGCGACAAGGTGATCGGGACGAACCACACGCTGCCCACGCGCAAGGCCGCGTGTTACACCGGCGGTCTCTGGGTCGGCAAGTTTCTCAAGACCTGCACGTATCAACGGGTGGTCACTGACGAGGCTTCGGCAATGATCGGCGAATACTGTTCGCGTCTTTGCGCACTGGAAGGCTTTGCGGGACATGGAGAGCAGGCCAATCTGCGCGTGCGCCGCTATGGTCATAAGGACGTGCCGTACGCTGGCGTCGCGGTCTGATCGGGAGCTTCATGTGGGGCGCACCCTCGCGGTGCGCCTGAATGAAGTCATTCGGCGAGGAGAAGACAAATGAAAATTCGTGGATTGATTGCACGGTTGGCCGTTGCGGCACGCGTGCTGGTTGCCGTCTGCATGACAGTCGGCGGTAGCTCGCACGCGTGGGCGGCGGGCTCGCGTCCGAACATCATCGTCATCATGACCGACGACGTGGGCTGGGGCGATCTCGGCAGCTACGGCGGGGGCGTCATGCGTGGCGCGCCGACGCCGAACCTTGACCGGATGGCGGCCGAAGGAATGAGATTTCTGAATTACTACGGGCAGGCGAGCTGCACCGCGGGACGCGCTTCCTTCCTTACCGGGCGATTGCCGATTCGCACATCGCTTTCATCGGTGCTGGTTCCGGGCGACCCCAACGGCTTGACGAAGCAGACGCCAACCGTGACGGAAACCCTTAAAAAGGCCGGCTATACGACGGTAGAACTCGGGAAGTGGCACCTCGGCGACAAACCGCAGAACTATCCGACTGCCAACGGCTTCGACGAAATGTACGACATGCTGGCCTACTACGCCGGCGTATACGCCTACGAAGACCGCGACCTGCATCCGAACTGGCCGGCGAACGACCCCGCATTCCAGAAGGCGTGGGATCGGGTCAACGTGTCGATGCTGGAGCAGAGGGCCGGCCAGCCGGTGAAGGTAGTGAAGCAGAAATTCACCTACGACGACCTCGCGACGGCGGACGACAACATGCGCGCCACCGCTGTGGACTGGATCAAGGCACACGCGAAGGACGATCATCCGTTCTTCATGGACCTGAACTTCCTGAAGCTGCACAACCCGAACAACCCTTCGCCGCGATGGAAGGGCAAATCGCCGGGCGGCGGCAACTATCTCGATTCGCTGATGGAAATGGACGACAACAGCGGGCAGATATTGCAGGCTATCCGTGACCTCGGCATTGCCGACAACACACTCGTGATCTGGACGACTGACAACGGCGCGTGGGTCGATGCGTGGCCGGACGCCGGCTATACGCCGTTCCGCGGCGAGAAGGGCACGCCGTTCGAAGGCGGCTTCCGCGTGCCGGCCATTGCGTGGTGGCCGGGACACATCAAGCCGGGCTCAGTCAACACGGACATGTTCTCGCACATGGACTGGTGGCCCACCTTCGACGCGCTGATCGGCGAGCAGGCACCGCCCTACGATTGGAAGGACAACGACGGCAAGCCGATCATCTTTGACGGGATCGATCTGAGCGATTCGCTGCTCGGCAAAGGGCCGGGCAAGCGGAACAGCTTCGTCTACTTTTCCGGCCAGACTTTCGGCGGCGTGCGGGTGAAAAACTTCAAGGCACTGTACACCGCGCAGGATACGTGGCTCGGTCCGCCGCGTCCGCTGAAGGCGCCAGCCATCTATGACCTTCAATGGGATCCGCGCGAGCAGTTCGACATGGCCTTCAACGGCGCCATGCCGACGGGAGGCAATCAGACGTCGCCGGGACGTTACAGCGGTGCGGACAACGGCTGGATCGGCATTTACTTCGTCCCTGTCATGTCGAAGTTCTTCGCTGACTTGAAGAGCCATCCGAACGTTCCTTATATCCCTTTCGGTGAAGGGCGTTATCTGGCAATACCCGACGAATTCAAGTAGAGCAAATGGCGGTCGCGCACGGTGCATGGTGCGCGGCCGCCAGCGGCAAATACGGATTGCCGGCTTACCGGGTTCTATACCACTGGACAGATTCAGTCATGAGCAAACCAGACGCGCTTGGGCGCGATGCATACCGTCATTTCCTGTCCATTCCCACTCGCTGGATAGACAACGACGTCTACGGGCACGTCAATAACGTCGTGTATTACAGCTATTTCGATACGGTGGTGAACGAATACCTTCTCCGAACCGGCGTTCTCGATTTCGAATCAAGCGACGCCATCGGCCTCGTCGTGGAAACGCAATGCAACTATTTCGCGTCTGTGGCATTCCCGGACCGGGTCGATGCGGGATTGCGCGTGACGAAAGCAGGAACGTCGAGCGTGCGATATGGGATCGGACTTTTTCGCGAGGGCGAGGCATTGCCTGCGGCGCAAGGTCATTTCGTGCATGTGTACGTGGATCGGACAACCCGCCGTCCCAAGGCGCTGTCCGAGGCCATGCGAGCAGCGTTGGCGTCGCTCGAATCGGTTGCTACATGAAGCGGGCAACCAGAATGCTATGGCGCGGATTCGCGGACCAATGCGCTCGATGCGCGAGAGGAAGCCGCCGCGTCGCCCCTATTAGGAGGGGGGAAGTCGTAGAGCGAAAAGCCTATGCTTTTCTTGCAGGCAAGCATTCTTTGGCCCAATGCCTGCCGATTACACAGAAAAATCGATCCGTTTTTCTGACTCGGGAGCGAATCGGACCGTACTTCGTCGTGCGAATACACAATCATAAAGCGCGTTCGAATAAGAATGCACACGCTGTATTCCAGGTTCTCATCTGAAGCACGCAATACGAGCGGTTGATTTTATGGCTCGGTCAGCTCGGCGGCAGTTGCTTTGCTCGTGTTGCTTCCTGACACGGCTAAAAATGAAGGAGACATGCATGCGTTGTATCGATAGAAGTTTGACCGGGGCTTCATTGCTGGTCGCTGCGAGCGGAGCGGCGGCGCAGTCCAGCGTGACGTTGTACGGCACGGCGGATACATTCGTGCAATATCTTCGCAACGGAGCTGTTCATTCATGGTCTGTTCGCAGCGGCGGTAATACGGGTTCGAATGTTGGGCTCAAAGGCAGCGAGGATCTCGGTAATGGTCTGAAAGCGGCTTTTGCGCTCGAGAACGGTTTCAATATCAGTAACGGCGGTTTTTTTGTCGATAGCTCCACGCTGTTCTACCGGCAGGCGTGGGTCGGCCTGATTGACGAGAAGTACGGGGCGCTCACGTTCGGGCGACAGTATCAGCCCACTTTCTGGGCTGTCTATCCGACCGATCCTTTCCGGGGCGACGAAGTGTTGTCGCCGCTCTCGGCAGCGGCGACCGCCCTGGACAGACATACGCTTGCGACGCAGAGCGCCACCGGCCGGAGCAGTAACTCCATCGTCTATCAGTCGCCGGTAGTCGGTGGGTTGAAGTTCTACGCAATGTACGGTTTGTCCACCACCGTCACGCAGCCGGTTCCGGAGTCGCTAGGCAACATCCTGGATCTGGCGCTCACCTACTCGGGTTATGGGTTTTATGCGGGTCTGGCGTATCAGAATCAGCACGGCGGCAATGAATTGCTGCCGGGACTGCCTGTGCTTCCCGGGCAGCCTGCCGGGCTAAACCTGCTCGGCACGGAGCGTTTCACTGGCGCACTGGCCTATCGAATCGGAATCGTGAATCTGCAATTCAATTACACGTACAACCGATCGAAGGACGCACCTCCGGGATCAGTGGCGACCGTAATCGGCGCGGCTCATTCCTACAGCATCGCGGAACTTGGCGCGACGATCCAGGCGAGCCCCGCGGACACCATCGAGCTTGCCGGGATAGAACGCAACGCAAGAGGCGTGCATGACAACACACCGGGGGTACAGGTTGGCGTCGAGCATCTGTTGTCCAAGCGCACGACGATCTACGCACGCGCAGGCTACATGAAGAATAACGGAGCGGCGACGATGAGCTGGCCCGGCATCGCGGCCTCTGGTACTGACGCATCGCAAACGCTTGTTGCGCTGGGTATGACGCATCGCTTTTAAAGGCCGCTTCTGACGGCGCGGACGGCCAATGTGCAATTGCGTCGCTCCGTATCGCGCATTGAAAACAAGGGGATGAGGGAATGAAGGCTATCAAGGTTTGCAGCCTCGCGGGAAGCGTGCTTGCCGTCCTCTGGGCGTTGGGCGCCCATGGGCAGGACACCCATCCAGAGGTCGCGAGCGAGCCGGGCGTCGCGGCGTCCAGCAGCCAGGGAAAAGCGGCTAATCGCGCGCTCCACAAAGAGGTGGTGCGCGTGCTGACGCGGACGAAGGGCCTCAACACTACCCGGATCACAGTGAGAGTAAAGGACGGTGCAGTGATGCTGCAAGGTTCGGTGCCGGATCAATCCGAAATAGATCTTGCGGCGCAGGCCGCCGGGAACGTCAGCGGGGTGACTTCGGTGAAGAACAGTTTGACCGTGATCGGGCCCGCTGGCAGTCAATAGGAGTGAAGCCGCCGTGGCCTTTGCGTTGGTCGGAAACATGCAGGCTCCGGATTGAGCCGGTACTTGGAAATGGAATGAAGGCAAGTAAGGAAGAGAAATGAATCTGGAGAACAAGGTAGCGATCGTCACCGGCGCGGCATCAGGGCTCGGTCTGGCAACCTGCAAGGGTCTGGCGGCGGCCGGAGCCACGGTGGTCGGTTTCGATCTCGATCAGTCGAAGCTCGACGAAGTGTTGGGCGCGGGGAACGGGATCGCAGTCGACGTTTCGGACGAGGCTAGCGTTGAGGCTGGTATCGACGCCGTCGTCGCGCAGCATGGGCACGTGCACGTGGCGGTGAACTGCGCGGGGATTCTCGGGCCGTGCAAGACGATTTCAAAGGGAAAACTGTTTCCGTCTGATCTCTGGAACCGCGTGGTGGGAGTGAATCTTACGGGGACGTTCAATGTGGTTCGCCACGCTGCGTTCGCCATGACCGCGAACGAGCCCGAGGCGACGGGTGAGCGAGGCGTCATCATCAACACCGCGTCGGGGGCCGCCAAGGGCGGTCAGATGGGACAGGCGGCTTACAGCGCGACCAAGGCAGGCGTGATCGGCATGACGGTCCCCGTGGCCCGTGATCTTGCTGAGCACGGCATTCGGGTGCTGTCGATTTCGCCGGGGCTGTTCGAGTCGGGCATGTCGGCTGGTATGCCGGAGAAGGTGTCCGATGGTTTGATCGAGAAGATGCTATTCCCGCGACGCATGGGCAAGGCGGCAGAGTTCGCGGCGCTGATTCAGCATCTTATCGAGAACGCCTACATGAATGCACTCAACGTCGATATTGATTGCGGCATGCGTTAAGAAAGTTTGCGTCGCGGTTGTCAGGCTGACGAATGCAGATGGAGTGGAAAAGGAGAAGGGCGTGAAAGTTCTGGTTGCGGTTAAGAGAGCCGTCGATGCTAACGTGAAGGTCGGCGTGAAGTCGGACGGCACGGGCGTCGACATTGCGAACGTGAAGATGTCGATGAATCCGTTCGACGAAATCGCGGTTGAAGAAGCGGTGCGTCTGAAGGAAGCGGGCGTCGCGATCGAAGTGATCGCCGTGTCGTGCGGTGTCACGCAAGCGCAGGAAACGCTGCGCACGGCGCTGGCGATCGGCGCGGATCGTGCGATCCTGGTCGAGTCGGCAGAAGAGTTGCAGCCCTTGGCCGTCGCCAAGCTGCTGAAGGCGCTGGTGGACAAGGAACAGCCTCAGCTCGTGATTCTGGGCAAGCAGGCGATCGACGACGATTCGAACCAGACCGGCCAGATGCTCGCCGCGTTGGCAAATCTGCCGCAGGCGACGTTTGCGTCGAAGGTGGTCGTCGCTGACGGCAAGGCAACGGTTTCGCGCGAAGTGGACGGCGGCGCGGAAACGCTGTCGCTGGCGTTGCCGGCTGTGGTGACGACCGATCTGCGTCTGAACGAGCCGCGCTACGTGACGTTGCCGAACATCATGAAGGCGAAGAAAAAGCCGCTGGAAGTCGTGACGCCGGCAGATCTCGGCGTCGATGTCGCGCCGCGTCTGAAGACGCTGAAAGTCGCCGAGCCGCCGAAGCGCTCCGCCGGTGTGAAGGTGCCGGACGTGAAGACGCTGGTCGAGAAGCTGAAGACCGAAGCCAAGGTGCTGTAAGGGAGCGATTTGAAAATGACGAATCTGGTAATTGCAGAACACGACAATACGTCGATCAAGGCCGCGACGCTGAACACGATCGCAGCGGCGCAGAAGATTGGCGGCGACATTCACGTGCTGGTCGCGGGCCACAACGCGCAGGCTGCAGCAGACGCAGCGGCGAAGATTGCCGGCGTGTCCAAAGTGCTGCTGGCGGATGCGCCGCAACTCGAAGCGGGTCTCGCGGAAAACGTCGAGGCGACGGTGCTGAATATCGCGAAGAACTACACGCACATTCTTGCTCCGGCGACGGCAGCAGGCAAGAACGTCACGCCGCGTATCGCCGCAAAGCTCGACGTCGCGCAGATCAGCGACATCACGGCTGTAGATAGCGCCGATACATTCGAGCGCCCGATCTACGCGGGCAACGCAATCGCGACGGTGCAATCGCACGATCCGATCAAAGTCATCACGGTGCGCACGACCGGTTTCGACGCGGTGGCAGCCGAAGGCGGCAGCGCGGCGGTAGAGAGGATCGAAGCGGCAGCGGACAGCGGCATCTCGCAGTTCGTGAGTCGTGAAGTGACGAAGCTGGACCGTCCTGAGCTGACGTCGGCGAAGATCATCGTGTCGGGTGGGCGCGGTCTGGGCAACGGCGAGAACTACACGAAGGTACTGGAGCCGCTGGCGGACAAGCTGAACGCGGCGCTCGGCGCATCGCGTGCAGCGGTCGATGCGGGCTTTGTGCCGAACGACTACCAGGTCGGGCAAACGGGCAAGATCGTCGCGCCGCAACTGTATGTGGCCGTCGGTATCTCGGGCGCGATCCAGCACCTGGCGGGCATGAAGGACAGCAAGGTGATCGTCGCAATCAACAAGGACGAAGAAGCGCCGATTTTCAGCGTCGCCGATTACGGTCTGGTGAGCGATCTGTTCACGGTCGTGCCCGAGTTAGCTGGCGCAATTTGACCTTAGGCGGCCTCGCTGCCGCGTCTGGACATTCTGGTTGAAGACATGGCTGGTAAAGATCCGGTCGCCAGCGACACCGTAAGATTGTGCGGTGATCGGTCGGCGCACCGGCTTTTTGCAATCTGGGCCGCTGTGAAATTCCATTCGACCAACGCTTTCGTTCCAGTTGCCGACTGCTCCGGCCGTTCTTCCTGAATGCCGCATCCCATTGCCTCACCACTCTGCTTCGAGAGAACTCTGCCTGCCGAATGTGCAGGCATGCAGAGCGGCCGGCTTCAGGCGCTGCGGACCTTCACATAGCGACCCGGTGCGGGCGCGAGCGGCAACCATGTTTCGTTGCCAGGTCGGACGGGCGCGGCAACGGTCTCGCCTGCGTGGCGGCGCAGCCATTCGCTCCAATGCGTCCACCAACTCCCCGGATGGACCGGGGCGCCGGCTAGCCACGCGTCGGGAGTTCCGCCAGATGACTTGCCGGTCCGGTAGCTCCGCTGGTTTGCCGACGGCGGATTGATCACGCCCGCGATATGGCCGCTGGAAGCGAGTACGAACTCCGGCTTGCTGCCGATCAGCAGGGCGCTTCCGTATGCTGCCCGCCACGGAACGATATGATCGGACTCGGCTGCCAGCACGTAACCGGGCACATCGATCGATGGAACGCGCAATCCGGATCGCCTGGAGCACGCCGTGTTCGACATAGTCGTCCCAGCGAAGATGGCCGAGCGACGCGTCGGGGTTACGCCAGGACACGAGGAACACGGTGTATCCCTGCTCGCATGCGTGGCGGACGAACGAGTTGGCGGGCTGAAGATCCAGAATGTAGAACTTGTTCACGCACGGCGGCACGATCAGAAGCGGCCGGCAGGCGACCTGCTCCGTGAGCGGTGCATACTGGATCAGCTCCATCAACTCGCATTCGAAAACGACCGAGCCCGGCGATACGGCGACATTGCGGCCCACCTCGAATGCTGTTTCGTCCGTGATGGAAATTTGCCGGCGCGCGAGATCGTTGCACAGATTGGCGAGACCTTGCACAATGCTTTTGCCACCCGACTCCCTGGCAAGCCTTGCAACTTCCGGGTTGGTTGCGGCGAAATTCGCGGGGCTCGCGGCGTCGACCAACTGGTTCGCGAAGAAGCGCAACTTCTCTTTGATCGACGCATCCAGGTCGGCGGATTCGATTACATCCGCAATCAGCTGCGAATTAGCGAAATAAGATTGCCGGATCGCGTTGTACCAAGGATGGTCGCGCCATTCGGGATCGAGGAATCGCTTGTCTTCCGACATGTCGGCATTGTCGGCGCGGTTTTGCGCGCCGATCTGCCACAAAGACGCCCAGATTGCCGCCTGCTGATCCCAATAAGCCTTGCTCGCGCGGGCCACGCCGGACAACCCGCTATGCATGCTGCTTTCCGTCGCAGCGGGCAGCGAGCGTTGGACGGCATCCATCCAGTCGCTGACCGACTTCACCCAGGCTTCTATCGACGAATCGGGTTTATCGTGCAGTGGGGGCATGGTGTCTTTTCAGGTGGAAGGGCGATGCGTGATGGATCGGTGCGATGAGCAGCGGATTCGTCTGGTGCAGCTCCGGCGCGAAGCGGGCGTCGGTGATTTCGAGTCCTGCGTACCATTCGTCGCGAACGCGCTGAACGGTGGCCGGTTACCAGTGCAGGCCGCCACGATCATGTCTGCGCCGGAATGTCTGTACATGAACTCGCGCGGTTGTTGCGCGTCACTTCAAGGAGGCTAGAAATAATACTCCCGGACTTGGCGGCAACCACGAGAGAGGAAGAATCTAAAAAGGTCATTGAGATGGCTGGTAGGCGTCGCGCGCGTAGGCAACGGCTCGTCCACAGGCTGCATGAGATCAAGAGGGAAGTTGAGGCAACCGGCGGCAGACTTACAGTGAGGCTTGCTCGCTCGAAGACAGGAGACGGGTTCTGGACCGGCACAGAAAGCAGTCGCATACTCAAACTGGTAATGCGAGGTAAACTTTAGTTTAGATCAGCGCATACTCAACCCATGGCGTTGCGTGCATGTCTTCCGTTCACCTAAATATTTGGCTTGGGAAGAATAAAGCATAAGTCCGCTAGCATTTGCAGTAAAGCATAAAGCCGTTCTATCGGTCAACTTATGCTTTATTTGTCACACGCGCTCACGCAGCGGAATCCTGCATAAACATACTGATAATGTGGCTGAAACCAGTTGCGAAACGTCGGCCGCAACATGCATTGCGCGGTGCGCGCCGATCCGCCCTTCAGCACGAAATGCTTGCCGTCGAAGAAATTGGCCGAGTAGCCCAGATAGAACGGAAACGGCTCGAACCCGGGCAGGCCGTCGAACAATGTCGACGTCCATTCCCAGCCGTTGCCGAACTGGCCTTCCACGCCGAATGCGCTCACGTTGTCGGGATAAGCGTCGACGGGCCGAGGGTCCCAGCTGCGGAAATCGAAGTTGCCTGAGCCCGCGTGCGGCGCGCCCTGCGCGGCACGTTGCCATTGCGCTTCGGTGGGCAGCGCCTTGCCGGCCCAGCGCGCATAGGCGCTCGCCTCGGCGTGGCTGACGTACGCGGGCCAGTCGAGCGGCAAGGGCACGTCGTCGAACATGGTGCGCAACGTCCATTCGTCGCGACGGCCGCTGCCTTCACCGCTGTCTTCACCGTTATCTTCGCCGTTGCCGCTGCGCCGCGACCAGCATGCCGGATGCTCGATGCCCTCGGTTTCCTTCCACGCCCAGTCCTGCTCCGACCACCACTTCGGCTCGCGATAACCGCCCGCGTCGATGAACTCGCGAAACGCGCCGTTCGTCACCATGTAGCGGTCGATCTCGAAGGCCGGCACATCCACGTGCAATTCGCCGAACTCGTTGTCCCAACCGAAGCGGCCGCCGTCGCGCCGCATGCCGAGCGTGGCCGAACCCGCAGGCACGCTGACCATCGACGACGCGCCGTTCGCGCGCCCCGGACCGCTCACGACAGGCTCGCGCAGCTCGGTCACTTTCTGCACGAGCGGCAATTGATGAAGCATGTACGCAAGCGTCTCCGCATGCATCAAACGATGCTCGATTGCCACATTCAGCAATTGCTCCGACGCATCGACGCGCGCGGAATCGGTCAGCGTCCGCAGTTCGCGGTCGATCTGTTCGCGAGCGCGCAGGCCGTACTCGCGCACGGTCTGGAGCGAAGGCCAGTCGCCCGGTTGATCGGTGGGAAAGCCGCCGTCGACCGGATCGATGCCGAAGGCGAAAAGCTGATCGAGTTGCGGATCGAAAGCGGGCAGTTCGAACAGACGCTGATCGAACAGATTACGGTCGAAAGCTTCGAGGTGACCGATATAGAACACGATGCGATGCCGCTCGCGGATCGGTCTTTCGTACAGAAACTCGGGCTTGACGATGGAGAAGAGAGCGTCGGTAACTTGACGCGCGTCGATCAGACGCTGAACGAGCGGGTGATGCGGGCGGGGATCGCGGTTCATTTCGCCGGGTCTCCTTGCGGGGGACGGACTAAACAAAGACTGTACCCGCTCGCAGTTGCCATGCCAAGGCAAAAGACCCGCCGGAAAAACGTGCAAAGGGCCGCGGCCGGCCCTGTGCGCGGGGTTTAGACCTGCCGCAAGCCGTCCAGATCGACGATGCGAATGTGCTTGCCTTGCGTGTCGATCAGGCCGCGCTTTTGAAATCTTGACAGCGTGCGGCTCACGGTTTCGAGCGTCATGCCGAGGTAGCTGCCCATGTCCTCGCGCGTCATCCGCAGATTGAACTCCGCCGACGAATAGCCGCGTTGCGCATTGCGCTCGGACACGTCGAGCAGAAAGGCCGCGACCCGTTCGTCCGCCGACAGCGAGCCGAGCACCATCATCTGGGCGGCTTCGCGCACGATCTGCTCGCCGAGCAGCTTGTGCAGGCGCTCCTGCATCGAGCCGATTTCGCGGCACAGCGACTTGAGCGCGGTGTAGGGGACGATGCACACGGTGCTGTCCTCGAGCGCGAGCGCGCTGCACGCGTGCCGGTCTTCGCTGATGCCGTCGAGGCCGAGCGCTTCGCCGGCAAGCCGCAGGCCCGTGACCTGTTCGCGCCCGTCGCGGTGCGCCATGACGGTTTTCATCGAGCCGGAGCGCACTGCGTAAATGTTGTCGAAACGGTCGCCGCTGCGGTACAGCGCTTCCCCGCGATGCACGGAGCGCGCCGAGCAGATCAGCGTTTCGAGTTTGGAAAGTTCGTCGTTCGACAAGCCTTGCGGCATGCACAACTGCCGCATCGAGCAGCTCGAGCAGCGCGCGGCGCTGCGGGTGGGCGTGCGCGTGGCGGCACGCGGCGTCGCGCGGCGGCTGGCTCGCGGTGCGGGCGAGGTGACGGCGGAGCCGGCGGGAACGGCGGGAGCCGGGGCCGAACCCGGGGCGGAACTCGGGGCCGAAGGCGGGGCGGGAATCACAACGGTAGGGGTCAACATGTCTGAGCCGATGTCAGGAGGTAATGATTGATTGTCCCACCGGCTCTGTCCCCCGTTTCGCGGCAAAATGACGCGCTCCCGCGCTCAGGCATCTTGAGCGACGTCAGAACGCCGCGCCTCGCCTCCTCCAACGCGGAAGCGTCCGAATGTGCTTTCCCGCCCGCGTGAGCTCTCACTCAACGTTTTGCGTCAACCAGCGACTTTCCCGCGCACTCGCAAACGTTTGGCGAATTTTTTTCTTTCTCGCGCACACCACTCTCAAGGTTTCGGAATTTTTGTCGTCATATTGTCTGAAGAAAGCGACGGCAACGAGAAAGGGGCGGACTACAACGTGCCCATGTCGGCGTCATCGAGTGAACCGCCTTGAGACGAGGCGGATGTGTTCACGCGGAAGCGCGGGCGGTGCCGCAATGCGGTGAACTGCGCGCGCTTCGCGACAACTTTTATCGAGCGGTTGGGGAAGGAATTAGACACATGAAGATTTCGAATTTGAAAATCGGGGTTCGTCTT
>Ga0268254_10000641_pt1 | contig 17315 bp, 16 predicted proteins | sample AgamicOrSfrz_FD_200251 | JGI IMG/M metagenome (GOLD analysis project Ga0268254, IMG submission 200251) | Agave microbial communities from Guanajuato, Mexico - Or.Sf.rz (v2) (version 3) | ecosystem: Host-associated > Plants > Phyllosphere > Phylloplane/Leaf | place: Guanajuato, Mexico...
CCTGGCGTCATAGACCGCGACGGTCAGATTCGCGATCTGTCGAATTACGTCAATGACATCACTGGGTTTGCGCTGGGTGAAGGGTTGGCGACCAAGGTTGCTGCCCTCGACCTCGAGTCACTTCCTCTCGTGCCGACTGGCACCCGGCTTGGTGCTTGTGTCGGAAACGTTGGAAATTTCGTCGCAATTGGCTTGAACTATGTCGACCACGCGATCGAAACGAATGCTCCGATCCCTAAAGAGCCCATTATTTTCAACAAGGCACGGTCCTGCATTGTAGGCCCATATGACGATGTCATCCTTCCCCCGGACTCGGTCAAAGCTGACTGGGAAGTAGAGATCGCATTCGTGATCTCCAAGACGGCAAGCTATGTCAGTGAGGAGGAAGCGCTGGATTACGTCGGCGGCTACTTCGTCTGCAACGACGTCTCAGAGCGCGAATATCAACTCGAAAGGGAAGGGCAGTGGGACAAGGGAAAAGGGTGTCCGACGTTTGGTCCTATTGGCCCGTGGCTTGTCACTCCCGACGAAGTCGGCAACCCGCAAGAGTTAGGACTATGGCTCGAGGTGAACGGGGAGCGGCTTCAATACTCCTCGACGAAAAACATGATTTTCCCAATTAAACGAATCGTCTCAGCGGTCAGCAAGTACATGACCCTCGAAGTGGGCGATATTGTCACCACGGGGACGCCGCCAGGAGTTGGCCTCGGCATGCGCCCGGAGCGTTATCTCAAGCGCGGGGATGTCATGAAGCTCGGGGTCGATAAACTTGGATTCCAGGAGCAAAAGGTGGTGTAGTCCCACGGCAGGGCTTCAGAACTTCGCGAGGTAGCGTCAGCGTTTTGCCGTGTTGGCGCGCCTTGTGTGACCTGGTCAAGCGCAACGCAGGCGCAGAGCTGGGCGGAAAGGATCCGTTCGCCGCTTAAGTGCGCCGTGCGCCGCGCAGGGGACATTTGCTCGAGCCCTGAAGAAGAGACCGGCGCGGTACAAAGATTGGTTTCCGAGCAGTAACCGACACAAGGGCATGGTGAACGAGATGCAGGAAACAGGGACGGCGGACATGCCATTGATCACTGGACGAACTCGAGTCCTCGTGATTGTGGGCGACCCCATAGCACAGGCACAGTCCCCGGTTTATTACAACCGGAAAATCGCGGCGCAGGGTAGCAACGCGGTGCTTGTACCTTGGCATGCGCCGGAATCGCACTTTGAGACGGTTATGGCCGGTCTCATGGGAGCTGCTAACGTCGACGGGATTGTCGTTACCTATCCGTTCAAGCAGCGTGCTATGAACTATGCGGATCGGTTGACTGCTGCGGCCATGCGTGTCGGTGCGATCAATGCGCTACGCCGGGAAAAAGACGGAACATGGACCGGAGGAATGTTCGATGGGGACGGCCTCATTCAGGCTGCGCACACACGGATACCGAATGTCATCGGATTGCGCGCATTGCTGCTTGGGGCGGGCGGCGCAGGGAGCGCCATCGCCTACGCGTTGGCCGAGGCCGGTGTTACCGAGCTGACCATCTACGATTCGGACGACGCCAAGGGTGCGGCGCTCGCCAAGGCGGTACATGCCGCGTTCCCGGATTGCGATTCGACGGCTACGGCTGCGGCACCCGCGGTGGCAAATACAGACCTTCTTATAAACGCAACACCGGTCGGGCTTCATCCGCAAGACGGTCTGCCGATCAAACTTAGCGGTCTTTCGCCTTCCACAACTGTAATTGATATCATCGCGCGTCAGGAAGGCACACCGCTTCTTTCGATGGCAGCCAACACGGGCTGCATTCACATTGGAGGGGCGGCGATGGTTGAGGGCCAGGCGGAGGTCGTTCTGAATTTTTTGGGCGTCTGCAGTTTCAAGTGATGCTTCTGTCAGCTGGCGACTCCCCCCATCACGACGTGTGTCAGGCACTCCACCCGTCGCATAGCTACGCTCCATGCTGCAGGCAGTTCCTCTTGATGTAGCGCTTGACGTTCGCTTCAGCCGATAGGGACAACAACGCCCCAAGTGCTGATGCGTTAGTCGTGCAGTGGAAGACGACTCTATGATGGCCTCTCCGGTGTTGCCCAAGGAATGGCTCTCGATCTTCCGCGGCAATCTGTTCGTTGGTTGCCTTCTTCACAATGAATCGAGGATGGAGAACTGTCCGCTCACGCTGATGACGGTGGCAAAACTCTTACGCGTACTGCAGCGCCAGACCAAGTCGAAGGTCGGCTATCGGCTACGACGCCGCTGCAAATTGCGCAGAAGCGATCGGCCGCATCTCGCCGAGTTGAGGAAGGACGGGGTGCGGTCCTCCATTACCGATATTGAGTCGCTTTCCGGTTTTCCGCATTTTCGGGCGAACTGCGCCGCAATAGTGCACTGTCGCGCTCGGACTGCCGGAATACTTTTGCAGCGAAGCTGCTTGAGCACGCTGAACATGCGTCGGTCCGCCACGGATTGCGGCAAAGGCGGTCGTGGTTGCAGGCAACGCATCGAAGGAGACCAATGCGCAGGTGGCTGTCTACGTGCATCGGAGCGAAGGTTACCGGTCTACCCGCTGCTTTTGTCGCATGACGAGGCGGTTATTGACCAAGCACAGCCACTTCGTGATCCGTAAGCCCGGAACGCAGCGAAACGTATTCACGCTATCGAGTTGACTACTCTCACTGAACAAAGCGCTTCGTTGCTGTCCATCGAGGGCGCCGAGGGCTTTTCGACTCGACCGCGGCCGATGTTTCCGGTGTGCCTGCCGATCTCTGGCTGACGCTGCTTCTGTCGCGCTTCCCCGGTGACCGGAGGTGACAACACAAGGTTGAACTGCTACCGCTGCTTGCGCCGGGACGATGTCTTTTTGCCGAGGTCGAACACCAAATTTAGACCGTTCGATGGTCGGAAGCGCGCTGAGATCTGGACTCTCGGTGGTTGATTAGAACTGGACTGCGAAGGAAATATCCGATGAGTCAGGGACTCGAACGGGGAATTGCGATTCTCGAGTATTTAAGCCAACACACTAAAGGCGTGCCCCTCGCCTCTCTTTCGAAAGAGCTCGACATACCGCTCAGTGCAACGCACCGCTTGCTCAACACCCTTATCGATGTCGGCTACGTTCAACAAGAAGACGTGCGGGAAAATTATCGCCTTTCTTTGAAAGCGGTGTCGCTGGGGATGCATTTCCGTTCGCGCAACGAGCTATTGGACCTAGCGAGACCAGTCATCACTAAGCTTGCAGCCCAATCGGGTGAACTATCGCGCCTCGGACTCATTGATGGTGATAGGTTAGTCTGGGTTGCCAAAGCCCAAGGTACGACTTCAGGCTTGCGATATGATCCGAATGATGGGGCGGAAGCACCGATTCATTGTTCGGCGTCCGGATATGCATGGCTAGCGCAGTTGACTGAAAAGGATGCACTTGCGCTTCTTAGGGCAAGGGCCGCAGACTTCAAGCGGTCATATGGGCCCAAAGCGCCCAAGTCTATGAGAGAAACGATGGAGCAGGTGGCTCTTGCCCGACGCCAGGGGTTCGCGATGGTGAAGGATAGCGTTGAGCTCGGCACATCGTCGCTCGCCGCGCCAATCCTCGGTCCAGAAAGCAAAGCTGTGGGCGTGCTGACGGTGGCGGGGCCCACAGTGAGACTAACGGAGGCGCGTATGCACGAGCTGGCGCCTCTAGTGATCGAAGCAACCGAGTTATTAGGCAAAGTCGACGCTCACCGCCTCCTCACCGAATTTCTCACCACTTCTCGATTCTTTGGCGAAAAGGTCAAGTAAGCGGGAACGAATGAGCTAGGTCGCGGGGGCGCGCGCTGCAAACAGCCGCGCACCTATTCGCCCTCGTTTTCATTCGACGCGAGCCACCTTCAAGGCAACCATCGCGAATACGCTCGAAGCCCCATACAAGCGGTGCGTTGCTCTTGAGTCCGTTACGCCGTAGTGTTAATCGTGCGGAGAATCGCCACCGAGTTCGTCGTCAATAAAGTTTCGCAGAATGTGTTCGAAGGACGCGTCGGCGGTCAGTCCTAGTTCGATGGCGCGAGTCGTATCCCACATCGCTGGCCAGCTCCCGACGATTTTCTCAATGCGCTCATCGAGCTTCCATTCGACTCGGTTGGCGATGGCGTCGCCGGCGACGTCACGAAGGGTCTTGATCATCTCGCTTACGGTGACCGAAATGCCGGGAAGATTCACCGTCCGCCGATTTCCGAACGCGGCGCCGTCGATCTCACAGCCGGCAACGAGGCACTCAGCTGCTTTTCGTGGCGAGAGCAGCCAAAGTTTTGTATCTCCGCTCACAGGACATACGGAGCGGTGTCCCGTAAGGGGCTCACGGATGATTCCGCTGGCGAAGGACGAAGCTGCCGCGTTTGGCTTGCCAGGCCGAACGCTGATGGTCGGCAAGCGAAGCACTCGGCCGTCTATGAACCCGCGACGAGAGTAGTCGTTGAGCAGGAACTCCGCCACCGCTTTCTCTGCCCCATACGAGGACTGGGGATTGAGCGCCGTTCATCTAGAACAATATCTGTAAGCGAACCGCCGTAGACAGCTACCGAACTTGTGAACACCACTCGCGGAGAGTGGCCGAGTCGTCGGCATACCTCAAGCAGTAGACGCGATGCGTCGAGATTGATTCGCATGCCGAGGTCAAAATCGGCTTCGGCCTGACCACTTACAACGGCCGCCAGATGGAAAATCGCCACGGTATCGGTATCGATAAACTTTTCAAGCACACTCCTATCTGCGATATCGCCTATCGCAATGCGCACGCGATCGTCATGCGGGCCCGTTGCAGCGACTACGTCCAGAAGGACGAGTTCGGAGACCCTGCTCGACGTTGCTTCGCTCAAATGCAGCACGTCTCGCGACAGTAGCTCGCGGGCTAGGCGTTGACCAAGGAAACCCGCTCCGCCAGTGATCAAAACTTTCATTGTGAACCAAAACCAATCCTTTGTTTGGAACCGCTACGGTAGCGGTGCGCGTTGGAAAGAATGTTGACGCCGGATCCTTTGCTGGTAAGGGCTAGTTCGGGGGAAATGCCGGTCAGCTATCGCAGTGGTCAACCTGCACAACTTGGCCCGTTCGCGCTGACTTCAAAACAGCATGTGTCAATGCAAGGCTGCGAATGTTGTCTTCTCCAAGGGGAAGCAGCCGGTCGTGTGCGCCCGACTTTATAGCGTTGCAGAAAGCTTGTAGCCCAAGAGCGCGCCCAAACGGACCACCCTTTTCAAGAGGGAGATCGTCAACCTGGCCGTTGACATGAAGTGAGACGCGGTCATGGTCCAGCGTGATGTCTCGATCGCCTCGGCATGCCCACACGATGTCTCCGCGCTCGCATTCCATCCGCCAGTCTCCGGAATATGTTGTTTTGCCGCCGGAATTTTCCCAGCTGCCTGTCCACGAGACTGCGACGCCACGGTCCATGGCGATTATGGCCGACGCAGTGCTCGGATCCCTGAATCGGCTATTTGCCGGTGCCGACGGCAGGCAGTACGCCGTACGCGCCTCTAGGCCGGTCACCATGCGCACGAGATCGAAATGGTGAATCCCGAGGTCGGACAATAGGGGATCCGGCTGAACCGCCAGCCACTCGGCACGCGAAGAGTCCGTAATAGGTGCATTTCGGCGAAAATCGACAATGACGCGGTGAAGGCGGCCAAGACACTCTTCCTTTACCAAGCGCGCTACTAGATGCGCCGTTGGGAAAAAGCGGTAATTCTGAGACACCATCAGCACCCGGTTCATCTTCTTAGCGAGATGCACAAGTGATGCTCCTTCCGCCAGGGTCTCGGTAAGCGGCTTCTCAACAAGCACGTTTAGGCCCCGCTCCAACGCCTGCGTCGCGATCGCCGCATGACCGCTCGTCTGAGTAGCAATCAGTACGGCCGAGGCGCGGGTCTTGGCAATCGCCTCCTCAAGTGAAGCAAATATGATGAAAGGCGAACAATCCAAGCTTGTCGAAATAGTCTCAAACTTTTGGGGATTGCGGCATACGACTGCGCACAGTTCTGCATCAGGAACGCGTGGAAACACTTGGCTCGCCCAATCGAGCCCCCAACTGCCAACACCGACAAGAATGGTCTTAATCGGCGGTTCTGACTCAATCCTGGTCATCGCCTCACTCCAAGTGCCACTACACCAACCCGATTGGATATCGTCGAGAATTTTATCGCAGGAGCGCACATCTGGAACACTTTTCCATAAATGGTTGCCACCATGGCGACCTTGTCGAATCCTGCGAGAACACGCTTTCCGTGCCTGGGACCGTAGTGCCAGCACGCGTGCGCAGGAGCTCGATCCAGAGATGTAAAGCAGGACCCGGTAAGTAAGGAAAAGGCTACTCTCAATGCTAAGGAGGATGTATGCGCAAGACAACGACACTCGTTCATCTGGCCTCGCTTTGTGCCTTGACGTGTATGGATGTACACGCTGTGTCTATTCTTGCACCCGGACAGAGTCCTCGGATCGACCAACTAAAGCGGCGGGAAAGCTTAGGGTCGACGTATTGAATAATTTGCCCGTTCTCGTAGAGAACGTCTCGAGTAATGGCGAAGCGTGGAACGGCCCGGCATGGCTGATAGCAAAGGAGGTCGCGACTGAACTGCACGTCAGTATCGAAGCTGTTCGAGTTAGTAACGAGACTGAGGTACCGATTCTCAACTCCGACGGAGTAGACATCACCATCACGAATTTGTCGCCGACGCCTCAACGATCGAGAGTCATCGACTTCGTAGACTACAGCCGGGAGGGTCAGTGTCTCTACGGGCGGGCCGCGAATCGCAAGCTGCACATGTAAAGAATGTCGATGACCTCAACGATTCCAAAAGTGCAACTTACGTACATTATGGGCACCCCCAGGAACAGTGGCTGCCGCATCGCTTTCCAATGGCGCAAGTTAAAGGCGTTGCAACGGCAAGTACTACACCCATTGAGGATATTATGGCCGGCCGCACAGATGCTCCGGTGCAGAAGTCGCAGTGACCAGCTCTGAAACGAAAGGTCAAAGGCTTAATCGCTTTTCTCTCCGAGAACGACTGTCAAGACGGCCAGGAGGAAGCGCTCCCGATCGCTCTCGGAATCGATAAAAACCAACCGGCGTTCAAAGAGTACCTAGAACAGGTCATCGCAGGAATGCGGGACAAGCCTAAGTCTTCGGAGGACAACATAGTACAAAAGATGGCCAATCGTCCATGAACGACGTTGTTCGCAAAGTATTCGCATCGTCGCACCACACTGTTATAGGTACGGAGAGAGCCACATCAAGACGTGGCTCTTTTTTCGGATTACAACTGGAGCGTCCCACAGAACCTTCAACAATTGCTTCTCTAAACTACGAGTGTCCTTGAGCTCGGATCGCGGCAAGAGGACAAGGAGATTCGCGGTTATAGCGGTCGCGCCATTCGAGCGTCAGAACAGTTGAATAATGCCGATGCTTGCCCCGAACTGACTCCGCGAAGAAGAAGGTGACGAGTTGAATGCACCGCCAATCGTCGCCGTCGCGTTGATGATGTTTCCTGCACCGTTGGTTCCGAGAACTCGCCCACCGGCACGCTGATAGGCTTCCATTGCATAGATGCCCGTTCGCTTGGACAGCGAATAATACTGCCCTAAATTGAACTGCTGGTACTGTGCTGAACTGGTGATGCCGTTCGCCCTTGTAGCTTTCGTGAAACTGTAGCCGGCAGCAAGGTCAAGAGTCGGGACGACCTTCCAATGCACCATCATGCTCGCCGAATTCCAGATGGCGAGATCCCGGTAGGCTGAATTAATGCCCGGGATGTATTGCACATTAGACGCCGTGAAGGATATGTCGAGCGCCGGTGTGAACGCATATTTTCCGGTAACGGCAATCCGCTGCTGAGCTTGCGCAGTCTGATACCCGTTCGTCACCGCGGAGACGCCGATCTGGGCAGCCGAATAGGTTGTTGAGTTAGGGCTAAATGGACCACCACCTGGGGTCGCATTGTTGATGCGCGTGATGCCGGCCGCAATTCCCACGGGTCCGTTGGCGTACCGGATAGCGCCAGCCCACGTCGAGCCTTGGTTGACACTTCCCGGAACTCCAGCCAGCGAAAAGGAACCGCTGATCGTAAAGCCATACCAAACGGGCGATTGATACTGGATCGCGTTGTTCGCTCGGTAACCAGAACTCATTTCATCGATGTCGCCGGCTTTCGCACCCCAAAAGCCGGTCAGCCATGGGCCGGGCCCATACGGGGACAGGAGCAAGTAGTACGGCGTGTACTGGCGACCGAAGGTCAGCTGGCCATAGTCCGGATGACTGAGCCCCATATAGCTCTGGTAGCCGAACATGGCGTTCGTAAACTGCGCCTGCCCATTTGACCCGTTGAAGTTTGATTCGAGGAGGAAAATTGCCTTCAATCCACCGCCCAAATCCTCCTTGCCTTGGAGACCGAATCGGCTGCCGGCCCAGATGCCCGAGATCATCTTGACTGCAGAGTGACCGCCAGACGTTGACCCCAATGTTCCAGCGCTGCTCTGATAGACGATCGACTGATCGATTAGACCATAGAGCGTGACGCTGCTCTGCGCGAACACGGGCGATGCAGCAATGCCAATGCCAAGAACGGCTATTCTTCTTGCGTGACGGGAAAGCATGTATACCTCCTCATTTTATTGTGTGACCGCCCGCGACGCGTCTTACGGCATCGAGGGTTCGCGACTAAAAAAGATCTCTATTAAATTGCAGTACTTAATACATCACGTATCCTTCATCTTTGTTTCAAAGCCGTCGAAAAATCTTGGAACAAAGATGACCGGCCGGTAAGTTAGTACAACGAAGGGAGACGCTCGTTATCAGACTGCGAAAAGCGAAGAAATCAGATGCGGTGGGGTAAACAGCTCATGTTTGATATTCCCCACTGGTAGCGCGGGCGAAGTTCTGCCCGCGCCTAAGATTTACCGCTAGACTCACTTGGTATTCGCAAGTACCATTTCGCGCAATCCCATATGCTCATTGCGGAATAGCCGAGAATCCATGGTCTTCAAAGTTGAAGAAATGCGGGGCCTGAATTCCATGTGCGCAAGAACATCACGCTCGAGGTCGACGCCAGGAGCAATTTCCACCAGTTCCAGCGCCCCATCCGAGTAGTCAAAGACGGCTCGTTCGGTGACAAACATAACTTGACGACCCTGACTCTCAGCAAACTTGCCGTTGTAGCAGATCTGTTCGACTTCGCTAACAAACTTTTTGTGCTTGCCTTCCTTCACGATCCGCAGATTCCCATTGTCAGCTTCGACCTCAAGCTCGCCCGCGGTGAAGGTTCCGCTAAAGATGACTTTCTTCGCGTATTGGCTGATGTTAATAAAGCCGCCAACGCCAACAAGTTTGTTGCCGAATCGGCTCACGTTTACGTTGCCCGTCGCGTCAACCATCGGGAATGACAGAAACGCGAGATCAAGGCCACCACCGTCATAGAAGTCGAACTGATAGGTTTGGTCGACATTGGCAACGTAGTTTTGCGCAGTTCCACCTTCGACGCCTGTTTGAGGCGCTCCACCAATGAACCCTTGCTCATTAGTCAGGACGACCGCATCTAACACTTTCTCTTCGGCCGCGATGAACGATATTCCTGTGGAGATACCGGCACCGAGATTACAGATCGCACCCGGATATAGTTCCATTGCAGCCCGTCGTGCAATGATCTTTCGAACCGAGAAGGGGAGGGGCTTCATGGCGTCGAAGGGGACGCGTAACTCACCGGAGAAGCTAGGGTTGTACTCCGTGGCGTAGGTTTGCCACTGCTCGGGATCGTGGACGACGTAGTCGACCAGAATGCCAGGAATCTTCACCTGGCGCGGTGGGAGGGTGTTGCGCTGAGCGAGGCGCTTGACCTGGACGATGACGATACCGCCATTTCGACGTACTGCCTGCGCCGTTGAAAGCATTTCACCAAGGACGGCCTCCTGCTCCATGGTGATGTTGCCGTCCTCGTCTGCAGTCGTACCGCGCAAGAGAGCCACGTCAATCTTGAATGGCTTGTAATGCAACCACTCTTCGTCGTTCAACCGTACGACCTCGACGACGTCGTCTTTCGTTTTGGCGCTTTGACGACCGCCCAGTTGCCTTGGGTCGACAAAAGTATGCAAGCCGGTTTTCGTGATAACGCCTGGACGTCCTCCCGCGATCTCGCGCATCAACTGGGAGAGGACGCCCATCGGGAGGACGTACGATTCAATCTTGTTATCCAGGATCAGTTGAAACAAGGGGGGCGCGTCGATGGGGGCGCTCGTTATGCTACGCTTTAGCAATCCCTCGTGAGCGAAGTGGGCGGGGCCGCGCTTTGCTCGGTCGCCTGTTCCGCCCACATGAACGAGCGTAACGTCCCGCGGCATACCGGTCGAGCGGAACCGATCTTCCACTTGTACCAAGATCGATTCAGCTACGACGTGTCCTTGCCCGGAGCCACTCATGATCACGGTGTTGCCGGATTCAATGAGATTAGCCGCTTCGGCGGCAGTTATCAGTTTCACAACTCTTTCCTTATTCGAACGTTGGAAGTTACTGCTGGGATCTGTACCAGCAAATCCTGCTGCCTGCTCAAGTCTCCGCGGGGGCAAAAATAATAGAACGCTCCCTCAGCGCATCAATTTCTTCTTCGCTGTAACCCAGGTCAGAAAGAATCGATCGACTGTCAGCCCCTTGGGTAAGAGCAAATTTCTCGGCCGAGCGGTACTGGCCGTCATACCGGACCGGATGCCTGACGAGCGTGACGCTGTCTCCGCCGATGTCAAAATGCTCGAATGCCTCTGTATGACGCAATTGCGGGTTATCGAAGACCTCGTCGTAGTCGTTCACACGGCAATACCAAATGCCTTGACTATCAAAGGCCTTGGCGAGCATCTCGTAGCCCCATTTCGACAGCTCCGCGGCAAGTCGCTCAGCGATAACGCTTCTATGCTCGTACGGATCAGCGTTCACAAGGTCGGCGAAAGCGTCCGATTCCAGCGCGCGGGCGATCTTCGCAAGAGGGTTAAGAGAGATAGCAACGAATCCATCCCGAATGGCGTAAATGCCATAGGGAGCCTCGTGGAAGAAGTCTACGAGTCCATCGGCATGGGAGAACGACTCTTTGCCGCGTCGGGAGGCCTTATAAACCACCAAAGATTCATTTTGCAGGTCGATGCCCGCACTTAGCAGGCTCGACTCAACCTTGGTACCTTGCCCGGTTGCCAGCAACTTTGCATATGCGCCGGCGATACCCATCGCGAACAGGGCTGCGCCGTGCATGTCAGCTGCTGCACAGCCTAATGCGGTTGGTCGACGTCCATTTAGGCTAGTCGAATAGGCTAGACCTGACATCGCTTGAATGAGAAGGTCTTGGCCGGGTGAGTCCACATACGGCCCGCTTGAACCAAATCCAGACGCCGACGCGTAAATGATCTCGGGCTTCATCGCTTTGATGTCTTCGTAGCCCAATCCGAGCCGATCCATAACGCCAGGACGATAGTTGTTTGCCACGACATGACTTTTCATGATGAGGTCGAGTACAAGGTCACGCCCCTCGGCGGTCTTAAGATCAACTGCTAAACTCTTAACATTGCGATTTGCAGAGAAATACAACGGAGTGACTCCGCCCACTCTCGTGCCGCCTGCAGAAGCCCAATGACGTTCGAAGGCGCCTGTTAGCGGCTCAATCTTGATGACCTCAGCGCCCATGTCGCTCAGGTGTTGCATGGCCGCAGGGCCCTGTAGAAAGTGGCAGAAGCTGACAACCTTCAGGCCTTTTAGAACCATGAGTGACATTTCCAGAATAGAGAGAATTGACGTATCGCTGATTACTCGTGCCAGCCGATATGGCTGAGGAAGTTCCTCGTACGCTCGGCCTGCGGATTGACGTAAATGACATCGGGTGGCCCTTCTTCGACGACCTTGCCGTGATCGAAGACGACGATCCAATCTCCAACCTTCCGTGCGAAGCTCATCTCGTGAGTAACCACGAGCATTGTCATTCCTTCGTCGGCTAGCTTCCGCATGACTGCCAGCACTTCACCGACCGTTTCAGGGTCGAGGGCGGAGGTTGGCTCGTCAAACAACATCATTTCCGGCTCCATAGCCAACGCCCGCGCGATGGCAACGCGCTGTTGTTGACCTCCGGAAAGCATTGCTGGCAAGCTGTCCGCCTTGTGAGCCAGGCCGACCTTGTCGAGCAGCTGTTCGGCTTGTCGGCGTGCAGAAGCCTTGTCAGCCTTGAGCACAGTGAGTGGACCTGCCATCACGTTTTCAATCGCGGACATATGAGGAAACAGTTCAAAGCCCTGAAATACCATGCCCATTCGGCGACGAACGGCCCTCACGTCCTTCTCCGCAGCAGGGAGAGGGCTGCCGTCGAAGGTGATGGAACCTTCGTCGATCCGTTCGAGCGCGTTCGTGCAGCGCAAGAGCGTAGACTTGCCGGAGCCTGATGGGCCGATAAGGCAAACGACTTCGCCTGGATACACCGCCCCATCGACACCGGTCAGCGCAGTGAAGGCGCCGAAGCGTTTCACGACACCGTTGTAGGTGACCATCGGTGACTGGCCCTTGGACTTGGGTCTTTCGAGGATAGGAAAACTCATTACTTCGCTCATTTGGTTATTCCTTTGCACCATATTTCCTGTGCAACCGGTCGACAAGCTTTGCTTGCGGGTATCCAATGCACCAGTAGATCAGCGCCATCGTTGACAGTATTTCAAGGACACGGAAAGTCGAGGATCGAATTTCGAGTGACACGTAGGCCAGTTCATGTACTCCAATGACCGATACGAGAGAAGTGTCTTTGAAGAGTGACACCCACACGCTTGCAAGAATCGGCAACACCCGTGAAGCAGCCTGAGGGATGATGACGCGTCGGTACATTTGGGCCTTACTCATACCCAGCGCAAGCGCTGCATCATATTGACGGGGGCGAATCGAGCGTACGCCTGCCCGGAAGATTTCTGCGGTGTAAGCAGATACAACGAGCGACAGAGCGATAAGCCCGCAAGCAAATGCCGAAAGTCGCAGATCGAGCAGAATGGGGAGTACGTAGTAGCCCCAGTACACCAGCAATATCAGCGGGACATTTCGTATAGCCTCGACGTAGCTCAAAGCTGCGAGACTGACAACCCGGTTGGGGGCTATCCGCAGGAGCATGATGACGAGGCCGCCTGCAATTCCGATGACCATCGCGAGCACACTGATAAGAATCGTCGTTCCCGCAGCCTCAATCATGCGAGGTAGAGCGGTATGAAGTACGGAGAAGTCAAGTGTCATGAGCGTCCGAGCCTCTCAACTTTTCGGTAGAGCAGGTCGATCATTCGCGTCACCGGGAAGATCAGGATGAAGTAGATGACGAGCGCAGAGGTAAAGATCTCCGTCGGCTGGAATGTCTGTGAAGACAGCACCGTCGATTGCTGAAGGAAATCGGGCACAGCGATTACCGAAGCCACCGCCGTGTTCTTCCCGATACCTGCCACGAGCGTCCCATAAGGAGGCAGTACCCGAATCAAAGCTTGAGGGAGAATCACTTTCCTTATGATTTGAGCCTTGGACATGCCCAAGGCCAGGCCGGCACTCATCTGACCGGCTCGGATAGAAGAAATGCCCGCTCGTGCGATTTCGCAAGCGTAAGCAGAAGCCTCGAGCGTCAAAGCGAGCAGCGCTGCGGGAAACGCTGGGATCGTCACCCCGACAGCTAGCGGAAGTGCGAAATACGCCAGGACCATGATCACGAGCAACGGCGTAGAACGCATCGTATCGACGTAGAACGCAACAATCCTTACCAGCCAAGGCGGACCGTAAGTCCGAGCGACCGCTAGAAGAATCCCAGAAATTGTCACGAGCACCACGGCGGAGACCCATAGGCAAACCGTGACGAGAAGTCCTCCTCCCAAGTATCTCCAGTTGTCGTATACAACCGATAAGTCAGTCATAAAATCCACCATCGTCGGAGACATCCAATTCAGAAAGGTCGAAACGTCCGACAACACTTATCGAGCGTTAACCATCTCGGCAGTCATCTTGTTTTCAGACGACTTCAGTTGGCCCGACATCTCTGCAACAACGGACTGGAGGTACTTTTTGAAGGCAGCCTGATTTTTGTCGATTCCGAAGGCAACGGTTTGAGGTTCTTCCTTGCTGTCCAGGCAGTTGTTCTCTTGCGGGAATACCTTGAGACCCTTGACTTTTCGCTGCAGCCCTGGAACCTGAACGGTTTGAATGGTCGCGGCATCCGATCTCCTCGCCATAATCTCTTCGATCGGGGTTGTGCTACTTGTAACGACACCTTTGATTTTCGCTTTGGGGAATCTCTCCTTGAGCCACTGTTCCTGCGGAGTGCCAATAATGAAGCTCAGCTCCACGTCAGGACTATTCAGGTCGTTCACCGTCTTGGCTCTGGCGATGACGGGATTAGACGCCAAGCCATACAGGCACTGATGAGTCGCGCTGTAGTCGACAAAGTCGATAACCTTGAGACGTTCCGGGGTAGGCCCCAGCAGAGTGACGGTGATGTCGACGCCATTGGAATTTAGAATGGCAACCTTCGTCTCGTTACTGACGCGCACTGGATCAACCGTAACACCAAGCTCTTTCGCGACTTGCTTGGCGAAGATCCATCCCGGACCATCCCATGCATCGCCCGACGCCGCGCCAGTCTTCTCCACGAGGAATGGTGGATTGTTCAGTACGCCAACGCGCAGTTTTCCTGAGGCCTTGATTGCGTCGATACGAGGACTCTGGCCAGGTGCGGGAACGTCTGCAGCGAAGCTAGCCTGACATAGGGTAGTCGTCAGACATGCGGCGGCGGTGAGGGTGCTCAGGGATTTGTTTAACACGAGGTTCTCCGTCAGATGTAAGCGGTCTCTTTTGGTGTTCTAGAGTCTGGGAACAAAAATGCGTTGTCAAATTGTTTGGAAGACATTTCCACTCGTCGAGCCGGCCAACGCCTGCCCTAGCGCTGTGCTTGCCGCCGCAGACGTCGTCCGGATGTATGCCACGGCCCGGGACTCTGGCGCCGAGGGCTGCAACCACTAAGACCCCTTGCTAGGGAATGGGGCAAGGGGGATTGGGGAGGGTTTTCGCTGAGCGCGCCGAGGGATGGGTACTGATCCGGCAATAAGCACAACCACGGCGTTTGCGTGGGTAGCGCAAGGGCTCCTCTTGCTCGCATTTGCCCTCCAGCGATGATGACGATGTCCTAGGTTTAAATGTAATCGGTCTCATAGTGAAGGGCAACGGCAGATTAAGAAAACTGCCACAAACCTAGGGAATCTACCTAAGCGGCGCGATGGTTTGAGGCTTAAAGCGATCGGCAGCATACGAGGTGTCCCTAAATGCGCCCATGAAACCGTATACATCTTGACTTGATTGTCTTGGGCGTTCGCTGCAGGAAGCGCGGAACCGTATGCATGTTAAGGCGAGGCAAGCGAGGGCCCCCTTGTTTGCGAACGTGCCCATGCCGAGGCCCGTTCACACACAAGCCGCAGAGGGAACGGATCTCGCGTTTCATGTGTCAGGGCCGCCGCGCGGTACCGGTCAAGGTTCTAACGGGCGCAATTCCGTGCGTGGCGGAGCGGGCGTCGAGCCGCATGTCGTAGGACCAAGCGGCGCTAGGATGATCCGAGGGTGAGGTCGAGGTCCAGGCATTCACGGAACTCTTAGTGCCGTCAATTCGGATTGGCCGGCTCCTCGTGTGCGGTATCTGCGGTCGAAGAACGACGAACACTGCTGTTCGGGACGGACGAATCGCGGCTCGGCCATGGTCAGTTCAGTGGCGACCCGTGTTCGAGCAGCCCAGCTGATTATCGATGCGCGTTCCGCTTTGCGATACCCATGAATGCGCGGTGGGCTCGAGACCTGAGTCGGCGAAGCTAAGGGGGCGATCCGACATGCTGCACGACGCTTAGCAAGTGCCAGTACTAGCCTTTTGTTTGCGCGTCTGGCTCGCACTCTGTGTGACAGTTTAGAAGCGGATAAAGACAGACCCACGTCTCACGCTGTGGGGACAGGGCCCGACGATGCTCGAATAAACATTTGCGCGTCCCACTCAACGCTCGTCACTGGCTTGCTTCCGGAGAGCTGATCAAGCACCATCCTTGCTGCAGTCCGCCCAATCTCTGCGCTCGGGAAGCTAATTGCTGTGATGGGAGTCGGGAGCTGGGCCATCACATCAAAGTCGTCAAAGCCCACAAGGCTCAAATCCTCCGGAACTTTGATGCCGCGCTCGTTTGCTTCCAACATTGCACCGATCGCAAACGAGCCGTTCCCGCATATCACCGCCGTTGGGGGATGGGAGCCCTGCATGACTTGAGCGAACAACTCGCGGCCAACCCGGATATTCAAGGGGCCCTCGAGCAAATGAGACGAAGAAATTCCCAATCCATGTTCAGCTAACGCGTCACGCACGCCATCGCGACGAGCCGTCGCACGGTCATTGCCGGCGGACGTCTGCGAAAGCATGGCAAATCGCCGATGGCCCAGTCCGAGCAGGTAAGTCGTTAGATTGAAGAAAGCTTTATGGTTGTCTACCCCGACGCATAGATGTTCACTTGCAGCGCGATAGGTAAATGTGTTGATGAACGGAACACCGCGTTGTTCAAGGAGCGAATACAAGTCGCGATGGTGCGATTCCCCGACAAGCACAACAGCATCCACTCCACGCTCAAGCATGTTGCGAACTTGGCTCAACTCCCGCTCCGCATCGTATTGCGAACAACCAAGGAGCAGCACGTAGCCAGAGGATTCCAGCGTCTCTTGGAGTTCCTGCGTTGCCGTCGCGAAGTGTTCATTGGAGACGTTTGGAAAGATGGCCCCAACCGTGCCGGAACGCTGAGTCGCGAGCGCGCGAGCTGCGGCATGGGGTACCCAGCCCAAGTGGTTTATGGCCGCTGTTATCCGTGCCCTCAGTTCTTCCGAGACAAGTTCTGGCGCATTCATCATACGTGAAACGGTGGCCGACGACACTCCGGCAAACTTTGCGACGTCACGTAACGTGGCGCTGCCTGATGTGGCTCGATGCCTACGCCCGATTGAGGCCTCTTCCATCTCGTCAGTTTTCTGTTTCACGGCTAATTTGACATGTGCGGGCGACAACGGCCCCTCGAAGACAGGGGAAGAAATGCTACCGGTTACATTATAGCGAGGAAGCTGGCACTCGCGTTCAAAGGTGACATACGACGCTTCACCTACGCTCGCCTGACGCATAAGGAAGCGCTAAGACGTGTCGGGTGATTGGAGAAGCAAAACAGGCCGACGCCCTGAGAAAAGCGCCGGCTAAAAACTCTCGGTCACTGTCGTCGTACCACATTGCGCGTTTCCGCGCCGGTGCCGCATTTGCCGCCTATTGACGTT
>Ga0268254_10000643_pt1 | contig 17271 bp, 16 predicted proteins | sample AgamicOrSfrz_FD_200251 | JGI IMG/M metagenome (GOLD analysis project Ga0268254, IMG submission 200251) | Agave microbial communities from Guanajuato, Mexico - Or.Sf.rz (v2) (version 3) | ecosystem: Host-associated > Plants > Phyllosphere > Phylloplane/Leaf | place: Guanajuato, Mexico...
CGCCGGGCTGGAGCAGGTCGAGCAGCCGCTCGGCGAGCTCGATCTGCGGTCCGCTGGCGAAGAAGTTGGAGATGTGGCCCAGCGTGGAGAGCTGCTCGGTCACGGCGCGGACCAGCGCCGGGTGGGCATGGCCGAGTGCGTTGACGGCGATGCCGCCGAGGAGGTCGACGTACTCCTTGCCCGACTCGTCCCACACGTGCGCACCGGCGCCCCGGGTGAGGACGAGGCGCGGCGTGCCGAACGTGTTCATCAGCGCCTGCTGGTAGCGCTCCTGGCTGCTGAGGTCGCCGGTCATGAGCGGGCCTTCCTGATCTTGCTCTCGACACCTGGCAGCACCTGGGTGCCGATGCCCTCGTCGGTGAAGATCTCGAGCAGCACCGCGTGCGGCTCGCGGCCGTCGACGACGGTCGCTCCCGGCACGCCGCCCTGCACCGCCTGCAGGCAGGCACCCATCTTGGGGACCATGCCGCTGGCCAGCGACGGCATCAGCTCGGAGAGAGCCTCGGGGCTGATCTCGCCGATGACGTCGTCGGAGTTGCCGTAGTCGCGGTAGAGGCCCTCCACGTCGGTCAGGACCAGCAGCTTCTCGGCGCCCAGCGCCACGGCCAGGGCCGCGGCCGCGGTGTCGGCGTTGACGTTGTGCACCTGGCCGGACTCGTCCGGCGCGACGCTGGAGATGACCGGGATCCGGCCAGCCTCGATCAGGTCCAGGACCGCACCGGGGCGTACGCCGGTCACCTCACCGACGAGCCCGAGGTCGACCTCCTCGCCGTCGACCACGGTGTTGGTGCGGGTGGCGGTGAAGAGGCCGGCGTCCTCGCCGGAGAGCCCGACGGCCAGCGGGCCGTGCTGGTTGAGCAGCCCGACGAGCTCGCGTTGCACCTGGCCGACGAGCACCATCCGGACCACGTCCATCGCCTCAGGGGTGGTGACACGCAGGCCACCGCGGAACTCCGAGCGGATGCCGAGGCGATTGAGCATGCTGGAGATCTGGGGCCCGCCGCCGTGCACGACCACCGGCTTGAAGCCGGCCAGCCGGAGGAACGCGATGTCCTCGGCGAAGGCGGTCTTGAGGCCGTCGTCGATCATCGCGTTGCCGCCGTACTTGATCACGATGATCTTGCCGTTGTAGCGCTTGACCCACGGCAGGGCACCGGCGAGCGTGGCGGCCTTCTCGCGCGAGACGTCCGGCGAGGAGACGACCTTGGTGGGCAGGGTGGTGTCACTCATGAGCTGTAGGCGCTGTTCTCGTGCACGTAGGCGTGGGTCAGGTCGTTGGTCCACACCGTGGCGGACGCGTCGCCGGCCTTGAGGTCGATCGTGACCGTCACGTCGCGGTCCTCGAGGCTGATCGACGACGGGTCCTCGGCGGGCGTCGACCGCCGGCACACCCACACGCCGTTGAGGGCGACGTCGAGGTCGGCGGGGTCGAAGGCGGCCTGGGTGGTGCCGACCGAGGCGAGGATGCGGCCCCAGTTGGGGTCCTTGCCGAAGATGGCGGCCTTGAACAGGTTGGACCGCGCGACGCTCCGCGAGACCTCGACCGCGTCCTCCTCCGAGGCGGCGTTGAGCGTCGTGATGGCGATGGAGTGGTCGGCGCCCTCGGCATCCTGGAGCAGTTGGAGCGCCAGGTCGCCGCAGGCGTCGGCGAGCTTGGCGGTGAACTCCTCGAGCGAGGGCCGCACACCGCTGGCCCCGCTGGCGAGCAGCGTCACCGTGTCGTTGGTGGACATGCAGCCGTCGGAGTCGAGCCGGTCGAAGCTGGCCCGGGTCGCGGCCCGCAGCGCCTGGTCGAGCTCGGCGGGGCTCAGGTCGGCGTCGGTCGTGAGGACCACCAGCATCGTGGCCAACGCAGGCGCGAGCATGCCGGCCCCCTTGGCCATCCCGCCGATCGACCAGCCGTCACCCTCGACCAGCACCTGCTTGGCGACGGTGTCGGTGGTCATGATGGCGGTCGCCGCGTCGGCACCGCCGTCGGCGCTGAGCGCCTTCACCGCTGCATCGACGCCACCGAGAAGGTCCTCTCGGTCGTTGAGCAGACCGATCAGGCCCGTCGAGCAGACCACGACGTCACCGGCACCGATGCCGAGGCGCTCGGCGACCCGCTCGGCGGTCTGGTGGGTGGTCTGGAAGCCCTCGGCGCCGGTGTAGCAGTTAGCGCCGCCGGAGTTGAGGACGACGGCCCTGACGAAGCCGTCCTTCACGACCTCCTGGCTCCACAGCACCGGGTTCGCCTTGCAGCGGTTGCTGGTGAAGACGCTCGCCGAGGCGAAGGAGGGACCCTGATTGACGACCAGGGCGAGATCGGGCTTGCCGCTCGACTTGAGGCCGGCGGCGACGCCGCTGGCGAGGAACCCCTGGGGGTGGGTGACGCTCATTTCTTCTTGACCTTCTTCTGCGACTTCGGCGCGCTCGGCGCCGGATGGGAGTGACGGCTCGGGGGCGGGGTCACGGGGACGGCGTCGCCGACCTCGTGCCCCGAGCTTCGCCACGCCTCGCTCGCGCGGTCGGCGTCGCCGCCGGGCACGAGGATCCAGTCCGTGTCGTAGGTCGAGAGGGTGAAGACGCTGATGTCCGCGTCCGCCAGCGGCGTCAGGAGAGCGACCAGCACGCCGGTGAGGCCGAGGTCGAGCGGCCCCTCCACCGCGAATGCGGTGAACGGCCGCTGGTGGACCGACTTGGTGGGCACCGACCGGGCCGCGCAGACCACACTGGTCTCGGTCGCGGTGGCGGTCACGGAGAAGACCGACGATGACTCCGCCCAGGCGGGCACCATCGCGCCGGGGCCGAGCTTCACCACGGCCAGCGTCTCGGGGTAGCGCAGCAGCCTCATGGGGCGAGTCCGATCGTGCTCAGGCCGGTGGTCTCCTCGAGACCGAGGGCGAGGTTCATGCACTGCACGGCTGCGCCGGCCGTGCCCTTGGTGAGGTTGTCGACCGCGCCGACCGCCACCAGCCGGCCAGCCGCGGCGTCGACGGTCACCTGCAGGTGTACGACGTTGGCGCCGGTGACCGCCTTCGTCTGTGGCCAGGTCCCCTCGGGCAGCAGGTGGACGAAGGGCTCCTCGGCGTACGCCTTCTCGTAGGCGGCCCGGACGTCCTCGGCACTCACGCCGGCCCGCACGGGTGCGCTGCAGGTGGCCAGGATGCCCCGCGGCATGGGCACGAGCATGGGGGTGAAGCTCACCCTCACGTCACCGTCGGTGAGCGCGGACAGGTTCTGGATGATCTCGGGAGTGTGCCGGTGCACTCCGCCGACGCCGTAGGCGCTGACGTTGCCGGCGGTCTCGCTGCCGAGCAGGTGCGGCTTGGCCGCCTTGCCCGCCCCGCTGGTGCCGCTGGCCGCCACGACGACCACGTCCGGGTCGATCAGGCCGGCAGCCACCGCGGGCGCCAGTGCGAGGGAGGACACCGTGGGGTAGCAGCCAGGCACCGCGATCCGCCGCGCGCCGGTCAGCAGTGCCCGTTGGCCCGGCAGCTCGGGAAGGCCGTAGGGCCAGGTGCCGGCGTGCTCCCCGCCGTAGAACCTCTCCCACAGGGCGGCATCGACCAGCCGGAAGTCGGCGCCGCAGTCGATGACCACCGTGTCCGGGCCCAGTTGCGCGGCGATCGCGCCGGACTGGCCGTGCGGAAGCGCGAGGAAGACCACGTCGTAGCCCTGGAGGAGCTCCACGGTGGTGGGCTCGAGGATCCGGTCGGCGAGCGGCAGGAGATGCGGCTGCAGGCCGCCGAGCCGCTCGCCGGCGTTGCCGTGGGCGGTCAGGGCGCCGATCTCGACGCCGGGGTGGGCCAGCAGCAGCCGCAGCAGCTCGCCGCCGGCGTACCCACTCGCACCGGCGACAGCGATCCTCGTCATGTGCATGACTATACACATGTCTGCATGAGTTGGGGTACCTGTCCGTTGTCAGTGCCTGCCGCTAGCGTCGAGACATGACGCGACTGGCCTTCTCCGACTACCTCGACCACCTGCGACGGGAGTCGGTGCGGTTCCGCGAGGTCCTCACCGACACCGACCCTGCCACACCGGTGCCCTCCTGTCCCGAGTGGACCGCCGAGGATCTGCTGTGGCACCTCGGCCGGGTGCAGCACTGGTGGACCAACGTCGTCGTGGAACGCCCCGCGTCCCCGGAGGACGGGTACGTCGAGCCGGAGCGGCCGCCCAGCCATGACCGGCTGCTCGCCTTCTTCGATGAGTGGAGCGAGAAGCTCACCCACGCCTTGGTCGACGCCGGCCCCGAGGAGCGCTGCTGGACCTGGTCGGAGGACCCCGACGACCAGACCACGGGCTTCGTCTTCCGCCGGCAGGCGCACGAGGCGCTGATCCACCGGCTCGACGCCGAGCTCGCGGCCGGCACCGTCACGGCGCTGGACCCCCTGCTCGCCGCCGACGGCGTCGAGGAGTGCCTCGACGTGATGTACGGCGGGCTGCCGCCATGGGGCCGCTTCGACCCGCTGGAGCAGCACGTCGAGTTCCGGATGACCGACGTCGATCAGTCGGTCTGGGTGCAGCTCGGCACCTTCTCGGGCACCACGCCCGACGGCGAGGAGCGGCGCGACGAGCCGGACTTCCACGTCGTACCGGCTCCGGGCGTGCAGCCGGCGACCGTCGTCTCCGGGACCGCCGCGGACCTGGACGCCTGGCTGTGGCACCGGCGAGACGACGCCGGCATCGAGGTCACCGGCGACCAGGAGATGTATGCCCATGTGCAAGTTGTCCTGGGCCAGCCGATCACCTGAGATCGAGGCCTACTGAAACCGGGCGAAGGCCTGCTGAAAGCGCCCTGAAACCGGCGTACTCCACGCTGGGCGCATGACGAACTCAGAGCTGGCCGTCCACGCCACCGGGCTGGTGAAGCGCTTCGGCGATCTCACCGCCGTCGGTGGTGTCGATCTGGCCGTGCACCAAGGCGAGGTCTTCGGCGTGCTGGGACCCAACGGCGCCGGGAAGACCACCACGCTCTCCATGCTTGCCACGCTGCTGCCCATCGACGGCGGCCATGCCTCAATCTTCGGGGTGGACGTCGCGTCCTCGCCGCACCGCATCCGACAGCTGGTCGGCGTCACCGGGCAGTACGCCTCCGTCGATGAGAACCTGACCGCCCGGGAGAACCTCCGGCTCTTCGGACGGCTCCTCGGCCTGTCCGGCAAGGCGGCCCGGGCGACCGCCGAGGAGCTACTCGGCCGGTTCGGCCTGGAGGAGGCGGCCGACAAGCAGATCAAGAACTTCTCGGGCGGCATGCGCCGCCGCCTCGACCTGTCCGCGTCGCTCATCGCGCGACCGCCGCTGATCTTCCTCGACGAACCCACCACTGGGCTCGACCCTCGCACCCGCGGCCAGATGTGGGACACGATCCGCGACCTGGTGGCCCAAGGATCCACCATCCTGCTGACCACGCAGTACCTCGACGAGGCCGACCAGCTCGCCGGGCGGATCGCCGTCATCGACCGGGGGCTGAAGGTGGCCGAAGGCACCCCCGACGAGCTCAAGCGCAGCGTCGGCAGCTCGACCCTGCACCTGCGACTCACCAACGGCGAGGACACCGCCCGGGCCGCCCAACTGGTCGAGGACGTCCTCGGCGAGCAGCCGGTGCTCACCCCGGAGGCGGGCGGCCTCAACGTGGCGCTCACCGACGCCAACCGCGCCGCCGACGTCCTCATCGCGCTGCGCACCGCCGGCCTCTCGATCACCACCGCCACCGTGCAACAGCCCACCCTGGACGAGGTCTTCCTCGCCCTGACCGGCCACTACACCGACAAGGAGGAGGCGGCATGAGCACCGTCACCACTCCGCGCACCGACCGCGAGGGGACCACGCCCATCCTCGCCGCCCGCCCGAGCGCCCGCGAGGCGTTCGACCAGACCATGTCGATGGCCTGGCGCGCCCTGATGAAGATGCGCCGCAACCCCGAGCAGATGTTCGACGTGGTGATCCAGCCGCTGCTGTTCACCGCGATGTTCGCCTACATCTTCGGCGGCGCGGTGTCGGGCAACGTGCAGGCCTACCTGCCGGTGATCATCACCGGGGTCCTGGCCCAGACCGCCCTCACCGCGTGCATGGCGGCCGGGACGCAGCTGCGCGAGGACATGGACAAGGGCGTCTTCGACCGGTTCCGGTCGCTGCCCATCTCACGGATCGCGCCGCTCGCCGGGCCCGCTGTCGCGGACCTGCTGCGGTACGCGATCGCCGCGACCCTGACGATCCTCACCGGCGTGCTCATGGGCTACCGACCCGGCGGCGGCATCCTCGGCGTCGCTGCCGGCTGGCTGCTGGTGGTCATCGCCGGCTGGTCGATGTCGTGGATCTTCACCTGGCTCGGCACGGTGCTGAAGTCCTCGCAGGCCGTGCAGGGCATCGGGATGATGATCATGTTCCCGCTCACCTTCCTCTCCGACGCGTTCGTGCCACTCAAGACGCTGCCCGGTTGGCTCGAGGCGTTCGTGCGGGTGAATCCCGTGCACCTGGTCATCGCCGCGACGCGCGACCTGATGAACCACGGCTCCTTCACCCTGAGCGTCGTGTGGGCGCTCCTGGGCTGCGGCGCCGTCGTCGCGATCTTCCTCCCGCTCGCGGTGCGGTCCTACAGCCGCAAGGTGTGACACGCGCGCTGATCATCGCAACTGCGCGAGGAGGCCGATGGCCTTCTCGCGCAGTCGTTCGGCCGGTACGGCGGCGAGCTCAGCGGCGTCGCCGGTGCTCGGCACGAGCTGCCGTGCCCATCCCGGCTCCATGCTGGGCAGCATGCGGTTGAGGCTGAACGCCTCCGACAGCGCGATCAGGACAGCGCCCTGGGCGGCGTCGCCTGCGGTGACCTCCCAAGCGCCGAGGGCGAAGATGACCGAGCCCATGACGGGGTGGTCCAGCGTCGGCACGGCACCCGCCAGGGCGGCGCGCGCCTTCGTCAGCAGGGCATCGCGCTCGGCCCGCACCGTCGGCGCCTGGCCGAAGCGGCAGTGCGCGGCCAGCGCCGCGGCCTGCGGGAAGAGAACCCAGGGCTCGTATCCCACTGGCAGGGTCGACTCGTGGACCGCCCGCTGGGCCAGGCTGACCGCCGCCGCCCGGTACGCCGCGAGGCCGCCCGGGACGTCGCCGCGTGCCAGCAGCAGCTCGGCCCGGCCGCACTCATAGCTGATGGCACCGCCGCCGAGCACGGACTGGACCCGGTCGTCGGCGGCGAGCTCGTCGAGGATCCCCTCAGCGTCGTCGAGATCGCCCTGACAGATGGCGATCACGGCGACCATGGCGCGCGTCTGCGCCCAGTCCTCGACCGCCCCGAGGGCCGCCAACGCCGGACTCGCCTGCTCGGCGTAGCGGCGAGCACCGTCGCGGTCGCCTGACTGCAGCAGCAATCCGGCCAGCTCGGCCATGACGATCGCCCGGGCCCACGGACCGTCGCCCGGCTCGGTGAGTCGCCACGCGCGCTGCGCCAGGCCGATGGCGGCGGCGATGTCGCCTGCGTTCTCGTGTGTCAGGCTCGCCCATACGGCCGCCCATTGGGCGAGATGCCGGTCCTCGGACTCGGCCAGTCGCTCGAGGGTGGCCAGTTGCGCCGACTCCCCCGCCTCGGCGAGCGCGAGCAGGCCGAGCAGGAGGGCGCGCGTGCGCGGATCGACGGTGCCGGGGCCGAGCTCTTGCAGGCGGGCCGTGGCGGCCTGGGTCCCCTCGGCGGCGTCACCGATGAAGATCCGGGTGGTCAGCAGGACCGCCGTCAGCGCCGTCCGCAGCGCGTCCTCGGCCTCGGGCTCGACGCCTCCCGTGGTGAGCAGCGGCAGGCCCGGCAGTCCGAGCCGGATGATCTTGAGATGGCTGCCCTCCACGGACCAGAAGCCCGTCAGGCCGGAGAGCAGGACAGCGACCGCCGTCGCGTCCTCGGCGGCGAGCCCGCGGCGCAGTGCTTCCACCAGGTTGCCCTCCTCGGCACGCAGGACGTCCATGGTGGCGATCTGGTCGGGACCGAACAGCGTCGCGCGGGCGCGCTCGCACAGTTCCAGTGCCCAGGTCCGCAGCCCGGCCAGCGTCGCGTCCTCCTCGCCGGCCTCAGCCAAGCGCAGCCTGCCGAACTCGCGCACCGTCTCCAGCAGTCGGTACCGCAGCTCGCCGTCCTCGACCACGACGACGAGGGACTGCTCGGCCAGGGCGGTCACCACGTCGACCGCGTCGTACCCGAGGATCGCGGAGGCGCCGTCGAGGGAGAAGCCGTCACGGAACACCGAGAGCCGGCACAGCGCGAGGCGCTGCGGCTCGGAGAGCAGGTTCCACGACCAGTCGATGACGGCGAGGAGGGTCTGGTGACGCGCAGGCGCGTCGCGGGCGCCGCCGCGCAGCAGCGCGAACCTGTCCTCGAGCCGGCGCTCGATCTCGGCCAGGCTCATCACCCGGATGCGAGCCGCCGCCAGCTCGACGGCGAGAGGGAGTCCGTCGAGCCGCTCGACCAGCGTGCGCACCCGCGCGGGATCGAGTACGGCGCCGGGCCGGGCACCGTGCGCTCGCTCGAGGAACAGCGCCGTGGCGTCCTCAGCGCTCAGCTCCGGCAGCAGATAGCACCGCTCGGCGGCGAGCCCGAGCGGGATCCGGGTGGTGGTGAGCACCCTCAGAGCCGGCGTCCGGGCCAGGAGGGCCGAGACGAGGTCGGCGACACCGGCCACGACCTGCTCGCAGTTGTCGAGGATGAGCAGCGTCGGGGCACCCCCGAGAAGGTCCACGACCCGACCGAGTGGGTCCGTGCGCTCGGGCAGCGGTCGGCGACGTGAGGCCAGGGACTCCCGCGCGCCGAGCGCGTCCGCGACCTCGACCGCCACGTCCTCGTCGCCGGTGACCGAGACGAGCTCCACGAAGTGCACCACCGGCTCCTCGGCGAGCCGTCCCATCACATGGGCCAGACGGGTCTTCCCGAGACCGCCCGCTCCGAGGATCGAGACCAGCCGATGCTGGCGCACCAGCCGGGCGAGGGCGGTGACATCGCCGTCGCGACCGATCAGGACGTCCGCGTCATGGCGAACGCCGTCGCGCACGGGTGCGTCCCGCGCCAGCAGCTCGGCGTGCAGAGCCTGCAGCCGCGGCGCGGGATCGACTCCGAGCGCGTCGGTGAGCCGCTCACGATAGGTCGCGTAGTCGGCGAGCGCCGCAGGGACTCCGTGGACCGCGGCGGTCGCGCGCAGCCGCGCCTCGACGACCGCATCGTCGTCATCGCCCAGGCGGTGCAGCAGCGGGAGGGCCTCGGCGTACTCGCCCTCGGAGGCGAGCCGCAGCGCGTCGGGCCGCAGACTCCAGGCATCGACGTCGTCAACCGCCAACCTCAGTCGGTAGCCGGTCGCCGTCCGCTCGACCGCGCCGGCGCTGGTCGCCGCACGGGTGCGCGAGACCACGACCTGCAACGCCTTGGCGGGGTTGGCCGGCATGCGCTCCTCGCCGCCGGCCCAGAGCTCCTCGATCAGCGCCTGCTCGCCGAGCCCTCTCGCACCGCCGGCGGCGAGGGCACGTAGAAGCGCCTGGACCCGCTCGCCGGCGACGGGCCGCCCGTCCCAGGACACCTCGTCGAGGAAGCAGAGCCGGACCACGGTGCGATCATGCCAGTCCGCAGCGCCTGGCCGGGGCGATCCGGCGAGCTCAGCGCTGGACGGCGCCGGTGAGCTCGGCCGCCCTGGCCACCGCCGCGCTGCGGGCGGCGCTGGTCTCGGCCTCGGTCAGGGTGCGGTCGGAAGCGCGGAAGCGCAGCGCGAAGGCGAGCGACTTCTTGCCCTCGCCGAGCTGTTCGCCGGTGTAGACGTCGAACAGCCGCACGGACTCCAGCAGCTCCCCGGCGCCCTCGCGCAGCGCCGCCTCGACGGCCGCGACCGTCACCGAGGCGTCCACGAGCAGGGCGACGTCCTCCTTCGCCAGCGGCATGGTGGAGAACACCGGCCCGGCGACGACCTCGGGCGCCATCGACATCAGCAGGTCGAGGTCGATCTCGAGAGCGGCGCTGCGGGCCGGCAGGCCGAAGGCCTTGGCGACGCCGGGGTGCAGCTCGCCGGCGTGGCCGAGCTCTGTGCCTTCGACCACCAGGCGGGCACAGCGGCCGGGATGCCACGGCATCGTGCTGGCGGCCTCGACGCTCACCTCGACGGCAAGGTCGGCGGCGAGCCGGCGGACGACGTCGATGGCGTCGCTCCAGGCCGCCTCGCGTCCCTTCCCCCACCAGCCGGTGCGCTCCCGTTCACCGGCGAGCACGACCGCCAGGTGGAGCGGCTGACGCGGGACCGCGTCGAGCAGCTTCGCGAGCTCCTCCTCGGTGGGCCGGCGATCGACGCCGTAGATCGGTGCCGCCTGGCCGACCGGGAAGGCGACGCTGGCGGTCTCGTAGAGACCCACACCGGTCGCGCCGCGGCCGAGGTTGCGACCCGCTGCCTTGAGCAGGCCGGGCAGCAGGGTCGTGGTGTACGCCGGCTCCTCGGCGCTGAGCGGGTTGGCCAGGCCGACGGTCCGGCGCCGCAGGTCCTCGGCCGGCAGCCCGAGGGCGTCGAAGGTCGCCTCGCCCACGAAGGGGAAGCTGACGACCTCGACGAGGCCGGCCCCGACCAGGGCGCGGCCGATCCGCCGGCGCAGACGCTGCCCGCGGCTCAGGCCACGGCCTGTGGCACGTCGCGGAAGTCTGCTGGGCACGCGGTCGTAGCCGACGATGCGCACGACCTCCTCGACGAGGTCATAGGGATCGGCCAGGTCGGGCCGGTACGTCGGCACCTGGGCGGTCAGCGTCCCGTTCTCCCAGTCGGTCGACGGATGCACCGAGACGCGGCACCCCACGGCGGTCAGGTGCTTCACGGTGGTGTCGGCGTCGATCTCGATGCCCGAGATCCGGGCCGGCAGGTCGAGCGGCATCTCGATGCTGCGCGGCTGCGGCGGCGCACCCGCTGCCGTGACGCCCGCGTCGGCGGTGCCGCCGCCGTACTCGACGAGCAGGTCGACCACCCGCTGGGCCGCGATCGGCGGCAGCAGCGGGTCCACCCCGCGCTCGAACCGCTTGGAGGCCTCGGAGCCGAGCTTGTGCCGGCGCTGGGTGCGGAAGACGCTGGTCGGCTCGAAGTGCGCCGCCTCCACCACGATGTCGGTCGTGGTCGCCGAGATCTCCGTGTTAGCGCCACCCATCACGCCGGCCAGGCCGATCGGCCCGTTGTCGTCGGTGATGAGCAGGTCCTCCTCGGACAGCTCACGGGTGACGTCGTCGAGGGTGACGAGCTTCTCCCCTGCGCTGGCGCGGCGCACCCGGATGGGCCCGCTCAGCTTGGCCCGGTCGTAGCAGTGGTTGGGCTGCCCGAGCTCGAGCATGACGTAGTTGGAGACGTCCACGGCGAGCGAGATCGAGCGCATGCCGCACTGCTCGAGCCGCCTGGCCATCCAGCCCGGCGTCGGGGCGGAGGGGTCGAAGCCGCTGACGGTGCGGGTGACGAAGAAGGGGCAGCCGTCGGTGTCGTCGAGGACCACCGGATAGCCCTTGCCGTCGGCGACAGGGGTGTCGAGCCCGGCGGGGTCGCGGAAGGGTGCGTCGAAGCCGAGCGCCGCCTCCCGCGCGATGCCGCGCAGGCTCAATGCGTAGGCCCGGTCGGGGTTGATCTCGAACTCGATGACCTCCTCGCCGAGGCCGAGGTAGTCCCGGGCATCGGTGCCCGGCTCGGGGCCATCGGCGGGTACGACGATGATGCCGTGGCTGCCGTCGTCGCCCAGGCCGAGCTCGGCGCGACTGCAGATCATGCCGGCGCTGAGGTGCCCATAGGTCTTGCGGGCCGAGATCTCGAAGCCGCCGGGGAGTACGCCGCCGGGCAGGATCACGACCACCTTGTCGCCGGGGCCGAAGTTGTGGGCGCCGCACACGATGCCCTGCGGTTCGCCGGTGCCGTTGGCGTCACCCACGTCGACGGTGCACCAGTTGATGACCTTGCCGTTCTTCTGCGGCTCCTTCTCCTGGGTCAGCACCCGCCCGATCACGAGCGGACCCTGGATGCCGGCACCGGCGGACTCGATCGCCTCGAGCTTGAGGCCGAGCGCGGTGAGCCGGTCGGTGAGCTGCTCGGTGGTGAGGCCGGCCGGCAGGTCGACGTACTCCTTGATCCAGGAGACGGGGGCCTTCATCTACAGCTCCGATCCGAAAGCGGTGGTGAAGCGGACATCGCCCTCGAAGAGCGTTCGCAGGTCCTCCAGGGCATGGCGGAACATCAGTGTCCGGTCGATGCCCATACCGAAGGCGAAGCCGGTGTAGCGCTCGCTGTCGACGCCGCACGCGGTGAGCACGCGCGGGTTGACGATGCCGCAGCCGCCCCACTCGATCCAGCCCTCGCCGCGGCACGTGCGACAGGTCTCGCTGTCGACGCCGCGGCACACGAAGCAGACCAGGTCGACCTCGGCCGAGGGCTCGGTGAAGGGGAAGTACGACGGCCGGAACCGGGTGGTGATGCCCTCGCCGAACATCTGCGTCGCGAAGTGGTCCAGGGTGCCCTTGAGGTGGGCCATCGAGATGCCCTCGTCGATCGCGAGGCCCTCGACCTGGTGGAACATCGGGCTGTGGGTGGCGTCGTACTCGTCGGTGCGGAAGACCCTGCCGGGGCACACCACGTAGATCGGCGGCGTGCGGGTGAGCATGGTGCGTGCCTGGACGGGGCTGGTGTGGGTGCGCAGCACCAGGTGGTTCTCGGCCGGCTCGGTCCAGAACGTGTCCTGCATCGTGCGCGCCGGGTGGTCGGGGCCGAGGTTGAGCGCGTCGAAGTTGAGCCACTCCGCCTCGATGACCGGACCCTCGGCGACCTCCCAGCCCATCGCGAGGAAGATGTCGGCGATCAGCTCGGCGCCGGTCGTGAGGGGGTGCCGGGCACCCTGCGGCAGCCGGTCGGTCGGCAGCGTGACGTCGACGGCCTCCTCGACGAGGATCCGGGCCTCGTGCTCGGCCTCCAGCACCTCCTGGCGGCGGGTCAGGGCCTGGTTCACCGCTCCCCTGGCCTGCCCGATCCGCTGCCCGGCCTCCTTGCGGGCCTGCGGCGGCAGCGCGCCGATCTCCCGGTTGGCCAGCGCCAGCGGGGAGCGGTCGCCCACGTGGTCGAGGCGGACCTGCTTGAGCGCCTCGAGATCAGCCGCCTGCTCGATGGCGGCGAGCGCGGCGTCGCGCGCGGCGTCGACCTCCTCCGCCTTCAGCGGGGTGACCGCGACGGGGTCGTACTGCGAGTTGGGGCCCGACATGCCTGATTGACGCTGCCTTTCGATGCGGGATGCTGGCCAAGTCTAGGAAGCGGCGTACCGGCAGCGCGAACCGGTTCACCGCTGGACGGCAGCGACCCCGAGCGTGGCGAGCGCGGCCACCTTGACCAGCTCGAGCCCGACGTACCAGACGTGCGCGTGTGACCGCGGGCCGTCCTCCCCGGCCAGCACGCTGTCGGAGCGGCGCATGAGCGCCGGTCGTACGCCGACCAACTGCGCTGCCAGCGCCGCGATCGCGACCGCTGCAGCACCGATCCGCACGCCCGTGTGGACCTGCGTGAGCGCGACCAGCACGGCCAACGCGAGCAGGACCTCCACGCTGTTGAGTGCCTTGAAGACCAGCCGGCCGACGGCCAGGCCGGCTCGCAGGTCGAGCACCCGGAACTTCAGCGGCGCCTCCAGGAACGAGATCGCCAGCACCATCCCCAGCCACAGCCAGGCCGCAGCGCCCAGCAGTCCTGTCACCGTGGCGTCCTGCCGATGTCAGCGTGGTCGGCCGGCCATTCGGTGACGATGCGCGCGCCGCCGCCGGCCGCCTCCTCGATGGTCACGGTGCCGCCGTGGGCCGCCGTCAGGCCGCCCACGAGGTAGAGGCCCAGCCCCGAGCCGCCGCGGGCGCCGCCCTTCCAGAACTTGGTGAACACCCGCTTGCGCAGGTCCATCGGAATGCCCGCGCCCTCGTCCTCGACCGCGAGCCGTACGCCGCCGCCGGGCACGTCGGCCGCGTCCAGCAGGACCTGCACGACCCCTTCGCCGTGACGTAGGCCGTTCTCGACGAGGTTGGTCACCACCTGGGTGAACTTGTCCGGATCGACCAGGATCTCGGGCAGGTCGGGCTCGACGTGCAGCTCGACGGGACGCGACGTGCTCGCCTGGACCGAGTCGACGACCCGGCGTACGAGTGTCTCGGCGCTGCTCGGGCGCGGGTAGAGCTGGAGCCGGCCGGTGTCGATCCGGGCGACGTCGAGGAGCTCGGCGATCAGGCGTGAGAGCCGATCGGAGTCGGCGTGGACGGTGGTGAGCATGAGCTTCTTCTGCTCGTCGTTGAGCTTGTCCCAGCGATTGAGGAGTGCCTGGACGAAGCCTTTCACGCCGGTGAGGGGGCTGCGCAGCTCATGCGCGACCGTCGCCACCAGGTCGGACCGCTCCCGATCGAGACGCGCGCGCCCGCGGCCGCTGCGCAGGACGACGGCTACCCGGTCCACGGGCGCACCTCGCCTCGGGCGGTGGAGGGAGGCGACCACGAGCGCCTCCGTTCCGTCCGGGAGGAGCCAGGACTGCTCCGGGACGCCGGTGCGCGAGCCGAGGCCGCCGAAGGGGTCGTTCACGTCGACCCAGCTGCGGTCCTCCCCGTCGCGCAGCGCCAGAACATCCGCAAGGGGCATCCCGAGGGCCGCGGCCGGATCGGTGCCGAGCATCCGGGCGGCGGCGCGGGACAGCTGCGTGACCCGGCCGTCGGCGCCGGCGATGAGCACGCCGTCGGGCAGGAGGTCGAGCAGCCCCGGATCGGTCGACGTCACACCCGCGAGCGTAGCGCCGTCGCTGATCCGGCGAGCTACAGCGAGGCGTTGGACGCCCGGATCGGGCCGTGCCGGCTCAGCCCCGCTGCGCCCGGGCGCTGGCGTAGAGGCACAGTGCCGCCGCCGTCGAGAGGTTGAGGCTCTCGGCCGCACCGAAGATCGGGATGCTCATGACGTGCTCGGCCGCGCCAGCCAGGTGGTCGGGCAGCCCCCACGCCTCGTTGCCGAAGAGCCATGCCGTCGGGGCCGCGAGCAGGTCGTCGGCCTCGAAGATCGACGTACCGTCCATGTCGGCGGCCAGGACCGTGAGCCCCGCGTCCCGCGCGGCCTGTACGGCGAGGAGCGGGTCGCGCTCGATCACGATCGGCAGATGGAAGGCGCTGCCGACGCTGGCGCGGATGGTCTTGGGGTTGTAGAGGTCCACCGCGTCACCGGCGAGCACCACGGCATCGGCGCCCGCCGCGTCGGCGCACCGGATGACGGTGCCGGCATTGCCGGGGTCGCGCACGTCGGCGCAGATCGCGACCAGCCGCACACGATCCCCGACTCGGGCGTGTGAAACCCCCGACTCGACGGTGCGCAAGGCCCGACTCAACGGCACGTCGAGGAACCGGCACACGGCGACGACACCGGCCGGCGAGACGGCGTCGGAGAGGACGGCCAGGGCCCGATCCTCGACGAGGGTCACCGGTGCGGCCGCGAGGAGGTCGGCGTACTGCTCGGCGGCAGCGGGCGTCGCGAAGACCTCGACCACGCAGTCGGGCACGCCGAGCGCGCCCTCGACGGCCTTCGGGCCGTCAGCGAGGAAGAGCCGCCGCTCGGATCGCTCCGAGCGGCGGCTCAACCGTGCTGCCTGCTTCACGCGCGGGTTGCTGCGCGCAAGGGGCGTCATGGAGACGCGGTGCCTCAGGCGCTGACCGGCGCGTTGACGTCCTCGGGGAGGGCGGCCTTGGCGGTCTCGACGAGCGCGTTGAACGCGGCGATGTCGTTGACGGCCAGATCGGCGAGGATCTTGCGGTCCACCTCGACACCCGCGAGGCCCAGGCCCTGGATGAAGCGGTTGTAGGTCAGGCCCTGCGCACGCGCGGCGGCGTTGATGCGCTGGATCCACAGCTTGCGGAACTCGCCCTTCTTCTTGCGGCGGTCGTTGTAGCTGTAGACGAGCGAGTGGGTGACCTGCTCCTTGGCCTTGCGGTAGAGGCGCGAACGCTGACCGCGGTAGCCGGAGGCCCGCTCGAGGGTGACGCGGCGCTTCTTCGCCGCGTTGACTGCGCGCTTGACGCGTGCCATTTCCTTGCTCCTTGCTTTAAGACTGGTGGGCCTGCGCCCGGGGAAAGATCAGAGACCCAGCAGCTTCTTGGCGCGCGGGACGTCGTTCTTGGCGACCTCGACGGTGCCCGTCATGCGACGGGTGACCTTGGAGGCCTTCTTCTCCAGGTTGTGGCGCTTGCCAGCCTTCTCGCGAAGGATCTTGCCCGAACCGGTCACGCGGAAGCGCTTGCCGGCACCGGAGTGGCTCTTGTTCTTCGGCATCTCTGCTCTCTCTTTCCTCATCGCCCGTCCGGCCGCAGCCGACGGAAGTCGTTGAAAATCAGGCGTCGATCTCGGGATCGAGGTTCTCGGAGCGGCCGCGCTCCTTCTTCTGCGCGACCGGGCCGGTGTGCGTGGCGCGCTCGGCGCGCTCCTGCGCCTCCTCGGCCTCGCGCTCGGCCGCCTTGGTCTCCTTGGCGGCCTGCTGCTCGACCTTGGCGTCGGCCTTCTTCTTGTGCGGGCCGAGCACCATGATCATGTTGCGGCCGTCCTGCTTCGGCGAGGACTCGACGAAGCCGAGCTCCACCACGTCCTCCGCCAGCTTCTGCAGCAGCCGGAAGCCCAGCTCGGGGCGGTGCTGCTCGCGACCGCGGAACATGATCGTGATCTTGACCTTGTCGCCGGCCTTGAGGAAGCGCTCGACGTGGCCCTTCTTGGTCTCGTAGTCGTGCGCGTCGATCTTGGGACGAAGCTTCATCTCCTTGATGATCACGTTCGTCTGGTTCCGGCGCGCCTCACGAGCCTTCTGGGCGTTCTCGTACTTGAACTTCCCGTAGTCCATGAGCTTGCAGACCGGGGGCTTGCCCATCGGAGCGATCTCGACCAGGTCGAGATCGGCCTCCTGGGCCAGGCGCAGCGCGTCGGCCGTCGGCACGATGCCGACGGTCTCGCCGTTGGGACCAACGAGGCGGACCTCGGGTACCCGGATCCGGTCGTTGATACGAAGCTCGGTGCTGATGTGTCCTCCAGTGGTCGTCTGTCCGGAGGCCGTTCCCGCGCTCGGACCACGTGCACACTGGCCCGAGCAGGAAAAGGAAAAGGCTTCCGCTGTGTCCAAGCGGAAGCCAGTCACGACGAACCCCACCTGCGGTGGATTCGCACCAAGGAGTCATGCCGGGGCGCTTGCCCCTACTCCTGGACCGGACCCGACGACCTGTGCTGCAGGGCGGTCGATGCGGGTGGGAAACGTTGCTGCTGTCTCCGCTTGTAGATCAGCCGACAG
>Ga0268254_10000649_pt1 | contig 17064 bp, 14 predicted proteins | sample AgamicOrSfrz_FD_200251 | JGI IMG/M metagenome (GOLD analysis project Ga0268254, IMG submission 200251) | Agave microbial communities from Guanajuato, Mexico - Or.Sf.rz (v2) (version 3) | ecosystem: Host-associated > Plants > Phyllosphere > Phylloplane/Leaf | place: Guanajuato, Mexico...
ACTCTGTTCTTAGAATCTCGTTCTTCAAAGCAACTACGTACCTTTCAGTCGAGTGGCTTCCGCTCCTAGGTTGAGTTGTACGCCTACATAACTTACCTCCCAGATCAAGGAAGGAAAGTCTCAGATCTATGTAGTTCTCGACCCCTTTTTTTTACACGGTTCCTGTACTCTTGTTGACTGAAGTAAAGTAATCCGGTGGACGGGACCCTTTTCTTTTCCCACACTTCAGAAGAGTAGAAAGGAGTGTAAGATTGGTATTGGATGTATCGTTAGGTTGTGCCGAGCTCCGTTTTTTTTAGTGCAGGATTATAGGGAGGTTATATTAGCCTCCCAAGGTATTTACTGCCTGAATAAGTAATAGGTAGGTATGACTCTCAACACCTAACTGGGATAAATTAGTATACATTTCCGCTAGTAACTGTACATTATCTCCAGGAACAAGAAACTCAATAACATCATAGCCATCTTTGCCAGGTGGCAATATCACATTATTTTCTTCAAATAGCGGGGTGACTACCCGTTGTAATTGTTCTTTCAGCGTATCAGAGACTGACGCATCCACCCGTTCCTGCAAGGTTTCTGGGGTTAATGAGCGCAGCCTGGCGACGCGCCAGGTGGCAATAATCAAAATAAACGCGGGTAAGGCAAGAACGGAAATTAGCTCTATTAAGTAGTTCAATGCTTGATCTGCCATTGTTAGAAAACCTTATCTCTATCTTTCAGCAACTGAACGGGAATGAGTTGAACATAGTGAAACGAATCTCTTTGTGAAACTCATTTAGTTGAACATAGTGAAACTCATTCGACCGTAAGGTACGAGCTTATGACCATGCTCGGGCATAGTCCATAACTAGATTAGCACCTAAAAACTGTAGATAGAAAAATCAATGGTCATCTGGTTCATATATGATAGTGGCATGCGAGTCGTAACATGCTGTAGAAAAGATAGCAAGACTAGTGTGGCTTTGTTTTAGATCGTCAGAGTGAGTTTCTTCTCTTCTAGCTCTTCGTTTTACAGTTTTCCTATACTTGTGTGAAAGAAGCCCGCATACCCACTTCCCGGAAACCATTCTTTACCTGAACCCGGCCTAAAGATAAGATTAGCCCCTGCCTTCTCTAAAAGCTTCTCTGATTCCGTTGAAAACCGTAGTAGGGCAAGAAGCGGTTGAACTAATGGCCTTGAACGAACCGGCCTGAACTGAAAAGGAAGAGTTTGATTTCCAGCCATAGTCATGGGCACTCTTTCTTCGGCGGCTTTAAGCTAGCCTTTTGAAGTCAGTACAGAAGGACCTTGAATGCACTTTGCTTTCGGTGTAAAGGTTCAGCCCTCATAGATAAAGAGAATGGGATCCCGACCCGATGAAAAATGCTATCAGCTCCGGAACCTCTCGATCAAGCTGCTTCTACTTTTTCTATTCATTCTATTCAAGACGGGGAGAAATCATCAATTCAATTAGATGCCGGTTCTTTCCTGAAACTAGCTGCCAGAACTGGGCGTCATAGGGCGTGCGAAGGGGATGGCTTCTAGCTCCCTATCATCGTATGTAAGATGAAGAGAGAGATGTTCGATATTGCTTCTCCTCTGCCTGGGAAAGCAGCCGAACTCAGGACTTGATAGATTAGTATAGATTAGTAATCTAACTTTCTCTCCTCCGTCACCTTTCGTTAAAACGGCGCTCATCTTCTTTCTTGACTCGGATAGGAACCCCTCACCCTACGAAATGAAAAGAGATGGCGGTTCCTCGGCCTTGCCCCATTCTGCTTCTGAACCTATGTATTGGGTTGGGGAAAGCTGCTTCACTTCGCGCCTCTGCCCTTGCATCCTCTCTTTCTTCTTACTCGTTCGTGCCGCTAATGTAATTCCTTCCTTCCGAGTTGATTGAATCCCTGGAAAGAAAGATGAGCAGCCAATCCAGGTAAGCAAGAACCTATGCCTTGCCCAGTAGTTCCTATTGATGGAAAAACTAGCTTATTGACAGAACACTCTATCCCAAAACAAGTCTATCTATCCTAAAGCTAGCTTCGCTAACAGTAGTGCTTGGGACGACCGCCCTTGTTTAGGGAAAGAAGTTCTCATCGATTGACAGAAAAGGAAATTATCCCTAGCTAGAGTGAGAAAGCATCTTTATGTCAATAAAACTGATCAAGAAGGATTGGTGGCCCTTGTTGAAATTGATTGAATCCGCATAGCAGTTTTTACGTTCCAAAAGAAAAGAATAACGTAGGTAGACTAGAAGGATTAGTTTCGGGCTTAAGACATAGTAGCTCTCTTGCGGCTACCTTTGCTATGTCATCCGATGCTGTTCACAAAGCTATAGACCCGGCTATCTCCGAGTTTAAATCGATCCCAGGAATCTTTTTATTATTCTTAATAGAACCCGTCCTCCCATTAACAAGGGGCTCAAGGGAAAGGCCTTTTTATCTCCTCTTAACACTGTGATAGTTAGAAACCTACCGGCTTGCACTTGCAACAGCAAAAGGTCCGAAGGACGCTTAACACCATCCTCACATCCCTCGCTGTTCAAAGTCCCATCGGGGCAATAGAGGGAGAATTTTCAATTCCTTCTATAAGGACACCGTTGGATCTTGGTAGCTTCAAGTTAAGATTTTCCTTTCCGTGACCCTTGCAACGGACTGAAGAGCGTGCCCCAGGTATGGATGGAGGTCCCAAGTTACATGTGCCATGCCAAAGGCAAGAGGACCTATGGTCGTATGGCATTTGGACTAGGAAGAGTGACCTATGAGCTTGAAACATGCCCTTATCCGGATTGAAGGCCTTAGCCAAGTCTTGCCCCTGCCGACCTGACTTTGGAACAGCATCCATTCCGAGTGGAAGTGAGGGACAAGCTCTGGGAAAGATGGTGGCCGTGAGGTTACAAAGGTCGTGAACCTAACTTGGTGATTTCGGTGACGCTATCGGATGACAAAAGGATGCCGGACCTTCTTCTGGAAGCGGGAAGGTTAGTCACCGCATTGACTCGAATGATAACGCAAATCATTTCTCCCAGTAGGCTATTATTCATCACTCTCCCCGTGGGTTTCGGCTTAGTTAGGAAGAAAGAATTGTTAACAAGTCTATGAGCTTCTTCTAGGGCATGCCGCCTTTCCTTGAGGTTAAGACCTGGTTGAATTAGCTACATCCCATAAGCTCACTCTGGCCGGACACCTTACATCTATCTTTATATAATTATATAATATAGGTCTACGTTGTGTCGTAACAAAGGCTTCGTATTTGGGTCGATTGCTTTGTCCTCCCTTGTTGAAAGCCTAGCCTAAAACCCAAAAGCCTATGCTTGTTTTCTTTGTTAGTTCAATGCATGGATTCGCCCCTTGCCCGCTAAACCTCCTTCTCAAGCTGGTCAATTACATCGATCCTGCTCCTAGGGGAAAGCATTCCCCTGACTCCTACGACTAGGATAGTCAGTATTCGTCTCCAATACAGCTAACTAAACTGCTAACAGTCCCTAAGCCTATGCCTTCTTATGTGAATCTTGTACTGTTAAGAAAGCAAGGCAAGAAAGAATGATTCCCCAAGAAAGTCCAATGTGTCCTCTCCCTCTCCTTTCAGTCGAGAACTTCGTGCCTCTCCCGGTGGTGGCTTCGCAGCCTCTCAAGGAAGTCTTTTGCGAACTTCGTGCCTCTCCCGGTGGTGGCTTCGCAGCCTCTCCTTTCAGTCAACAGCGTGGGTCCCCACTCAGCCTTATCAGCCTTAGGTGTCATCCCTGAAAACTGGTATAGGGGGGCCCATATAGAGAGTAGACAGCGAAAACAAGAGCTTCCAACAGTAGATCCGAATATGCATAAACTGTAGCTCAAAAGAGCTTACCCTCCATTCCCCTGGCACACACGTCTCCATAAGACGAGCGACGGAACCAGCCTATTTTTATTCTTTTTTTACACGAGATCCATAGATAGGAACATAGTAAAGAAAGGCAGAGACCATAAACTAATAGTAGGATCTGTTGCTGGTTCTGATCCAACTGACTCTAAATATCCAACAACAGGGGGGTTAGTGAGGTTAATAGGTCCAGAGGGACAAGGAAGGTATAGTTTCAGCGCTCTTTTAGGGCCACTATGTTCGCATCCCCCGACTCATAATCGAAGTGGTCTCGTGCGATCTCATGCGCGGCCATCATTAAGTCGGCCGGGCTGCCCGCGGTTACAGAATCGCCCGCAGAAGCCCCCTTGGCTCTCTCTCTTCTGTGCTAAAACGACGCAAGGTCTGTTTTGAAAGAATCGAAGAACCTAATGGATCCAATTTCCGCTTTCAAGGCTCAGGGACAAGAGGGGATTCGAGTTCGAGAGCAGTATCTTCCATCAATGACAGCGGATCTGCGACAGGAAAAGCAGGAGAGAACAGCCGGGAGATGGAGGCAGCAGGGGAGTAAAAAGGAGAGAAAAAGGCTATGCCGAAAGAGAGGAGAGGCCGACATCAACAGGAATACTATAATAATATAGGACTTTCGCCTCAGCGATGCCATCCTCTACTCTGGAGTCAGGGATATAAGATTTATTGTGGCGGGGTGCGCCATAATGGGGTTTGCGATCTATGGATCGGAGGATTTTAACGGCATGTCTTTCTGCGATGGACCGTCACCCTTCCCTTATTCTTCCTTCAATTAAAGAAAATTTCTAATGATAGGTAAGATTTTTAAGAAAAAGCCTAGGAAAGCCGATTTACAGAATCAGACTTTCTGTTTAATCTTGAATAGGAGATGAAAGCCACTCTCAACGGAAAGAAAACAGTCTGGCTTCGCCTTCCGGCCGGACGGCAGAGAAAGCATGTGCCTTGACTTTCGCGACCTCAACAAATCCAGTCCCAAGGCTGACTGTCTTTCATGTTCTAACTCACACAGCGGATATGCGAGATTTCCTAACTCTACTCGTAAGTGGGACCAGGCGGGGCCTTTCCTTCAACTAATGAAAGCGATTCAGTCAGTAGGAAAGTCATCTCACTGAACATTGGATTATATACAAGCTCGTTAACATTACAACCAATCCATCCTATACATTTACATTAAAAATCTTTCTCCCGGCAAGGATCAGGATCAGAGATCCCTTACCAATCCCCTTCATAATCATAGTATGTGGTCGAATCTATTGCAGCTTTCGACTGGGCTGTGGTCAGTCGAGGTGAAAAAATTCCTTCCTAAATCCAGAAGTGAATTGAAGAGTGACGAATCTGGAATGAGGAAAGGTTCTTCCTTTCTATTCTAGTAGTAGAGGCCCGAGACTTTCCTTTGACGAATCTTTCCCTGTCTCCACCCTTTCCGCCTTTGCTTTGAATTAGCTACTTGAAGGGGGAGTGGCGATTTGCGACCTTCTGCCTCCACTGCTTCCACTTCAACCTCTCCTACACTGATTAGTGACGTTTTGTTTGCCCCCGGAGAGTTTAACCGTGAAAAATGACTCATATATATCAGCCAGAGAAGCCTGTGACTCATACACCATCAACCATAGTGTATACCAGAAAGAAACTTCGTCTAAGACCAGATCTTGTTGAAGCTCAGCCAGGACCTGAAAGAGATCAGTAAACCAACGCTTCTCCCTCTCCAGACTCAAGCCATGATCCAGTTCCAGACAACATGCCTGAGGTAGGCCATTATTCCTCTCGTCTCTCTCGTCCTGTTCAAGGCTTTGGTTTCATGCAATTCGCTACGCTCCTTGTCATCGTGTATATGAAGCGTCTTTCTCTTCTCTATAAAAGAACCCGAAAACTTTTATGAATTATATTTCGTAATCTCAATCATGTTGGAGAGAGACCATGGTTGAAGAGCTACAAGCTCTTGAAAGAATACCTGGGAGTTTATTTGCTTCCTTTTACTTAAGGTAAGCGATCGATTTGAAACTTCGTTGTGTACAAGGTAAAGCGTAAAGCGGATGGCTCTTTTTTCGTTAGGTACAAACTAAAGTAGCAAAAGGCCTTGCTCAAGAATATTGGATAGATTTGGAGGAAACCTTAACTTCAGTCCAGTTGTGAAGATTAGGACTTTACTGGCTATTGCTGCATTAAAGAAGTGGTCCCTATACCAGCGTTATGTGAAAAATGCCTTCCTACACGGAGCAAACATTGCATTAGTAGGCCCCATGTGATCCGTCATTCAGTGCAATAAGAGGGCCCGTAGCTATTAATGTTTAAATAAGATTCACTTCGTTCTGTACGGGATAAGGAGCGAAAAGCGCAGCATGGCAATCGGAGACAAGTCAAGAAAAGTAAGAAATTGGATAGATAGATTCGTGAGTAGTGTAATCATAAAAGCCCACGGAGCGGTGACAGGATAGGTAATCTACTCTTCATGGGTACCGGAGATCCCTCCTTCTAAAGTAAGAGGATGAGTTAACTTACTGTCCGCAAGGATATTGGCCATATAGGACGGACCTTTCTTTGCAACCTCATCGTAAAGACGCCAGAGCAATCCAAATCAGATTAACTCAGGGTCCTCACTATGAGGATTTCGCTTGCCTTGGTGGAAGCTCTGGATGTCGGTAGAGCTACTTCTTCTGGTCATGTTCTTCCTTTTGGACCTTGGTTGAGAAGAAAAACCTTGTGCATAAAGAACAATACACCTACCAACGCTTGAAAATACTGATCATTGGCTTCAACTTCATGAGACTCGGAAGTAGAGTCCTCTCTAAATGTACGGATAGGGAAAATCTTCCACTGAGTGGTCATCGTTAGGTTAGACGTGCTTCTATCTACGCTATAGGTATTAAGATAAACGAATTCCCCTCTCCCTTTGAAAGAAAGGCACTTGGTTTAGTAGGTGCCAACTTCCATTCATTGAGAATGGGAATCTGTAGCTATTGATGATGATAATCTGTCATCAAATCCAGGGAAGACTGGAATCAAATAATAACCTACACAGGCTCAAAGCTTCGCTCACTTCACCGGTAAACTCGTTCTATTCATCATATCAAAGGGGAAATAAGAAAATCATAATATCTTTCATGAAACTGTTAAAGTTCTAATTAAGGACGCTCTTTGTCGAAGTGACTGACTCCTAGCCACGAACCCCGAACGACGTCCTCACATCTCTGCCTCAAAACCTGGGCCTCCTCGGTTGCATCAGACTCGACCTCTTCTTCTCCGGCGTCGCCCAAACAGACAAGCACCCCGCTTGAAACCCGGGAGACGTCGACCATGACTACCCAGACTTCCGGAGGTTTTGCGTTTCCGTAACCGGAGCATCAGCTGTTCTCTGACCCTGACGTGATTCCTCAACCAAGGCCTGTACTAAGAAGACAGTGCAAAGTCCTCGGTCAACCTCAGTCGCTGCTGGTCTTCGTGGAAACGGGACTTCCACACCTCTTTCTATTGGGACGACCACAGGTGCCACCAATCCTGCTGTATCCAGTTTTAGGTCGTCTGAACCTGATCTTGGCCGACCCTGCTCCAGATTACACTTCCACTGAATCTTCCGCTCCTATATTTAATCCTTCGTCCTCCTCTACTATTCACCATTCCACACATCCCATGCAAGCGAGTTCTGAGGTCAAAGTGAAGATTGATGGTTGGTGAAAGATGTCATTCAAAAAGCCAATCCGTCATATGCGCGAACTCTCTCCTCTGAAGCTTCCTTACCTATAGAAGTTTTTCCTCTGCCATGAAAGAGCCCATTTGGCGCGCTGCATGAAGAATTGAATTTTTTATCCAACCGTCTCTTTTACCCTTTTTATCCGGGTATGAATGTTATTGGGTGTAACTGGGTCTATCGTGTTAAGCATCAGGCTGATGATTCTCTTTTTCGGTGTAAAGCCCGTGAAGTCGCTAAGGGCTATAAGAAAGCAAAATTATTCTATTTTTCTGAAACCTTCAGCCCGGTAGTTCGTCCTGCTACTTAAAGCTTAGTTCCTTCTTTTTCCAAAGATTGGGACATCCAAAAATTGGATGGATGTAATATACGGTCGGATAGTTCTATGTTTGTCTATCACAGAAATGGCCATCATCTTATTGTTCTTCTTTATGTTGATGATATCATCCTTACCTTCTGTTCTTTCAGAATTTATTCAAAAATGAAAAAAAACCGGTCTCTGAATTATATTATTTTCTTGGTATTCATGCTACTCGTACTCCGGTTGGTCTTCATCTTTCTATTCGCAAATATGCTCGTGATCTTTTGTCCAGAGCCCACATGCTTGAATGTAAACCTCTTACGTCACCTATAGCTGGTTTTATTTAAGCCTTCGGCTCATGAAGGGGATTTCTTTTCTTTCTGGATGCTACTGAATATAGCAGTCTTCTTGGATCTCTACAGTATATTACTATTACACGACCTGCGATTTCATATGCAGTGAATACTGTGTGTCAATTTATGAGTTCACCACCGACCACCCATGAAGTTGCTGTTAAGCGTATTTTACGGTTTTTTGCTGTCCCCCTTGTTATACCTAAAATATAAGTGGAAATAGGGCTTGAGGATGACTTCCCTCATCGACCATCGACAGGCGACTTTTTCTCAATCCTTAACACCCCAAGATTACCGAAGTACCAGAGTGTGACATAAGCTTACATTATTCGTCTTATCTGAAGCTTGAGCAGGAAACGAAGGTAATACCAGGAAATAGTCTTAGAAAGTAGCTAAGGTAAGATCCCACTCTTATAGCCGAGGGTAAATCCTGTAGCTTCTGCTAGCCTAAGTTGCTCTTAGCCAGTGTTGTTCCCAGCATCGATGAACCCGCCCACGATCCGGTAGCACTCCGAATATCTACCCTTCCTTCGAAGTCCCGATTAGAGAGGAGGGATAAAGTAGCGTCAGTACGGTTTCTGCTTTCCGCCCAGCCGGTAGCTTAACTAACTAACCAACCCTTTCTTCCGCAGCTAAGAAAGTAGCTCTTAGAACGAGGGATAACTCTCAGGAGTGGCAAGATAAATAAGGAAGTTTCCCTGGTGAAAGCAAAAAACCTTACTTCGCTCCTCTCCTTATTAGTCTACTTCGCTCCGATAGTTGTCACTCTTTTGGCTTTCGCTCCTTGATCTTTGAGTCGTTTCACTCATTCCTCTCCTTCGGAAGCCATCCCAGCCCGGACGAATTGGGTCTTTGCATTCACTCAAAAGGATAACATCAGGTATAGGAAGGAGAACAAAGGTTCGAACTGAGATACGTATCTTTGAGAACGGAAGACTATTAGACTTCTTGAACTGAGATACGTATAGTCAATAACCTAGATACGTATCTTTAGGTCTAGCCCGCTCTCTCTATTGGTTGGTTGTGCTTTGTTTGCTTGACAAATGAGTTCAAGCCGTATAAAGGGGCAAGCTGCTCTTATAGCAAACGCCTACTTATAGCCCCCTAGCCCCCCCTTTTTTTCTACGAAAGATACGTAGAACTGAGAAGAGCGAAGAGAAGACTATTAGACTTCTTGAACTGAGATACATATGATTCAAGCTTTGAGTGAAGTTCCGTATCTCGTTTCACTATGTGAAACTCATTTCAAGTAATACGTATCTAGGTTAGCGAATAGAACTGCTTCCGTAAGGTGCTGCTCAATCTTCCAACTATTAAGTAAGCAAGCTACCTTGGAATTTCCAGCCCTTGAATCTTTCCTTCCTTGCTCTGCGTCAAAGGAACCAACCAACCCAGGATTTTCACCCTTCGTTTTTCCGTAGAGGTTGACATAGGAGAGAGAGAGCACTTCCTCGGATGAGAACCAGTTTTGGGGATAAACATATCGCTAATGGAATAATGTTTAAAATCCTCTTAGGAGGGTGAAATTTTAGTTTCGATTTCTAGTAGTTGCACTATTAGTAGTTAGCTAGCGAAGCGCAATCGCAGTTTCAAGCGAGCGAAGCGAACCGAAAGGAATAGGTTTTTTTTTTGGTACTAGCTTGAGGAAGAGAAGGGATTTACTATAACAAAAAATTAAGTAATGGCTTGTGCTAAAGGAACTGAGAGATGCCATGCCACGATCTTTAGTCTTCCTAAAAGAGTGGGGAAGAAGGGATTGAGCTTGAAGGCTTTCACGGATTGATGCCGAGAATAAGCTCCTGTTGTTGAGGAATGGCAGAACTCTTGTCCTTACGAGACGAGGACACCCTAACTATATTCAAATTACCCCTGGGGGGAGAAAGGAAAGGTAAATGCATTTGAATGAATACAAAGGAAGAAGGCGTAGAGGCTCTGCCTGATCTGGGAGATGGAAAAACTTCTGACCCTGGCCCCGGCTTAACCACACTAAGACTTCTTGAACTGAGAAAAAGAAAAGATACGGAAAAGCTTGAATCAGTTGAACTCAAATATACGTATAACGGTTATTGAAATGAGTTTCACTCATTCGGCAGACCTACTCTTGCTGACCAATGAAAACACCGATGGCCTCAATACTCTTATTGCTTTTACCGGACTACCACTTCCTGCTCTAACCCGTCTTCTGACCTATATGCTTGCACCTTACTCCCCCTATCTCTAAAGCTACTCTTTCTTATCGGCCGACTACTACTTCTTGCTGTTACCGCTTCTTGTGCAGCTACGACTACTTACCTTTCGCCTTTATTGATTCTTTTCAAAGATTGGGATCCTTGCCTATGATTACTGTCTGACCTGCTTTATTACCTCACCTTATCACTTGGACTACTGCTCATTCCCTAACTACCTGACCGGGGCTACCGCTTGCTATTGCTACTCTGACTAAAGCCCCACATCTAATAAGGCCGCAGCTTTCATGCTTTTCACTAACTGGCGTGGCTATTACAACTACTGCTAGCTGATCCATTCAAAGACCGGGATTCCTGACCTTACTACTCTTATTGATATTGAACTACCCAAGACCCCTCGCTGCACCATCTGTTGTCCGCTGCTTGGCTTGCTCTCTGGCTATCGGGCTATGCTTGCCGCCGAAAACCGAACCGATTGGCCCATCCCTTTCCTGCCAACGACTGCTGCTCCTGGAATTGTTCGTCGTGCTACTGGATTAACGTTTCAACGTGTTTTAGGGCTATGACTATAAATTCGGGGAACGACGATACGTATTAAAAGAAATGAGTTTCACATAGTGAAACGAATCTCAGTGAGTGAACGAATGGAGTGAGTCTAAGAGTCTTATTTTCTAATATTTTCTCTTCGATCTACCGCTCGCTCTAACGGTATCTGTCGTTAAAGGGTATGACGGGTAGTACAGTCGTTCTTATCTAAGTCTAAGGGGGTCCCATGTTGGGTATTACCATGGATAGTAAGGATGTTGATCGAAGATCTCGATCTAGTCGACCTCGAACTTAGAAATGAGTTTCACTGCTCTTCTCAGTTAGTGAGTCTTCCTTTCTCAAACCTACGTATCTTTCTGGCCGGTTGAACGCTTTCTAGCAGCACCAAAAGCTTAGGAGATTAGATACGTAATGAAATGAGTTGAACGTAAAGATACGTAGTGAAGCGAAAGTAGCCATCTTTCATCTTTATATCTGGTTTATTGACTGGTACGCCTTATATACCGCTTATACCGCTTTTGGGCAACCTTCTCAACAACTAAGAGATCCGTTTGAGGAACATGGGGACTAGTTGAAGTAATAAGCCTCCCGCAGACTCTGGGTTCCTTGCGGCGCTGCTTGCTATTCTATCAAGGAAGAAGGAGCAGGGTCTTCGCGATCCAAGGCCTGTCTTAAGAGAAGTGACCCTGACAGTAAAGTGCTTTCTCTGAGGTGAATCCAATAGTTTAGATATCCCCGCACAGATGTTCTCGAATGCGCCGTTCTCTTTGCTTTCCCTCTTGCTGCTTGAGACACTATTCAATGTCTCGAGTAGGCCAATAGCCCTGATTACCTTTGCCTTGCCATCTCTAAGTAGCTGTTAGATGCGTCCTTCCCGATCTTAGCATGAACAGATTCAGGGCTAGAAGGGCGGAAGCGGCAAATCGAACGTTTTCTCGGCCTGGGACCCCTCAGTAAAAACAATCGACCGATCCCTGGAATACGTATATGGATAGATAGATAGCGACTCTTCCCCTCGATGACGAGGGACGGAAAGAGAATCAGCTTTCATCGGAATATCCGAACTTCAAAGGCAAGAGACGAAGAGACAATAAGTTCATTTCCAGACCATGGGTCACAGAAAGGATCGGATCGAAGGAGAAAGAGAAAGGTTTGGCACTTCAACAAGTCATTTCAATAAGAGGTTGCTTCTTGCATCTTAGCTAATTCAACTATTTCATTGATCCAAGGATGAATTTCCCTTAGCCCTTAAGCTTCAAGCTAGAAAGCCGAAAGCCTTTTAGTCTTAAAGTACGGATTTTTAGACTGGCATCAACGAATAAGAAAGGATTGTTCCAGATCCGGAATTTGCAACATAAGTAGAAGCATGCTATGCTAGCATAGAATAGTTGTACCGAGTGAAAACTTCTTTTCTGTTGATGAACAGTATGAACAGTATAAAGATATTCTTCGTCGATAATTTCTTCATAAAGGAAGAGAACCGGAAAGCTTTGATGCGAGGAAAGTCAGTCTATAAAGACAGACTCATTCTCTCTCTTCTGCCTATCGCTTTATCTAAGCTCCAGTTAACCCAATGCAAGACAGAGGGATCTATAATCAGACTGACTCTTCTCTTTCCAAAAGTGGAATGCTTCTTTTATGCCATTATCTTCCTGCCAAACCAACTAGTTCGATCCAACCCAGCGGACTTAGAGCAATAAATGCGTACTTTCTGAATAAGCGTATCATGTTTAAATAGTTCCAACCTATTCTAAGATAAGATTCGAAGAGCAGATTAGCCGTAAGCAGATGACTAATTGTCTCTGTAAACCACTGATTCAAGGCCTAGTTGAATTACTAATATTCTCAGACGTCTTTATTTGCCTTCTCATCCAGCTTGAGATCGGCCAGATGGGCTTTTCCGTCTAGTCTGGTTCGTTCACTCGCGGAGTTCTAGTTAGGTGAATTCTTTGCATCTATCAATGAATGCTAAAATTCTCTCACCAACCAAGGCTAAACAAAGGACTTGGTGAGTTCAACAAGAGCAATTTGATCTTATTGGCTTGCTTATTCAACTCGTTTGAGTCAACCCCGTCTTCACTTCGTCCCTCTTCCCTTTCATCCATTACCGTTAGCGCAATAGGCTGCTCGATTTTCCATCTCGGCTCCTCTTGCCCTTTATCCCATGCCTGGGTAAATTCTTTTAACCCTATGGCCTTTCCTTGGCGATTGGATCCGTGAGTTCAATCAAATCGGATGTGGTATCGTATTTAATAGAAATGGCAGCTTTTAGGCGTGATCTATCTCTCTGCTTTGAATAGTCAAGATGTGCCCGTGGGATGAGACTTTAGGGAGAGACTCTCTTTCTTTCTCAGATTGAAATGCGGGACCGGTAGTAGGGGTCAACGTTTTTGCTGTTACAGAATCCCGTGCTACGGAATGAATCTAGTCACCATCCGATTTAGTTAGTATGGACATGGCTTAAGGAAGCGAATGACTCGAGTTCTTCTAGTTCGGCTAAGCCGGCAAGAGAGATGGAAAGAGCGGATCGATCTCCTGCTTCCCGAATGCCTTGACTTACTAAAGACTGGAATGAACCAAACAATTGATAAGGAATGAGATTCGGTATCTACTCGTCATATGATCTTTCCCATAAAGCTAGGCATGCAAAATCCGTATTCCAGAGCAAGTCAGAAGACTAGCTATAAGGAAAGACTCTATTCCATATACCCAAGCTAACTCAATAAAGGAAGAAACCCTGCCAAAGCTAGAAAAAGCACAAAGCTTTCCTGTTGAATGAGGCTATCTCTTCTATCGCTCCTTCCAAGTGAGCCTCTTTCATAGGAATTCGACAGAGCGCAAAAAGATAGTCGAGCAATCAGCGGGCAGGCATAGGTAGTCGACAGCAGCAATCGACCATGAAGAGCAAGAAGAGAAAGAAGGACCAAGGACGATCAAGGAAAGAAAAGACTAAGTAAAGGCAAAGAAGGAGACGAAGATAGCAGACTTGCCTCGAAAGAGGAAGATAGCATAGGGACATTGCTCCGTACTAGTTAAGTAGTTGAGCCCGGCTCCCCCGCTTGGCTCCTCTTTGCTCCGTCTAGACTAGACGACATCTTGTCTACTCTGCTTTTATGGAAGAGCTCAGTCCAAGAAGGGCTCTCAAAAAAAGTAAATTGTCAAGCTTTCGAACTCGCCTTGAAGTTGATGAATGATTGCAAGGCTAGCAGGCTCGCTTATGATCTGCTGAAAGAGTACATCAGGTTTGATTATTAATCCCTCACATTCATGAAGCAGATTGTCGAAAAGGGCTTTCCGCAAGCAGGAAAAGGACCTTTTTTACGATCCACAGGGTGACGCTTGATCCCGGTTCCATAAATATGCCATCCTTTCTTTGTCTATTGGAGTAAGCGCAGGAAAAGCTGTCGATGCATTCCAACTCTCCGTTAATAGTTCTTAACTAACCGGCGTTGTAAGGTACCTTGAAAAAGTGAATTGTAATCCTTTGGCTAAGTTCCCCTAGTCGGCCCTCATTTGATCTTGGTGGAATAGCTCAACGTGGTGTAAGCCGGTCTATCATTCCATTCCTTGACGTGGAAAAAACAGCGATGGCCATCAACTTGGCCCTTTGTGGACATTCTCGGGCCCAATGAGATCCTCCACAAATAAAATACGAGCTTGGTGCTTTCTCATTCCTAGCGGTGAAGTTGGCTTTCTGATTGCCATTTCCGCTACTCTTACCTCGTTCATCATTGTGATGCTCCTTATCCTTAGAGAATTCCCCTTTCTCTTTGTTCTTTGAAGAAGATTGTGGGTTGTCAAACTTCCTCAAATCCCCGGCTGATTGGCATCCCTCATTGCTTCAGTGATGGTGAAGACTCCACGTCTATGAAGTTCGAGTTTGGCCCAAGGCTTGAGTCCATCCATGAATGAGAATAACGCTTCCTTCTCACCAAAATCGTTGATCTGCAACACTCTTCCTACTCCCATCGGCCAAGCTTCAATCTCAACAAGCGGATGCTGCCACTGTAGATCAGACAAATGGGCACTCCTTTCTCTATGAGGCTGTTGGTTGATAGAACTCTGAGGTTCTGTGGTTAGGAGGTAGATCTTGTGCGAGCTAATGAATTCAAAGATGCGTATCCACACCTATCTCCATTGTCCGGCTAGTCTGTCGGGATCGGCTTAGGACTCAATCCATTTTTGAAGCCTTTTGAGAGCTGCTAGAAATGAAGAATACAACCCTACTGGTAGAGGACTTGCTTCAAAAAGAGGGCAAAAGGGATCCATCCAACGATAGACGGGTGGAACTCACCGAGATCAATCATCAAGCCAGCTACCCATGGTCAAAGAGGGAAGAAAACCATATCGCTGCTGACCCATGGGCTAATTCTTTCAAAAGAAAGACCAAGGGAGTGCAATGAAAGGGCCACTGCTGCGACTGAAGGTGACGACTAGCTATCTCGGATAGGATAGAGAGGCTTGATCGGTAACCACAGATTGAAAGGTCTTTCTCCACTGTCTGAAAGAGCTATTGATTCACACTGCCCGCTATAGCGAAGAGAGAGGGTTTTGGTCTGCTCTTCCTATACCCCGCTATTCCTCTGTAGAACTGAAGGTCCCCCCTGTTAACTTTCTCCTTCTTGTTGAAAGGGAAGATGATCCTGTCAGCCTTCCCGACGCATCGTTACGTGCCCTCATTCACCTTCTGTAAGGCAAGATTCCTAATGCCCTCTAAACCCACTTTCCCCCTCCCCCCGGGGCCTCGCTGTCGCCTTTGGCTCGAGCTACTTTTGCTTTACGGGAACAGATAGCTTGCTGCCCAGGTCTACTTCCCAAAAGCGAGCCATATCGTAAAAAAACCAACCTCACAGATCCTCTACCCGGGCCCTTATCCCCGTTGAGTATTCCTGTCTTCTCCCCTCCTCGATTGGAACAATCGTTAGTTTGGAAGTCTTTAATCTCATTAAAGGCAGACTTGGTCGCGGGGCAATCTTCTTTTTGAGCTCCCGCTTCCTTTTTCATCTGCTCGATAAGAGAAAATTCTTCCCCCTTTGTAGTAAGATTGAAATCCGCTTCCACGGCTTTTCGGAGTCATGTTCCAACAACGTGTCAGACACGGCCCTTATTATGTTATGGAAATGAAACTAGCTCGTGACATCAAAGTACATCAACCGGAAGTTCGAGGTAACTCAAACTTGGTAATTAACCAAAGGAACGGCGTCTATGAAGTTAGAAAACCGCATCTCTTACCCGCCCATACAGCAGCGAGCGAATTAGCACACACCTTCGCATATTTCAACATTGAACATGTCCCCTTGGGGCAGAACATAAAGGCAGACGCCAACGCCAGTCTCGCGACTTCTCTGTCTTTACCAGAAGGGGAATCTATTACGATTACGGTCTATGAGAAAAGAATCCTGCCACCCTTCCACATCTATGAAGGAGGCTAAACAACTAACAAAGTAAGCATTGAAGGACGCTCACCGAATTCTTCTATCAATCAAAGGCAAAGGAAGCTCTCGCGAAGGGCTCTTCGTATGTCCATCCTTTACTCAGCCATTTCGGGTTAATTAAGAAGATGTGAAAGTGCCTTTCTATAAGAAAGGAAGACTGCTTCGATAGGACCAGGAAAAAGAGACTATTCTGATCTTTGAAAGAATAGGTTGTTCTCTCTTTCCTCAAAACTTCCAACCTTAAGCAGAAAATAAAATATATACCTACCACCTACCAGTGACGAGCTTCGCTTTTCGTTACCCTCAACAGAAAACCCGGGCCGAAGATTAGTGCTATACCCTCCATCCAGAAACGGAGACTGCCCTCACTAATGATAGAGGCAAGCTTTAGCTTGACGGCCGGGCCTTACTATAACCAACCTCACAGATCCCGCTCAATCTTTTACACCAATGTATCGTACTCTCTCGACCAGGTCATCATAAGAAAATACTGCTCTTTCCGAAGTGAGAGAAGGAGGGAAAGCGCGCTACAACTAACATAACTTTTGCCAGCTGAAAAACGTTAGCTAGCTAGGCTAGCGCGCAATGGCTTTCTCTGATAGGGGCTCGCTTCTTCAAGCTCTGCCCAACTTATACTTTGTGCTGCTCGCGTTCTCTCAGCCACGTTTGGCTTATGTAGTGGTCGGCATTCTTACGTGCTCTTCCTTGTCC
>Ga0268254_10000650_pt1 | contig 17051 bp, 16 predicted proteins | sample AgamicOrSfrz_FD_200251 | JGI IMG/M metagenome (GOLD analysis project Ga0268254, IMG submission 200251) | Agave microbial communities from Guanajuato, Mexico - Or.Sf.rz (v2) (version 3) | ecosystem: Host-associated > Plants > Phyllosphere > Phylloplane/Leaf | place: Guanajuato, Mexico...
TCGGCCTGCACGTTCTCGATCCAGTCGTAGCTAGATGCGATCTTTCGCTCAAGTTCTTCGTCCGAAATCGTCGAGCCGGGCACGCCGCGGGACTGTTCGAGTGCGATCGTGCTCCACGCCGTATCCCACACGGGCGACAGGCAGGGCTGACAGTACATGCTGCCGTCTTCGCGCTCGACCAGCAGATTTTCCAATGCCGCTTCGCAGTCTCGACGCAGCGGATGGTCCTCGGAATAGCCCAGCATTTCCATCATCTCATAGCTGTAGATGATGGGCGGAAAGATCCCGCCCATGCCATCCTCGCCGTTCATGCGCTCGGCGCACCATGCCTCGGCACGCCGGATCGCGCGTTGACGCAAGCTGCGTGGGATCAGTGGTTCAACATGGCGGATCACGCGGTCCGCAGCTAGAAACAGGCGCCGCATGCCTTTGCCACGAGGGAAGTAATGACGCTCCTTGTCAGGCGGTGTCGTGAACAGTTCATTGACTGAAACGCCAAGCGGATTCTTTGCGCGAGCCTTGATCGAACACAGCACCAGCAGCGGCACCATCGTCGTGCGCGCCCAGTACGCGACCTTGTACATCGAGATCGGCATCCACCTCGGAAACAGCACGAACTCGACAGGGATGAAGGGCGTCGCCCGCCACGGCACCTGACCGAACGTCGCGAGCAGGATGCGAGTGAACACGTTCGACTTCGCCGCACCGCCGAGTTCAAGGATGGTTTCGCGTGCACGGACCATGTGCGGTGCATCCGCCGCATCGCCCGCCGCCTTCAACGCGAAATAGGCTTTGACGCTGCACGAAATATCCGGCGCGCCATCTACATAAAGATCCCATGCGCCATGTGTGTCGAGTCGCTGGATGGCTCGCAGATAGCGCGCCATCTTCTCCTGCCGCACCACATCGATTTTCCCCATGAAATGCATCATAAGGATGTATTCAGCGGTAATGGTCGCGTCCGATTCCAGTTCGAAGCACCAGTTCCCCTCGGGGCGTTGAAGATGCGCGAGACTGTCGCGCCCGCGGGCAATAGCGGCATCGAGTTGCGCTGAAAAAGGCAGGTCTTTTGTATTCATGCGAAGAGTGAATTTGAACAGCGTGTCCGCAAGACTCTCGGGCGGCGAACGCTTCCCTCGTAGTCTGTGAAAATTTTTCGTTGCTTACTTCAGGGAGCCGGGTGCCGTTCTTTTTAAAGGCAAGCGTTTTTCCAATGCTGCCGCGAGCATCATCGCATTGGCGTTCATTGGAGGAGGATCAGTCTTGGATGGACGATAGATTGCGCAGCCCTCGGCAATGATCTGCCCGGTGAGCACGCAGAATCCGGCGCGTTTCGCCGTAGCATGGCGCCACACCTGCTCGCCGTATTTGCAGCCTTGTGGATCGCTCCACGAAACAGTTGCCGTTCGCGGGCTAATCCGATCGAGAAGGACAAACGAGACCGCGTCGTTGCAATTCGCCACGCTGTTCGTCGTCTGTGAACTCACCATTTCCCGGACTTGCGCCGCGAGCTGACGTGCGCATCCGGCGTCGAGCTGACCGACGGTGCGCTGCCATGCCACGCTGCTGCCATCGCGGTGATCCACGTTAATACCCTCTCGAAAGTGCGCTGCACTCAGGCCAACCGTATGCTGGGCTGCACGAGCCCATTGATCCGCTCGGCGGTCCACAGCAGCGTCGCCTTGCCGAATCCGTGCAATGCCTGTTGATGTTGCCGGTACAGCATCGCGTGACTCAGCTGCGCAAAGCGTCCTTTGATGAAGCCGCCGCGAAAGAAGCCAAACTGACCGAGCGTGCCGAACGCGTTGTAATCACTGAGCGAGACGAGCGCGCCGAAATCGTGAAAGGCGAAGTCGGGCAGCCTGCCGGTGGTGAGCCAGTCCGGCAGGTGCCGGGCGAGAAAGCGCGCCTGTTGTGTAGCGACCTGGGCCGTGGGCGCGAGCGGGCGCTCAGCACCCGGGAGCGTCAGTGTCGAACAGTCGCCGAGGGCGAAAATGTGATCGTCGTCGAGCGTCTGCAACGTTGGCAGGATGCTGATCTGATTCGAGCGGTTCGACGTCACTCCATCAAGCTTGCCTAAAAACTCCGGCGCCTTCACGCCGGCGGCCCACACCATGAGGTCGGCAGGCTGCGTGCTGCCGTCCCCAAGCGTGAATCCATTGGGCCCGGCAGCAGTGACGCGCGTACGGGTTCGCACATTGAAGCCGATGCGCCGCAACTGCGCCTCGCTCGACTCCGACACTGCGGCAGGAAATGCCGCGAGTACGCGCGGCGCGCTTTCGTACAAGGTCAGACTCAGCCGCGAGCGGATGTCCGGATCGCCGTAACTTCCGGCCACTTCGAGCAGGCGGCTCAACTCCGCGGCGAGTTCCACCCCCGTCGCACCCGCCCCGACGATCGACACGCGCAACGGGCTATTCGACACGACACTCTGGAAGATGCGGATACGTAGCGCTTCGTTGAAGACTTCGGCCTGCGCCTGGCTGTCGATGAAATGGCAATGCTTCAGCACACCCGGTGTGCCGAAATCGTTCGCACGGCTGCCGAGCGCGAGAATCAGCACATCGTATTCAACGGTACGGGAGCCGATTACGACCTCACTCGACGGCGCTCTCAGTTCAGCCAGCCTGACGACGCGCGCATCGCGGTCGAGGCCTTCCATTTCGCCGGGCTGATAGTCGAAGCTGTGTTCGCGCGCGTGGGCGAGATAGATCACCTGCTGTTGCTGCACGTCGCGGGTACCCGCGGCGATGGTGTGCAGCATCGGCTTCCAGATGTGCGTGGCGCTTTTATCGATCAGCGTGACGTGCGCTTGGCCGCTGCGGCCGAGCGTATCGCCTAGTTTTGTCGCGAGCAGAAGTCCGGCAATGCCGCCGCCAACGATGACTATCCGCTTGATTCGGCTCATGGATAAATAATTCTACGAGTGATGAATTAATGCGATACTACGTTTTCGAGGAATTCATGTCAAACGACGTGCTGCGGTGATACGGAGAAGCACTGCGGTTAGAATTTCGCACTTCCTCTGAACGCTGCATACCGCCATCGATGAAACCGTCGAAAGACCACGCCGAGCCAGCCAAGACCGTCACGCCGCAGCGACCGCGCGGGCGTCCAGCCTGCAGCGACGCGGGCGGAGCCGATGCGCTCCTGCGCAGTGCACGCATTGCCTTTGCGAGGAGCGGCTATGAAGCGACCAGCGTGCGCGAGATCGCCAAGACATCAGGGGTGGACGCCGCGCTGGTCGGGCATCATTTCGGGTCGAAGGAGTCGTTGTGGTTGGCCGTGGTCGAACGGATCGCCGATGAGGCCGCACCGATGATTGAGAAGACCGGCACGCTGCGCGATGACGCCGGCCTAAGCGCACGGGAGCGCGTAGAGGCGGCAGTGTCGATCCTGATTGATCAGGTGTTTTTGACACCCGACGTAGGCATGTTCTTTTCGACCGCGGCAACCGAGAGCGGCGCGCGTCTCGACGTTCTGATCGAGCGGCTGGTGAGGCCTTATCACGACGTGCTGGTGCCGCTTCTCGCCGAGGCGATCGAGGCAGGGGCCGTGTTGCAGCAGGACCCGCAGATCATGTTCATGCTGCTGGTCAATGGGATCAGCAAGACCGTTTCCTATGGACACGTACTGAGCCCGTTCTCGGTGTTGCCTAAGCGGCCCAAGGCATTCAAGCAGGCTGTACTCGCAAGCGCACTCGCGATGCTCGGCTGATGTCCCAGCCGAGTTCCTCATGAGGCTGCTACGATTCCGAAGGCGCGGTGGCATACCCGCTGCCGATCTTTTCATTGACCCGTCAATACGACAAGGACATCGACATGAGCACGACGCTGTACGACATTCCGGTTAGCGCGATCAACGGTGACGCCACGACTCTGCGCCCTTTCGAGGGCAAGGTTCTGCTCGTCGTGAACGTGGCATCAAAGTGCGGGCTGACGAAGCAATACGAAGGTCTGGAAGCGCTGTACGAAAGCAAGCGCGAGCATGGTCTTGAAGTGCTCGCGTTTCCGGCGAACAACTTCAAGGGCCAGGAGCCGGGCACGAATGAGGAGATTCAGGCCTTTTGCTCTGCGTCCTACGGTGTGAAGTTTCCGCTGTTCTCGAAGATTTCGGTGGTCGGTGAGGACCAGCATCCGCTGTATCGGGTCTTGACCGAAACGCAGCCGCAGGCCACTGGCGATGGCCCTTTCCGCGAGAGGCTGAAGGGTTACGGTATCGAACCGAACGCTGCGCCCGACGTGCTTTGGAATTTCGAAAAGTTTCTGGTGAGCCGCGAGGGCAAGGTTGTGGCGCGCTTCGCGCCTAACGTTGAGGCCGACGATGCTGCGTTGGTTGCGGCGATTGATGCCGAACTGAAGGCGTCGTAGATGGGCGGCCGGCGGACCGAGGGCGCATGGCCAAGATCCGCCGCGGAGAACGGCTCCGCATACTCGGCCAACTACTAGCCGAGGGGCCTTCAGCGTGCATCAACTGGCTGCGTGGTTAGCGTCGGAATTCCAGACAAGCGGTACGCGCGTCACGCAGTTCACCATACCTCCTTCAAAGCTGATTTCGCCATCCGGGTCCAAAGAGAAGTCGGGAATGCGCTTGAACCATTCTTCAAGGAAGGTGCGAATTTCACTACGTGCGAGGAGTGCTCCGGCGCAGCGATGCGGTCCGTTGCCGAACGCCGCGTGTTGCGAAGCATTGGCGCGCGCGAAGTCAGCGTGCATTGGGCACTGAAACTTGCGCTCGTCCATGCCGTGTAGCAGTGGACGGACGTACACGCGGTCACCAGCTTTGAAACGAACGCCCTTGTGTTCAAAGTCGCACGTCATCACGCGGCCTGTGCTGGACGGTGCAAACATGCGCAGCAGTTCCTCCACCGCGTTGCCGGCCTGCTCTGGCTGTTCCGCCAACTGTCGACGATGGGCCGGATTGCGCGCGAGATAGAGCACGGCAAAGCCCATAGTGGACGCGACAGTATCGAGTCCGCCAAAGATCACATTGACCATCAGGCCGCGAATCTCCTGCTCTGCGAGAGGCCTGCCGAACACACTTCCATTCACGATCGCGCTCATCAGGTCTGTACCCGGCGTCTGCTGGCGCTCGCGAATGATGCTCTCGAGATAGCCGAACAGCATGCGCTGCGACCATTCGCGGCGTTCGGGATCGTTGGCGCGAACGCTTGCCTCGGTCCACGCCAGCAGATCGTCAAGATCGGCGAGCGGGAGATTGACGAGTCGCATGAAGATGGCGATCGGAAACTTCATTGCGAAGTCGGCCATGAATTCGCACCGGCCTTTTTCCCGGAAGCTTTCGATCAGCGAGATTGCCAGCTCGCGAATCTCGCCTTCCATTTCGCGTATCACTTTCGGCGCAAAAAAGCGGTTGATCAGTGCGCGATAGTCGGCGTGCTCGGGAGGATCGGCCGAGAGCGGCAAGATCTGCATCGTCGTGCTCGCGGGCAATGTGATCTCGCGCATCGAAAACGGATCGTGATTCCTTTGCGCGAATTCAATATCTTCCGCTCGCGTGAGAATCCAGTGACCACCGTTGTACGGCGTCCATACGATGTCCGGACCATCGTGCAGACGCTTCCATGCGCCGATGATGTCGGTCTCGCCGCCGGGCGGCTTGCTGAAGTCCCAATCCACCACCAGCTCGCGAGGAACATGGTCGGGACGGGAACGAGTGGGACCGCGATATGAGACACGCTGGTTCTCCGCAAACAGGTTTTCGTCGTCGGTTCAGGTCAGATCTGCGAAACGGGTAACCGGACGACTAACCCGTCGAGATCATTGGTCAACCGAATCTGACAGCCGAGCCGGCTGTTGTGATTGGCGTCGATGGCGCCGCTCAGCATGTCCAGCTCTGCCTGTTGTGCAGGCGGAATCTTTGCGGTCTACATATCGTCGACGTAGCAATGGCACGTCGCGCAATTGCAGTAGCCGCCGCAGTCCGCGAGGATTCCGGGCACCGAGTTGTCGATTGCTGCTTACATTAACGACTGCCCGTCGTTGGCATCGACGGTGTGCTCGGTGTTGTCATGCTCGATAAAGCGCAATCTTTGGCATTTCAAGTCCTTAGGTTTTGCGGTCGGACAACTATGGCAGGGGAGCCCGCCTAGCCGACCGTGAAGCCACCGTCCGCGGCGATGATCTGCCCGGTGACATAGCTCGCGGCAGGGCTTGCGAGAAAGAACACGCTCTGTGCAACCTCGATCGGCGCGGCCATTCGTCCCATCGGAACCCGGCCTGCACCGACGATCGGCCCGCGAATCCTGAATGACGCGCTGATGGTCTTGCCGCCCTCGCTGGACATGCCGCCGGGCAGGATCGAGTTGACGCGGATTCCATCCGCCGCGAACTCGCTGGCCAGGGATCGCGTGATGCTGTCGACGCCGGCCTTCGCGGCGTCGTAATGGACATTGACGCCCCACAGCGTGGGTTGAAGCGCGCCGACAGAGGAGATGTTGACGATCGAGCCGCCGTTCCCTTTGGCCTTCATGCGGGTAATAGCCTCACGGGAACACAGGAACGTGCCCCTCAGCGTGACGTCCTGCATCTGGTCCCACTGCTCGATGGACATCTCGAAGAATTCAGCTTTTGAGCGGTGCGCAGCGTTGTTGATCAGAATGTCTACGCCGCCGAACCTGGCATCGACGGCGGCGAATAGTGCCTTGACCGATGCTTCATCGGCCACGTCGACTTTGCACGGCATCGCAATGGCGCCGCTTGCTTCGATGTCCGCCGCCGTTACGGATGCGGCATCCTGGTTCAGGTCGGCGATCACGACATTGGCGCCGGCGTCGGCAAGCAGCCGCGCGACCTCGCGCCCGAGGCCTTGCGCAGAACCGGTAACAACGGCTGTTTTGCCCGTGAGATTGAAAATCTGCGCGAGGCGAGCGCCGATCTGGGATTCGCTAAACATGGGTTACTCCGTTTTGAATGGTTGATGCGAGGTCGCCTTCAGCTGATCAGGAATCCGCCGTCGAGCGTAATCGACTGGCCTGTCATATACCGGCCCGAAGGTCCCGCGAGATACAGCACCGCAGCGGCAATATCGGCGGGGTCGCCCCATCCGAGCGGCAGGCGCCGTTCCGAATCCGTACCAGGTCCTGTGAGTTGCCCGGACTTCAGGCGAGCCTGCATATCCGGATGAAACTGAACCTTGCCGGGCACCGCACCGGGAAGCACACAGTTGACGAGAATCCGGTCCCGGGCATAGTCCAGCGCCGCCGAGCGTACTAATCCCGCGACGCCGGCGCGTGCCGCGCCATAGGCGCCATTGCCATTGAGGACGGCATGGGTGGCCCCCATGGTGGTCACGTTCACAATGCGACCGCCTTGGCCTGCGGCGAGCATGTGCTTGATCGCCTCTCGCATGCAAAAGAACACGGACTTCAGGTCGATCGCCATGACTTCATCCCAGGCGGTTTCGGAGAATTCGGTAAGCGGACCGTTATTGGTCATCGCCGCGCAATTGACCACGATGTCGGGGCTGCCCCAGACCTCTTTGACCTTATCGAACAAGGCAATCACGGAGGCTTCACGTTCCACGTCTACCTCGATCGCAATTGCTTCGCCTCCCACCGAAAGGATTTTGTCCACGACCGGCTGCATATGTGCGGCGCTGTGATCCGCGACTACGACCTTCGCTCCGGCCTCGGCGAGCACCGGGGCAATGTCGATGCTGGAATTGCGTCCCTTGTCAGTAACGACAGCGATTTTTCCGCTGATACCGAATAGTCGTTCAAGCGCAGTCGTGGTCATTCGAATCGTGTCCTGAGGGATCGATGTTGGCCTTTTCGTGAATTCTAGCGACAACGCTTAGCCCTCAATGGTTACCGTCTGGAACGACTAGAGTGAGCAATTTTCACTAATAGAATGAGGCCGATTGGCGAGGCGTTAGCCGACCGATTTGAAGGGGACGCAAAAACGTGTACGGTGTTCTGGAAATGCGGTCGTACTGCCAGCCGGGATTTCCCTCGTTGCGAGCCTTCGGACAACCTGCGGAATATGCGCCTGGTGAGCGTCGGTCAGAGTGGTAGTTGTGCCGTCGCGCTAATGCACATCAACCGACCGGAGCGCTACAGCATGAGTGTTGCGAAACAAGATTTCGGCCTGAAGGAACCCGACGGACAACATCCCGATACGGCTTGCCTCCCGTTGCACGTCGAGGAGATCACCGCTTCCTGGCTCACCTCTGCTCTCGCGCACGGTCGTGAAGGCGTAGCGGTCGAATCCCTTACTATCGACGACGTGATGTACGGAACTGCGACAAAAGTCAGGGTGCATCCCGCTTACAACGCAACAGGGCGAGAACTCGGTTTGCCTGAGTCGTTGATCGTAAAGGGCGGCTTCGTTCCCGAGTATCGGAAGCTGAACGCCTATATCTACGAATACGAGGCACGGTTTTTTAGGGAAGTTCATCCGCACTTGCGTGCGAATGTGCCGGCCTGCTTCTACGCGGAGACGGACGCTCGAACTGGCCAGTCGATTGTGATCCTCGAAGATCTCCGCTCTCGCGAAGTGGAGTTCTGCCGCGTACAGAAACCGCTGACATTTGCGCAGGCTGCGGCGAATCTGGATGCGCAGGCGCGCTGGCACGCGCAGTTTTGGGAATCGCCGGCGCTCGATAACGGCGGCGAACTGGCGTGGCTCGCTCCGCAGGATCCGCTCCCCGATGGAGAGTCTGGCACGTACCACTGGGGCCAGTTAAAGCCCGACGTTTTTGCGAGTTACACAAAACTGCCGCGCGGGGCGGCCTTGCCTAAGCGGTTTCACGATCGGGACTGGATGGAGCGGGCGCTGCTCAGTTTGCGCGCGTTCGACCAGGTCGGTCCCATGACGTTTCTCCACGGCGACGTTCACCTCGGAAACCTGTATTTCGATCACGACGGCACGCCCGGCTTTCTTGACTGGCAGTCGTATCGACGCGGACCGTGGGCCCATGACGTCACGTATTTTCTAATCTCGGCACTGGATATTGCGGACCGGGCGAAATGGGAGCGCACGTTGCTCGAACACTATCTCGAGCGACTTGCGTTTTACGGCGTCAACAACCCGCCCTCCATTGAAAGCGCGCTCGATGCCTATCGACGACATATCGTCTATGGGCTGTTCTTCTGGCTCGTGAACCCAGTGGAATGGCAGGCGGAGGTCAACAATTGCGCAGTGGCTCCCAGATTTGCGATGGCCGCTCTGGACCATCAGATTTATGACCTCGTAGGCCAGTAACCCTCCTCGGATCATGAGCGACCGGCACTTGACGGCGCCTTTGCGTCGGGGTACATTTTTTCGATCGACATTCAAAAATATGAATGATGATCGAAACGACGAGGAGGCACGGCATGTCGGAAAGGGTCGCTCGGCGCAGCACAACCTGGCAGAGGGTGTACGCGTGGGCAGCGCTTGGAGCGCTTTTCGCATTTGCACAAATCTACGCGTACGTGGCGTGGATTCGGTCCGACGACTTCCGGCCAGTCGATATGGGCGCGGACCCGATTCCAGAATCCGTGAAGGCGACGATCGACCATTATCAGTGGGTCACCATGCTGATACTGATTCCAGTGGTCGTCTGGTTCCTGCACGGAATCGTCAAGAATCTGCGCATAGACGCGGTGCGTCTGATGATGATCGGATGGCTCTCCGCCTATTGGCTCGATCCATGGCTCGATTTCCTTCGTCCGATGTTCACCTATAACGCCTATGCGCTGAACTTCGGCTGCTGGTGCCGTTTCATTCCGTTCTGGCAATCGCCGCATGCGCGTATTGCCGAGCCCATTCTGATCGATGCGCCAAGCTATTTCTACACGTTCACGGGCACGGCGGTGGTTGCGCTGTGGGCGATGCGCGCGGTGCGCAGGCGTTGGCCCCGTGCAGGTAACGTTCGACTCGCCCTTGCGGGCTTCGTCGCCATCTGGATGACGATGGGTCTGCTCGACATCGCCGCGAGCCGCTTCATGGGATTCGACGCGTGGCCGGGCGCGTTTCAGAGCGCCTCCTTCTGGGGCGGTCACTACTATCAGTTTCCGATTTACGAGTTCCTGCTGTTCCCGTCCGCCTTCGTGGCGTCGGCGTTTCTTTTGTTGAGCGTCGACAGCAACGGATATACGGCAATCGAACGAGGTGTCGAGCGTCTGGAGTGTCATTCGGCGATTCGCACCGCGCTGCGGGTGCTGGCTTTCATCGCATTTTGCAACGTGTTGAATCTCGCTTACACGACAGCGATGGGTGTGCATGCGGTATTTGCCGATCCTTGGCCGGCGGACATGCCGAGCTGGCTGGCGAACAGCCGCTAACTGTGTGTCGCATGGCCGCCATCTAGTGATGAACTGCAAGCTGCAGCGTTTTGCGAGCGTCGAGTATCGTATTGAGGACGGGGTGGCGGTCGTGACGATGAGCCATCCGCCGGTTAACGGGCTGGGGCTCGAGGTCCGTCGCGGGCTCGTCGGTGCGTTCGAAGAAGCGCAACGCGACCTGCAGGTTCGCGCGATCGTGCTCAATGGCAGCGGGCGCGGCTTTTCCGCTGGTGGAGATATTCGAGAATTCGGCACAGCCGCCGCGACTGCCGCTCCAGCGCTGTCGCTGCACGTTCATCCGGTGATCGAGGCGAGCGACAAGCCAGTTGTCGCCGCTATCCACGGATTCGCCATCGGCGGCGGTCTGGAAACCGCTTTGGTCTGCCACTATCGGCTTGTGGCGCAGAGTGCCCAGATCGGTTTGCCGGAATGCAAGCTCGGCGTGATTCCTCTGTCAGGGACGCAGCGTTTGCCGCGTGTGCTGGGCCTCGCGAGGTCGATCGAATTCATACTCGGCGCGCAGATGTCGCCGGCAGATACTTTCGCCGGCACAGCGCTGTTTGACCGGATCGTCGAGGGCGACGAGCAGGAGGTGTTGCGCGCGGCGATTGAAATGGCGCGCGCGAAGATCGGCAGCACATCGCTGCCTTTGATTCGCCGATTGCCGTTGCCCGATTACGATCCGGCATCCATTCTCGCTGACGCACGCACACGTCTCCCGCATGGCGACGCAATAGAACGAGAGTGCTTCGATGCCATCGCCGCCGCCGCGGAGACCTCCGATTTCGAGGCGGGCCTCGCCGCAGCCCGTGCGATTTACGATCGGCTCGTTTCGTCCGACCAGGTGTCGAGGCAGCGAGATCAGTTTTTCAAGTCGCGACAGAGCCGCCCTGCTGAATAAGCGCGGTCGCCCGAATCTGCGGTTACGTTGAAAGCTGCTTACGCAGGTCGCTTTTTCGCACCTTTCCCGAAGGTGTTCGCGGCAGCTCCGAAACGATGCAGAGGTGCTCGGGCGTCTTTTGCGTGGCCACACCCGCCGCGGCAAAGTGAGTCTGAACCGCTGCCATGTCGAGCGATGTGTGCTCGTGCAAGACGACGACCGCACACACTTTTTCGCCGTATCGGGCATCGGGCTGCGCGACGACAGCAACATCGCGCACTGCGGGATGAGCGGCAAGCACGCGTTCCACTTCGAGCGACGAGATGTTTTCTCCGCCGCGAATCACGATGTCCTTCTTGCGGTCCGTGATGGTCAGGCAGTTGCTTTCGTCGAGCCGGCCGATGTCGCCAGTCCGGAACCATCCGTCGCGAGTGAATGCCGCTGCGTTGAGCGCCGGGTCGGTGTAGCCGACGAACAGCTCCGGTCCCTTGATGAGAATCTCGCCGTCGTGGCCCGCAGGCAGATCCCGGCCCAACTCGTCGACAACGCGCACCTGCGAGCCGGGCTGAATGCGGCCGTCCGTGCAGGCTCGGACGTCAAACGGTGAATCGGCCCAGCCAACGCTCACAGTCGAATGTTCGGTTAGCCCATACGCTCGTGTTCCCGCGAACCCGGCGCGATCGGCCAAGGCGACATGCTCGGGCGTGACACCTGTGCCGCCCAGACCGTAAGACACGAGCGATGCGAGGCTGCGGCCGTCGCGGCGAGCGGCATCGAGGAGTGCCTGAAGATGGAACGGCGTGCCGCCTGAAAGGCGTACGCGATGTTCTTCGATCAATCTTGCGGCGAGCGCGGCGTCCCAACGGTCCATGAACACCATCTCGGTCCCGGTGATAAACGGGCGCAACAGAAAATTGAAGCCGGCGATATGCCCGGCGGGGAAGGGTGTAAGGTACGGCCCCGGCCCGTCGATGAACGGGATTTGCCACTCGGCACCCACGGTGCGATGAGAGTGCTGTACGCCTTTGGGTGACGCTGTGGTCCCTGACGTGTACAGCAGCAGGCAGAGGTCTTCCGACGTAGGCGCATCGGCAGGACGCTGATCTTGTGTTGTCGCCGCAAGTCGCTGCAGCGCGCCAAACGTGATGCCGTTCGAGGGCGTCCGATCGCCGACGACGATAACGCGCTCCAGATCGGGCGGATCGCCCAGCGCAGCGACGCGCTCAAGGTAGTCGGTGCCGCACCAGAGGTCTGGCACGCAGAGAAATCGGGCGCGCGATTGTCGAAGGATAAAGCCGACCTCTGCCGGCCCGTAGATGTGGACGATCGGCACAAGCACCGCACCGATCTCGAGTGCAGCGAGATACAGAAGCGCAGTCTCGCGCTGTGTGGGAAGCTGTATCGCGATCACGTCGCCTCGACGCAGGCCGATCGTTCGTAGCGCTTTGGCTATCTCTTTTGCGTCGCGCAGCAGCGACTGTGTGGTGCATGTGTAAGCGCCGCTCTGGGTATGAAAATGAAGCGGCGTGGCGCCGTGATGCTCGACGGAACGCGCGATCAGGGCAGCCAAAGGCAACGCAGTTGACCAGGGCGCGGTTGTGGATTCGTTCATCCCGGCTCTCATGCGAGCAATGCACGTAAGAGACTGATCAGCGCGAGTGGCTGATCGAGCATCATGTGATGGCCCGCGCACGGCATCGTGATGGGGCCCTTCGCGCCGGGGATGGCGGCTACGATGTGGCGCGCTCGGTCCGCGCTGACCACGCTACTGCGCTCCGCGTGAACGTAGCTGACGGGCACCGTGATTCGGGTCAGGAGATCTGCCTCGCCTTCGACTGGCTGGAGATTCCGCAGCTTTGGATCGAAGCGCCATACCCAGCCGTCGTCGGTTTGACGAAGCGATGTCTGCGCGAGATGTTCGAGCAGCCACGGTTCGCAATCCTGCTCGGGGATGAGCCGAAAGCGACTGACCGCAGTTCGCCAGTCCGGATAGGGACGAGGAGGCGGACGTCGTTCCACGACCGGCAGAGTATCGCCGCGCAGCATGAAGTACGAATCGAGCACGATCGCATGCGAGAAGCGATCCGGAAAAGTCGCGCATGCCTGCAGTAGACGCGACCCGCCGAAGCTGTGGCCAACCGCTACGCAAGGACCGGCGCCGATTGCATCGACGACGGCAACGAGGTCGCGCACGAAAACGTCGGCGCTATATTCCTGCCTGTAGCCGCTGTCGCCCATGCCGCTGAAATCCAGAGCGAAGACTCGAAAGCGGTCGATGAAGAATGGTGCAATGAAGTCCCACCAGTGCGTGTGGCCCAGAAAGCCATGTGCGAACACGAGCGGGGGTTTGCCTGTATCTGCGGCGTTCCACGAGACATAGTGCACCGCTGTCCCACTGGTTTCGGTGAAGTGGGAGCGACGCGGCTGGTTCATCGCGCGATCGAACCAGGAGGGAACACTAACATTCATTGCGGTTCTTCCATACTCGAAGGTTCTTGCACGAGCTAGGCGAGTGAGATGTGCTGTCGATTCCCAGCGATCCAGTCCACCATCGAGGTCATCTGAGCGCCGCGTTTGGAGAGCGAATCAATATCGACGCGATACCCGACTGCGTTGATCCATTCCTGCGCATTCACCCAACCGGGTGCGAGGCCTTTTGCTCGCGCTTCGTCCGGCGAGACGTGCGAGACATCGATCTGTGCGCCCAAAACATGACCTAGGCGACTCGCGACTTCAGACATCGTGAGCTTTTCCGAAGCCAGCGGTATCGTCTCGCCGTGCCAGCGCTGCGGGTCGTTCAACGCGCTTGTCGCGAGCGCGCCCACGTCGTCTCCGGCTACCCAGTCGAGTCGCGTCTCGGGCAGCAACGCGCTGAAGAGAACGCCTTCGCGCAAGTGCGGAAACATGGCGCGTGCTTTCGGCTCAGCGAGGTTGTCCATCATGAATGCCGGCTGCAAGACAGTCCACGATTCGAAGCCCGCCGAGCGAACGGCTTCCTCAACTTCCCATTTGTCCGTCCAGTACTTTTGATTCCAGCGCTTCTCGCTCCAGCCCGGAAAACTCGAATGATTGCCGGCCTGTGCCACGGAGGTGTGAACGAACTGCCTGACGCCTGCGTTGCGAGCCGCGTCGATCAGCGCGAAACCCTGGCGGCGTTCGCGATCGCTACGATCGAAATCGGGAAGGAGAACGGAGAAGACAGAACCGACGCCCTCCATCGCCTCTTCGAGCGACCGACGGTCGTCGAGATCGCCTCCCAAAGCCTGCGCATTCATGTCGACAAGTACCCGCGAAGTCGGCGAGTCAGGGTTGCGCGTCAGGAAGCGAACCTTGCGCCCCGATGCAAGGAGATGGCGAGCCGTGGCGCCGCCTTGCATACCAGTGGCGCCGATGACGAGTACGGCGTCGGATGAATCGGTCATGTATCCCGCTCCGAGATGTGTGTTCGCATATTAGCACGACGTTCATTAATATGCGCGACAGAAAATGCCTGAGGAACCACTTCTTCGGAGTCGCCTGACCAGCGAGCATGATGGGTGATGCGAAGCGCAAAGACGAAGCCTCGTCTTTACGCCTGACACGGTGGTCAATGCTGCGGGCGCAGCGTTTGAACGAGGTCGCCGTCATGCGCGACGATCACCTCACAGCCCGGCTGATAAACGTCCGCAATTTCGTCGCCACGCACTCGGTTTCCCTGGAAGCCGCGCAGATAGCTCGTTTCGTCGAGCCGCAAAACGTGGTCGCCATGCGCATCGCGCACGACGATCTGATCAGGCGCGATAGACGTCAGCGTGCCGACGTAGGGCAGCCGCGGCTCAAACGGGAAACTGCCGCCTTGTGGCAGGATGCGCGTGTCGAGCGAAAGGCGGAAGCGGTCCGAATGATTGCTCAGACCGGAGTGCGGTGTGCGTCGGCTCATCAACAGGACGTCGCCCAGGCGGTAGTTCGTGCGGCGCCATGCGGCTTCGGGAACGCTCGCGAGATCAATGGGGATGATCTTGTCGCCGTCTTTTCTGTGCAGGCACGGAAGCTTGTGCAAGCCTTCCGCTACTGCCAGTCCACCGACTTGCGCGTCGATGTCGCTAAGCGGAATCCAGCAGATGATGAAGTCGAGCCGATCACTGTAAATCGCGTCTTCATGAATGAAGTCGAAGCGCGTGCGATTTTTGTCGATGGCGGGCGGCGACGTGCGGTACTCGGTGAACGGAACCCAATAAAGCGGGACGGCGAACAGCCGCTGAAAGAACGCGCGGATTGCGGGGTCTTCCATAACGGTTCGGGCGGCGCGCTGCTCGTTCATTTCCTTCACGGGAAAGAAGCTGAAGTCTTCGCGCGCTTTGCCGGTCCATCGCACGTCTCGATCGTTGCGGTTCACGAAACCGTGGCGATCGAGGTGGTCGACGAGCAGTCCGCGCATGCGCTCCAGCGGCTCGTGATCCAGGACGTCGCGAAAGAACAGGTAGCCGTCGTCGTCCCACCGTTTTTGCAGGGCGACGTGATCGCCGAGCAGGTCGTTCGATATGTTGAACTCGCGCATCGACGGCACGATGTCCACGATTGGTGTGCTCACAAATTGTCTCCTCTGGTTCTACTCTCTCAGTGGCGCTCTAACGCCGCCTCACAGCAAGCCGCGTTCTTCCGAAGTGCGGGTGGTCGTGTCGATACCTAGTTCGCGCAGCGTCTCGAGGACGGCTGTGGTGGCGGAGGCGACGGCCGGAAAGCCTGCGTAGGGCAACGCCTGGATGAGCACGCCTTCGAGTTCGCGTGCGCTCAGGCCATTACGCACGGCAATGCGGACATGGTTCTTCAGTTCGAGCGTTTGCCGATTCGCAATCAGGATGCCCAGCGTCACGAGGCTGCGCTGCTTGCGCTCGAGTTTGTCGTCGCCCCATACGTCCGCGAATGCGTAGTTCACGGCAAGGCGTGAAATGTCGGCCCCGAAACCGGTGGATTCGCTTGCGGCGCGCAAGCCTGCGGCCTTGTCTTCACCCATGATTTCGCCAAAAACCTTTAAACCATAGGCGTGCTTGTCTTCGAGGCTTTTCATTTGCGTCTCCTGTTATACCGCGGCGGCGCGGCTATGTATGGCGGGCGGCGGCTGCGTTTTTCCGCCATTCTTTTCGCTGTTAATCACGACGATGATGCGTGCTAAGATCGCCGCGAAAGAGGATCAAATTCTGCATATAAGGGGATCGAAATTCGCAAACCTGCCGCCCCGACTGAGCCAGTAAAAGACGTTGCCGCGCTCGTGCTGCCAGGCAGCTACCTGTCGAGCGTAGGCGCGCTGGTAGATGGATTCGCGCTCGTTGCACGACACGTGTTCACGCAGTTTGCGCCGCCGTACCGGCACACGATGAAGACGCAAGTGCGCCTGTTGAGCGCCACCGGAGGCGGCCTGGAGTTCGCTGGCGGTCGAAAGATGGAAAGCGACGGCGATCTGCAGGGCAATGCCGAATACCGCATCGTGTACGTCCCAGCCTTTGCGGTGGCCAGCGAAGACGCGCTCGTCACGCTGCTCGACCACGCGCAGCCGGTTACGGAGTGGTTGCGATGGCAACACGCTCAGGGCGCTGTATTGGCCGCAAGCGGGACAGGGGTGTTGCTGCTCGCACAGGCGGGGCTGCTCGACGGCGGTCCTGCGGCCGTGCCGCGCGTGCTCCGGAGCTTGCTCCGGTCGCGCTTTCCGAAGGTGCGGATGGATACCGGCGCCACGGTGGCCGAGCATGGTGGCGTGCACACCTGCAGCGTGTCCGCAAGCGAATGGCAGCTCGTGGCGCGTCTCGTCGATCGCGCGATTTCACCGCATACCGCGCAATGGCTCGCTTCGACGACGGGCACGGACGCGGAGCGCGAGGAAGGAAGCTTGACGAGCGACGATCCGCT